>Ga0075436_100003824_pt1 | contig 10323 bp, 12 predicted proteins | sample RhiMethybrSRZTD5_FD_75303 | JGI IMG/M metagenome (GOLD analysis project Ga0075436, IMG submission 75303) | Populus rhizosphere microbial communities from Tennessee, USA - Rhizosphere MetaG P. TD hybrid SRZTD5 | ecosystem: Host-associated > Plants > Roots > Rhizosphere > Soil | place: USA... | reverse complement strand
GCAACGTAAGGGAGTCGGGCAAGCTCGACACCGGGCTCGAGATTCGATGAAAGGGCGCTCGACCAATCCTTTACCTCGGAGGAATGAGCGGCGTGCAGGGCCCGTCCAAAGCAAGCACCCGCGCACCTGGTCGGTGAGCCGGGCACCTGGGCAATCCATTCCCACCGTGGGAATGAGCAGTGTAACGGAGTCGGCCGTCCAGTCTATGAAGCCGGGCACTAGGCAATAAAAGGAGAGCTTAACCATTCCATTCCCACCGTGGGAATGAACGACGAAGGGGAGCAACCCACGGCCAGGTCTAACGCCAAAATTTGGTAATAACAGCCGGGCAGAGGAGCGCGAAAGAAAGGCAGGACGAATGGGAAAGGTGGTCTAAGATCATGTAAGCGCAGACCAGCTTGAAAAACGATACCTCAAAATAAAAAGCACTTTCCGAGAAAATAGGCGTCGTAATGTTGCATAATGCCGATCACGATGTATGAACAGGTAGTAAACCTGGGATCTTTCATTAGGAGTAAAAAATGGCAGAGCGTGTCGTTAATACAAAGATCATTGCCATTGCTAACCACAAAGGCGGCGTAACCAAGACAACCACTGCTATAAACCTGTCGGACGGCCTCGCCCAGATCAATGAGTCCAATAACGTCGTACTCATCGACATGGATCCGCAAGCCAACGCATCGAAGCATATTGGTCTAGAGCATCCAGCGAAGGTCACACACAACCTCGCTGAACTGTTATTGAACCCCTCTGCCAGCCTCAACGCGTTTATCTTTGAAACCACACAAATTGAAGGCGTAAGTCTGATATATGGCTCTCTTAGCCTCGAAACTGTTCCTGACATTATTAAGCAGGAAGACCCTAGACCAAACGAAGTACTGAAGGCTCGAATTGCCCCATTAATGGGAGTAGTGGACTACATTATCTTGGATTGCCCACCTAATCTTGGGCTTCTAACAATGAATGCACTCGCTGCCGCGACGCACTACATTATTCCTGTTGAGTCGGGCGCTGCTTATGGTCTTTATGGACTCGCCGACCTCCAGGAAAGAATCAATAGAATAAAGAAAATCAATCCAGATCTAAGTTTTCTTGGTGCACTGCTGGTTAAGCACGACTCCCGACTGACTTTATGTCAAGAAAATGAACGAGATGCGATTGATATGTTCGGAACCGTTGTGCCTGTAAAGATCTCTCAAACAAGCAAAGTGAATCAATCGGTTGCGATAAGCAGAAGTTTGCGCATGCTAGATCGGAACAACAAAGTTACGAAGCAATATGGGGAACTTGCTTCCTACGTTGCCGAAACAACAGGGGGCTCTAGATAATGAGCGCACTAAGCGAAACCACAAATAAGGCCAGCCAGAAGACTGGAAAGGCGGCAGACAACAAAGCCGGCAAATCGCGACGCCCAGGGATTTCAGCGCTACTTGCAGGCTCCCTGACGGAAAGCTTCGCGAACCACAAACAGATTATTGAGGATACCGGCGTTTCTGAAACCGAATACTGGTCTGCGCGCCCCATCGATATCTCAATAATTGACCCCAACCCCTACCAGCCACGGAAGGATTTTGAGGGTATTGAGGAACTGGTCAGGCTGATCGATGAACAAGGTTTATTGGTACCAGTTGAAGTTAGAGCGAAGGGTAACCGTTATGAGCTCGTGTCAGGTGAACGCAGGGTAAGAGCTCACAAGATTCTGGGTAAGACCCGGATCTTGGCCCACGTGGTCAATATCACTGACCAAGAAAGTTCGGCTCGGGCGCTCGTAGAAAACTTTGGTCGCAAGGACTTGAGTGATTATGAAAAATCACGCGCGATAATCCGGCATAAGAATGAGTTTGGAAGCGTCAGTACCACGCACCAGGAATTTGGGCTGACACAATCAACGTACTATCGGATGATGGCATTCGAAAGTCTTCCAGTAGCGGTGAATACGCTTCTAGATAAAAGGCCAGCACTGATCACCGCAGCAAGTGCCGAAAAGACTGTAAAGTTTATTAAAGAAAAAGTTGAGTCCGGAACTTCACAAGAGACTTTGGAGAAGGCCCTTATCTCCATCATTCAGGCAGCACTTAGCAGCGGGACGCCGATAAAAAATCTAGCCCGCTCATTGGAGAAAAAATTTCCGCAAGCCGCGCAAACCACGGCAGGTTTCGAGATTAAGAGCGGTGAGGTTAAGCTCGGGCATGCGAAGAAAAGCAAAAATTTCTATGAGTTGAAACTGGTGCGCTCGCAATTCTCAGACGAGCAGCTTGAAAAACTCGAAGAGTTTCTGAAAAGCCTTAAATCGGCATAGGGGTCCGAGTGTGAACGACACCAAATCGGAACGGCCCAGAAATGGTGATCTCTTCGCCTCTCAGGGTGGTGCAGAGGGGGAGGGTGGGACACCTCCATCTAAGCCAGGTCATGGCATTAGAGCAGCAAGACTGCGGGCCGAAGCAGCACAGAGCGCCGCACTGCTCAGAGAGGATCCGTCCAGTGCGCAAGAGCAGGGAGCGGGGGATACGACCAGCGAATCGGGTATAGCCACACCAACACCGGCCGCCCCCAAAAAACCAGAATCCGCTCCAGCTAAGCGTCGAGGCGATGGCCTAAAGGCCGCGCAACAACGGGCCATGGAAGTTCAGGCGAATGCGGAAAAACGACTCGGAAAATGGGCAGATGAACTTCGAGAAGCTCCGAATGAAGCACTTCGATGCGCACTGTTCACAGCTCGAAATCGCAATGTTCAGCGTGATCAGTTGAAGGCAGTTGAAGTCTCCAGCTACGGCAATTCCCGTGTGATCTATACGGGAGAGGAGCTACGCCAGGACGACTTGGACGTTTGGCTGCAAGTACTCCATCTTGCCCGCCTCCAGGAACTAGGGACTCCAATTCGCTTCAGCCCGGCGCAGATGAAGAAAGACCTCCAGTGGCCATACGGGGTAAAACACACCGTCCGGCTCATGACGATCCTGACCAGGTTGAAAACAACTGGGGTTCAGTTTCATTCGGAACGGCTTGGCCGCGGCGTGGTTCTCTCACTGGTCAGGAAGTTTGAATACAGTGATGACTTTGACGTCGCCGGCAAACGCGTCGATGACGAATGGATCGTAGAGCTAGAACCTGAGATCGCGACCTTGTTTGGAGGGGGCTTTTATAGCACCAGGATTGAATGGGAACAGCGAATGGCGTTGCCCGGAAACCTAGCCAAATGGCTTCATGGTTTCTATGCCTCGCACAGTGAGCCATATGCACTGAACGTTGAGACCCTGATAAAGCACGCCGGATCGCGCGTCTCCACACCAGGCAAAGCAAGGCAAATGATCAAAGAAGCCTTGAACGAACTCGTCGCTGTGGGCTTCTTCAAAGAGGCTAGTTGTGACAGGTCAGGCAAGGTGACTGTCGTGAGAAACAAAGCAAATACCAAGACCCCCGCTTAGGGGGTTTTTTGTACCTGTAGATTGAGCAGTCAGCCTCCCCTCGTGCGGATGTGAGAGGGGAGGGAATCGTATGAACTCCATCACAGGGCGTCTGATAACCAAGACAAAAAGGCTGGCCACCAGCGAGGCATGCCAAGCAAGCAGCGTGGACAACGAAGGCCAACAACACGTTTGTAATTGGATCAAGGCGCCCCCCCAGGGCAAATTTCCCTAGAAGAAAACAGCCAAAACCTTGAATCCTATCGAACCAGCTAAAGCTGACTTAGGGGTAAAGAGGCTTCGAGCAGCACCTGATTAAGAGGTAGGTGATGAAAAATGGAGGAGGACAGAAACTCACCAAGGAGTAAAAAACGCAAAAACGGGCCAAAAACCCGCTCAGAACGTCTTTACGGAAAATGCATGAAATGCTCCGAAAGCCTTTGAAATAGGCGCTAGTGGCGCTTTGGAAACCCCTCAACCGGGGCAGATTGACCACTAAAGGCTGGAAGGAACGCTTAGCATGGTGAACTTTTTTACCCCTAAATCAGGTCGAAACATCCGCCGGATTGAAGTTGCCAGTAACGAGCCATCCACGACATTAAAAGCCTTATATATCAATAACTTAGCGCACAATCGCGAAACACCGGAAAAACATACCCCATAGTCAGGTGAAGTTACTCCAAAGTCAGATACGCGCTAAATCTGATTAAATCCTTTAGATTCAATGCACTACGAGGTTTATTTAAAGCTGATTAGTGGGTAAATAGTCGACTTACCTCATAGTGAGGTAGCTTTACCTCATCATCAGGTATTGTTACCTCATAGTCAGGTAAAAAAACCTCATGGTGAGGTATTTGTAAATAGGGTAAAACCCTTATAGATCAAGGCCTTCAGCCGTATCTCTCAGCCCCTTAACCGCTTCTAACAGGTTTCTAACCGCTCTTAACCAGGATCAAGAACTTTTGCTTTGGAATGATAGAAGCGAGCAGCCGTAGCGCGAAGCATTGAGAGACAGGTACCAGGGTCAAGACCGACCTGAGAGGAGAGCACCCGCATTGTCAAACAGCCCAGCTCGAAGACTTTGTCAGGAGTGATTGGCACAAGCACCGAACGACGAGGCGCCTGCATCATCAAGAGGAGCACCCCTTTGTCGACCTGATTCTGCAAAGTCAGGGACTTGGATCTGCTTTTACCATGGTTCGAAACTTCAAACGTAGGTACTAGGCCCATTACCGCGCAGAGGAACAATGTCGTCTCTCTGGGGGTGACCTGAAAAATCAGCTTGTTGCCCCAATCGAATTCAGCACCAGATTTGTTAGCACCGTCGACACTCAGGACGGGCTCACCCCCGGCGTTTGTACCCATCTCAAATTTGAGTGCACAGGAAGTCGCGTAGACGTTGAAGCCTTGGTAGATAACTTCACTCATGGGAACCACCAGGACCTTTTGTGGATAGCAGCCCACCAACTCGATCATTGAGTTGATCCAGTTGCCCCTTATACGCATTGGCCTCGGCCTGACTTTGGCTAACCCGAGTAGCCGCGGTACTGACCTCAAGCCGTAGCCTGGTTATCACTTCAAGATCAACATCACGATCGCGTTGAAGCTGCAGCATCTGGCCATTAACCGTGGCTTCACGCTCCCTCGATGCCTGGGCATCGCGACGAGCATCGAGCAACGCAGTTTCTTGTTGCCTGGATTTCTCCACTAAACCGGAAACACGTTCCTCCAACGTCAGAACTACATTCTCAGCGCGACCCAGCGCCGTCTTCTCAACATCTAGCAACTCGCGAAGCGAGGAGACCTGCTCTTGAGCCTCAAGCAGCTGACTGTTCAACTCAGCAAGAGCAGAAGAATCTTTCCGCACTTGGTCCTCCATTTGCTCAAGGGTTTCCCGAACCTGAGCAACGCTGTCCTGTTCTTGAGCAAGCTGAGTCTCCAGATCCTGGTTTGACTGTTCGAGACGATCAATCAGTAAATCCGCGTCAAGGAGAGCATTTCGCTGTTGCTCAAGCGACGTTTTCAAGGCCTCGATTTCCTCAAGAGCATCTGACCGCGCTGCGTCACTCAGCACAACCGCCAACTCCTGCAGGAGAAGGGTGACCGACGTCTCCTGGCGCTTGAGGTAGGTAGTGATCAAGGCTTGCGCACGGTCTGGAATACACATGGAACCAGTCGCAGCGTGCCCGTTGAGTTCTGTGTGTTCGGTCCAAATACGGATCAGCCTATCTGCCCGGCCACTACCAATTGCATTCCGCAACGAATAGCCATTGACCACGCGACCAGCCGCGAGAATGGAGTTGCCAGCGTCAACGATGTCTTGAGTAGTGATCGGGGATTCACGCACAGCGAGATTCCTTGCAATAAATGTTCTGTTGATTGTAACTATTAACAAACAAACAAACAAACAAACAAACAAACAAACATTGCAGCCTTGACCTTCCGCATACACCACCCGACTTACCGGGCTTGGCTTAACACTGAGCCGCTGCAACCACTCCTTTCGCCAGGACCACGCCCGCGGCCATGAATCGCGTTGAAGAGACGGTTGCTCTTGGAATACCAGGGCACCAGGTACTGGATGCTTGAATCACAACGCCGGCCACCATTCACCAGCGACGATGCACGCGCCTCACCAAGTATCGCCGTGCGTTTCGGATCAGGCGGGCAGGGGATACAGCGAATCTCACTCGACTGAGTGACTGGAAGGGGCAGAAGGAAAGAAGGGGAATACGCACAGGGGAGGGCCGCCGGATCCGGCTCAACCTGACGAAAACATCGGCCGGGCGCAGGTTCACCAGGAACTTAAGGACAAACCGCCGGCGGTCCGGTCGTGAAGGACTGCGCAAACCGCTATCGGCACAGCAGCACACGAAAACAATGGGTCGACAATCAGGCGACAAACACACGACTTTATACCACCCCTGCACATGATAAGCGGCCACGTACGCGTCCTTCCTGACCCACCATCGAACGGTGAAGCCCGCTGTGCACCTCCCAGGAGCCCCGCTGAGCCTTGAAACCCCAAAAGCAGGGCCGAGGCGCGACCCTTATCCTGATCGGCCCGCGCGTAGCGCGATGGAAGGAAAGAGGAAGGAAAAGGGAAGGGAGATGAAGGTGAGAGTAAATGGTCGGTGAGTTGGTGGGGGAAGGGCGCGGTAGAGGGGTGGGGGTTGCAGATAGAGAAAGCCGTGCAGGGGTGGTATAATTTGGCTTCCAGTATAGGGGGTCCTATGTACGAACGAATTCAGTCCGCCTACCAAACACTCACCGCGGCCATCACCGCATTCAACAGAACGTGGCCACACCTGGTGGTTGATGGGGTGGTGTATGTCCTGCCGTTGCTCAACGAGCAAAAAACGCCCGACATCTTGCTGGTGGAGAAGGTTACAGGCGCTGACGCCATCAAGTTGGCCATCGATGCGATCGGCACTTTCGAACGCGACATAGGACAGGCCCCGGGCACAGTCATGCGCCTGCCAGGTTATTTCACGGTGGCCAGCTCAGTCCTCGAGCAGGTACTCGCGATCAACGCTTGCAAACAGAAACTGGTCGACGCCATCGAGCTCGCACGCGTCGAACAGAACCTGACGCCGGAGATGCGGCCGAAGATTATGCGACGGGCCCTGGGCGCGAGCTTCAATACCAACCAGCTGAAGCGGTCCATACACGCATTCGACGGAGCTCCACGGCAAATCACGTTCACGTGGGCCGGTCACTCACCCGGCAATGAGCGAGTGACCGTCAGCAAGATTCGCGCACAGCTCGAGGCCAAGGCAGAAATCCGCGCCGGCGCCGAAGACATTCCCGTGGAGCAAACCCCGGAGTACTTCGACCTCAATTCGATTGTCCACCTCTCGGATGCCGACATCCTGATCAAGCACAAGATGGTCGCCCCCCATCCACGCTGCATGCTGTGGTTTTCCGAAAGCAGTCGCTGGGACGCAATGATTAAAGCCAACCTTCCGGTGTTTGTGCTCGCCAGCGGGCGAGCGCCGACGATAAAGCCGTTGAAGTCCTTCGATCGCAACGCAAGGCGTGCCAAGCGACTGGACGAGAAATCGCGTCAGGAGGTGCTGCAGGGGCGTGACATGTATTTACCGACCGCGAAGAGCAAGCCTGTCCAGGAGAAGCGGGATGATCAGCAGGGTCCGGAGGAGGAGGTCGCGTCCACGTATCGGCTTGCTGGCCAGACTTACACCAGCCAGTGAGAGGGGGTGCATTTACAGGAGGTGCGGTAGGATGTATTCAGTCGAAAGGAGAACTCGCAATGAAGATGATCATTGAGTCAGAAGTGAAACGTGCTGAAGCACTGGTCGAGCGCTACATGGGCCTGCCACCAGAAACGATCGATCTGTTCAGCTTCAACGTTGATGCATTGCGCAAGGCTCCCGCTGACTTTGGGCGCGCTATCACCGCATTGCGCCATGTAGCCGGAAAGAAGAATCCTTCGCAAGCCGACGCAGCCTATGCCGTGAACGTGGTTGACCTGATTGCTGAACTGGCGCAGCGGCCGCAATTGCCTGCTCCCATCCAGAAACTGTGGGCCGTGGAGGAAGGCATTCGTACTGCTGGCGGACTTTGGACGCTGAAGCACCTGGTGAGGATCGCACTGGCCTTCGCAGGCGTGTTGGTAGGTAGCACCAAAACCTTGACCCTCGGCTACGAGATGTTCGCCTATCTGGCCTTGGCCGTGATTGTTGCCTCGGGGGCATTGCACCTGACACACAGCAAAAACGCTGCACAAAGGTTCCTGTCTACACGATTGGTGCACAGGTAGGCTTTTGTATGCTCAACACTCTGTTCGCACCGAATATTGGGTTCCTTGTCCTTCTTGTTTGTGCCATTGGCTTCATGGTCGGGTCGTTTCTAAGTCTGTTCGACGGCAAAAACGGCAGTACGGGTGCCGAGTTGTATCCCGAGGATTATCAGCCAGCGGAAGCCTTTCGCACCGAAGAATTCAACTACTTCAAGGTGACAACTGGCAACGATATGAGCGAGCCAATTGACAGATTGTCATGACAAGGGGTGGGGACGTAATGGAACAGAAAGTGCGTTTAAGCCCCTTTGTCTGCCCGCAAAAAGCTTGGATAGCCCGTACCCCCTGCCTCGTAGCCACCTCAGGCAAAGCGATGTCAAGCTTTATGTGATATTCTTCGCACAAATGAGGTGTTCACATGACCGATAAATCGATCGAAAAACCAATCGCAAAGGGCCATCTTCCGCACCCGGAAGCTGGCAGCCTTCGCATTGTGACGATCGCGATTTCTGGTGAACCCCCGCATCGCGTAGAGTTCAAGCCTGGCCGCTCACTGCGCATCAATGCTTTCCGACGCGATTGAGCATTGCTAAAGATCAAGCAGGGGACTAATCGTCCTGACAAGATGTCCATGGCTGCGATGCAGAGGGAAATCGAGGATCTGCAGTAAAAGGTGCAGACAGTGATGGACAGAGTTGAGCACACCCAAGAAGCCGTGGTCGTTGACTTGGTGGATCTGGAAGGCCTCACCGCTATGAATACGGCTGTCGCACATGAAATGCTCGACAATCCCCCCCGCCAAACGCCAATCTCCAGGCCTTGCTCGCTCTGCGCTAAGGCTTTAGGAAATGGAATTCAGCACTACCTGTACGACAGATCGATAGACCGCAAAACCTTTGATTGCGGTCTTCACCCTGCCCTTAACGCCTATATCGCCCAGCAGGCCACCCAGGACGAAAAGCGCAACGTCTCCCGGACGTTCATGCTTGTTGAGGATGGCCAGCTATTAGGCTACTACACGCTGGCCAACGCCTCCGTCGTGGAGTCCGCCCTTAGTGAGGAGCAGATGAAAAAAATGCCCCGCTATCCAATGCCGGCAGTACTGCTCAGCCGCCTGGCTGTTGACAAAGGCCAGCAAGGAAAAGGAATCGGCGGGCGCCTATCACTGCAGCGCCAAAGAGTATGGTGGGGCGCACGTCAACCCCCCTTATCGAGGAAGCTTGCGACGGACTCAGTACGGTATACCCAAAAACGACCACACTTTTTTCGAGCAGGGTAGATCGCCTTTACCCATTCTAGGTGCTGATAGTCGGCCTCACCGATTTTTTTCCGAAAGTAGGCCACTGAATAGTTCAGCTCAGTGGCTACCTGGATAACGGACATGTGATCGCCGTACATACGCACAAGACGCTGTAGGGTGGACTCGTTCTTTTTTTTGGTGCCAGCTGCAGCAGATGACCGTTGGCCATGTCCTTGCGAGATCTGAAGCATCTCCACTCCACACATTGAAATCTGATATTCCAATGCTAGGGAGTGACATCCTCGAAAGGCAGCCAATTGGGCCCAATCTGGGGGGCAGTAATTACAACGGGCAAAGCCGAGGATCGGTAATTTGATTGCTGCAGGTTCTACGACCAATGAAAGGTCCTAGGACGCAGAGCTCGACAAAGTTAGGGGGGCGGACAAAGCGTAGGCTCTGTCCGGCGGTGACGTCAGCGTCGAAGCTAAGGGCCTTGCGGGGCCGAAGGCTAAACTGCTGAGCAGCGCCTCAAGCTGGTCCACTTGATGAGGTGTGAGGCTGGGCACAAGGAGCGAGTTCTCCCAGACGCTAACTTTCGTCAATGGGAATGCTGGGCCTAAGCCGCGAGCGAGTTCGGATCAAAACCGTTCGGTGAGCCGTACGCTATTGGCGTTAGAGCTCGTAACTCTTAGTGTTTTCTTTGGTTACAGTGCCGTGGCACTGTTTTATCGATCCTCGATGCTGAGATATTTGTTAGAGCGATGTCGCTCCTCATCCCGGCTGTTGTAGTACGTGTCGACCGTGGTTGCCAAGCTTTGATGGCGCAGGTCTGCCTGGAGATCCTTGTGATCCCGCACCTTGGCGTCAGCTGTCGCGGAGGTGTGACGGAGCCAGTGAAGCGAGGCCGAACGCAGGTTCTT
>Ga0075436_100003823_pt1 | contig 10326 bp, 10 predicted proteins | sample RhiMethybrSRZTD5_FD_75303 | JGI IMG/M metagenome (GOLD analysis project Ga0075436, IMG submission 75303) | Populus rhizosphere microbial communities from Tennessee, USA - Rhizosphere MetaG P. TD hybrid SRZTD5 | ecosystem: Host-associated > Plants > Roots > Rhizosphere > Soil | place: USA... | reverse complement strand
GATCGCCCCGAAGACATCAACCGGCGCCAATTGCCTTCGGTTCCCAGCGACAGCTTGCGCCAAAGGCTCAATGCGCGGCCGCTCCGGCGCCAAGAATCATGTCGAGCGTCGCCTCGATACCGCGCGGCGCGATCCCGAACGTTTCGAAACCGGGACGATCCGGCGAGGCGACATTGTCGATCATCATCAGCTCGACCTGATTGCGTGTGATGGGCGGACTGGGCAGCATCTCGGCGCCGAGCGCCAGCATCCGCCACAGAGCGAACGGCAGCGGAACGAGGACTCCGCGCCTGCCCAGGCGTGCCGCGATGGTTTGCAAGAGCGCCCTGTAGGTGAAAACGCGCGGGCCGCCCAGTTCGCACAGCCTTTCGGGCTTGGGCCGCTCGATGGCGCGGACGATCGCCTCGGCGACGTCCTCGACGACGGCCGGCTGCAGCATGGTCTCGCCGCTTCCGAACATCGGGAAGGCCGGAAGACGTTGCAGCATTCCGACAAGCGGGGTCAGGAACGCGTCGTCCGGCCCGACCATCACGGCAGGCCGGATGATCGTCGCCGTGCCGAACGCGGCCCGCACCGTCTCCTCGCCCTCTCCCCGGCTGCGGATGTAGGGCGATTCCGCGCTTGCATTGGCGCCGATCCCCGACACATGCGCGAGCCGCGCGACGCCACACCGGCGCGCATGGTCCGCCACCCGGGCCGCGGCCTCGACATGGATCGAGCGGAATGTCCGCGGCCCGCGCTCGACATAGAGGCTGACCGCGTTCACGGCGGCGAATGCGCCAGCAAGCACCGTGACGATCGACGCATCATCGGCGATATCCGCCCGCACGAATGCGAGCGCCCGCGGCCGGTCGGGAAACACGGCAGGACCGCGCTCCGGATGTCGCGATGCGACCCGCACCGCAAACCCGTGCCCAAGCAGGCGGCGAACGATCCGGCGACCGAGAAAGCCGGTGCCGCCAAACACGACGACCTCGCGCGGCGCGTCCATGGGCGTCGGCCCTGACCAGCTCCGTTCGGCCGATCATACGCCTTTTGCTTGCCTTATGATGTCGGGCTGATGACCGAGAGATCTCAGCGCAGTGCGGACGTGAGCGCGCCGCGATCGTGTCCGGCGTCGCTGAAGGCTGGACGCGGCTTGGCGCCGAGCGGCGGCCCGGCGGCGTAGTTCGCGAGCACCCCATAGATCAGGCCGAGCAGCAGCGCCGTCACGCAGGTCGCGAGCACCTCGAGCCAGCAGTCGCGGAGCCTTGCCATGGCTACCTCCTCGGCGCCGCCGCGAAGCGGCACCGGCCGTCCACGGCGACCCCGGTCGCGGTGAACGGCATGGAGGGCGTCACACATCGCCCGCGTAAATTGGATCACTGCCGCGTTAACGGAAGCGGCGCTCGATCGCTCAAATTGTCCCGATCTCGAGCAATCGACTGTGCGCCAGGGCGATCGATCGCTAAAGGTGCAGTGCGAAAACGGTGCCGCGTGTGTCCGTCACGATGGCAGAAAATCGGCCGCCGCAAGGTTTTCGAGGCGCACGTCGATCTCGCACGTCAGGCCAGCAGGCGCGTAGTCGAACTGGACCTGGCCGAACGTCGCCTTGATCAGCGCGGTGCCGAATCCATGCCGGCGCGGGACCGCGACCTCGGGCCCGCCTCGCTCCAGCCACTGGAACTTCAGCATCCGATCGCCCTCTGCATCGGTTACCGCCCACGCAATGCTGATCTTACCCTCGGCGCAAGACAGCGCCCCATACTTGACCGCATTGGTGGCGAGCTCGTGCACCGCGAGCGAGAAATTCTGGGCATCCTTCGGCGCGAGCACGATGTCCTCGCCGTCGATCTCGCTGCGGCTCCCGAACGGCTCCATCGCCAGGCGCACGATCTCGTCGAGACTGACGCCGGTCCAGTTGGCTTTCACCAGCTGGCGATGCGCCCGCGCTAGCGCCTGCAGCCGCGCCTCGAACGCCGCGCTCGCATCCGCGAGCGAGCCGGCGCCGGACAGCGTTTTCTGCGCGATCGCCTGGATGACCGCGAGCAGGTTGTTGCAGCGGTGCTGAAGCTCGCGGCCGGCGATCTCGCGCGCTTCCTCGGCGCGCTTGTGCGCGATGGCGAACCCGAGCCTGCGGGCGAAGCTCATCGCGACCTTCAATTCCGCTTCGCTGAACGCACGCGGCGCCGCGTAATAGATCATGATCTTGCCGATGAGGCGGCCCTCGGCGATCACCGGCAGGAAAGCCAGCGCCTGTATTCTCTCGGCCCGGACCACGGATTTGAGCGAGTCCCCCAGGTCCTCGGCGCGGTCCAGGTCGGCGATGATCACCGGCTGCGGATCGCGGTCGTCGGCTTTCCACGGCGAATGCCCTTCGACGGCCGCCCGGTAGCGGTCCGACAGCCCGCGCCACGCCACGAAGCGCATCACGCCCGCGGCGTCGAACTGCAGCATCGCCGCGCGGTCGCAGTGCAGGCCTTTCAGGATCGCGTCCAATGCGGCGTCGCAGATTTCCGCAACCGAGGTGGCGCGAAACCGTCTTTCGGTGAATTCGTGCACGGCAGCAGCTTCATCCGCGCGCCGGGCGAGCGCCTGCTCGGCCGTACGGCGTTCGGCGGAGCGCGCCTGCAGCAGCGACGACGCGGACGCAAAGGCGGAGCCGATCTCGTCATATTCGCGGATGCCCATTCCCTCTGGCGCCGCGACCGGCAGTTCGTGCGCCATGGTGCCGGCCGCCACCTTCAAGGCGCGGGTCGCCGAGTCGAACTTGCTGGCCAGCAGCCAGGCGAGAACGATGCTCACCGCGATGCATCCAACCCCGACGATCGCCAGGATCAGCCGCGTATGCCAGAGCGGCGCATCGAGTGCGCTCTTGGCGATCCCGATCCCGACCGACCAGCCGTGGGCACCGCGCGTATAGGCGTTGACGAGTTCCTCTCCCTCCAGCGAGCGGTTCTCGACGAAGCCTTCGGCAGCCTCGCGCATGAATTGACGCCAGGACTCGCTCGTCGGGTGTCCGGTCGAATGCCCTTCCGGATCGGAGAGACGCACCACGATCGCGCCCTTCCGGTCGACGATCCCGGCATACCAGTCGGCCGGAAGATGTTGCCGCTCGAGAAGCTTGCGGAAGCGCTGTGGGTCGAGGCGAACCGCCAGCGCATAGAGCGGCCTGCCGTCGCGAAACACCGGGACATTGATGGAGGCGACCGGCCGGCCCGAGTTCCGTCCGATGAAGATGTCCGAGACCTGCGGCTCCCCGGTGGCGAACGCTCTTTGGTGCAACTCGGCAATCTCGTCAGGACGCGGTGGCAGCGGCTCGCCGGCGGGCCGGTCCGTATTCAGGATCTGCCGTCCGGCCGCATCGGCGACGAGCAGCGCCGAGCCGGGCAGAAAGGACAGCGAGTCCTTCGCCTGCTGGCGAAATCCCTCCCAATCGCCATCGAGCAGGGGGCGCGAATGGGTGAGCGTTGTGGCGACCGCGATGTGCTGGTCGATCTCGCCATCGACCGCCGCGGCGAGCGATCGCGCACTGCTCATCAGCGCCGTGCGCAACGCGTCGCGCGCGTCGTTCGCCACCCGGTCGCCGACATAGATCGCGAGCCCGACCCACGGGAGCACGGCCAAGACCGCGATCAAGGTGAAGTACTGTCGGACGGAAAGGGTCGGCCACCAGGCACGGGCCTTCGGAACCGACCGCACCGGGGAGGTCAACATGGCTCTCGGTCGCCAGGAAGACAGGAGACGCGCGATAGGATGCTCATTGTAATAGATGCTGTGTCGATCCGGCACAATGTAGATGTGGCATCGATCGGGACCGAGAGTCGAACATCCGACGTTCACCGAGGTTCTCTCATCGGCATGGTGCGTCTCGCCCCGCGACCGACCGGAAAACTCTATGGCTCCGCACGTCCGGCGACAAGAAATCCGCGCGGACGCGGATTCGCCTGATCGAGGCTGACCCAATTCGGGTCAGAGATGCCTCCGCTACCGCGTGCGAGGTCGCGCAGCGTCTCGCACGAATAAACGCCCGTGCGGTATCGCTGGCCAACCGCGCCAAACATTGCCCTTGAGACTGCTTTTCTTTTGCCCTGCTCCAGTCACAGCACGATGGCCTTTTGTGTCGCATAGGGGACAGAGGACGAGAGGGAGGGGAGGCGATGGCAACGATGCTCAACCCGATGCCACCCGATTTCTGGGACAAATGGCATGGCGAACAACAGGCCGGCGGGACCGGCGGGCGGCTGCACGCGGGCGACCCACGCGATCGCGGGAATGTCGACCCGCGCGATCATCGCAAGCAAGATCGCAAGCCCCCACGACGCAGGCGGCCATTGCGGGCCTGCGCAAATTTCCTGATCGTGCTCGGCGCCGGCATCGGCGGTACCTTGGGCTGGCAGGCCTACGGCCATACGGCAAGGGAGATGATTGCAGCCGCCTACCCGCAGCAGCTCGGGTGGGTGGCGCCGCCTGCGGAAGAGCCGCGGGCGCCGCCGCCCACGACGGTCGGATCGGGAGCCCCTACGGTGTCGCCCGATCAGCAGCAGCTCGACGCAATCTCGCTGAGCCTCGCTGAGGTGCGCGCCAACCTCGACCGGCTCGCCACGCAACTCGCCAACGGCCAGCAACAGACGGCGGGCGACATTGCGAGACTACAGGCGTCCGAGCAGGACATCCTCAGCAAGATGGCGGCGCCGCCACGGCCCGCCCCTGCTCCTGTCCGCAAGCCCGCGCCGCTGGCGATCGCACCAACGCACTGAGCGCGAGCCGAGCAGAGACATGAGGTCTACGCCGGCAGAGCGCCGGCGCAGCTCTCGGCGCGGGGTGTCGCCTAGACCTTCAGGCGCGCCTTGATCGGCTGGCGCTGGCCTTCCGGCTCGTCGCGGAAGTGCGGCAGCGAATCGAGCTCGTTGAGATTGCGGATCGGCCCGTTCTTCTCGCGCCACTCGACGATCTCCTGCGCGCGATCGGCGCCGATGCCCTCGACCGAACGCAGCTCCTCGATATTGGCGTGGTTGACGTCGACCTTCGCTGGCTCGGGCGCAGTCGGCGGCGCCTGGTCTGCCGCAAGGCGAACGACGCAGCGCGCCTTGAGGCTCTTGAGCTCCTCGGGCGGCATGTCGCCCACATGGGGCACGCGATCGAGTTCGTCGACGCTGTTGAATGGCCCGTTCTTGCCACGATAGCGCACGATCTCCTCGGCGCGGGATTTGCCCAGCCCTTTGACCTCCTTGAGCTGCACGATGGTCATGCTGTTGAGGTCGATCTTGTCAGCTTTCGGCATCGCCCGGTTCCTCCTGACGTGACGGGTTTCGGACAACAGAACGCGGGAACCCGCCGGATCGATCCCGAAAGGTGATTAGGCACCCCTGAACAAAACAAGGCGCGGCGCAAAACGTCGCAACGCGGCGGCACCGGCCAGCGGACAGAAAAAGCGCATGCCTATATTAGCATCCGCTCATGTTCCCCATCATCGACAGCGCGCCGCGGGCGGCTCATCCTTACGTGACCCAGACGTTGATCCTGATCAACACGCTGGTCTTCCTATGGCTGTGGACCCTGCCGGCGCACGAGCTCCAGCTCGTGACGTACGAATATGCGCTGGTGCCGCTGCGCTATTCCGACCCGGTCGACGCTCACGCCGCCGGTCTCGACCCGGACGACTGGTGGCCGCTCATCACCAACACCTTCATGCACGGCGGATGGCTGCATCTCATCCTGAACATGTGGACGCTCTGGATTTTCGGACCCGCGATGGAGGCGCGGTTCAGCCGGCTGGGTTTTGCGGCGCTCTATCTCGCGGGCGGCACGGTCGCGAGCTTCACCCACCTCCTGGCCAATCTCGACTCCGACGTGCCGGCGCTCGGCGCCTCCGGCGCGATCGCCGCCGTGATCGCTGCCTATGCGATGATCTATCCGCGCGAGCGCGTGCTCGTGATCGTGCCGCTCGGCTTCATCTTCATTCCGCTCTGGGCTCCCGCCGTCCTGTTCGCCTTCATCTGGTTCGGCATCCAGGTCCTGCAGGGCACGCAGTCGCTGTTCGCGCCCTCTCTCGCCGGGGGTGTCGCCTGGTGGGCGCATATCGGCGGATTTGCATTTGGGGCGGCGGCGGCGCTCTTGGTGCGCGAGCATGGCTGGGGCCAGCACATGCGCACCTCCCAGTGGGATGAACGCGAACTGCCGCGCGGGCGTTTTCCCGGACCGTGGTCGCGCGATTGACGCATCCGCCGGTGCGCCGTCATATGCTGACGGAACCGATCGTGCGTCGATCCGTCGCTGCGACAGAGACAATCGGGTCCGGAGCCATTGGAGGTGCCGCCATGGCGGAGAGGCCGTTCTCGTTTCCCAAGCAATGGGAGGATTGGAGCAGCTGGGCTCTTGGCATCTGGCTGCTGCTCTCCCCATGGGCGCTGTTCTTCGACCCTGAGACGATCGCGGTTCACAACGCGGTCGCGGTCGGCGCCCTGATCATCATTGCCGAAATCGTGGAATTATCTGTGTTTCGCGACTGGGAGGAGTGGATCAACATTCTCCTCGGCGTCTGGCTTGCGGTGTCGCCGTGGGTGCTCGGGATCGCGAGTGCTGCGGCGCGATGGAACTTCGTGGTGGTCGGCGCGCTGGTGGTGGCGCTCGCCGTCTATGAACTGCGGGAGATGGGGGCTGGATCGGGCGGCAGGCGTTCGGGCCGTTGACGCTCGTTTCACAGCTGCGTGAGCGTCGGTTTCCGGCGTTGCGGGCCCTGGAAAAATGCGGACCTTCCCCTATATCTGTTGGGAAGCCGGACGTGCCCCCCATGCCCCCCTCCCCAAACGTCCGGTGGAGAATAACCCCGGTGCGTCCCCACCGGGGTTATTTGTTTCTGCGGCATGGCGATGCCACCTCGTAGCCGCCGGATTCCTCGGCAACCCCGACCCTCAGAATTCCTTAAGCGGCCCATGGTCTGCTAAGCCAAACCGGAGGCCGTGCCCGTCGAGCCCGAGGGCAGGCCATCAGCGCGAGATGCGCCAGGCACCCGCATGAACGCACCCACGCTTGCAGCCGCGACCGGCGAGAGAGCCCGGTCCGCCTCCTATCCGTCCGGTGTTCCGGCACAGATCGATCCGGACGTATTCCCGTCACTGCATGCGCTGCTGCTCGCTGCCTGCGCGCGCCATGCCGAGCGTCCGGCCTTCGACTTTCTCGGCGCGGTCATGACCTATGCGGAGTGGGAGCGCACCAGCGCGGCCTTCGCGGGCTTCCTGCGCGACACGCTGCGCCGTCCGGCAGGCGAGCGGGTCGCCATCATGCTGCCGAACGTGCTCGCCTATCCGGTGGCCTTTCTCGGCACCCTGCGGGCGGGGCTGACCGTCGTCGGCGTCAATCCGCTCTATACCCCACGCGAGCTCGTCCACCAGCTCGTCGATTCCGGCGCGACCACGATCGTGATCATGGAGAATTTCGCCCACAAGCTCGCGGGCGTGATCTCCGAGACGCCGGTCGAGCATGTGATCGTGGTGCGGCTCGGTGATTTCGTTCCTGCTCTCAAGCGCTGGGCTTTCAATTTCGCCAACTCCTACCTGCGCCACGCCGTGCCGGGCTGGCGTTTCAACCGCTTCACGATGATGCAGGAGGCTTGCGCGCGGCCGCCGTCACGCCCGCTGTCCGATCCCGCCACCACCCCGGCCGTGCCGGCGCTGCTGCAATACACCGGCGGCACCACGGGGGTGGCGAAGGGCGCGATGCTCTCCCATCGCAATCTCATCGCCAACACGCTGCAATGCGCCGCCTGGATCGGCCCGACCGTCACGCAGGGTCTCGAGCGCGTGCTCACGCCGCTGCCGCTCTATCACATCTTCTCGCTCACCGCGAACATGCTCACCTTTGCGTCGCTCGGCGGCATGAACGTGCTCATTCCCGACCCGCGCGACGTTCGCCGCTTGATCGCGACCATGCGGCGCACGCGCGTCACCGCCATGTCGGGCGTGAACACCCTGTTCAATGCGCTCGCCAATGCGCCCGAGTTCGCGAGCCTCGATGTCAGCCATCTCAAGTTTGCGATCGGCGGCGGCGCGGCGCTGCAGAGCGCGGTCGCCGAGCACTGGCAGGCGCTCACCGGCGCCGCGCTGGTCGAAGGCTACGGTCTCACCGAGGCTTCCCCGGTCGTCTGCATCAATCCGGTGCTGCGGCCGAAGCTCGGCACCGTCGGTCTGCCGGTGCCCTCGACCGAGGTCTCGGTGCGCGACGACGGCGGGCACGCGGTCGGCGTCGGCGAGATGGGCGAAGTCTGGGTGCGTGGCCCGCAGGTAATGGCGGGCTATTGGCGCCGACCGGAGGAGACCAGGAAAACGCTGACCCCGGACGGATGGCTGCAGACCGGCGACATCGGCGTGATCGATGCTGACGGCTACGTGAAGCTGCTCGATCGCAAGAAGGACATGATCATCGTCTCCGGCTTCAAGGTCTTTCCCAATGAGGTCGAGGACGTCGTCGCCCAGCACCCCGGCGTGCTCGAGGCGGCCGCGACCGGCGTGCCGGACGCGCGCAGCGGCCAGGCCGTAAAACTGTTCGTGGTGCGGCGCGACCCCGCGCTCAACGAGGCGGCGCTGCGCCGCTACTGCCAGGACAATCTCACCCCCTACAAGGTCCCGCGCGCGATCGAATTCCGCGACGCGCTGCCGAAGAGCAATATCGGCAAGATTTTGCGCAAGGAGCTCAAATAGCCGAACCGCGCGCTCCGCGCCTTCGGAATCGGGACACTCGCGTTATTTCGCCGATCGCCTCGCCTTCCCCTCGACCGAGCACGGAGTGTCGCTCGAGCACGAGTCGCCGATCACGCCGACCGCCTGGATCTCGATCTCGATTCCCGGCCGGGCAAAATTCGTCACCGTGATGAGCGCGCTGCCCGGATAATTGCCGTTCTTGAAGAAGTCCTTGCGCATGTCGACGAACTTGTCGCCATAGCGCGATTCCTTGATGAACACCGTCATGCTGACGACGTTGTCGAGGCTGCCGCCCGCGCGCTGCAGAACCGCGTCGATCTGCGAGAAGACCTGCTTCACCTGGGCCTCGAAGTTGTTGGCAATGTCATTGCCCGCGTTGTCCCGCGTCGCGGTCTGGCCGGCGACCCACACGGTCGTCCCGCCCGACGTGATCACGCCGGGCGAAAAGGCTCGTTGCAACTGAAACGGCGTCTTGTCCATGTATTCGGCCGCCGATGCGGCGGTCGTGAGCAGCAGCGGAACCAGCACGGCGATGACGCGGCTCATCTCGATCTCCCGATAGGTCGTGGCGCCAGTGAAACGACACTGAGTCTTCGCGATATGCGCGAGCGCGTCAACCGCGCTGCGCCCCATGATTCTATGCGGCACGAGGGATCATCCGAGGAAGCGCACGCACAGGGCCGCGAGCCAGATGGCTGCCGCCAACACCAGCGCCATGAACACCGCCGCCGATCCTAGGTCCTTGACGACCTTGATGGCTTCGCTGTGCTCCGGCGTCACGTGATCGGACAGCTTCTCGATCGCGGTGTTGAGCAGCTCGACAATGATCAGCCCCACCAGCGAGCCGATCAGCGCCAGCCACCACCCGGTGGTCGGCGCGATGAGAAAGCTCGCCGGTAATGCCAGCATGAGGGCGACGACCTCCTCGCGCATCGCCTGCTCGTGCCGCAGCGCCCAGGCGACGCCATCGAGCGTGTTGAGGAAGGCTTTCCAGAGGCGGATCATCGACCAACCCAAATGTCGTCACTGCCCGCGATTGCGGGGCGCATGACCCTTCCCATTATAGCAACGGGCGGCGCTGAATGCGCCGCCCGCCCTGATGCCGCACTGTGTTGCTTCAACCGAGCGCCTTCTTCACCCGCTCGGGTGTCATCGGCGTCTCGCGCAGGCGCACGCCGGTGAGGTCGGCGACCGCATTGGCGATCGCCGGACCGACCAGCGGGGTGGCCATCTGGCCGACGCCGGTCGGATGGTTGTCGGTCGGCACCACCTCGATGTGCATCTCGGGGATCTCGTTCATCCGCGGCACATGGTAGTCGTAGAACCCCGACTGCTCGACCGCGCCGTCGTCGATCGTGACCCGCTCGTAGAGCGCAAACCCGAGCCCATAGATGATGCTGCTCTCGGTCTGCGCCGCGATCGTGTTGGGCTGCACCGCGATGCCCGGATCGAGCGCCGTCCACACGTTCGAGACGCGGATCGCGCCATTCTTGCGATCGACCGTGGCTTCGGCCGCCAGCGCGATCTGCGTGCCCGAATAGTTCATGTAGGTGAACCCGAGCGCGCTGCCGTCCCGCTTCCTGCCCCAGTCCGCCATCTGCGCCACCTTGTCGATGATGGCGACAGCGCGCGGGTTGGACTTGACCAG
>Ga0075436_100003818_pt1 | contig 10334 bp, 6 predicted proteins | sample RhiMethybrSRZTD5_FD_75303 | JGI IMG/M metagenome (GOLD analysis project Ga0075436, IMG submission 75303) | Populus rhizosphere microbial communities from Tennessee, USA - Rhizosphere MetaG P. TD hybrid SRZTD5 | ecosystem: Host-associated > Plants > Roots > Rhizosphere > Soil | place: USA... | reverse complement strand
GCGCCGTGTCCGTGCGGGAGCGGCCAGCGCTACAAGGATTGCCACGGGCGCATCGGCGACGACCCGGCCGACGTGCCGACGCTCGTGCAGCGCGCGCTCGCCGCGCATCGCGAAGGGCGCGTCGACGACGCCGAACGCAGCTACCGCGCCGTGCTCGAGCGCGAGCCGGGCAACGCCGTCGCCACGCACTATCTCGGGCTCATCGCGTGGCAGCGCGGCGACCTCGCGCGCGCGGAAGCCCGCATGCGCGAGGCCATCGCGGCCGACGCGAGCATCGCGGATTTCCACAACAACCTGGGACTGCTCCTGCGCGACACCCGCCGCGTCGACGAGGCGCTCGCGTGCTTCCGCCGCGCGCTCGAGCTCGATCCCGGATGGACCGAGGCGCGCAGCAACCTCGCTCTCGCCTACGAGGCCGCGGGCCGGCTCGACGAGGCGATCGCCGCCTATCGCGAGGCGATCGCCGCCGAGCCGCGCTTCGCCATCGCGCACCAGAACCTCGCGCGGGCGCTGCTCACGCTCGGGCGTTTCGCCGAAGGCTGGCGCGAATACCGCTGGAGGCTCGCCGCGCATGGACTCGCCGCCGCGCCGCCGGCGCCCGACGTGCAGCCGCTCGCCCGGTCGCTCGCGGGACGCGCGTTCGCGCTCGATGCGGAGCAGGGCATCGGCGACATCCTCTTCTTCCTGCGCTTCGCGCCGGAGCTCGCGCGGCGCGGTGCGCGCCTCGCCTTTCGCGGCGATGCGCGCCTGCACGCCATGCTTGCCCGCACCGGCTGCTTCGCGCTCGGCACGCATGCGCCCGGCGCGACGGTGCCGGGGAATCCGGACGCCATCGCGATCGGCGACCTCCCGTGGCTGCTCGCGATGGACGATGCCGCATCGTTTCCATCCGCGCTCGCATTGCGGCCGCTGCCCGAGCGCGTCGCGCGGCTCGAGGCGGCGCTCGCCGCCCTCGGTCCCGCGCCGCGCATCGGCCTCACCTGGCGCGGCGGCGTCGAGACCGCGGGGCCGGCGCGCACGCAGCTGAAGGAAGTCGCGCCCGCCGCGCTCGGCGCGGCGCTTCGCGGCAAGCGCGCGACGTGGATCTCGTTGCAGCGTTTGCCCCGCCCCGGCGAGCGCGAGGCGCTCGCGCAGGCGCTGGGAGCGGCGGTGCACGACTTCAGCGCCGCCAACGACGATCTGGAGGAGATGCTCGCGCTCCTCGCGGTCGTCGACGAGTACGTCGGCGTGAGCAACGCGAACGCGCACCTGCGCGCGGGGCTGGGCCGGTCGATGCGGGTGCTCGTCGCACATCCGCCCGAGTGGCGCTGGATGCACGCGGGAGAGCATTCGCCGTGGTTTGCGGCGGCGCGCACGCATCGCCAGGACGGGGCAGGCGACTGGAGCGCGGCGCTCGGCTCGCTCGCCGCGGCCATTTAAAGATTCGCTTCGCAGCAAGCTAATCCCGCTTGGCTTGGCTCACATCCCGGGCAGCACTTTAGCCGGGTCGACGGGCTTGCCCTGGCGGCGCACCTCGAAGTGCAGCTTCACCTGGTCGGCGTCGGTCGATCCCATTTCCGCGATCCGCTGCCCCTTGCGCACGTCCTGCTGCTCCTTCACGAGGATGTTGTCGTTGTGCGCGTACGCCGAGAGCCACGTGTTGTTGTGCTTGATGATGACGAGCTTGCCGTAGCCGCGCAGGCCCGCGCCCGCGTACACGACGCGTCCGTCGGCGGCGGCGACCACCGGCGCGCCCTTGCGCCCGGCGATGTCCATTCCCTTGCTCGCCTCGGTGAACGGCGCGATCACCTTGCCCTTCACCGGCCAGATCCAGTCGATCGCCTCGACGTCGGTCGCGGGCGGACGCTCGGGCTCGATCGCTGGCGGCGCGATCGGGGGAGCGCTCGCCTGGATCTCGGGAGCGGCGTCCGCGGGTGCGCCGGCTTCGGGCACGCTCAGCTGCGCGAGCGCCTTGTCGGAGAACGGCATCTTCTGGGCGCGCGGCTCCACTTTCACGCTGGGCGTGTTCGCGAGCGGCCGCGCTTCGATCGGCGGCCCCGCGGACACGAGCGGCATGGTCATGGGCGCGGGAATCGTCGATGGCGCCCCCGCAGGACCGGCGAGCGCCAGCACCTGCCCGGGGCTGATCACGTTGGGATTGGTGATGCCGTTCCAGGCGGCAAGCTCGCGGTAGTCGAGCCCGTACGCGAGCGCGATGCCGACGAGCGTTTCGCCGCGCTTCACGGTGTGCGTGGGGATCGGTTTCTCGGGCGGCGGCGCCGGCGTCTCCGCGGCCGGCGGCGGCTCGGGCAGCGGCATGCGCTCGGTCACGGGAGCCGGCCGGCGTGCGGCGCACCCCGCGACGACGATGGCGATGGCGACGAGCGCGGCGGTCCTCATGCGATCCCCGGAACGAGCGGCACGAAGCGCACCGCGGCGCAGCGCCGCTCGGTGAATCCCGCGGCGTCGCGGTCGACGACGACGAGCCATTGGTCGTCGACGCCGACGGGCAGCACCATGCGTCCGCCGACGGCGAGCTGCTCCTTCAACGCCTGCGGCACCGCGGGCGCGCACGCCGTCACCACGATGCCGTCGAAGGGCGCGGCCTCGGTGTAGCCCGAGCTCCCGTCGACGTGCTTGTAGCGCACGTTGTAGAAGCGCAGGCTCCGCAGGTTCCTGCGCGCCTTGTCCATGAGCGGCGCGATCCGCTCCAGCGTGTAGACCTCGGCCACGAGACGCGCGAGCACCGCCGTCTGGTAACCGCAGCCGGTGCCGATCTCGAGCACCTTCGCCATGGGCGACTTCCCGAGCAGGAGCTGCGTCATCATCGCGACGATCGTCGGGCTCGAGATCGTCTGCCCGTGCCCGATCGGAAGCGCCACGTCCTCGTACGCGCGCGAGGCGATGCCTTCGTCGACGAAGGCGTGGCGCGGGATCTCGGTCATCGCGGCGAGCACGCGCTCGTCCGTGATGCCCTCGGCGCGCAGCATCTCGATCATGCGAAGGCGCGTGCGTTCCGAGGTCATGCCGATGCCCGCGGGCCTCATCGCCGCACCCATTCGGAGACGAGCCCGATCTGGCCCGCGCTCGTGAGGTCCACGTGCAGCGGCGTGACCGAGACGGCGCCGCGCTCGAGCGCGTGGAAGTCCGTGCCGGGTCCGGCCTCGCGCGCGGGCCCCGCCTGCCCGACCCAGTACACCGTCTCGCCGCGCGGATTCTTTCCCGCGACCACGGGCTGCGCCTTGTGGCGCCGCCCCAGCCGCGTCACCTCGATCCCCTTCAGCGCCTCGTAGGCGACGTCGGGCACGTTCACGTTGAGCAGGATCGGGGCGCCGAAGGGCGCTTTCTGCAGCCGGCGTACCAGGTCGAGGGCGACGCGCGCGGCGGTGTCGTAGTGCTCGAAACGCGTGCCCACGAGCGAGACCGCGATCGACGGGATCCCCAGCAGGTACCCCTCCATGGCAGCGGCGACCGTGCCCGAATAGAGCGTGTCGTCGCCCATGTTGGAGCCGCTGTTGATGCCCGAGACGACGACGTCGGGCTCGAAATCGAGCAGCCCCGTCACCGCCATGTGGACGCAATCGGTCGGCGTGCCGTTCACGTAGTGGAAGCCGTTGTTCGCGCGCGAGAGCATCAGCGGCCGGTCGAGCGTGAGAGAGTTGGAGGCGCCGCTTCGATCGCGTTCGGGCGCGACGACGGTGATGTCGCCCGCTTGCGCGAGGCTCTCGGCGAGCGCGGCGAGTCCGGGTGCGAAATAGCCGTCGTCGTTCGAGAGAAGAATGCGCATCCGGGACGAAATTATACCGCCCGGGGATAGAATCACGCTTTTCCTTTCGCGCTTGCCCTATGCCCGCCCTCCTTCGCCGCGTCCTGCCGCTCGTGCTCGCGGCGGCCGCATCGCCCTCGCTTGCGCTCGACGTCGCCAACCTCGACAAGGCGATCGATCCGTGCGCCGATTTCTATCGCTACGCCAACGGCAAGTGGATCGACGCCACGCCGATTCCGGCCGACCGGCCCGGATGGGGCACCTTCGCCGAGGTGTACGAGCGCAACGAGAAGACGCTGGTGGCGGCGCTTCACGACGCGCGCGATCATCCGCCGCCGGCGGGCTCGCCGCAGCGCAAGGTCGCTGAATTCTTCGCCTCCGGCATGGACGAGGAGGCGATTCGGCGCGCGGGACTCACGCCGCTCGAGCCTCTGATGAAGGGCGTCGCGGGCACCAACGATGCGACGAGCCTCGCACGCACGCTCGCGGCGCTGCATGCGAACGGCATCAACGCGGGCTTCGCCTTGTTCTCCCGCCCCGACACGCGCGACTCCACGCGCTACCTCGCCGACATCGACCAGTCGGGACTGGGGTTGCCGGAGCGCGACTACTACTTCAAGGAAGACGCGCGCTCGGTGCGCATCCGCGAGGCGTACGTGAAGCACGTCGCGCGCGTCCTCGAGGCCGCCGGCGACGGCGCGGCGGACGCCTCGCGCGAAGCCGCCGCGGTGCTCGCCTTCGAGACCGAGCTCGCGCGAAGCGCCATGACGATCGTCGAGCGCCGCGACGTCGACCGCACGGAGAACCGCATGCGCGTGGCGGACCTCGCCGCGCAGGCGCCGGGCTTCCCGTGGACGGAATACTTCGCGCTCGCCGGGGCGCGCGACTTGGGCGAGCTCAACGTGAACCAGCCGCAGTACTTCAAGGCGTTCGCGCGGCGCGCGGCCGAGGTGTCGCCCGGGGAGTGGCGCCTCTACCTGCGATGGCAGGTCCTGCGCTACACCGAGGACAAGCTCGGCGGCGCCTTCGAGCAGGCGCATTTCGACTTCTACGAGCAGATGCTGCGCGGGCGCAAGGAGGCCCTCGCCCGCGAGTATCGGGTCGTCGACATCATCGGCGGGCGCATCGGCTCCGAGCCCATGGGCCAGGCGCTCGGCATGGTGTTCGTCGACCGCGCGTTCTCGCCGCAGGCGAAGGTGCGCTCGCTCGAGCTCGTGGCGCACATCAAGTCCGCGCTCGTCGAGCGGCTGTCGAGCCTCGAATGGATGGGCGAGGACACGCGCCGCAGAGCGCTCGAGAAGGTCGCAACGATGCAGGTGAAGATGGGCTATCCCGACAAGTGGCGCGATTATTCCGACGCGGACGTGGGCCCGTATTCGTTCGTCGAGAACTGGATGCGGGCGAAGGCGTTCCTGCACCGGCGCGACATGCGGCGCATCGGACAGCCCGTCGACCGCACGGAATGGAACATGGGGCCGCACGTGGTCAACGCCTCGTACAACGGCCGCGCCAACGAGATCACGTTCCCCGCGGGAATCCTGCAGCCGCCCTTCTTCGACGCGAACGCCGACGACGCGGTCAACTATGGCGGCATCGGCGTCGTGATCGGGCACGAGATCACCCACGGCTTCGACGATCGCGGCCGGCGCTTCGACGCGAAGGGCAACCTCACCGACTGGTGGACCGAGGAGGACGCGCGCCGCTACGTCGAGCGCGCCGCGCGCGTGACGCGCCAGTACGGCGATTACGTCGGCGTCGAGAGCGTGCACGTGAACGGCAAGCTCACCCTCGGCGAGAACATCGCCGACATCGGCGGCACCAAGATCGCCTACCTCGCCCTGCAGAAGGCCCTGAAAGAACACCCCGAAGGCAAGGTCGACGGCCTCGCGCCCGAGCAGCGCTTCTTCCTCTCCTTCGCCGGTATCTGGCGCAGCCGCACACGCGTCGAGCAGGAGCGGCTGCAGCTGCAGACCGACGGCCATTCGCCGGCGCGTTTCCGCGTCCTGGGCACGATCTCCAACATGCCGGAATACGCGCAGGCGTTCTCCTGCGACGCGTCGAAGGCGATCCTCTCCGAAGGCGCGCGGGCCAACATCTGGTGATCGACTTCGCGCTCGGGCCGGAGATCGAGCGCCAGCGCAAGCGCTACCGCGCGTTCGTGCGCGACCACGTGCTCGCGTACGACACGACGCCCGACTCCTTCGACGAGCACGACAACATCCGCGCGGAGCTGCTCGGGGAGCTGCGTGCGAAGGCGAAGGACGAAGGCGTGTGGGCGCCGCAGATGCCGGTCGCGCGCGGCGGCCAGGGATTGTCGATGCGCGCGATGGCCGCCTGCTACGAAGAGCTCAACTACTCGCTCTTCGGCCCGGTCGTGTGCAACTGCGCCGCGCCCGACGACGGCAACATGCTGCTGCTGGAGAAGGTCGCCACCGACGCGCAGAAGGAGCGCTGGCTGCAACCGATCGTCGAGGGGCGCGTGCGCTCGTCCTTCGTGATGACCGAGCCCCATCCGGGCGCCGGCTCCGATCCGGCGATGATGCTCACGACGGCGATGCGGCGCGACGAGCGCTGGATCGTCGAGGGGCGCAAGTGGTTCGTCACCGGGGCGGAGGCGGCGCGGCATTTCATCCTCGTCGCCAAGACCTCGGACGATCCGCGCAAGGGCCTCACCGCCTTCCTCTTCGATCGCGGCGAGCCCGGCTGGCGCATCGCGCGCCGCATCCCGATCATGGGGCCGGAGGAGCACGGCGGCCATTGCGAGCTCGTTTTCGAGCGGCTCGAGATCCCGGATGAAAACCGGCTGATGGGCGTCGGCGATGGGCTGAAGGTCACGCAGATCCGTCTCGGCACCGCGCGCCTCACGCATTGCATGCGCTGGCTCGGCCTCGCGCGCCGCGCGCTCGACATCGCCGCCGATTATGTCGGCGAGCGCGAGAGCCAGGGGCGCAGGCTCGCCGAGCGCGAATCGGTGCAGACGAAGCTCGGCGACTGCGCCATGCAAGTGGAGATCGGCCGGCTCCTCACGATGAAGGCGGCGGCGCTCATCGACAAGGGCGACTTCGCACGCAAGGAAGTGTCGATGGCGAAGATCCACGTCGCCGACACGTTGCAGCTGTGCGCCGATACGGCGCTGCAGCTTTGCGGCGCGCGCGGCTACTCCAAGGACACCCCCATCGAGTGGATCTACCGCTACGCGCGGCAGGCGCGGCTCGTGGACGGCGCCACCGAGGTGCACCAGCAAGTCCTCGCGCGGCACTTCATGGAGAGCCGCGGCGATTTCTGGCGCTGGGGCTGATCAGTCGGCGGCGTACTCGCTCGTCGCCGGACACGCGCACACGAGGTTGCGGTCGCCGTAGACGTTGTCGGCGCGGCCCACGGGCGACCAGTACTTCTGCCGTCGCAACGACGCCACCGGATAGGCGGCGAGCTCGCGCGAATACTTGTGCGGCCACGCATCCGCGGTGACCGCGGCGGCGGTGTGCGGCGCGTGCTTCAGCGGATTGTCCTCGCGGTCCATCTTCCCCGATTCGACCGCACGCACCTCCTCGCGGATCGCGATCATCGCGTCGCAGAAGCGGTCCAGCTCCTCCTTCGACTCGCTCTCCGTCGGCTCGACCATGAGCGTGCCCGCGACCGGAAACGACAGCGTCGGCGCGTGGAAGCCGTAGTCGATGAGGCGCTTGGCGACGTCCTCGGCGGTGACGCCGGACGTTTCCTTGAGCGGACGCAGGTCCAGGATGCACTCGTGCGCGACGAGCTGGCCCGGGCCCGAATAGAGCACCGGATAGTGCGGCGCGAGCCGGCGCGCGATGTAGTTCGCGTTGAGGATCGCGACCTCGCTCGCCGCGCGCAATCCCGCTTCTCCCATCATCTCGATGTACATCCACGAGATCGGCAGGATCGAAGCGCTGCCGAAAGGCGCGGCGGTCACGGGGCCGACGGCGCCCGCGCGCGGCTCGAGCGCCGCGTGGCCCGGCAGGAATTTCGCGAGATGCGCCGCCACGGCGACCGGTCCCACGCCCGGGCCGCCACCGCCGTGCGGAATGCAGAACGTCTTGTGCAGGTTGAGGTGCGACACGTCGCCGCCGAAGCGCCCGGGCGCGGTGAGCCCGACCATCGCGTTCATGTTGGCGCCGTCGACGTATACCTGGCCGCCGTAGCGATGCACGATCTCGCACGCCTGCACGATGCCCGCCTCGAAGACGCCGTGCGTCGACGGGTACGTCACCATGATCGCCGCCAGGTCCTTCGCGTGCTCGGAGGCCTTGGCTTCCAGGTCGGCGAGATCGACGTTGCCCGCCTCGTCGCACCCGACAAGGACGACACGCATGCCGGCCATCTGCGCCGAGGCCGGATTGGTGCCGTGCGCCGAGCTCGGGATGAGGCACACGTTGCGATGCCTCTCGCCGCGGCTCGCGTGCCAGGCGCGAATCGCGAGCAGCCCCGCATACTCGCCCTGGGAGCCCGCGTTGGGCTGGATCGAGACCGCCGCATAGCCGGTCGCCTTGGCGAGGCGCTCCTCGAGCGAGCCGATGAGCTCGCGGTAGCCGCGCCACTGCTCCGCGGGCGCGAACGGATGCAGGTGCGAGAACTCCGGCCAGCTGATGGGCAGCATCTCGCTCGTGGCGTTGAGCTTCATCGTGCACGACCCGAGCGCAATCATCGAGCGGTCGAGGGCGATGTCCTTGTCGGCGAGACGCCGCAGGTAGCGCAGCATCTGCGTCTCGGAGTGATGGCTGTTGAAGACGGGATGCGCGAGGAAGCGCGATTCGCGCGCGAGGCCTGACGCCGGCGCGATCGGCGTCACGTGCTCGATGTCGCCGAAGGAGAAGCCCGCCGCGCCGCCCGCGAACACGCGCCAGATATCCTCGACGTGGTCGCGCGTGCTGGTCTCGTCGAGCGCGATGCCGAGATGGCCGCCGCCGGCGAGGCGGAAGTTGATGCGCCCCGCGCTGCTGCGCTCGACGATGGCAGCGGTGCGCTCCCCGGTCGCAACGAGCAGCGTGTCGAACGCGACTCCGGTCTCGATCGCGAAGCCCAGGCGCTCCAGGCCCCGGCGAAGGACCGAAGCGAGGCGCTGCACGCGGCGAGCGATGCGCGCGAGCCCATGCGGGCCGTGGTAGACGGCATACATCGACGCCATGACCGCGAGGAGAACCTGCGCGGTGCAGATGTTCGAAGTGGCCTTCTCGCGGCGGATATGCTGCTCGCGCGTCTGCAGCGCGAGCCGGTAGGCGGGCTCGCCGTGCGCGTCCACCGTCACGCCGACGAGGCGTCCGGGCATGTTGCGCTTGAGCGCGTCGCGCGTGGCCATGTAGCCGGCATGCGGCCCGCCGAAGCCGATCGGCACGCCGAAGCGCTGCGCGGCTCCGACCGCGACGTCGGCGCCCCACTCGCCCGGCGCCTTGAAGAGAGTGAGCGCGAGAAGGTCGGCGCACGCGACGAGGAGCGCTCCTTTCGCGTGCAGCGCGTCGGCAAGCGGCGCGTAGTCGCGCACGTCGCCGGCGAGTCCGGGATACTGGACGAGCGCGGCGAACGCGTCGCACTGCGCGAGATCCGCGGCGGGCATCACGCGCACCTCGATGCCGAGCGGCCCGGCGCGCGTGCGCACGACGTCGATCGTCTGCGGGAAAACATCGTCGGCAACGGCGAACACGCGTGAGGCCCGCTTCGTCGAGCGCAGGCACAGCGTCATCGCCTCCGCCGCCGCGGTCGCCTCGTCGAGCATCGACGCGTTGGCGATGTCCATGGCGGTGAGGTCGGCCACCATCGTCTGGAAATTGAGGAGAGCCTCGAGCCGTCCCTGCGAGATCTCCGCCTGGTAGGGCGTGTACGCGGTGTACCACGCCGGATTCTCGAGCACGTTGCGGCGCACGACCGTGGGCACGAACGTGCCGTAGTAGCCCTGGCCAATATGGGAGCGGAACACGCGGTTGCGGGCGGCGATCGCACGAAGCCGTCCGAGCGCCTCTTCCTCGCCGCGCGCGGGGCCGAGACCCATCTCGTCGCGCGAGCGGATCGCGGGCGGCACGACGGCATCGATCAGCGCGGCGCGCGACGCATGGCCGAGCACGGCGAGCATCTGCGCCTGGTCGGCCTCCGTCGGGCCGATGTGGCGGCGCGCGAAGGCGGCGTGGTCCTCGAGATCGAAGAGCGTCTGTCGATCGGTGGCGGGCATATCGGGCATGGCGATTCCTTCGTGCCTAGCTGGCGGCGGCTTTTTCGTAGGCTTTCGCGTCGAGGAGCTTGTCGGCGGCCGCGGCATCGCTCGGCCGGATGCGATAAAGCCACGCCGCGAACGCGTCCTCGTTGACCTTCTCCGGCGCGGTCGAAAGCTCGGCGTTGGCGGCGACGATCTCGCCCGCGACCGGCGCATAGATGTCGGAGGCGGCCTTCACCGATTCGACGACGCCCACCGACTCGCCTTTGGCGACGCTGCGGCCCGCGTCGGGCAGCTCGAGGAAGACGATGTCGCCGAGCTGCTCTTGTGCGTGGTCGGTGATGCCGACCGAAAGTGTTCCGTCCGCCTCGCGGCGGACCCATTCGTGCGTCTCGGTATAGCGCAGTTCCGGCGGAAGCTTCATGT
>Ga0075436_100003817_pt1 | contig 10337 bp, 12 predicted proteins | sample RhiMethybrSRZTD5_FD_75303 | JGI IMG/M metagenome (GOLD analysis project Ga0075436, IMG submission 75303) | Populus rhizosphere microbial communities from Tennessee, USA - Rhizosphere MetaG P. TD hybrid SRZTD5 | ecosystem: Host-associated > Plants > Roots > Rhizosphere > Soil | place: USA... | reverse complement strand
CGCCCGCCGACGAGCGACATGCCGGCCTCGTCGAGCTTCGGTACCCGCAGCTTCACGTTCAGCCGCTTCGAGAGCCAGGCGACGAGATGCTGCTCATCGTCGGCGCCGACCTCGACGGGATGGCGCACTTCCGGCGAGTAAGTGGCGTGCGCGATCGCCGCGCGCCGCGCGATCGCGGTGCTGTCGGCTTGCGCCTGCGGCATGATGCGTCCGGGCCGCAGCTCCCAGCTCGCCGCGGCGCCAATGGCGATGCCGAGGACGAGCCATGCCGCTGCTACCGCGGCACGGCGCGGCCACCAGCGCCGCGCGTGCGCGAGCTGCGGCGGCACGGGTTCCGCGGCGAGCGTGTCGTACGCGGCGCGCACCTCCTGCGCCAGGCGCCGGTAGGCGGCGATGCGCTCGGCTTCCTCCGGTCGCTGCGCGAGCCACGCCTCGACCGCCGCGCGCCGCTCCGGGTCGAGGCGCCCGTCCACGTACGCCTGGAGATCCGCTTCGCTGATCGGAGCGTCGCTCACTTCACCACCTTGAGCCTCGCCGCCGGGCTCTGGCCGAGCATCATGGCGCGCAGCTTCTCACGCGCGCGCGAAAGGCGCGACATCACCGTTCCGATCGGGATGCCGAGCGTGCGTGCGACTTCGTCATAGCTCATCTCTTCGAGCGTGACGAGCAAGAGCACCGCGCGCTGATCGGCAGGCAGCCGCGCAATCGCCCGGTCGAGATCGCGCAGCTCGAGCACGTCGGGCTGCGCTCGCTGCGTGAGCTCGGGCATCTCGTCTTCCAGCGGATCGACGAGCCGCGTGGCGCGCACCCGATTGACGTGAACGTTGTGCATCACCGTGAAGAGCCAGGCGCGCAGGTCCGTGCCGCGGCGGTACAGGTGCAGCTTCGCCCATGCGCGCTCGAGCGTGTCCTGCACCAGATCGTCTGCCCCCGCCCGCTCGCCGACCAGCGCGCGCGCGTAGCGCCGCAACCGCGGAATCAACTCGATCAGGCGCTGCGCTTCGTCCATGGGGAACAGGCGTGCCGTGCCGGCTATTCCACGCTATTTGGGCTCGTCGGGCAATGCGGGAAGGCTGCGCAGGTACGCCATTATCGCCTCCAGGTCCTGCGCCGTGAGCTGGCTCGTGGTGTTCTTCACCACTTCCGCCATGGTCTCGCCGATCACGTCGCCGTCGGGGTAGTTGCCCGTCTGCAGGATCTCCTTCAGCTCCGCATCGCTGTAGCGCTTGAGGCGCGTCGGCGTGAGGTTCGAGGCCGTGGCGCCATCGGCGAGCTTAGCGCCCGCAAGGAAGCGGTCGTTTTTCGGGCCGCCAAGGGTGTTGCGCGGCGTGTGGCACTCGCCGCAATGGCCGAGCGCCTGCACGAGATAAGCGCCGCGGTTCAGTTGCGCGCTCTTCGCCGGATCGGGCTTTATCGGCCCCGGCGTGAAGAAGAGCTTCTTCCAAGCGCCCACGGCCGCGCGCGAGCGGTACAGCACTCCGAGCTCGTGCTCGCGGCTGGGCTGCGCGCTCGGCTTGAGCGTGCGCAGATACGCCCAGAGATGGCGCAGATCCTCGTCGGTAATCTTCGTGAACGATGGATACGGAAACGCCGGAAAGAAATTGGCGCCGTCCGGCCGCACGCCTTCGCGCATTGCCTGCACGAAGTCTTCGTACGACCAGCGACCGATGCCCGCCTGCGCATCGGGCGTGATGTTCGGACCGTAGAACGTGCCGAACGGCGTCTTGAGCGGGCGCCCGCCCGCATACGGTTGCGCACCCGGGCGCGTCTCGGTGTGACAGCCGACGCAGCCACCTGCCTTGGCGAGATATTCGCCGCGGCTCGCGTCGCCTTGCGCGAGCGCGGCGCCGCCACCCGCGAGAAAAAAAAGCCCCGCGATGGCGGGGCCCGTGGCGAAGCTCAATCGCTACTGCTTCTGGCGGAAATTCTCGTGGCAACCGCCGCAGGCCTTGCCGACGGCGCCGATCTGCGCCTTCACGGCGCCTTCGTCGCCGCTCTGGCTCACCTCGTAGAGCTTGTGCGCTTCGTTCTCGAGGCGGCTCGCCGCTTCCCGGAATTTTTCCGGCTGTTCCCAAACTGCAGGCAGCGCATTTGTGCCCTTCACGTCCTTGGTGCTCGGATCGAACGTGTCCCACGGCATGCGGGTCAGGTTATCGAGGAAGGTGGCGTTGCGTTTCACGATGTCGGCGTTGTAGGGCGCCTTGCCCTGCGCCATCGCCGCGAGCGGACCGAAGTACTTGCCTTGCAACGTCATCACCGACTGTCGCTGCTTCACCAACAGCTCCGGCTTCACCTGCGCGAGCGCCGCGCCGGCTGCGGCGCCAAGCGACAAGGCGACCGCTATTGCCACAGTGCTTCTTCTCATTGCGTTCTCCTCCAGGGGTGGGTAGCGAAGAGCGAACACCGTCCGCGCGCGGCTATTCCGCTAGGGTCGCAGGCCTGCCGCGTATTCGGCGACGGCGCGAATCTGGCCATCGTTCATGTGCGCCGCGACGCCGCGCATGATGCCATTCGTATCGTTGGTGCGCTTGCCTTCACGAAAGGCGGTGAGCTGCGCGACGATGTAATCGGCGAACTGGCCCGAGAGCCGCGGGAACTCGGCGGGAATCCCGGCGCCCGCCGGGCCGTGGCAGCCGGCGCACGCCGGAATGCCGTGCGTGAGATCGCCGCCGCGCCAAAGCTTCTGCCCCTGCACCGCGAGCTCCTTGTCCGCTGCAGCCGAGGGCTTTTGCGCCTGGCCCGCGTAGTACGCGGCGAGCGCCTTGACATCGGCATCGGAGAGATTCGCCACCATGCCGTTCATGATCGCGCTCTCGCGCAGCGGCTTCTTTCCCTCCTGCGCCTTGAAATCGCGCAGCTGCTTCTGCAGATACTCGGGGATCTGGCCCGCGATTTTCGGATTCGCTGGCGCGACGCTGTTGCCATCCGGTCCATGGCACGCGGCGCACACCTGCGACGCAGCCGCTGGAGGTTTGTCCTGCGCGAGCGCGACGCTCGCCGCAGCGAGGGCAGCCGCTAGGCCCAATGCACGCTTCATCCCCGGGGGTCCCTGATGAGAAAGGCGCGATTTTATTAGAATTCTCGGGCTCCCATGTCGCTCTTCGCCCGCGCTGCATTCCTGCGCGCGGCTGCTCGCGCCGTCGATCTGCCGCCGCCCGGACCGCCCGAGCTCGCGTTCGCCGGCCGCTCCAACGTCGGCAAGTCGAGCGTCATCAACGCGCTCGCCGGCCGCAAGGCGCTCGCGCGCACGAGCAAGACCCCGGGGCGCACGCAGACCATCAACTTCTACGCGCTCGGCGAGCGCGCGCGTCTCGTCGACCTGCCGGGCTACGGTTACGCGCGCGTGCCTCAGGCGCTGCGCGACGAGTGGCGCCAGCTCGTTAGCGCTTATCTCGCCGCGTCGCGGCCGCTCGCCGGCATCGTGCTCGTCATGGATGCGCGTCATCCGCTGACACCGCTGGACGAGCAACTCATCTCCTGGCTCGGCGATGCGCAGTTTCTCGTGCTTCTCACGAAGTCGGACAAGCTCGGCCGCGGCGCGCAGCAGGAAGTTCTTCGCGACGTGCGTGCGCGGCTGCGTCGCCACATGGTGACGCTCTTTTCGAGCGTTACGCGACAGGGAGTAGAGGAGTGTCGCGACCTGCTCGCGCACTGGCTTGAGCAGGCCACCAAATAAAAAGCCCCCGGTAAAGGGGATATAAACCGGGGGCAAAAACGCCTTAACTTTGGGATTAAGGCACCCGCTCAGGGAGGAGAAGCGGGAGACGATCAACTCGTCTGCAGGTAAGATGGGCCCCCGCCGGAAAAGTTCCAGCCGGCGAGAACCAGAAAAACCCTGCTCGCGATGAAGGTCTACGGCAGCTTTCCGGCGGTACGCATGCGGCGCCTGCGGCGCGCGGAGTTCTCGCGCCGCCTGATGCGCGAAGCGTCCCTCGGCAGCGACGACTTCATCTACCCCGTGTTCATCATCGACGGCAAAGGCCGCACGCAGAAAGTGGATTCGATGCCCGGCATCGAGCGCGTGACGCTCGACCGGCTCTATCCCGTCGCCGAGCAATGCCTGAAGCTGGAAATTCCCGCGCTCGCGCTCTTCCCGGCGATCGAGGCGAGCCTTAAAACGCCGGACGGCCGTGAAGCCCACAACGCCAAGGGACTTATTCCGCGCGCGGTGGCCGCGTTGAAGAAGCGCTTTCCCGAGCTCGGTGTGATGACCGACGTCGCGCTCGATCCGTACACCTCGCATGGCCAGGACGGCGTAATCGACGAATCGGGCTACATCCTGAACGACGACACGCTCGACATTCTCGTCAAGCAGGCGCTCGTGCAGGCGGCGGCCGGCGTCGACATCGTCGCACCGTCGGACATGATGGACGGGCGCATCGGGCGCATTCGCTCCGCGCTCGAGAAAGCCGGCCACATCCACACGCTGATCATGGCGTATTCCGCCAAATACGCTTCCGGCTTCTACGGCCCGTTCCGCGACGCGGTCGGCTCGGCGAAATTTCTCGGCAAGAGCAACAAGACGACCTACCAGATGGACCCCGGCAACAGCGACGAAGCGCTATGGGAAGTAGGACTGGACCTCGCCGAGGGCGCCGACATGGTGATGGTCAAGCCCGGCCTTCCCTACCTCGACATCGTGCGGCGCGTGAAGGACGAGTTCCGCGCACCGACTTACGTTTATCAGGTATCCGGCGAGTACGCGATGCTGCGCGCGGCCATCGCGAACGGCTGGCTTCCGGAAGCCTGCATCCTCGAAGCGCTGCTCGCCTTCAAGCGCGCCGGCGCCGACGGCATCCTTACCTACTTCGCTCTCGACGCCGCCAAAGCGCTGCGCAAGCGTTAGGCCGGGAGCAGCCGCACGCCGTGCGCTTCGCTCGCACGGCGCAACCCTCGGACAAAGAGCGCTGGCGCCGCGTTCCATTCGACGCTCGCCGGTACACCCGCGAACGGTTCCTTCGCCGGCAGCGCGACGCGCGTGAGCTCCGTTGCGCCATTCGCATGTGATTGCCACTCCGGCCGCCACACCAATTCCCGCGTGAGATGCTGGCAAACGAAGAGGCTGCTATCGACCTGCACGAGCCGAAAGCGCGCGACACCGCCTTCCACTGGCCGCGAAAGCTCCATCGGCGCGCGCGCGTGCACGCCTTGCGCGCGCAGGGCGGCGTAGGCGGCATCGGCGTCGTCGGTAGCGAGCGCGAGCGCCGCGAGACCGTCGCCTCGCTCGAGGAAGTTGCGGTAGTACTGGAGCCACGGATGCTCGAGCGGCGCGGCGAGCAGCTCAATGTACGTGCTGCCGAGAATGATGCAGTGGTTCTGCGAGCCGATGCTGTGGTAGCCGCGCGGCGTCAACGTGAAGCCGAGGGCGCGGAAGCTGGCGAGCGCCGCGTCGAGATCGCGTACCGCGATCACGGCGTGATCAATGGCCAGTGGCAGCGGCAAGCGTCTTGAGGAATCGCTCCGGCGGCTGGTAGCCGATGACGCGCAGCCCGGGAATTTCGCGCCCCTGCGCATCGAAGAAGATGATTCCCGGCGGCCCGTAGAGCGAAAAGCGCTTGAGCAGCTCGCGATCGGCGGCGCTCGCCGCCGTGACGTCCGCCTGCAAGATCAGCATCTCGCCCAGCCGCTCGCGCACACGGGGATCCGACAAAGTGAGCTTCTCCATCTCCTTGCAGGAGACGCACCAGTCGGCATAGAAGTCGAGCATCGCCGGCCGGCCCGCCAGGGCGAGCTTGGTCTCCAGATCGCCCACCGACTTGACCGGCGTCCACGCGGTTGGCGGCGTCGCGCCGATCAAGCTGCTTGGCGACGCCGTAGCGAGGAGCGCCACGGCGCCGAGCGCGGCAGCAACGGCGCTCACTTTGCCGATGCGGCCAAAGCGCCACATGTAAACCGCCGCGCCGACGAGCAGCGCGACCCAGGCAAGCACTTCGGTAAGCCGGGGCAGCGCCGGGCTCACGATCCACAGCGCCACGGCGAGGAGCAGCACGCCGAAGAGCTGGCGCACCGCGACCATCCAGGCGCCCGCTTTGGGCAGCAACGCGCCCTCCGATACGCCGACCGCGATCAGCGGCAAGCCCATTCCCGTAGCGAGCGCAAAGAGCGCCGCGCCGCCGAGCACCACATCTCCGGAACGCGAGATTTGCAGCAGCGTGCCGGCGAGCGGCGCTGACACGCATGGACTTACGATCACGGCCGAGAACACGCCCATCGCGGCGACCGAGGCGATGCGCCCGCCGCGTAAGCGTTCCTGGCTCGCGTACAGCCGTGAATGCAGGAAGCCCGGCAGCCGCAGCTCGTACACGCCAAACATGGAGAACGCGAGCAGCACGAAGACCAGCGCAAAGGCGCCGAGCACCCATACGTTCTGCAGGTATACGGCGATGAGCGACCCGGCATACGCGGCGCCGATTCCGGCCGCGGCGTAAGTGAGCGCCATACTCAGCACGTAGATCAACGACAGCGCGAGCGCGCGCGACTTGGTGAGTGCCGGGCCTTCGCCGGCGATGATGCCCGACAGGATGGGAATCATCGGCAGCATGCAGGGCGTGAAAGCGAGCAGCACGCCGAGCAGCAGGAAGCCGCCGAGCACCAGCGCCAGGTTTCCCTGCAAGAACTGCGCAATCTCGGTATCGCTCGCATAAAGCGAAAGCCGCGGCTCGCCACCCGATGCGCCGGCCGCGCCGCGCAGGCGAACGCGCGACTCCATCGGCACGTAGCACACGCCGGCATCGGCACAGCCCTGGGACACGACTTTCAGCTCATAGGGACCGCTTGCTTGTACCGGAATGCGGACCGTCACCTCGTTGCGGTAAATCGGCATCTCGCCGAAGAACTCGTCCTTATGCGGCAGCGCTGCGGGGAACTCCGGCTGGCCAAGCTTGGCGCCGCCCTCGGCACTGAAACGGAAGCGGTCGCGGTAGAGGTAATAACCGTCGGCAATCACGAAGCGCACCTGAACCGCGCCGTCGAGCTCGCGCGCCGAGAAGCGAAATGCCTGCTCCGGCTCGAGCAAATCGGCCGCACTCGCCGCCACGGCGGCGAACATTAGGAACAGGAGGGCGAAGGCTCTCAACTCTTGGTTTGGGCGGCGACCCACTCGAGGTAGGCGGGCAGTCCGCGCTCGATTGGGACCGCGATGATTTCCGGAAGTTCGTACGGATGGCCTTGGCGCAGCGCCTGCTCGAGCGCCGCATAGCGCTCGCGCGTCGTCTTGATCAGCATCGGGTGTTCTTCATCGTGCTGCACGGCATCCTTCCAGCGGTACACCGAGCGGCACGGCGCGAGGATGTTGACGCACGCCGCCAGGTTCTGCTGCACGAGCGTGTCGGCGAGCCGCTCGGCGGCTGGGCGATCTGGCAGGTTAGTGAACACCAAGAGCGTGCTCATGGGCGAGTCCTTCGCGTACCGTGGGATACAAGAGCCGCACGCCGAGCACCTGCTTCAAGCGCGCGTTATCCAATCGCCGCGACTCGCTCATGAAGCTCAGCGCCGCCGGCGGCACGAGATCTGCGAGGCGCTCACGCGCTACGCGCGCCGGGCGGGGCAGGCGAGCATAGTCGGCGACCAGATCGAGCCAGTCGCCCATGCGCAGCTCGCTATCGTCGGCGGCGTTGTAGATGCCGGCCGGCGCATCGCTCTGGAGCGCTCGCACGACTGACGCGGCCAAGTCCTGCGCGTGGATGTGGTTGGTATAGACGTCGTCCGCCGCCTGCAACACCGGCAGGCGCGCGCGCAGCCGCTCGAGCGGCAGCCGATCGCTCGCATAGATGCCCGGCGCGCGCAGGATGACGAGCGCCACGGCGTGCGCGGCGCACCAGCGCTCGAGCTGGACCTCGGCATCGGCACGGCGCTTCGCTCTCGCCGTGTGCGGCTGGCGCGGCCATGATTCGTCGACGCGCGCGCCGGCGCAATCGCCATACACGCCGCTCGTGCTGATATAGACGAAACGCCGCGGTACAACGTGCGATGCATCGAGCGCGGCCAGCAGGTGCGCTGTGCGTGTGTCAACGTCGCCGTGCGACGGCGGTGGCACGCAGTGGAGCAGCGCATCGGTCGGCGCGAGCGCAGGCGATGAGGTCGCGTCGAGCTCGAAGCCGGTCTCGCGCGAAAGCGCGGTGATGGCGAAGCGCGACGTCAAAGCCGGCGCCGCGCGGCGCGCGATATCACCAAAGCCGGCGACCAGCAGCCGCTGCATGCGGCTATTTTATTCGCCGAGATAGGCCTCGCGGACGCGCGGATTGTCGAGCAACTCGGCCGAGCGCCCGGCAAGCGCAATCGTTCCCGACTCCATTACGTAGCCGCGCTGGGAGATCTCGAGCGCGCGGCGCGCGTTCTGCTCGACCAGGAAAATCGTCACCCCCTGCGCGGCAATATCGCGGACCAGGTCGAAGATCCGCGCCACCATCATCGGCGCGAGGCCCATGGACGGTTCGTCGAGCAGCAGCAAGCGCGGCTGCGTCATCAGCGCGCGTGCCAGGGCGAGCATTTGCTGCTCGCCGCCCGAGAGCGTGCCGGCGACCTGGCGGCGCCGCTCGGCGAGGCGCGGAAAGCGCTCGTACTGTGCCGCAGGATCGCCGCCGCCATGCGCGTACGCGCCCATGGCGAGGTTCTCTTCCACGGTCAGCTGGGCAAAGATGCCGCGCCCTTCGGGCACCATGACCAGGCCTTTGCGCGGCAGCTCGTGCACCGGCGCGTGGCTGATGTTTTCACCGCGATAGCGCACCGAGCCGCTTTTCGTCGTCACGAGGCCGCAGATCGCCTTCAGCGTAGAGCTCTTGCCGGCGCCGTTGGCCCCGATCAGGCAGACCAGCTCGCCCTCGCCGATTTCCAGATCGACGGCCGCCACCGCGCGGATGCCGCCGTAATGCACTTCAAGGTTGCGCACCTCAAGCAGCACGCGGCGCGCCGAGATACGCTTCGATCACCTTCGGGTCGCGCTGCACCTCGGCGGGCCGCCCCTCCGCGATCTTCTGGCCGTAATCGAGCACCATGACGCGGTCGCAGACATTCATCACCAGGCGAACATCGTGCTCGATCAGCAACACCGTGGTGCCGTCGTCGCGGATGCGGCCGACGAGCTTGCCGAGCGCAAGACGCTCGGCTGGGTTCATGCCGGCCGCCGGCTCGTCCAATGCCAGGAGCTGCGGCTCCGTGGCGAGCGCCCGGGCGATTTCGAGGCGCCGCTGGTCGCCGTACGGCAGGCTACCGGCGCGATCGTTCGCGCGGGGGCGAATGCCAACGTACTCGAGCAACGTGAGCGCACGCGCGACGATGTCGCGCTCCTCGGCTAACGTGCGCCAGTCCCGAAGCACGGCGCCGAAAACCCCGGCGTGCGTGCGCACGTGCCGTCCGATCATGACGTTTTCCAGCGCCGAGAGATTGGCGAAGAGCCGGATGTTCTGGAACGTGCGCGCGATCCCGGCAGCAGCGATCTCATGCGGCGGCCGCCGCGCGAGCTCGCGTCCCTGGAAGCGGAAACTGCCGGCGTCGGGCACGTAGACGCCGGTGAGCAAATTGAAGAGCGTGGTCTTGCCGGCGCCGTTGGGCCCGATCAGGCCGTAGATCTCGCGCCGCGCGATGCTGAAGGACACGTTGTCGAGCGCTTGCAGCCCGCCGAAACGCTTGGCGGCACCGACGACTTCGAGTAAAGCGCTCATCGCTCGGCCAGCTCGCGCTTGCGCACCGCCGAGGGCAGCAGTCCCGCCGGGCGAAAAAGCATGATGAGGACAAGCGCGAGGCCGAAGAGCAGCATGCGGATCACTTCCGGCTCCATCAGCGTGCGCCCGAAGAGCGCGAGCTGCAGCGGCTCGACCGTCCAGCGCAGTACCTCCGGTGTAAAGGAGAGGAGCAGCGCGCCGAGGATCACACCCCAGACGTTGCCCATGCCGCCGAGCACCACCATCGATACGACCATGATCGATTCCACCAGCACGAAGCTCTCCGGCGAGATGAACGCCTGTATCGCGGCGAAGATGCCGCCGGCAACGCCGCCGAACGTCGCGCCCATGGCGAAGGCGAGGAGCTTCATGTTGCGGGTGTTGATGCCCATGGCGCGCGCGGCGATCTCGTCCTCGCGGATCGCCTCCCAGGCGCGACCGATGCGCGAGTTCTGCAGCCGCAGGTTGATGACGACGATGACGAGCATCACCACCACGAGCAGGTAGTAGTACTTGATCGGTCCGCTGAACTCGAGGCCGCCGATCGCCTGGGGCCTCGCGAAGTTCAGGCCGTCGAGCGTGAACGGGTCGATGCGCGCGATGCCCTGCGGACCATTGGTGATGTTGACCGGGCGCGAGAGGTTATTAAGGAAGATGCGCACGATCTCGCCGAAGCCG
>Ga0075436_100003810_pt1 | contig 10349 bp, 11 predicted proteins | sample RhiMethybrSRZTD5_FD_75303 | JGI IMG/M metagenome (GOLD analysis project Ga0075436, IMG submission 75303) | Populus rhizosphere microbial communities from Tennessee, USA - Rhizosphere MetaG P. TD hybrid SRZTD5 | ecosystem: Host-associated > Plants > Roots > Rhizosphere > Soil | place: USA... | reverse complement strand
CCGTCGCGCGTGGTCCAAGGCGGCTACCGCGTCGTGACGCGCGAGCGGCTGGGCCGGGAGCTGGTCGGCACGGTTGGACCGCGGGCCGACCTGTTCGTCCTCTATGAGAAGGTCGAGGGGATCGAGTCTTCGGCCACTTCTGGTAGCGCCTCGACGCCCCCTTTGGCGTGATCCCCTCTCACCAAATTCGCTCTACCCCATAGGCTTCGAAAGCTTCGTCGAATTGGAAGAAGGAACCACAGCAGGCTGTGGGTGTCCAGGAGGAATCTTAAGAGGTGAGTTCTTGGAAGTCCTCGAGAGGCGCGTCAAAGTCTTCGGCGATGGTGATGAGTCCCTTGGCGCTGCCGAACCGGCGATGCGGCTTGTCCTGAATCGGCGCGAAGCGGCGGGCATAGCGGGAGCCTACGCGCCGAAACCAGACTTGGGCGTCCGGTTTGCGTGCAAGGAGGCGGTCCGAGGCGGCGAGCTCGTCTCGGTCCACCTCGTAGTCTCCCGTTTCAATGTCGATGAGAGCGTACTCTCCGGCATCCTCGGGACGGAGGCGCGGCAGCACCTCGCGCTCGTAGAGCTCATCGCCACGGCGCGCAAACTCCTCTTTGCTGTAACGCGGCTCGTGCATGCTCTTTATCGTAGCACCACGGCCGTGATCGCCGTCTCATGGCCCCACCGCCGGCACGTTGGTCTGGGGGAAGTCATTGCCTTTGAAAAGAAGGGCTTGGCCGGAGGAAATCGCCAGGGCATAGCTGCAGCAGTCGCCCAGGTTCAGAGCGGCGGGATGGCGCCCCTTCCCATACTTCTGGTACGCCGCGCGGGCGAGCACGACCTGCTCGGAGTCGAAGCTGACGATCCTGACGCCGGCGGCGTGGATGGTCAGATCGAGCTCACGTCCACCCGCCGGCCCCTTTCGCGCGTGGATCACGATGGCCGTCTCGAGTGCTGAAACCGCGCTCATCAAGCGCTTCGGGTCGCTGGCGATGGCCTGCGCAAAGGGCTCGGCTTCCGGCTCTCCGAGCAAGATGGCCAGCAAGGCCGACGAGTCGATGACCATCAGCGGAAGGCACCGACCTCGTCGTAGCCCAAGATCTCGTTGGCGCTCCGCGTGTCCAGATCCGGCAGGGAGCTGCACCGACGGCTGATCTCCATGAGGGTTTCGACAAGGTCCGGCGCGGACCGTCGCCCCTTGAGACCTTCCAGACGCTCTTCCAGAGAGTGGATGATGGCCTCGGTTAGGCTCTCGCCGGTCTCGCTCGCGATCTGTCGAGCCAATCTCTCCGCCGTATCATTCTTGATGCTCAGGGCCATGAAGCCTCCCAGTATAGAATCCAGAGCAGATTCTAGAATCAACCAGGGGTGGAGTAAAGGCTCGTGACCGGCCGGTCAGACAGCCTGACCAGCCGGCCAGAGAATTGGACCCCGCCGGTCAGATGTCCTGGCCCGGCGGGCTGCGATGTTTGACCGGCCGGTGAGCTGACGTCCCCGGCCGGTCGGATCGCGTAGAGGAGGGCCGGACCGCGGGAGGCACCACGTCCGCGGCCCGGTCCTTCGGATGTCAAAGAGCTCCCAAACTACTTCTTGATCGACTGGGCTACTTGCCGGTTCCAGGCGCCTGGGCATTCGGCGCCGGCGGCTGAGGAGCGGGCTCGGGAGCCGGCTCCGGGGCCGCCTTGGCCTTCCGGCCGCGGAACGGCTGCACACCGAACTCCGCGAGCTTCTCCGACGTGGGACCGTAGTGCTGCTTGATGGCGCTGCGCAGGAACGTCGCCAGCCGCGAGCCCTCGGCGATCACCGCCTGGAGCTGCTGCGACTTCTCCTGCTTGTTCGCCCTGAAGGCCGCCTGCTCCTTCGTGAGGTCCACCCCCTGGATCTGCAACGCCTCGAGCCGGGCCCGCGACGTCTCCAGGTGTGCGAGATCGGCGCTGTTCGCCTGCACCACCACGTTCAGGCGCTGCCAGTCTCCAAACTTCCCGGAATGTGTCCTTTCCTTCGACATGGTCATCTCCTTTCGAGAGAAATCCGTCGCCGTCATGGCGTTGGATGTACATAGACTAATTTATACCCAATCTGGTTGTCAATAAGGAGCGGGAAGAAATTTCCTGGCGACGCATACTATGGTAGTATGCACCTCTAAGGAGGAAGTGCCATGCCGGTCAGCCAAGCCGCCCGCGACCACCGCCGGAGAGCGATTCTGAGCATCCTGAGCAACTCGGTGCTGCCCATCCGGAGCCAGCAGGAGATCGTGGAGATCCTGGCGCAGGATGGCATCCAGGCGACCCAATCGAGCGTCAGCCGCGACCTGGAGGCGCTCGGCGCCGTGCGGGTGAACGGCCGGTACGAGATCGATACGGTGGCGGGCCTGGACGATCCGGAGCTCCTGGATGCTTTCCGTCTCGTGCGGGAGGCCGCATCCTCGGGCCCCTACTTGACGGTCATCATCACCGGCCCCGGCTCGGCCAAGGTCGTGGCCCTGGCGATCCAGGCGGTCCGCTGGCCCGAGGTCAAAGGCATCATCGCGGAGGACGCCACCCTCTTCCTCGCCACCGCCAACTCCGGCGACCAGAAGCTGCTCTTCCACCGCCTCACCAATCTCCAGGAGAGAGTCCGCCAGTGACCGGCCGACGGGGGGCGACAACCTCCTGGAGACGCCGGCAAGGGACCACCGCTGGCTGGCAGCGGCTCGAATCTGCCGACATCGGACCAATGTCGCCCTGCAACGGATCGATGTCAGCTCACATCGGCCCGCTGCCGGCTTTCAGCGGTCCGATGTCGGCTCGCACTGGCTCAGATCCCGGGACATGGAGTCGATGTCAGCTTGCAACCGCTCAAGTCCCGAGACATCGAGCCGATGTCGGCTTGCATTGGAAGGATGTCGGCGCGCAGCGGTCCGATGTCGGCTTGCACTGGCTCAGATCCCGAGACATTGAGCCGATGTCGCCTTGCATCGGCCCCGTGGGAACGCTCTTGTCTGGTCGACGGCTACACCTGGCGCTGCAACACCACGATCGTGTCGTCCTCGACGAGATGGCCGGCGTCCAGCCAGGCGTCGAGGCCGCCTGCCAGAGGGTGGACCCTGGTGAAACCGCGTTCGATCAGGAGGCGCGCCACCCGGGCGGCCGTGGCTTCATTCGGTCACGTACAGTAGAGGACGATGTCGCGGTCCCGCGGCAGCTCGCCAATCCCCGCGTCGAGCTCGTCGAGCGCCATGCGCAGGGCGCCCGGAATGCGCCGCGGATCGTAGCGATGGCTGGCGCGGTTGCGGACGTCGACGACGAACGGCGGCGGCTCGTCTTCCGTCAGGCGGCGCTTCAGCTCGGCCACCGAGATGCGGGCGATGTCGAGGAGCGTCCGCGACGTGCGCCGCTCATACCATTTGAAGACCACGAATGCGGCCAGCCCGACCGCCACGACGACCACCGCCCCGGACCCGAGCGCCTCGAGATAGCCGATCACCCGCTGGACCGCGTTGTGGAACAGGAGGCCGAGGACGACTCCCGAGCCCGCCCAGAACAGGCTGCCCAGACCGTCCCAGGCCAGGAAGGCGCCGGCAGAGCGCCCGGTGATGCCGGCGAGGGGCGGAGCCACGGTCGAGTAGCCGGGGATGAACTTGGCGTAGAGGAGCGATGGCATCCCGGCCTTTTCGAACAGCGATTCGGTCTGGCGGACGCAGGAATCGGGCGAGAGGGAGATCCGGCACAGGGTCTTGAGGACGCGGCGGCCCTGCCGCCGCCCGATCACGTACCAGACCGCATCCGCCATCACCGAGCCCGCGACGGCCACGAGCAGGATGGTGGCGAGGTTCATCCGCCCGTTCGCGGCGAAAGCGCCGGCCACGATGAGCGTCGGCAGGGCCGGGATCGGCGCCCCGAGCTGTTCGAGGAAGACGTTGCCGAAGACGAGGGCCAGTCCATACCGGCCGAGCTGCTCGACGAGCGCATGCATTGGAGAGGTCACTCCCGGCGGCCATTGTGGCACGGAACGGCTGCCGGTCGTCGTCTCCGTCGTGCTCTACAATGGTCGACGAGGATGGTCTGCGGCTCGGGAGGTGAGACCGATGTTGCGTGAGACCGTGCAAGAGTGGACGCAGCAGTGGCTCGAAGAGGGGCGCCAACAGGGGCGCCAGGAGGGTCGCCAGGAGGGTCGACGGGAGGGTCGACAGGAGGGTGAGGCTCAGCTCCTGACTCGCATGATCGAACGGCGGTTCGGCCCGTTGTCGGACGCCGATCGAGAACGGGTTCAGCTGGCGGAAGCCGACGACCTTTTGTCGTGGGGCGAGCGCCTGCTGACGGCGCAGTCGGTCCGGGAGGTCTTCGGCGATCTCCCTTGACAAGCCGTCTACGCCCTGCTGTAAGCTGGCGTTCTCTGCGGGAATGCCGATGATGACCCTCGCTACCGACCGCCGCCCGAACGCTTCCGCGTGCTTCGCGAGCTGGTGGCCGGTGCATCATCATTCCGTGGACTAGCCGGGCGCGTCCCGGAGCACGGACCCGGGACGAGAGACAGCCTGCACGCCGACCGTCACCTCCTTCCGGGCCAGGAAGGAGGTTTCGTTTTGGAGACAGGGAAGGAGAGCCCGGCGGCCGTCACGCTGGTGGCGACCCTGACGGCTCCTCCGGGCCCGGAGGACGCCGATTTCGCGGCTCCTCTCGCGGACGTCGCCGCCACCTCCTGGCTGGAGGTGCGGGGCGACCTCGCCGGCGATCTCGACCCTGGACCCCTGCGCTGCGGATTCGCCGGCAAGCTCCTCTACACCCTGCGCAGCCGCTCCGAGAGCGGCGCCTTCGAAGGCTCGCCCGAGCGCCGCAAGCGGCGGCTGATCGAGGCCGGCGAGCGCTATGACCTCGTCGACCTCGAAGCGGCGCGCGACCTCTCCCCCGACGTCCTCAAGGCAGTCCCCGCCGAGAAGCGGGTCCTCTCCTGGCACGGCGCGGCGACGAACGTCGACGGGCTCAAGGCGATCTTCGAGCGGATGGCCGGCGTCGACGCTGTCCTCTACAAGTTGATTCCCACGGCGGTGCAGGCGGGGGACGAGATCCCGCCGCTCCAGCTCCTCGCCGGTCTCGAACGGTGCGACGTGGCCGCTTTCGCCGCCGGACCGGTGGGCGCGTGGACCCGCCTGGTGGCACCGCGGCTCGGCGCTCCCGTGGTGTACGGCGCTCTCGGTCCAGTCCCCGGCGCGCCCGGCCAGATCACCATCCGCCGCCTGCGCGAGGACTTCGGGCTGCCCGAGCTGCGGCCGGTCGAACGCCTGTTCGGGATCGTCGGCTCTCCCATCGATCATTCCCTCTCGCCACGCCTCCACAACGCCGCCTACCGCGCGCTGGGGATCCCGGCTCTCTACCTTCCTTTCCACGCCGAGTCGTTCGGCGACTTCTGGTTGGAGGTGGTGGAAAGCGAGGTTCTGGAGCAGATCGGCTTGCCGGTGCGCGGCCTGTCGGTGACCACGCCGCACAAGGAGGCCGCTCTCGCCGTGGCCGCCGCGACCAGCCCGCGCGCGGAGCTCATCGGCGCCGCCAATACCCTGGTGTGGAAGGACGGTGTCTGGGAAGGGGAGTCGACCGATCCGGACGGCGTCGTGCTGCCGCTCGTGGCGCGGGGTATCGACCTCGCCGCCCGCTGCGCCGCCGTGGTGGGGGCAGGCGGCGCCGGGCGTTCGGCGGCGGAGGGACTGGCGGCGGCCGGCGCCTCGGTGACCCTGGTCAACCGCAACGCCGAGCGCGGCGAGCGCGCCGCAGCCCTCCTGAAGCTCCCCTTCCTCCCGCGCGACGCCTTCGATCCCGCAGCGTTCGATCTCCTGGTCAATGCGACGACGCTCGGCCGCGGCGGCGACGGAGCGGACGGAGAGCGCGGTGAGGAGTTGCCGTTCGCGGTGGATCGTCTGCGCGCCGGCACGGTGGTGGTGGATCTGGTGTACCGGGAGGCGCCCACGCCGCTCCTGCGCGCCGCGGCGGAACGCGGCCCGGAGGCGATCACCGTGGTCGACGGCCGCGAGGTGCTGCTCTATCAAGCGCTCGGGCAAATCCGCATGATGACCGGACGCGAGATGCCTCTCGACCTGGGCCGCGGCATCCTCGGCCTGGAGAGTCTGGAGCCGACGTCGTGAGGGTGTCGGCCGCCCTGCCCATCGGGGTCGCCGCCCTGCTCTTCGAGAGCGCCCGGCGCCGGCGCATGGCGGAGGGGCGCCTGACGGAAATGCTGGAGAAGGCGGGCTACGGCGAGGCGATCCTGCCCATCCTCGACTACGTGGAGCCCTACGAGGCGTTGCTCACGGCAGCCAGCCGCAGCGAGCTGTACCGCTTCATCGACCGCGACGGCGAGGAGCTCGCTCTGCGGGGCGATTTCACACCGATGCTCGCCCGTCTCCTCGCGCCTCGGTTGACCGCTCTGGCGCTGCCGCTCCGGGTCTTCTACCGCGGCGACGTGATCCGCTACGTGGAGGAGCGCGCCGGCCGGCAGCGCGAGCTGTATCAAGTGGGCGCCGAGCTGTTGGGCGTTCCCAGCGAGCCCGGCCAGGCGGCCGAGCGCGAAGTGCTCCGCCTGTTCCTCGCAGCCCTGGCTGCGGGCGGCTCCGCTGGGGGCGGCGAGATCCAGGTCGTCCTCGGTTTCGCCGGAGCCCTCGACGGGCTCCTCCTGGGGAGCGGCGCCGATCCGGTGGGACTCGCCGCCGCGGTGGCGCGGCGGGAGCGCGGCGTGGTGCGCACGGCGTGCCCGGCTCTCTTGCCGGTGGTGGAGACCGGGCTGCCGCATCGCCCGGAGGATCTGGGGCCGGGGGCGGCGGGCACCCTGGCCGACCTCCTCGCCCTGCGCGACGAGCTCGCCGCCGGCTTCCCCGCCGTCCGGCTCGCCGTCGACCTGGCCGAGTTCGCCCGCCACAGTCTGGATCCGCGCCTCTCGGTGGATGCAGGGGAACGGTCGTACTACGACGGCATCGTCTTCCACGCTTTTGCGGGCGCCGCCGCGCTGCCGGTTGGCGGCGGCGGACGCTACGACAGTCTCTTCCGTCGTCTCGGGGCCGAGCTGCCGGCGGTTGGCTTCTCGATCAGTCTGGAGCGCCTGCTCGAAGCGGGCGCCACGCGAGAGGTCCGGCCGTGATCCGCCTGGCCCTCCCCAAGGGACGCAACCTGGAGGTCACCCTGGCGGCCTTCCGCGCCGCCGGCCTCCTCCAAGGCCACGACGGCGGCGGCAGGAGCCTCCTCACCCAACTTCCTGCGGATGGCATCGAGACGCTCTCCCTGAAGGATTGGGATCTGCCGCTCTATGTCGAGCACGGCGTCGCCGACTGCGGTGTGGTGGGGAGCGATGTGCTGAGCGAGGTAGACGGCGATCTGCTGGTGCCGGTGCGCCTCAAGGCGGGGCGCTCGCGGATGTCGTTCATCGGCCGGGGCCACGCGATGCCGGAGTCGGGAGCGCAGGTGCGCCTGGCGACGAAATACCCGCAGACCGCCCGCCGCATCGTGGCCGGACGGCCGTGGGGGGCGGAGATCGTGAAGCTCTCCGGCTCGGTCGAGTTGGCGCCGCTCCTCTCCCTGGCCGAGCTGGCGCTCGACATCGTGCAGACCGGCCGCACGCTGGCCGAGAACAACCTGGTGGAGATCGAGACCGTCGCCGAGGTCGCCGCCTGCCTGGTGGTCAATCGCGCCTCGTACCAGCGCCACCGCGCCGTGCTCAACGACTGGATCGATCGCCTGGAAGCCGCGGAGGTGGTGTCGTGACGCTCGCCGTCGTGAAGGCCGATTCGCGGGCCGGCCGCCGCGCCGTCGACCGCTTGCTCCGCCGCGGCGAGGCGGTGCTGGACGCGCCGACCGTGCGGCGGGCCGAGCGGATCGTGACCGACGTGCGGCGGCGGGGCGACCGCGCTCTCCTGGAATATGCGCGCAAGCTGGACGGCGTGAGCGTCCGCTCCGCGGCCGGCTTGGCGCTCGGCCCCTCACCCCCGGGGGGCCATGAGGGTGAGGGGCTCCTCTCCGGCTTCGCCGCGGCGCTGGAGCGGGCGATCGTTGCCGTGGAGCGCTTCCACGCCCCGCAGGTCCGCGCCGGCTACCGTCTCGACGGGGACGGCGTGGAGCTGGAGGAGCTGGTGACGCCGCTGCGTCGCGTGGGCGTGTACGTGCCGGGCGGCCGGGCGGCCTATCCGTCGACGGTGGTGATGACGGTCGTCCCTGCGCGGATTGCTGGGGTGAAGGAGATCGCGGTCGCCACGCCGCCGGGCTCGTACCATGCCAGTCCGGCCCTGCGCTACACGCTGGAGCGGCTGGGGATCACGGAGGTCTGGGGGATGGGCGGCGCGCACGCCGTGGCCGCCTTCGCGTACGGCACGGAGAGCGTGCGCCGGGTGGACAAGATCGTCGGTCCGGGGAATGCCTGGGTGACCGCGGCCAAGAAGCTGGTCGCCGGCGACGTCGCGATCGACGGCATCGCCGGCCCGAGCGAGGTGGTGATCCTCGCGGACGGGTCCGATCCCGCGGTCGAGCCCGGAGACGTCGCCGCCGACCTCCTGGCCCAGGCGGAGCACGATCCGCGCGCCGCGGCGGTGCTCATCACCGCCGATCCGAAGCTCGCCAAGAAGGTGGCGCGCGAGGTCGAGGCGCAGCTCGCCGGTCTCCATACCCGTGCAACCGCCCGGGCGTCGCTCGCGGCCTTCGGCGTCGCGCTCGTGGTGCCGGCCATGGAGGACGCCGCGGCGCTCGCCGACCGCATCGCGCCCGAGCACCTGCAGCTCGTGGGCGCCGCGGCCGAGGCGCTGGCCGGACGGATCGCCAACGCCGGCGCCGTGTTCCTCGGGGTCTCGACGCCCGAGGTCTTCGGCGACTACATCGCCGGTCCGAGCCATGTGCTCCCCACCTGCGGCAGCGCCCGCTTCGCGTCGGCCCTGGGCGTCGAGGACTTCCTGCGCCGCAGCCACCGCGTGCGCTTCAGCCGCACGGCCGCGGCTCATCGCGCCGCAGCCGCCGCCATCCTTGCCGATGCCGAAGGGCTCCCCGCTCATGCCGCCGCCGCTCGGAGGAGACTGGGATGATCCGCAAAGCCCCCGTCGATCCCGCCGCCTACGTCCGCCCGGAGCTGCGCCGCCTGGCCGCCTACCACCTCGACTTGCGGCCATGCCGCCACAAACTGGACCAGAACGAGGTGCCGTGGGATCTGCCGCTGCGTATCAAGCGCGCGGTCGCCGAGCATCTGGTGGACACCGACTGGGCGCGCTATCCCGACTTTCATGCCGATGCTTTGCGCCAGGACCTGGCGCGCCTGCACGGCCATCCCTGGGAAGGTGTGCTGGTGGGGAACGGCTCGAACGAGCTGCTCTCGCTGGCCCTGACTGCGCTGGTCCCCGCCGGCGGCGAGGTGCTGGGAGCGGAGCCGAGCTTCGGGCTGTACCGCTCATTCGTCCTCAAGGCGGGCGGCGTGCCGCGCTTCCTCCCGTCGCGGCCGGACCTCGCACTGCCCGCGGATGAAATCGAGGCCGAGATCGAACGCGATCCGCACCGGCCCCTCCTCCTGTGCACGCCGAACAATCCCACTGGAGACGCCCTGCCGCCGGATCGCATCGCCTATTTCCTGGAGCGCCTGGAGGCGCCGCTCCTCCTCGACAACGCCTACGGCGAATTCTGCCGCTGGGACTACCGGCCGCTCCTCGCCGAATATCCTCATCTGGTCCTCTTCCGCACCTTTTCGAAGGCCTGGTCGCTGGCCGGCCTCCGCCTCGGCTACCTGCTCGCCGATCCGCGCCTGGTGACCGAGCTGATCAAGGTCAAGCTGCCGTACAACGTCGGCCATGCGGCGGTGGCCGCCGGCCGCGCGGTGCTGGCCGAAGAGGACGAGGCACGCCGGCGCGTGCGCCTGATCGTGGCCCGCCGCGCGCAGTGGGCCCGCATGCTCACCGAAGAGGGCTTCGAGGTGCTGCCCTCGGAGGCCAACTTCCTGCTCATCCGCTGCACGCCGGTGGAGCGAGCCGCCGAGGTGCGGGACGGACTGGCTGCCCGGGGCATCCTGGTGCGCGATGTTGGAGGCTATGCCGGGCTCGCCGGCTGCCTGCGGGTCTCGGTGGGCAGCGGCGGGGCGCTGCGGGACACGCATCTGGCGCTGGCGGAGATCCGGGAGGGAATTGCCCCTCACCCCCCGGCCCCAAAGGCGAAAGAAGAAGGACGAAAAGGACGAGAAGGACGGCAAGGACTGCGGACGGGAAGCGTGGAGCGGACGACGGGCGAGACGGGGATTCGACTGAGGCTGGCGCTGGACGGAGGGCCACGGCGCATCGCGGTGCCGAACGGGTTCTTCGCCCACATGTTGCAGGCCCTGGCGACCCATGGCGGGATGGGGCTCGATGTGGAGGCGGTGGGGGATACCCATGTGGATCTGCA
>Ga0075436_100003806_pt1 | contig 10352 bp, 12 predicted proteins | sample RhiMethybrSRZTD5_FD_75303 | JGI IMG/M metagenome (GOLD analysis project Ga0075436, IMG submission 75303) | Populus rhizosphere microbial communities from Tennessee, USA - Rhizosphere MetaG P. TD hybrid SRZTD5 | ecosystem: Host-associated > Plants > Roots > Rhizosphere > Soil | place: USA... | reverse complement strand
GTGACCTCGACGTTGCCCGTGCCGCTGACGATGTCCTGGTGCAGGGCCTGGTCGTCCGGCTGCTCCCGCTCGCCGCAGCCCACGACCAGCGCGAGCAGCGCGACCAGGACGACGGCCCCTGCCGCCCTCACAAGGCCAGGGCTTCCTGCAGGGAGACCCTGCCCTCGTAAAGAGACCGGCCCAGGATCACCGCCCCGGCGTCGAGCTCGCGCACGAGTCGAAGGTCCTCGAGGGATGAGATCCCTCCCGAGTACTGGATCGGATGCTTGCAGATCTTGCGCACGTACCTGAGCGCGTCGAGATCAGGCCCTGACATCGTGCCGTCCCGCTCCGTCGCGGTCACGACGACTCCGGCCAGCGGAAGCATGTTCCAGCGCCGCAGAAGGTCGTCGACCCCCGCCGTCTCGATCTCGACCCAGCCGCTCACGGCGGGCTTCCCATTCCTTATATCCAGCGCCGCAAAGACCTGGCCCCCGTGGCGCTCCGCGCAGTAGGAGAGCAGTCCGGGGTCGCGCACCGCGATCGTGCCCATCACGACCGCGCTGGCACCCGCGCCCAGCCACTCATCGACCTGCACCTCCGTCCGGATCCCCCCGGCGACCTGGATGCTGACCGCCGTTGCGGCGATCACCGACCGGATCAGGTCTCGGTTGTCGCCCGAGGAGCGTGCCGCGTCCAGGTCGACGATGTGCACACGCGGCGCGCCGGCCCGCTCGAAGTCCTGCGTCATCGCCGTCGGGTCGTCGGAGTAGAAGGTCGGCTGCTGAAAATCTCCCTGCCAGAGGCGGACGCAGTGCCCCTCCATGATGTCGATGGCCGGGATGATCTGCACGGCCGTTATGTTGAGCCGCCGCGCCTCTACCTGCGCGGGACTATCGGTAGTTCGTGAACTGAAGCGGGACGGGGATGTCCTCGGCCTCCCGGAGGGCCTTGATCACCGTCTGCAGGGTGTCCTTGTCCTTGCCGACGACGCGGAGCTGGTCGCCCTGGATCCGAACCTGCACCTTCGGGCTGACGTTCTGGATCCGCTTCCGCAGGTCGCGGGCGATATCGTCCGTGATGCCCGCGTTGAGGCTGATCTCGATCTGCCCTCGACCCTTGCCGATCGTTTTGGGATCCCCGGCCTTGAAGAGCTTTGGAGACAGCTGCCGGCGCGCCGCCTTCTCACGCAGGACCTGCACCGCCGCGCGCGCCCGTTCCTCGCTCGCGGACTCGACCACGATCGTCGAATCCTTGCGGTCGAACGCGGTCTGCGTGTCCTTGAAGTCGAAGCGCGTGGCCACCTCCCGGCGCGCCTGGTCCAGCGCGTTGGTCAGCTCGGCGCCGTCGAACTCCGAGACGACGTCGAACGAGTACTCAGCCATTGCCGGTGGACAGGATGGCGTTGATCCCGGCGATCACCGCCACGATGGCCAGCGCCACCGCCGCCAGGGAGCTTATGGCGAGCGCCGCGCCGATGCCCGCCGTGGCGCTGTCCAACGGTTCGGCGGGCGGAGCCCCGTAAGGGTCCGGGCCGTAGTCGAGGTCGTCGATGCCGGCCTCGCGAGCGCGGGCCACCAGCTCGTCCAGGACTGGCTTGCCGCCGGCCGGAAGCGGCTTTTCCCGGAGCTCGGCCACCGCCGACTTCAGGTTGTCGCGCGTCTTGCCAAGCTCGGATACGACGGCGTCGAGCGTCTCGGTCGCGGCCGGGGTCGGGTACTTCCGCCGCAGGTCGGCAATCAGGTCGTAGAGGGTCACGCGTAGTTGATATCAGAGTCCGACCGCGCCGTGCTGACCCGCCTAGCATTAAATTGATGGGAGTGGAGGCGAGGGCGAAGGCTTCCGCGAAGGAGCCGGTCCACCCGAACACGTGGGTCTACCACGACGGGGAGTTCGGGCGATACCACGACGTCCACCTCGGCCTGATGACCCACGCCCTGCATTACGGCACGGGCGTCTTCGAAGGGATCCGCGCCTACTGGAACTCAAAGCAGGAGCAGCTCCACCTCCTGCAGGCGCCCGCGCACTACGACCGCATGCAGAAGAACGCCCGCATCATGCGCATGGAGCTGCCGCACCCGACCGAGGAGCTGGTCAACATCACAGTCGAGCTCCTGCGGCGCAACCAGTTCAAGGCGGACACGTACATCCGGCCGCTGATCTTCGCGTCGAGCGAGGAGATCGGGGTCAGGCTGCACAACCTGAAGCACACGTTCTCGATCTATGCGATCCCGTTCGGGAAGTACGTCGAGATCGAATCCGGCATCCGCTGCATGGTGAGCAGCTGGCGGAGGCTGCCCGACCAATCGCTGCCGCCGCGGGCCAAGATCAGCGGGTCATACGCGCAGTCGGCGCTGGCCAAGACCGAAGCCGTCGAGAACGGATTCGACGAGGCGATCGTGCTCACGATGGACGGCCACGTGTCTGAGGGCAGCGCGGAGAACCTGTTCATGTACAAGGACGGCGTCTTCGTCACGCCGCCGGCGACCGACGACATCCTCGAAGGCGTCACCCGGCTGCTGCTGATGCAGATGATGCGCGAGGAGCTGGGCAAGACGGTGATTGAGCGCAGCATCGACCGCACCGAGCTGTACACGTGCGACGAGCTGCTCATGTGCGGCACCGGCGCGCAGATCTCGCCCGTGGTCGAGGTTGATCACCGCCGCGTCGGCACCGGCAAGGTGGGGGAGTTCACGCAGGAGCTTCAGAGCATGTACTTTGCCGCCGTGCGCGGTGAGTCTCCGAAGCACAAGGGCTGGACGCTACCCATCTACTGAAGATCGTCGTCGCGCCCAACTCATTCAAAGGCAGCCTGTCGGCGACCCAGGCTGCGCTCGCGATGGCGCGCGGTGTCCACCGCGCGCTTCCGGATGCCGAGGTCGTGCAGATCCCGGTCGCCGACGGCGGCGACGGCACCGTCGAAGCGCTGGTCTCCGCCGCCCACGGCACGTACCGCTGGGTCAACGTCGAGGGTCCGCTGGGCGATGCGGTGCACGCCTCGTACGGCTTGATCGACGGCGGCCGCACCGCAGTGGTCGAGCTTGCCTCGGCCAGCGGCTTCGAGCTGCTGACCGCCGCGCAGCGTGACCCTAGGCGCACTTCGACCTACGGTTTCGGCCAGCTGCTCAACGCCGCGCGGCAGACCGGCGTCGAGCAGATCATCGCCGGCATCGGCGGTTCGGCGACGAATGACGGTGGCGCGGGCATGGCGCAAGCGCTTGGCTACCGCCTGATGGATGTCGGTGACGTTGAGATTGACCGTGGCGGCGAGGCGCTGCTGCAGCTCGAGAAGATCGAGGCCCGCGGGCTCGACCCGGGCTGGAAGTCGGTGCGGGTCAAGGTCGCGACCGACGTGACCAATGCGCTTACCGGCCCCGAGGGAGCGAGCCATGTCTATGGACCGCAGAAGGGCGCCGACCCGGCGACCGCCGAGCTTCTGGATCAGGCGCTCGCGCATTTCGCGCGCGTGATCGAGCGCGACCTGCACAAATCTGTCGCTGACGTTCCGGGGGCGGGAGCCGCGGGCGGCACGGGCGCCGGCCTCATCGCCTTTCTCGACGCCCGGCTCGTGCCCGGGGCCGCCCTGATCGTGGAGGCCGCCGGCCTGCCCGCCGCTCTCAGCGGAGCGGACCTGGTGATCACCGGCGAGGGGAGGATCGACGCCCAGACCGCGTACGGAAAGGCGCCGGGCGAGGTCGCCAGGCGGGCCGCCGAGGCGGGCGTCCCCGTGCTGTTCGTGGCCGGCACGCGGGCGGCCGGCTGGGATCGGCTCGAAGGCTTGGGTATTCGGATGGTGGTCACCCTGGAGGACGAAATCACCCATTCGGGGGGCGCCGACCGCCAGAATCTTGCCGAGCTCATGCAGAACGCCAGTCCCGTCCTCGAGCACGCCACCGCGAGGGCGGTCGCGGGGCACCGTTGGTAGTCGACCCCGACTCCACCATCCGGGCGCCGAGCGGCGCCTCGGACGTCGAGCTGGTGCGCGCCTACCGGGCCGGCGACATCCACGCCTTCGAGGAGCTGCACCGGCGATACGTCGGGTCGATCTATCGGCTGGTGCGTCGCAAGCTCGGCGACGCCCTGCTCGCGGAGGACATCTCGCAGGAGACGTTCCTCAAGGCGCTGCGCATGCTCGACCGCGTCGACGACTCGTTCAACTTCGGCGGCTGGATCCACACCGTGGCCCGCAACCTCTGCTACGACGAGCTGCGGCGCCGGCAGCGCGACCAGCGTGTTGAGGACAACGACGACGAGGAGGATGCCGACCTGCTGGCGAGCCTGCCCTCGACGTCGCGCAGCTTCGACCCCGTGTCCGTGCAGGAGTCGAACGAACTGCGCCGCCAGGTCTGGACCGTGGCGCAGCGGCTGCCCGAGAAGTACCGCCTCGTCCTCACGCTGCGCGAGCTGCAGGGGCTGAGCTACCGAAGGATCGCTGCCATCCTGAAGATGTCCGAAAGCGCGGTCGAGACGCTGCTCTACCGGGCGCGCCTTCGCTTCAAGGAGGAGTTCGTCGCGCTCGAGGCGGCAGGCGAGCTCGACCACGAGCAGGCGGTCCCGCTGCTCGCGCCCTACATCGCGGGCAAGCTGCGGCGGGATCAGGCCGAGGCCGTGCGCAGGCACGTCGCGGTGTGTCCCAAATGCGCGCGGAAGATCGGGAAGCGCTCGATTCGCAGGGCCGGGGGCACATGAAGGGTTATAACGAGGGAGAGAGATGGCGAACGTAACCGTCCGGTTCTTTGACGACGAGACCCTGGAGGGCGTGGCCCGGGACCTCGATTTCGACGAGCCTGACTTCCTGGTCGAGGTCGACAACAGCGCGGGTCTCGAGAACAACGAGACCGCCTGGATTCCGCTGTCTGCGGTCAAGTGGGTCGAGCTCGAGCTCGATAAGAACCTGGCCGCGGAGACGCCGACCCGCAAGGTTGCCATCCGCTTCCTGGACGGCGAGGTCCTCCGCGGCCACCTCGACGGCACCCTGGAGCGGCACCGCTACGGCGTCGTCCTGAACCTCCACGGCGAGCACACGGACAGCCCGGTGCGGAAGCTCGGCATCCCGTTCTCGTCGGTCAAGGCGCTCTTTTTCGTGCGCGAGTTCGACGCGCGTGGCGAGGAGGCCGGAAGCGCCTCGGACGCCTACCTCGCGCGCCGCACCATGGCGCCGCTGCTCGACGTGCTCGAGGAGATGGACATGCTGGCGCGGCTGCACCGCGACGGGCTGCTGTCCGATGACGAGTTCGCGTCCAAACGGACACAGGTGCTGGAAAGGCTCTAGCGGGCGCCTCGCCATAACGCCCTTCTGCCGTCACGCGGGCGCATGCAGGCCCCGCGAAGGGCATCGGTGACGTCAGGCGGGCGGAATGCTGCGGGGGCGGCGCCGGCGGCGCACCGCGGCGACGAGGACGACAGCCGCGACAAGGACGTCCAGGCCTGCGAGCGCGGCCAGGATGGCGAGTAGGTTGAGGCTCGGAAGAACCGGGCGAGCGATCGCCGGCGCGGCGGTGGCAGCCGGTGCCGGAGGCGGCGGGGGCGAGGTCAGGAACTCGGCCAGCGCCTGTTTCAGCACCTGGGCGCTCAGGTCGTTCTTGGCCGAGTCCATGTGCACCGTGTAGACGAGCTGGCCGACCACGAACTCCACCCGGTACGAGTAGGTGCCGTCGGGACCTCGCAGGACGACGCCAAACGAGTTGGGGTTGCCGTCCAGGGCCGGCATCTGTCGCAGGAGGTACTTCGTCCCCTGGTTCTGGCGCTGCAGGCTCGTGTACCAGGCGCCGGCGCCCGAGACTTCACGGAACTGGAAGACCCGCTCGGACAGGGCGTCGTTCGACGCCGCCTGGACCCAGGCCCGGCCGTAGCCGGCCTCCAGCGTCAGGTTGCGCAGCACCTGCTCCATGCTCGGAGATCGCGGCGCCTGCGCCTGCAGGAACTCGGCGTAGGAGTGCGCGTCGAAGGGGCCGTCGAGCGCCGTGGCGGTGGTCGATGACTCGATCCAGTCGGCGCCCGGGGCGGGCGCCAGTCGCGAATACAGCGGTGCGGCGTCAGCCGATACCGGCGCGCCTGCTGCGGCGAGAAGCGCTACCACCGTTGCCGCAACGGCGGCGATCCTAATTGCCACGCGTAGAATTTCCCTCGTGGCCGAAACCAACGGCTCCCGTAATGGGCATCGGGCGGGATCCGCGAAGGGCACTTTCAAGCTCAAGGCTGGTCTTGCCCAGATGCTGAAGGGCGGCGTGATCATGGACGTCGTCACGCCCGAGCACGCCAGGATCGCCCAGGAGGCCGGCGCGTGCGCGGTGATGGCGCTGGAGCGCGTGCCTGCCGACATCCGCAAGGAAGGCGGCGTGGCCCGCATGTCGGATCCGACGCTGATCAAGTCGATCATGGAAGCGGTCACGATCCCCGTGATGGCCAAGTGCCGCATCGGGCACTTCGTCGAGGCGCAGATCCTCGAGTCGCTCGGTGTCGACTACATCGACGAGTCGGAGGTCCTCACCCCCGCCGATGAGGAAAACCACATCGACAAGCATGGGTTCAAGGTGCCGTTCGTGTGCGGGTGCCGGGACCTTGGTGAGGCGACCCGCCGCATCGCCGAAGGCGCCGCCATGATCCGGACCAAGGGCGAGGCCGGCACGGGCAACGTGGTCGAGGCCGTGCGCCACGCGCGAGCGGTGAACGCCGGCATCCGCAAGCTGCACGGCATGTCGCGCGCGGAGCTGGTGCACGAGGCCAAGCTGATCGGTGCGCCGCTGGAGGTTCTCGTCGAATGCCAGAAGATCGGGCGCCTGCCGGTCGTGAACTTCGCCGCCGGCGGCATCGCCACCCCGGCCGACGCGGCCCTGATGATGCAGCTCGGCGTCGACGGCGTGTTCGTCGGCTCCGGCATCTTCAAGGCCTCCGACCCGTTGAAGATGGCCAAGGCCATCGTCGCGGCGACGACCTACTACGACAAGCCCGACGTTCTGGCCGAAGTTTCCACCGGCCTGGGAGAGGCGATGCGCGGCCTCGAAATCCCCGCCATCCCGAAGGAAGAGCTGCTCGCTGCCCGAGGCTGGTAGTCGGGCCGGGCGCGCGCAGGGCGCACCTTCAATCAAGCCTCCGCTCATCGGAGTGCTCGCGATGCAGGGTGCGTTTGCCGAACACGTCAAAGCCCTCGAAGCGAGCGGCGCCCGCACGCGCCTGGTTCGCACCGCATCCGACCTTGAAGGACTTGACGGCCTCGTCATACCCGGCGGCGAGAGCACGACGATGACCATGCTGATGGAACGCGTGGGACTTCTCGGCCCGCTGCGCGACTCCATCGACGGAGGGCTACCGGTGCTGGCTACATGCGCGGGCATGATCGTTTTGGCGAAGGAAATCACGGATGCCATGGAAGGGCAGCACGGCATGGGATTGCTCGACATCGGCGTGCGGCGCAACGGATACGGCCGGCAGGTGGAGAGCTTCGAGGCGGGGATCGACGTCGCGGGCCTCGGAGGTCGGCAGTTCCCCGGCGTGTTCATCCGCGCGCCGCTCGTCGAAAGGACCGGCGACGTGCAGGTGCTCGCGTCCTACGACGATCATCCGGTGGCAGTGCGGCAGGGCAACATCCTCGCCCTTTCCTTTCACCCGGAGCTCTCGGGAGACCGCCGCCTTCACCGCGAGTTCGTGCGGATGGCTTCCGCTCGATGAAGGTCCGCGCCGCCGGCCTTCTCGACCTCTCCCGCATCGAGGAACTGCACCGCTCCGCGCAGTCGCACCCGAACGAGGCGCCGGCCGCGCACCTCTGGTCGCTGCTGAGCTCCACCCTCTCCGCGCTGCTTCCGCTGGCGCAGGAGACGCTGCTCTACATCGCCGAGGATGGGGGGAAGCTGCAGGGCTTCGTGCAGGCATCGGGGCCTCCGGGCGCGTTCGACCTGAACCGCGCAAAGGTCCTCCAGGTGCTGAACCTCCAGGTCGCGCGCGGCGCGGATGAAGAGGAGGTGGCGGGCGCGCTGGTCGAGCACCTGAGCAACCAGGCGTTGCAGCGCGGGGTGCATCGGCTGTTCGTGCGCATCCCGGATCGGGATGCCGTGCTGCCGGTGTTCCGCATGCGCGGATTCCGCCAGTACGCGACCGAGCAGGTGCTGTTCGCGGAGCGCGTAAGCCGTGGCATCACGCCGTCGCCCGAGGGCGCACGCGCGTTGCGGCGCGGCGACGCGCGCCAGCTCTACCAGCTCTACCGCAAGGTCACGCCGCAGCACGTGTCGCGGCTGGAAGCGCCGACCTATCGGGAATGGCGCGCGCTGCATGCGGACCGGACCGGCCGAGGCTTGCGTCGCGGCGGCAACGGGGAGGAGGTCGTGGTGGACCGTACCGAGCTCGCCGGCTGGGTGAAGGCCGAGCGCAGCGGTGGGACCCAGCCGCACACGCTGACCTTCATGGTCCTGCCCGAACCGCCGTTGCCGGACGAGCTCGCAGATCTCGCCATCGCGCTTCTGAATGACACGTCAATGCCGGTCTGGTCGAGCCTCCGACACTACGATTCGCACATGATCGACGCCCTCCGCGGGCGCGGGTTCAGCATCCTCGTGACACAGATGCTGCTGGTCAAGGAGCTCGCCCTGAGGGCGCCCGTGGCGGAGAAAGGACTGGTGCCCTCGTTCGGATGAGCGAAGCTTCGGAAGGGTTGCCTTTGCCGCGCGGGCGCTCGGGCGCGCGCTGGGACGAGGAGGTCGAGCTCCTCGCGCGGGCGCTGCCCGCCGACCTCGCGCGGGCCCTCCACGAGCGCACCGATCCCGGTGAGCTCCTCGAGATAGTCCTCGACCTGGGCCGTGAGCCCGAAGCCCGCGTCCCTGGGCGCGAGGTGCTGCTTGCCGACCGACCGGTGTCGGCGTCAGACCTCGAGCACGTGACCAACAACGTCGGTCAGTTCGGCGAGGACAACCGCGCCGGCATCGAGCGCACGCTGCATCGCGTCTCGGCCATCCGCAACCGCTCGGGTCGCATCACGGGTCTGACGATGCGCGTCGGTCGCGCGGTCACGGGGACGGGCGAGATCATCCGCGACATCGTGGTCAGCGGTCAGAGCATCCTGCTCCTCGGCCGGCCTGGCATCGGCAAGACCACCATGCTGCGCGAGTGCGCGCGTCTGCTTGCGGACGAGCTGCGCAAGCGCGTCGTGATCGTCGACACGTCAAACGAGATCGGCGGAGACGGCGACATCCCGCATCCCGGTATCGGACGCGCGCGCCGCATGCAGGTCCGAACGCCGCTCCTGCAGCACGCGGTGATGATCGAGGCGGTCGAGAACCACATGCCCGAGGTCATCGTCATCGACGAGATCGGCACCGAGCTCGAGGCCGCGGCCGCGCGCACCATCGCCGAACGCGGCGTGCAGCTCATCGCCACGGCGCACGGCCAGACTCTCGAGAACCTGCTGGTCAACCCGACGCTCAACGACCTGCTTGGAGGCATCCAGAGCGTGACCCTCTCGGACGAGGAGGCGCGTCGCCGCGGGACGCAGAAGTCCGTGCTCGAGCGCAAGTCGCCGCCGACGTTCGACGTCCTGATCGAGATCCAGGACCGCGACCGCGTGGCGATCCACATGCCTCTGGACGAGGTGGTCGACACCGCTCTGCGCGGGCCGATGCAGACGCCGAAGATCCGCGTGCGCACCCGCGAAGGTCGCGTGATCAGCAACGTGGAGATGCCCACAGTCGTGACGCCGGAGGGGGTGCCCGCACCCGCACCCGCGCCAACACCGGCGAGGCCGCTCGGCATCTTTCCCTACGGCGTGAGCCGCCACCACGTCGAGCAGTCGATCCGCGAGCTGGACCTGCCGGTGCGCGTGCTCGGCAACCTCGATGGCGCGGGCGCGGTGCTGACCCTGAAGAACCACTACCGGCGCCGGCCCGACAGCCTCCGCCAGGCCGAGAGCCGCGGGCTGCCGATCCACATCCTGAAGAGCAACTCGGTGAACCAGGTCCGCGACGCGCTGTCGCGCATCTACGGCGTCGAGCGCAAGGACGAGGCCACCAGCAACGCACTGGCCGAAGCCGCCGCGGCGATCAAGCAGGTGAAGAGCACGCTGCGCGCCGTGGAGATCTCACCGCAGAACGCCTACCTCCGCCGGCTTCAGCACCAGCTGGTCACCGAAAACGAGCTGTCGGCGCGGAGCACGGGCAAGGAGCCGCAGCGCCGGCTGCGCATCACGCCAACACCTGAAGAAGCTTCGTGACGAAGAGCCGCGGCCTCTTCATCACCTTCGAGGGGGTCGAGGGATCTGGCAAGACAACCCAGGCCGAGCTCCTCGGCCGGGCGCTCATGCCGCGCGGCGTGGTGGTCGTTCGCGAGCCGGGCGGCACCGAGCTGGGCGAGCGAATGCGCGAGGTGCTCCTTTTTGGTGGCATGTCGAT
>Ga0075436_100003805_pt1 | contig 10353 bp, 8 predicted proteins | sample RhiMethybrSRZTD5_FD_75303 | JGI IMG/M metagenome (GOLD analysis project Ga0075436, IMG submission 75303) | Populus rhizosphere microbial communities from Tennessee, USA - Rhizosphere MetaG P. TD hybrid SRZTD5 | ecosystem: Host-associated > Plants > Roots > Rhizosphere > Soil | place: USA... | reverse complement strand
GCGGCGACGATGTAGCCGTACTGCGCTTCGTTCCAGCCGATCTGGTTCTGCAGGTCCGGCGCGAGAATGCCGAGCACCTGCCGATCGATGTAGTTGATCGTCGACGCGGCGAACAGCAGCGCGCAGATCGTCCAGCGGACGCCGCCGACGCGCTCCGCCGCTGCCGCCGCTCCGACCGCCGGCGCCGCCGTGTCGATCGATTTGCCGGCGCCGTTCATGTGTTCACCCCGCTGGCGAGAAAGCCGCCGTCGACGACAAGTATGTGTCCGGTCACGAAGCTCGCCGCCTCCGACGATAGGAAGATCGCCGCGCCGACGAGCTCGTCGATCGATCCGAACCGGCCCATCGGCGTCCGCATCAGGAACTCGCGGCCGCGCGCGGTGCCGTCGAGCAGCTGCTGGTTGAGCGCCGTGCGGAAGACGCCGGGCGCGATGGCGTTCACGGTGACGCCGGTCCGCCCCCACTCGACGGCGAGCGATTTCGTCAGCGCCGCGACGCCCGCCTTGCTCGCGGTGTACGCCGCGACTTCCATCAGCGCGACGAACGACGCGAGCGACGCGATGTTGACGATGCGCCCGTAGCCGCGTCCGATCATATGCCGGCCGAAGACGCGGCACGCGCGCAGCGTCCCGGTCAGGTTCGTCTCGAGAATGTCGCGCCAGTCCTGATCGGGCAGATCGAGCGTCGGGATGCGCCGCGTCCGGCCGGCGCAGTTCACCACGATGTCGACCTTGCCGAACGCCGCGACGCACTCGTCGAGCAGCGCCTTCAGCGACGCCTCGTCCTCGACGTCGGCTGTCGCGCGCAGCGTGCGGCGGCCGATCTCTTCGATCTCCGCCGCGGCGGCCTCGGCCATCGCCCGCCGCCGTCCGGTCGCGACGACGTCCGCGCCGCCTTTCGCGAGGCCGAGCGCCAGCGCGCGGCCGATCCCCGAGGTGCCGCCGATGACGACGGCGCTGCGGCCGGTGAGATCGAGGGAGGGATGACCCACGGCCTTATCCCAGTCCGGCCCGCGCCGCGTTGACCGCCGCCACGTACGCGCGCGCCGTGTCGACCACCTTCTGTGTGTCGCCCGCGCGGATCGCCTTCACGTCGCACAGATCGCCGCCGACGCCGATCGCGCTCGCGCCGGCGGCGAAGAACGCGGCCGCGGTCGCCAGCGTCACGCCGCCGGTCGGCACCAGCGGAATCTGCGGCAGCGGTCCTTTCAGCGCCTTGACGTAGGCGGGGCCGCCGACCGCGCTGCAGGGAAACACCTTCACCAGGTCCGCGCCGGCGCGCCACGCGCGCACGACCTCGGTCGGCGTCAGCGCGCCCGGCAGCGCGGGAATTCCCGCCCGGCGGCAGTACGCGATCGTCTCCTCGTCGACGATCGGCGAGACGACGAACCGCGCGCCGGCGTCGATGCACGCGCGCGCTTGATCCGCGTCGAGCACCGTGCCGGCCCCGATGAGGAACCGGTCGCCGTAGCGCACCACCGCCTGCTCGATGACCTTCACTGCGTCGGGCACGGTCATCGTGATCTCGAGGGCGCGCACGCCGCCGGCGCCGATCGCGTCGGCCATCGCAATCGCTTCGTCGCCCGATCCGGCGCGGACGACCGGCACGATCCCGATCTCGACGATGCGCGCGACGGTTTCCTCGCGCGTCATCGCGTCACCCGCGCCGCGCCGCCGCGCATCACGCGCTCGACTTCCGGCAGCGTCGCCATGCTCGTGTCGCCGGGCGTCGTCATGGCGAGCGCGCCGTGCGCCGCGCCGCAGTCGACGGCCCACTGCGGTCCGCGACCGGTCAGGAAGCCGTAGATCAACCCGGACGCGAACGAGTCGCCGCCGCCGATGCGATCGAGGATCTCGAGATTCGCCCGCGGCGCCGCCTCGAAGAAGCGGCCGTCGTGCCAGCAGAGCGCCGACCAGTCGTTGACCGTCGCCGTCCTCGCGTGGCGCAGCGTCACGGCGACGGCCTGCAGGTTCGGGAACTCGCGCACGACGCGCGCGATCATCGTCTCGAAGCGGCTCCGCTCGAGCTCGGCGAACTGATCCGAGACGCCCTCGACGTCGAAGCCGAGCGCCGCGGAGAAGTCCTCCTCGTTGCCGATCAGGACGTCGACGAGCGGCGCGAGGCCCCGATTCACGCCGATCGCCACGGCGTGGCCGCCGAAGCCGCGCCAGAGCGATTCGCGGTAATTGAGATCGAACGATACGATCGCGCCGCTCGCGCGCGCCGCCGCCATCGCCTCGCGCGCCACGAGCGGCGTCGTCTCCGACAGCGCGCAGAAGATGCCGCCGGTGTGGAACCACCGCGCGCGATCGCGCTCGAACACCGCCCGCCAGTCGACGTCGCCCGGCTTCAGCTGCGACACCGCGGTGTGTCCGCGATCGGAGCAGCCGACGCCGGCGCGGACGCCGAATCCGCGCTCGACGAAGTTCAGGCCGTTCCGTGCGGCGCGGCCGACGCCGTCGTATTTCACCCAGCGGACGTGCGATTGATCGACGCCGCCCTGGTAGATCAGGTCCTGCACCAGTCGGCCGACCGGGTTGTCCGCGAACGCCGAGACGAGCGCCGTGTCGAGCCCGAAGCAGCGCTTGAGCCCGCGCGCGACGTTGTACTCGCCGCCGCCTTCCCAGACCCGGAACTCGCGCGTCGTGTGGATGCGCCCCTCGCCGGGATCGAACCGCAGCATCACCTCGCCGAGCGCGACGAGGTCCCAGCGGCGTCCGTCCTTCGACGGCGGCTGCAGCGGCATCAGCGGGATCGCCCCCAGGTTTCATGTATCACGTCACGAGTACGACGGATCACTTGGTACTTTGTACTTGAGACTTCGGTTGTCATCGCCCCATCCATCCGCCGTCGACGACGAGGACGTGACCGTGGACGTAGGCTGATGCGGACGACGCGAGAAAGACGGCGGCGCCGGCGACGTCGTCCGGCCGGCCCCAGCGCCCCGCGGGAATGCGTTCAAGGATCTGCGTGTTGCGCGTCGCATCGGCGCGCAGCGCGCTGGTGTTGTCGGTCTCCATATAGCCCGGCGCGATCGCGTTCACGTTGATGCCTTTCGCCGCCCACTCGTTGGCCAGCGCCTTGGTCAGCTGCGCGAGCCCGCCCTTTGCCGCCGCGTACGCCGGCACGGTGACGCCGCCCTGGAACGACAGCAGCGACGCGATGTTGATGATCCTCCCGCCGCGGCCGGCGCCGATCATATGCCGCGCCGCGGCGCGCGCCAGGCGGAACGCGCTCGTCATATCGACTTCGATGACGCGATCCCAGTCCTCGTCCGTGAAGTCGACCGCCGGCGTGCGTCGAATGATACCTGCGTTGTTGACCAGAATGTCGATCCGTCCGAGCGCCGCGACGACCTCGTCGACGAGCCGTCCGGAGACCGCGCGGTCGCCGAGGTCGCCGGCGAACGCAACCCCGCGGCGGCCGGCGCCGCGGACCCGCGCCTCGATCTCCGCGGGCGACCGCGAGTGGCCGTGCACGGCGACGTCGGCGCCCGCGTCCGCGAGCGCCACGGCGATCGCGGCGCCGAGACCGGCCGACGAACCGGTCACCAGCGCGACCGAGCCATCCAGGCGAAAGGGGTCGAGAGGCATACAGGTTCCCGGTTCCCGGTTCCAGGTTCCCGGTTCTTCGGGGAACCTGTCTACGGCGCCAGAAACTCCTCCCTGATCGGCGAAAAGATGTCGATGAGGATGACCTCCTCGTCGAGGATGGTCGCGCCGTGCGGCACGCCCGGCGGGAAGTGCAGGATGTCGCCGGCGTGCGCGATTTTCGTCTCGCCGGCGATCGAGAACTGCACCCGCCCCTGCTCGACGAGCGTGATCTGCTCGTGCGGATGCGAGTGCACCGGCGTGTCGACGCGCGGCTGGAACCGCAGCCGGCACACCATCATGCGCCCGCCGACCACCATCTGCCGCTCGATGCCGTCCGCTACGCGCTCGACTGGCACGTCGTCCCAGCGTCGATGCGCGTCGGAAGGAACCGTGCCGGTGGACGGCGCCATCAGCGCTGCACCTGACCTTTCTCGAGACCCGACGGTCCGCCGCCGAACTCCGGCTGCACGTTGACGACGCCGAACTGGCGATCGACGTCCTCGCGGTTGGCGGCCATCATCCAGAGGAAGTTGATCGATCCGCCGGGCGCGGCGACGTTTGGATGGTAGCCCTCGGGCATCAGCACGCAGTCGCCTTCGTGCACGATGACCGCCAGTTCCGGCGTGCGCGGGTTCGTGTAAACGAGCTGAATGCCGAACGCGGGCGCCGGCATGTTCACGTAGAGGTAGGCCTCCTCGAGCATCGCCGCGTGCTCGTGCGGCGGCCACGACGTCCAGTTGCCGGGCGCGCTGAACGTCACGCCGGCCATGATGCGGCCGGCCTCGACGTTCTTGCCGATCAGAATGTTCAACTCGCGCTCCGAGGCCGCGGATCCCGCCCTGAAATGCAGCCCGCTGTCGTTGCGCACCGCCTCGTACGACACGTACTGCACCGGATGGCGCTTCGTCACGGGCGCGGCGATCTCCGCGAGGTCGCAGCCCGCGGCGCCGCCGTCGATCTCCACGTGCGCATCGCGCGGCACGTAGAGCGCGTCGAACGGCGTCAGCGTGAACGACTGTCCCTCGGTCCGGATCGCCGCCGATCCTTTCAGGCAGACGAACCCGGTCTCGCGATCGCCGCAGTCGATCGCCAGCCGCTCGGACGGATCGAGGATGACGCGGCCGTAATGCAGGTGCCGCGCGGACGTCTTCCCGGGCGCCACCGCCGTGGTGCGGCCTTTCTTCGCGCCGGTGTTGCGGACGACGCACGAGTCAGGATTGAGGGAGCTCACCGTGTCTCCTTGATCTTCAGAGTGAGTTGCCACGCCGCCGGCTGCCGCGGCGCGAGGCGGACGTTCCTCGCTTCGTAGATCACGTGCAGCGGAATATGGCCGCGCGCGCCGCGGCCCATGGCGTCGTTGCCGGTCGCCCACACGCGGCGGCCCGCATCCCACGGCATCGACGCTTCGACGCGCAGCTCGAAGGTCGACCCGCGCAGCGAATTATCGTCGACTGCCGGCGCTGTCGTCGGAATGACGACGCGCCACGAGCGGATGTCGGCGGGCGCCGCGGCGGTCAGCGTCTCGGTCCGCGTCAGCGCCCCATCGCGAACGGTCCATCGGACGTCGGCGGCCATCCCCGGATCGACGAGCTCGCCGGCCTTGCCGCCGACGACGGCCCATCGACGCCAGACGGCTCGCAGCTCCCGGCCGTCGGCTGAGGGGTGGATTTCGTCGGCGCCGTCGCCCGCGACGATCGTGCGGCCGTCGGCGAGCTCCAGGTACGGCGTCAGCGCCGGCACGTCGCGCTCGACCGGGGCGGCGAATCCGATCAGCCCGTGCGGAGCGGGCAGGTAGTCCGCGATCCCGGGGCGCGTGCCGGTCGTGATCGGCAGCGCAAAGCGGAGCGCGCCCTGGCGGACGAGCCAAACGCCCGAGGCTCGTCCCTCGCTCCGAAACCACTCGAACCGCGCGACCTCGCCGAGCGCGGGCCGCGGCGGATAGCTCGCGAGCCCGTCGCGCTCGAGCGCCGCGGCGAGCGTCTCGTTCGCGACCTGCGCCTTCCCGAAGAACCCGGTCGTCTGCTGCCACTCGCGGTCCGGCGTGATGTACGAGTAGTTCCCGCGGCCGAACTCGAACAGTGACAGGAGGTGCGTGTCGTCGCGGTAGTCGTGCCGCAGGGACGTCCATGCCTTCGCGTACAGCGATACGAGATCGCCGAGCGGCGCCGGCCTGAACTCCGGATACTTCGCCAGGAACGCGACGATCTCCAGCGTGTCGAGATAGCTGACGATGCCGAGGCTCCGTCCCCAGGTGTATCCGTATCCGTCGTCGGCGTCGACGAGATCCCACCAGAGGCGCATTTGCGCGGCGAGCGACGGGCGCAGCGTCGCGAGGACGTCGGGTCGATTGGCGAGCGTGGCGGCGTCCCACACGTAACGCGCGTACTCGTTCGAGTACCGATCGAACCGTCCCGTCGGCGGCGCGTCGTCGGAGTACAGCCGGCCCCCGGTGAACGGCTCGACGGCGCGATCGATCAGCGCATCGAGCGGCGCGCGGTCGCGCGTCAGCCCGAGGCGGAACCCGATCACCGCGACACGCGCGGCGACGCCGAGATAGTTCTCCGGCAGATCGATCACCTTCCGCGCGACCGGATCGTAGAAGCGCTTCACGTCGAGGAGCGCCCGCCACTGGTCGCGCTCGCCCGGCGACAGACGCTGCCAGACGGCGTTGCGGTCGAGCGATTCGCCGACATGCTGAAGGGCCAGCGCGGCGTACAGCTGCGAGAACGCCTTGCTGCCGGCGTGCGCCTCCATGAGACCCATGCGGCCGATCCACTCGGCGACGTCGCGATCGGCGAGCGTCGCCCGACGCGAGTGCGACGCCGCCGCCGCGAGCGCGCGCATGAACGTGCCCCAGGAGAACTCGCCGACCGTCCGCGCGCCGAGGACGCGATCGGGCGGCGGATCGAGCGCCGGAATCGCGGCGAAATGAGCGGTGACCTCGCGGAGGAGGAACGCGTCGACCTCCCCCGCGAGGGCCGCCGTCGTGAGCGGCCGCGGCTCGTCCGCCGCGCGGAGGGTCGCGAGGCAGACGAGCGCGACAGCCGCCGTCACGCTCGATCGGACGCGAGTAGCCCGTCTAGAACGAAACACGAGCCCCGAGCTGAATCTGCCGCATGCTCCTCGCGCTCCGGATCTTGCCGAAGGTCGCCGTGCCGAGCGTCGTGCCCGGGTTGCTGAGATTGATGAAGTTGAAGACGTTCGTCGCCTCCACGCGGAACTGGAACATCGATCGGCCGTGCAGCGGCACGTCGCGGAACAGCCCGAGATCGACGTCGCGATAGCCAGGTCCGTCGACGATGTTGCGTCCCGAGCTGCCGTCGGCGCCGAGCGCCGGCAGCGCGAACGCGTTGACGTTGAACCACCCCTCGATCAGCTGATCGATCGGACGGCCGTGGCTCAGCTCCGGATCGCCGACGAGATCGGCGCGGTCGTTGTTCTGGCCGTCGAGATTGCGATCCTGTCCGGCGCCGATCGTCAGCGGCGTGCCGGTCTGCAGCGTGACGACCGCCGAGACAGTCCAGTCGCGCGCGAGCCAGCCGGCGATCGACGCCGACTCCTTCAGGAATTCCGGCCGCCAGACGCCGGAGAAGACGAAGCTGTGCCTCCGGTCCGAGGAGTTGCGCGCGCGCTCGTCACCGAGCCGCGTCGCGTTCTGCACGCCCGGCAGGCCGCCGCCCTGGAAGTCGACGTCCTCGTAGCCGCGGCCGAACGAGTAGTACGCCTTGCCGGAAAGGTGCGCGCCGCGCCGCTCGGCGCTCAGCTGCAGGCCGTTGTAGTCGCTGCCGAAGATCGACGACAGGACGTTCGCGGCGCCGATCGTGCCCGGCAGGTACGGCCGCCTCGAGTTCACGTTCGCCGTCGTCGCGGTCGGCGTCAGCACCGGGTAATTGTTGTCGACCGCCGCCGCGAGATGACGCGCGAACGCGCCGACGTACGAGGCGCTGACGCTGAAGCTCCGGCCGATCTCCTTCTCGACGCTGACGTTCGTCTGGTAGCTGACCGGCCAGACGAAATCGAGCGAGGGCCCGAAGACCTGCGCCGGCAGCGTGAAGCGCGGTGCGCCCGGCGTGTAGAGGAACGGGAACGGCCCGACGCCGCCCGGCAGATTGTGGTACGGGTCCGACAGCGTGTACACCGTCGGGAACGACTGCCGCACGGTGAACGGCTGGTTGTCCGCGGTCGTGTTCCACTCGTTGCCGGTGATGCTGCCGTAGAAGAGGCCGAACGCGGCGCGCACGGCGGTGCGGCCGTCGCCCTTCGGATCCCACGCGACGCCGAGCCGCGGGGCGATGTTGTTGGAGTCGGTGTGCACGATGCCGCGGCTGATCCCGGCGTCGCCCGGGAAGAGGAGGCCGACCGGCGCGGTCGGGTTGATCACCGACTGCTGTCCCGGGACGAACGCGAGCTTGCGGTTCTGCGGATCGGTGTACGGGAGCTGCAGGTCGTAGCGGACGCCGAGGTTCAGCGTCACGCGCGGATGGATGCGGAAATCGTCCTGCGCGAAGGCGCTGAGGTAGGCGCCGTTGTCGGTCTTCCGGACCGGCGCGTCCTGCGTCATCGCGTTCGGCAGGCCGAGCAGGAAGTCGGCGTAGGCGTTCCCCGTCTTCGTCCCGTTGAACTGGAACGTGCCGTAGTTGTCGAGGAGCGTGTCGTGGATGATCTTCTCGTACGACACGTCGCCGCCGACCTTGATCGCGTGCCGGCCGATCGTCCGGCTGAGCGCGTCCTTCACGGCGAAGTAGTTGCTGCCGGCGTCCGGACCGGCAATCGACGTCTGCGCGGTGAAGAAGCCCGTGACGGTGATGCGCGGCAGCGTCGGATCGCCCTGGATCGTGAACTTCGAGTTCAGATCGCCGAGCGACGTCGCCGGGTTGTTCACGCGCGCGCCGAACTGGCGGACGTAGGTGCCGCGCAGCTGGTTGATCGTCGAGGCGTTCAACGTCCAGGTGTGCGTGGCGTTGATGTTGTCCTGATTCCAGGCGAAGTCGCGATCGACCCAGGGGATGTTGCCGGTGCCCGACAGCGGCTGCGTATCGACGCCGGTCAGGTGGAAGTAGCTGACGGCGAGCGACTGCGTCGTCGAGACCTGGTGATCGAGCTTGACCGTCGCCTCGTCGGTCCGGATCGGATCCGGATGCCGCACCTCGTAGAAGCTGTTCGGCAGGTTCGACAGCGGGACGTACTTGTCCTGGATCGTCTTCGCCGCCGGGTCGAACCGCGACGCCGGGATGATCCCGCCGGGGAACGGCTGCCCCGTCAGCGGATCGTTCGGCTTGCGCGCCGACTGCGAGAAGTCGCCGGCACGCTCGAGCGCGGTCGGCACGATTGCGGTGTTGCGGTAGTACGTCTCCTCCTGCCGGAGCCCCGAGTAGCTGGCGAAGAAGAACGTGCGCCCCTTCGCCAGCGGCCCGCCGAACGCGCCGCCGAACTGGTTCCGGTCGAGCGGGTCGTTGGTCGGCGTCGTCCCGGGCGGCGCCCAGTGGGGCGAGTTGAGGTTTTTGTTCCGAAAGAATTCAAATCCGGCGCCGTGGAAGTCGTTCGTCCCTGATTTGGTCACGACGTCGACGACGCCCGCCGAATAGCGGCCGTATTCGGCCGAATACCCGTTCGTCAGGACGCGGAATTCCTGCACCGCTTCGGGGTTCGGCGCCGGATTGCCGGTGCCGCGCAGACCCGCGGTGTTGTTGCCGCCGTCCAGCTGGAAGTTGACGGTGCCCATCTGCGCCTTGCCCGATCCGTTGATCGTCGTCAGTTGCTCGGGACCGCCGAGCGAGTTCGAGTTGTCGTTGCTCGTGATCCCGCCCGTGAGATTGAGCAGCGAGTACAGATCGCGGTTCACCAGCGGCAGGTTCAGCACGTCGTTCTGGTTGACCGTGCGCGCCAGCGCCGCGGATGACGTCTCGACCAGCGGCGCGTCGGCGACGACGGTGAGCGATTCATCGAGGTTGCCGAGCTGCAGCGTGACGTCGACGCGCGCGTTGCGGCCGACCTCGAGCACGATGCCGGTCTGCGTGAACGTCTTGAAGCCGGACAGCGTGGCGTCGATGCGGTAGCTGCCGACCGGCAGCAGCCGGATGGCGTACTCGCCGGTCTCGTCGCTGACGACCGTCCGCGAGAACTGCGTGCCGACGTTCGTGGCGGTCACCGTCGCGCCCGGCACGACGGCGCCCTGCGCGTCCCTGATGCCGCCGAGGATGCTCCCGGTCGGCGTCTGCGCGAGCGCCGGGCCCGTCACGAGCAGGGCGGCAAGCGCGGCAACGAGTACTCTCACGGTCCCCTCTCTTTCGACTCAGGCCACGACCGGCGCGGCGAAGGCCGGCGCCGCGACGAGCATGGCGGCGCCTCGCAGGCGGGGGTGCTCTTCGGCTGCGACGGTGACGATCTCGGTGGACGCCGCCGCCGGCGTCAGCGCGCGCTCGGCCAGCGCCGCGCGCACGGTGCGGTCGATGAGATCCCAGGCCGTCGTGATCTCGCCGCTCATGAACACGCAGTCGGGATTGATGATGTTGACGACGCCGCCGAGGCCGAGGCCGAGGTAGCGCGCCGTCGTCTGGAGCGCGGTGATCGCCTTGCCGTCGCCGGCGCGCGCCCGCGCGATCAGATCGTCGACGCTGAACGCCTGCGGCTCCCGGCGGCCGGAGGCGCGCGGCGCGCGCCCGAAGTAGCACTTCAGCGTCGCGATGTTGGAGATGTGCGCCTCCCAGCAGCCGGTCGCGCCGCACGAGCAGCGCGGACCGTCGAGACTGAGCGGCATGTG
>Ga0075436_100003804_pt1 | contig 10355 bp, 7 predicted proteins | sample RhiMethybrSRZTD5_FD_75303 | JGI IMG/M metagenome (GOLD analysis project Ga0075436, IMG submission 75303) | Populus rhizosphere microbial communities from Tennessee, USA - Rhizosphere MetaG P. TD hybrid SRZTD5 | ecosystem: Host-associated > Plants > Roots > Rhizosphere > Soil | place: USA... | reverse complement strand
CCCTGCCCGAATCCGGGATTCACCCGCACCGCGATCGGGCCGCGGTAGCCGGCACGGCGCAGCTCGTCCAGCATGCCCGGTGAGCCGAGGTTCGGCGTGACGCGCTCCCGCATCACCACCTCGAGCGCGTTGTCGCGGAACACGTCCGAGGAGAGGAGGATCGTCGGCGGATCGAGGCCGCCCGGAAATCCGGACCGCCGCGCGCGGAGCACCTCGTTCCCGCTCACCGCGTCGATCCACATGCCGGCGTCGCGCATGACCTCGAGGACCTTGCGGCCGGAGTTCGCCTTCATCGCGTAGCGCCCCGCAACGCCCTTTCCCGCGAGAGCCTGCTTAAACCGCGCTGTTCCGCCTCGCAGGGCGTCACCGTCGTAGAGGTAAAAGGGAGTGCCGAGGCGGGTTGCCAGCTCCTCCAAGGGATACCGGGCGAGGTCGAGCATGGGTCCGGAGAGTAAGCCGCACAATGTCGGGGCGTCGCCACATTTCTGCCAAGGTTCGGGGCGTCTTACGGGACAGGTACGGGTCAGGGGGCCCGCACCGGGCAGGCTCCAGGGCAACAACGTCCGGAGCACCGAAGGTTCCCCGAAAGCGGAGGCTGGATCATGAACCGATGGATACTCTCACTCGCGGCCGCCGCGGCGCTCGGCTTCACCCTGGCCGGGACGTCGCTGGCCCAGGACACCGACGCGCAGGACGCGTCCGGTGCCCCGGCCATTCTGAATGAGCAGCAGGACGAAGGAAACCAGGGGTTCAGCCGCTATCGCGGTGACGCCGACGGCGGCTATCGCGGTGACGCCGACGGCGGCTATGGCTGCGGCTGGAATCGCGACCAGGGCGGTTGGGGATGGGATCGAGGCCGCTTCCAGACGAACCTCGAGGGACGTTGGGTCGCCGACAATCGCGAGACCGATTTCGATCGCGGCGGCTTCGGCGGCTTCCGCGGCTTCCGCGGACAAGGCGGGATGCGGGACGTTCTGCTCCCGGCCCTCATCCAGATCGACCAGAGACCCAACATGGTTCGGATCTCAAACCGGAGAAATCGTCCTCTGCAGCTGATCATGCTCGGCGGGAAATTCGACTCGCGCTACGGCGGCGACCATCCCGACTATCTGCTCGGCCGGTGGCGTGGGGCGACGCTCGCGGTCCAGCACGACGGACCCGGGCGCTCGGCGATCACGCAGACGTTCTCGCTGGAGAATCGCGGACGCACGCTGGTGGTTCGCACGCGGCGTGAGAACGGCGGCTGGGGCTCGAGAACCATGGAGTTCACCACGACCTACCGTCGGGCGTAAGGCGGCCTTCAAATCGCTGCCCACACGAACCCGGCCACAAACGAAAACGGCGCCGCCCCGCAAGGGGTGGCGCCGTACGGCTTGATTCCGGTACTGCCCTAGCGCCGGGCGCGGCTCCGGTGCGTGGATTTGGGCGTCGCCGTGTCCGAGGAATGCCCGAGGTCGAAGGACACGCCGGCCTTCAGGGAGAAATGCCCCACGTCCGACATCGCGGTGTACCACATATCGACGCAGAAGTCGGCCTTCTCGCTCAGCGGCGTCGTGAAGCCGCCCCCCATGTCGAGACCGAGCTTCGTGGACGTGTCCGTGGCCGACATCCCCGGCGGAGGGAAGGTGGTCTCCGCCTTGGCCTTGACGAAATGCACGCCCACTCCCCCGCCCGCGTACGGGCGGAACTTCGGGGACGTGCCGTGAAACATGTAGAGCGCCCGGGTCGAGAAGGCGATGTCGCTCACCGAAGCCTTGGCTCCGCCGAACTCCTGGGACTTGGACCAGTAGCCGATGTGCGGCTGCAGCCGGACATCCTGCGACAGGTTGCCCATGTTCGCGAACGCGCCGAACCCGAACGTTCCGTCGACGTTCGACGGATCCACGAACCCGGCGTCCACGCCGAGGCTTCGCATTCCGAGATCCGTCTTTGCCCATGCATTTTGCGAGAGCAAGGTGCAAAACACGAGAACCGTCCACACCACGATTCGTTTCTGCATTCGCCCCTCCAGATCGCCATGCCACATGACCGCATCGATCTGCGGCCTCAGAGCCTTGCTGGACACCCCGCCGAGGGGCTAGCGGAGCGCAAGGACCGTACCTAGAACTGGACCCCGAGGCCGGCCCGGATCGACCGGCCCTGCTGGAACACCCTGGGGTCGTGCACGGGATACCAGTCCTCCCTCCCGTCACCGTCCTGGTCCTGCGTCAGGAAGGCTCCTCCTGCCCGGCCGGTCTCGACGTAGTAGATGTTGTACGCCTGCGAGTTGATGGCGCCGGGAGGCCAGAGGTCGGGTTGGAGGGTGGTGATGCCCTGCGCGTCGAGGAGATTGGTCGCCTGAACGTAGAGCGTCAGGCTCTGCCCCCAGGCCCTGAAGTTGCGTTCCCCCTGCATCGAGAGCGTCGACGTCGAAGGAAGCCGCTTCGAGTAGACGAGCGCGGGATCCTGCCGGCGCTCCTCGCGCTCGTGCGGCGTGTACGGGAGCCCGGATCCGAACTGATAGATGAACGAGGAGCGCCAGTTCTTCTCGTCCGAAAGGCTCAGGGTCGCGGAGAGCGTGTGACGCTGATCCCACCGGAGCGGCTGCTCGGACGTGGGCTTGTACTGATCCCGAAGGTTCCCCGAAGTCGCGAGGGCGCGGTTCGGATCCGACGCGGTACCCGTGGCGTGCGCGTAGCTGTAGTTCAGCTCCCAGCCAAAGCCGTGGGTGAAGCGCTTGATCAGGGTGAACTCGAGCCCGCGGGAAGACGCGTAGTCGCCGTTCACGAAGACATCCACATCCGTCGCGACGCCGGGGATCTGTTTCGGAACCGTGGTCAGGAGTCCGAAGATGTCCTTGAAGTACACGCCGAATTGTCCGTACAGGTCCTTCGTGAAGAGATGCTGGACCGCCAGCTGGTAGGCGATCGTCGTCTGCGGCTCGAGATTCGGGTTCCCACGCGTGACCGCGGAGGCCAAACGCCCCTCGTAGATCGCCTGGCGGTCGGGCACCTGGAAGAGTCGCCCGTAGTTGAAGCTCATCACGTCCCGCTCCGTGATCGGGTAGGCCATGCCGATGCGGGGGCTGATCTGCGTCTTGACCCGGTCCGTGACCTCCGATGAAGGGATCTGTTTCCCCACCGAGAAGTTGTCGTAGTGGATGCCCGTGTTCAGGACGAAGCCCTGGTACTTCCAGCGGTCCTGCACGAAGAAGGATCCTTCCGGGTTGAAGAACCGGAACTGGTCGCGATCGAGCCCGTAGAGCCCGGTGCCCGTGACGACGTTGGGGAAGTGCGTATTCAGGAACTCGATATCGTTGTAGTTGACGTCCCCTCCGATCATGAGCTCGTGCGGGCCTTTGATCTTCGAGAAATCCCCGTTCAGGGTGTACGTCGTGGTCCGTCTCTGCTCGTAGCTCGGGTAATCGCCGTTGGTGACGTAGTAGGCGCCCTCGATGCGATTCATGGTGTCGTAGTAGTTGTTGGGGAGCTGCTGGTACTCCCAGGGCTGCCGGTCGAGCACGTCGTTCGAGGTTTGCCACTCCTGCCTCGAGAGCCGGACGTTGTAGACGGTGCCCACGCTCAACGTATGCTTCCAGGCGAGCGAGGTCAGGAGATAGTCCTCCTGGCTGACGGGGAGATGCTCGGCGGTGTTCATGGGGACATAGGTGGAATCGATAGCGTACCAGGACCACTGGCCATATCGGGTGAGCACCGATCCGTCCGTGGGCGGGGTCGAATCCTGGAAGGTCTGGACGTATCCCTGGCGGTTCCACCGGTTGTTGAACTGGCCCTCGAGCGTCGAGTTCTTCACGATCTCGAGGTTCAGCTTCTCGTCGGGAGTCACGCGGAACGTGAGCTTTCCGGAGACCTTCGCGTCGTTCGACTGGCGGTTGCCGAGGCGCACGAAATCCAGGAACCGGTGCTCGCGGTGAGTCGCGACGCTCTTGAGATAGGTGTCGCTGTAGGTTCCCTCGAACGAGAGGAAGTAGCTGGATCGCGGAAGGAGGAACGGGCCCCCGAAACCCGTGCTCAGCCGCTCGAAATTGTTGAAGGCCTTGTCGGCTTCCCCGTAGCGGTCCGTGAAGTAACGCGCCTCTCCTTCGAACTTCTCTCCACCTTCTTTCGTCGTGTAGCTGATCACGCCCGACAAGGCATTTCCGTATTGCGCGTCCATCCCGCCCAGGACCTCCTCGGTGGACTGGAGATTCAGAAGGCCCAGGTCGGGACTCTCGGAATTCAGGGGATTGCGGGTCGCGACCCCGTCGACGATCGTCAGCACCTCGTTGTCTCGGCCGCCCCGGAAGTGGAGCTTTCCATCCAGGCTCTGGACGCCCGCGACCAGGGCGATCCGCTCCTTGGCTTCCAGGATCGGCAGCGACCGGTATTCCTCAGCCTCCTGGAATTGCCGCGTCTGGGATCCTTTCGAGTCGACCGTGAATTTGCGTCCGCCCTTGATGTCCAAGGGTGGGAGCGTCACGGGCTTCCCCTCGAGCCGGAGGCTCAGGACCGTGGTCCGGTCGGCGTCCACGTGAACGCCGGGGCTCCGGGTCGGCGCGTGCCCGATCCCCCGGACCACCACCGTGTACGTGCCCACGGGGATTCTTCGAACGAGATAACGGCCGTCCTGACCGGTCTGGGCGCCGAGTCGCGTCCCCTCGACGAAGATGGCCGCGTACGGCACGGGTTGCCCCTCTTGGTCCGTCACCACGCCGGAAATGATTCCGGTCCGGGCCGGTTCGCCCTCGGCCCGTATCGAGAGCGCGCAACAGACGAGGGCGGAGCACAACGCGAGTGGAAGGATGGGAATTCGAGAGGTCTTGACGCAGGTCCCATGCATCGAGATAGCCCTCGTGGCCGGCGAGTGCTAGGGAATCGGGGGCCTAGGGGGACCAGCCTACCGTGAAATCAGGAACGCGAGAGAGCAGCTCGGAGGGGGACGAGACGGGAGGGGGGTGGCTGAGAACCGCCGTCTCCCCTGATCATAACCCCCGGTCCCGCAGAACGAAAGCGATTTTTCGCCTACGGGAAGGGCGCGAGGGTGCCGATCCATCGATGGAGGGGGCCCCCCATGCGCCATCGAACCTGGATTCTCATCCTTCTCTCGCTCGCGCCCCTCGGGTGCGCGGGCAACGAGCCGCCACCGGCCGCCGCGCTCGAGCGCGAAGTCCAGGTGGGCTTCGCCTCGTATTACGATTCACGCTTCCACGGCGCCAGGACCGCGAGCGGCGAGCGCTACGACGAGAAAGGGCTCACCGCGGCGCACCGGACGCTTCCCTTCGGCACCCGGGTCCAGGTCACCAATTTGAACAACGGCAGGAAGGTGATCGTCACGATCACCGACCGGGGCCCGTTCACGCGCGGCCGCATCATCGACGTCTCGCGCCGGGCCGCGCGCAAGCTGGACTTCCTGCGCGACGGAACGGCGCGGGTGCGGCTCGACGTGGTGGAAGACTGACGGAGCCCCCGAGGCTCCGCCCCGAGGGCTCCCGATGCTCTGCTTCAGCAGCCGGATCTCAGCTTCCTTCGGACTCCGTGGCTACGCCGCCCTCGATGTTCAGGAACACCCACACCCTCTTGAATCGATTCGCGCCGTTCGTCGCGGTCACGGAGAGCCCCAGCCGGTCGATCGTGGTGTCGAGCGGCACGCGGAATTGCACTCTCCAGGCCTTGGCGTCCACGTCGTAGGTGAACGGGTACCGGTGACCGAGACGGTCCATCAGCATCACCGACTGGGCGTCGGTGGACGCCTGCGCCGTGATCTCGATGACGTCTCCCGGCGTGACGAGGGAGTCCGGAGCGGCCGCGGTGACGTCGGGCGGCAGGGTCTCCTTCGAGGTCCCCGGCTCCTCCTTCACGATCGTTTCCGTGGCGCCGCCCGTCGAGGCGACCGCCGCGGGAGTCGTCTGCCGCATGGCCGCGGCCGGAGTCGCGCTCGTCTCGATCGAAGCGCGCTCCTTCTGCTCCCCGCATCCGAGTGCCAGAAAGGCCAACATCGCCGACGCCGCGATCAACGCGGTCTTGCCCGCCCCATTCGTTTTCATTGTCCTTCTCCCAGCCGGCATGTGCGTTCGCGATCATCGGCCGTCGCCGGCCTCTCCGCTGATCGTTCAGCGCGCCACTTTGGCCGCTGCTCTGCTATGGGGCTAAATCAAGCAGCGTGCCTCTGATGTAAGTGGTTGTCATGATGTGAGTTGATGAAATGACCGGAACCCGAGAATGGAGGGATTGTGTCAAACTTGACACGGAGGAATCGCGGGGTCACTCTCTGGTGCAGCGGCAAGGACCCGGAGGACAACAAGCTGGGCCGGTCTTGGAAGCGTGTCACGATGGACACAGGAAGAGTCTGGGTTGGAACGGTCGCGGTGGGTCTGGCGCTCGCCGCGCTCGCGTGCTCGACGGCGTGGGCGGGTGATTCGACGCCCTCGCTCCGGGCCAAGGTGGTCTGGGTTCACGGAGGCAAGGCTTACGTCGCCTCGAACGATCCCCTGCCGTTGCAGGTAGGCGACCTCGTCACCTTCTACGACGGGAAGAAGCTCTCGGCCTCCGGCAAGGTTTCCGACGTTCTGGACGGCACGCTCGCGATCGCGCGGCTCACCTCGGGATCGCTCGACGTGAAGAAGCTCGACCGACTGCGCCTCATGTCGGAGCGGCCCCGCCTGCGGCCGGTCGACGTCATGCGGATCGGGATCCCCTCGCGATCGAATCTGCTCTTCGCGTGCGGCACCTCCAGCGTGAAATCTCCCTTGCCCCGCGCCGCGTTCCGGAGTGAGACGATGAGCGTGCGCTCGTTCATCCTCTCGCGCGACAAGTCCGATCCCGGGACGGCGCAATGGCCCGACACGCTCCTCGTTCGCCTCTTCGACGAGGCGACGGATCAGGAGATCGCCCTGGAGCGGGGGGAGCTGGACGTCGCGATCTTCTGGCCCGGCGAGCTCTCGAGCCACATGCGCGAGGACGCTCGCTGGCGCGACCTCACGTACGGGATGCGCCCCCGATCCGTGCTCACGGCCATGCTCTCCGCCGACGCGGCGGATCCGAGATTCTCGCCCGCGGACACGAGCGCGCTCCTTTCCCTGAACGATGAAGTGTTCCGAGGCGACCTCGTCCCGTGGGACCCCTCCGCCGGACGCGCGACGCCGGTGACGGCGCCCGGGTCCAACTCCGCGAGACCGCCGCACCGCTTCGAGGTGGACCATTCCGTGCCGGGTTGGCAGGCGCTCGAGCGCTCGCTGCGACGGAAGACCGCTTCCGCCTCCCCGGGCTCCTACGCGATCCGCCTGGCCCTCCTCGGATCGCAGGCGTCACCTCCCGATCCGGCGGGCTTCACCTTCGGAATCCGCTGCCCCGTCGTGTGCGCTCCAAGCCTTCGCACGTACGTCGGAACGCTCGGAACCGACGCCTTCGTGAACATGGTGGACTGCGCCGTCTCGAGAGCCGGCCCGTGACTTCCCTCAAGGCGAGGCTCATCCTCGCCTTCGCCTTCATCACCATCATCCCGCTGGGGATCGCCGTGGCGATCCTGACGGCGCGGATGCAGACGATGGTCCGCGACCAGGCCGACGCGAGGCTGGGCGCGGCGCTCGCGGGCATCGGAGCGCAGGCGGAGGAGGATGGGCGAAGGGTGGCGGCCAGGATCGAGATCCTGAGCCGGGACGCCCAGCTGAAGCGGCTCTTTCTCCTGCGCCCGACGGGAAATCGTGATCTCTCGGACTATCTGGCCGAGCGCCAGGTGCTCCTGGGGCTGGATCTCCTGGCCGTGGTCGACTCGAGCGGCAACGGACCCCTGGATACGCCGAGCGTCACGGCCGCCGAGAGCCTCGGCGGGCTCATGCTCCAGTCCTCGTCCGCGATCCGGTATCAGGGCTCGATCGAGGGTCGAGTGCAGGGTGGACTCCTCCTCGACGCGTCCCTCCTGCAGCGGCTCGGGAAGACGAGCGGCGTGGAGTGGGTGCTGCGCGACCCGGAGGGACGGATCGCGGCGACGACGCTGCCCACGATGCCCTCCGGCGCGCGCCCGGCCATTCCGGGAGCCGGCCGGGCGGAGATCGGGGGGCGCACCTACCTGAGCCGGAGCGTACCGCTCACGGTCGGCTCGCCGCCCTACGCCACCATCACGGGCCTGGCCTCCACCGCGGCCGCCGACCGCGCGATCGCCTCGGGGTGGGTCCTCTCGGGCCTCCTGGCGCTCCTCGGCCTCATGATCGCGATTCCGCTGGCGTTCCTATGGTCCTCCCAGATCTCGCGTCCGGTCGAGAGGCTCGCCGCCTTCTCGGAAAAGGTCGCGCGCGGGAACTGGGACGAGCCGCTCGAGCTCCACAGCGTTCGGGAGCTCACGACCCTGGTCGAGGCGCTCGACCGCATGCGGCTCGACCTCAAGACCTACCGCGAGAAGCTCGTGACCAGCGAGCGTCAGGCGGCCTGGAGCCAGATGGCGCGTAAGGTGGCGCACGAGGTGAAGAATCCGCTCACGCCGATCGCGATCTCGATCGAGGACCTGAAGCGAAGCTACGAGCAGAAGCGCCCCGACTTCCCCGAGATCCTGAACCAGGCGGCGCGGACGATCGGCGAGGAGGTGGAGACGCTGCGGCGCCTCTTACAGGAGTTCTCCGACTTCGCGCGGATCCCTCCGCCCAAGCTTCAGCCGTGCGCGGTCTCGCAGGTCCTGGGGGACCTCGAGGCGCTCTACCGCCGGGAGGTCTCGACCGGACGGCTGGTGATGCGCGCGCCGCCGGAGGAGATCACGTTCTCCGCCGACCCGGGCCAGATCCGCCAGGCGCTGATCAACCTGATCAAGAACGGCCTCGAGGCCCTGAACGGCGACGGCCGCGTCACCGTCACCGCCGAGAGGCGCGAAGGATCGCTGGAGATCGCCGTCGCGGACTCGGGCGCCGGGTTGAGCGACGAGCAGAGGTCGAATCTCTTCGTGCCCGGGTTCACGACCAAGGAGCACGGCAGCGGCCTGGGGCTCACGATCGTCGAGCGCATCGTGAGCGATCACGAGGGCGCGATCGCGGTCGATCCCGCCGCGGCGCGAGGCACGACCTTCCGGATCCGCCTCCCGCTCTCGAGGAGCACCGCCGCATGACGCTCCTCATCGTGGACGACGAGGCCAACATCCGATCGAGCCTCGGGAGCGCGCTGGGGCGCGAGGGCTACCAGGTCGATCAGGCCGCCTCGCTGGCCGAGGCCCGAGCGAAGCTCCGCGAAGCCTACGATCTCGTGCTCCTGGACGTCTGGTTCCCCGACGGGAGCGGCGTGGACCTCCTGGCCGAGATCGTGAAATCGACGCCCGACACGACGGTCATCATGATGTCGGGGCACGCGACGGTGGAAGCCGCCGTCCGGGCCACGCGCCTCGGGGCGTTCGACTTTCTGGAGAAGCCGATCTCCCTCGAGCGCCTGCTCGTCCTGCTCCGGAACGCGTCGGAGGCCGCGGCGCTGAGGGCCGAGAACCGGCGCCTCGCGGGCCACTGGTCGCACGACATCGTCGGGGCATCACCCGCGGTGGAGAAGCTCCTGCGCGAGATCCAGCTCGCCGGCACGAGCGCGGCGCGGGTCCTGATCCAGGGGGAGAACGGCACGGGCAAGGAGCTCGTGGCCCGCGCGCTCCATGCCGCGGGTCCGCGCCGGGATCAGCCCTTCGTGGCCGTGAACTGCTCCGCGATCCCGGAAGAGCTCATCGAGTCGGAGCTCTTCGGGCACGAGCGGGGCGCGTTCACGGGGGCGACGCAATCCCGCCGGGGACGCTTCGAGGAAGCCCACAAGGGCACCCTCTTCCTGGACGAGATCGGCGACATGAGCGCGCGCTCGCAGACGAAGCTCCTCCGCGCCTTACAGGAAAACGAGATCACGCGCGTCGGGGGCAACCGGGCGATCCGCGTGGACGTCCGGGTCATCGCGGCCACGAACCAGAACCTGGAGGAGCGTGTCCGGGCGGAGCGCTTTCGCGAGGATCTCTACTTCCGGCTCGCCGTCGTGCCCATCCACGTGCCGCCGCTCCGCGAGCGCGCCGAGGACATCCCCCTCCTGGTCGAGCACTTCGTTTCCGAGATCGCCAGGGAATCGGGCGGCAAGCCCAGGACGTTCAGCACGAGCGCCGTGGATCTGCTCCGCCACTACGCCTTCCCCGGAAACGTGCGGGAGCTCCAGAACATCGTGGAGCGCCTCTGGATCATGACCCGTGGCTCGATCATCGGCCCCGATCAGGTTCAAGCCATCCTTCCCCGGGCGGACGGCGCGGCCGCACAGGGAGTGCGCTTGAGCGAGGCGGTGCGCGAGTTCGAGCGGAAAGAGATCGAGGCGGCGCTTCTGGGCGCGGGCGGGAGCATGACGCGGGCGGCGTCGATGCTGGGGCTCGAGCGGAGCCATCTCTAC
>Ga0075436_100003803_pt1 | contig 10355 bp, 8 predicted proteins | sample RhiMethybrSRZTD5_FD_75303 | JGI IMG/M metagenome (GOLD analysis project Ga0075436, IMG submission 75303) | Populus rhizosphere microbial communities from Tennessee, USA - Rhizosphere MetaG P. TD hybrid SRZTD5 | ecosystem: Host-associated > Plants > Roots > Rhizosphere > Soil | place: USA... | reverse complement strand
GAAGTTTTCCGGGCAAGACAACGACGGCGCGAGAGCGTTGACGCCGCAATCGATGGTTGGAGTGGATGTGGCGGTGGAATTTACAAGACCCGAAGTCGCGACCGCTAATCTGAAAAAGTTGGCGGCAGTTGGCGTAGCGAGTGTGTGCGGAACAACCGGCTGGTATGCGGGATTGCCGCCGTTGGCGCAGGAAATCGGCGCGAATGGCAGCGCACTCGTATGGGGCGCAAATTTTTCAGTGGGGCTGAATTTGTTTCGCGAGATCGTAGCCGAAGCGGCGCGGCGATTTGCGCGGGAAGAAAGTTATGGTGCGTGGGGATGGGAGATTCATCACGCCGCGAAAAAGGATGCGCCGTCGGGAACATTGTTGGCGTTATCGGATGAAATGAAGCGGAACGGGTACGCGCGGGAGATTAGTTTGAGCGCGAGCCGAGCAGGAGCGGTGCCCGGTACGCACGAGATTGGATTTGATTCGCTTGAAGACACCATCACGATCCGGCACACGGCGCGGAGCAGGGAAGGGTTTGCGCGCGGCGCGTTGCGCGCCGCGAATTGGGTGATTGGGAAAAAGGGCGTTTATGAGTTTCGGGAAATTCTAAAGGAGCTTGCGTGATGGCACGCGGGCCAGGAGGTCAGCATGAGGTTTGAAGGATGCGGCACGGCGATCGTGACACCGTTTCGGAAAGATTTCTCCGTGGACGAGGAGAATCTGCGGAAGCTGGTGCGAAGACAGATCAATGGCGGCGTGCATTTTCTGGTGCCGTGCGGAACGACGGGAGAGAACCCGACTCTGACGCACGCGGAACACTTGCGCGTTGTCGAAATTACGATTGAGGAAGCGAACGGGCGGGTGCCAGTCCTGGCCGGAGCGGGTGGTTACAATACAGCGGAAGTGATCGGGCTGGCGCGCGAGCTGGAGGCGATGGGCGTGGACGGATTGCTATCTGTAACGCCCTATTACAATAAGCCGACGCAGGAAGGTTTGTATCAGCACTACACCGCGATTGCGATGGCGACGCGGCTGCCGATCGTTCTTTACAACGTGCCTGGCCGCTGCGGAACGAATCTGGAGCCGGCGACGGTTGCGCGACTGGCGCGAATTGAAAATATTGTTGGCCTGAAAGAGGCGTCAGGAAATATTGGGCAGATGGCGGCGGTTTTGAACGCAGTGCCGGATAATTTTTCCGTTTTGGCCGGAGACGATTCGGTGGCGTTACCTCTGTTTGCTTTAGGCGGAAAGGGCGTAATCTCCGTGGCCGCGAACGAGGCGCCGCGCGAGATGGCACAGCTTTGCGATTGCGGATTGGCGGGCGATTTTGCGGGCGCCCGGGCGATCCACAGGAAATATCTGCCGCTCATGGAAATTAATTTTGTGGAGTCGAACCCGATTCCGGTGAAAGCGGCGATGAGCTTGATGGGGCTGCTGGAGCCGGTGTGGAGGTTGCCAATGGTGGCGCCAAAAGCGGAGAATTTGCAGAAGATTCGCGCCGTTCTTGAATCGCTGGAAATTCTCGAAAGGGTGAACGTTGCCGCCGCTAGCGCAGCAAATTGAAGAACTTTTCGACCGGCCGCCGGCGCAGTACGGCGAGGAACACCGACAATTATTTCAATCGTTCAAAGATTTGCTGAATAGCGGCGAAGCGAGAGCGGCCGAGCCGGATGCGAAATCGGCGACGGGCTGGCGCGTGAATGCGTGGGTGAAGAAGGGAATCCTGCTTGGATTCCGGCTTGGCGCGGTGGTGGAGATGGGGCCGTATCCTTCGCGGCAGCCTTTTTTTGACAAGTCGAGTTACCCGCCGAAAACAATCACGAAAGAAAGTGGCGTGCGGATTGTGCCGGGCGGTTCGAGTATCCGCGACGGGAGCTACGTAGCACGCGGCGTGGTGTGCATGCCGCCGATGTTTATAAATGTCGGCGCGTATGTGGATGAAGGCACGATGGTGGACTCGCACGCGCTTATCGGGAGTTGCGCGCAGATCGGAAAAAACTGTCATATTTCGGCGGCCGCGCAGATCGGCGGTGTGATCGAACCGGTCGGAGCGATGCCGGTGATTATTGAACATGACGTGATGGTCGGCGGAAATTCCGGCGTGTATGAAGGGACGATTGTAAAGAAACGCGCGGTACTTGGGAGCGGGACCGTTTTGAATAGATCGACACCTGTCTACGATTTGGTTCGAGAAAAAATTTACACCGCGAAAGACGACGAACCACTGGTGATTCCGGAAGAAGCGATTGTGGTACCCGGATCGCGGGCAGTGACGCACCCTGCGGGAAGGAAGTGGGGGCTGTCGTTGTATGCTGCGGTGATTGTTAAATATCGCGACGAGAAGACGGACGCGCGAGTGCAGTTGGAGGATTTGCTGCGCTAGGTCCGCGCCAAACTTTGGAAAACAGGCGTTCGACAAAATTTTCGGCCGCATGTAAAATAGTAGGGTTGCGCTGTGGACCGGTAGCTCAATGGTAGAGCAGTTGACTCTTAATCAACGGGTTGGAGGTTCGAGTCCTCCCCGGTTCACCAAATGTTAACCCATTCTACTTTCATCAGTTTAACCGTCCGCGCGGAACCGCCGCCGTCGCGGAGCTGAGAACATCTGAGAACAAAACTCCCGCCACTCGCTCTACTGCATCCCTCTGCGAGTCGGAAACGGTGTGGGTGTACACGTTGAGCGTCGTCTCGAGATCCGAATGCCCAAGCAAAGCTTGTGCGGTCTTGAGAGATTCGCCATTTGCATGCAGAGACTTTGGGACCGCTCGACGGATTTCGATGTCAGTTGAGCAAGTTAACGGCGCTAGAGACAGGCCATTTGCAAAATCGGAAACAGGACGCCACCCCGAGGTGCTTACTCATTCATTTTTGGGTCATTCCAATCAGGTGTGCCACCCGCCCGGAGCTAGGCAGACGAAGGCTGCGCCTATTCGCCGGTCAATGAGGCCACTCACTGCGGCGGTTGATTCCACTTTACAGCACCGATACCAACCTCTTCACATGCCGCAGGACTCCCCATTAGGCATACGTCCTTTGCAGCTGTAAGCATCGGGTCTTCACCGGGCAGTGACAGCAGGTCCACGGGATCAACATTGACCAGATCCGGAGCCTTATAGACATTTACCGTCATGTTGCCGATCTTCACAGAACTTACAAGCCTCCATGTTTCATCAGGGTTCTGCCCATGGGTCTGTCCGTTAATACTGAGTTGGAAGATTTCTGCATTCTTGCTATTCGCATATTTCCGCACCGCTTCTAGATTTTCAAAGACTGGATGATCGCTCTTTAGTCCTAGCGCCTTTCCCAATTCCCGGAAACCGCCAAAGGAGGAATCTGCGGTATCAACGGAATGGCCAGCTATGTTTGACCAAATATGGTACCAAGCGCCACGAGCATGCGGCGCATTCGGTCCTTTGTGATCTTCGATCAGATGCGCATCGAATCCGCCTTTCTCACCTGGTTGAACACTGTCGGGAGGCTTGCCGAAGTGTTTTGAATAGTTGATCGCAAACCCTAGACCGAAGAGGCCCGTAGTAGCGTTCACAAAATTGTCTGCCTTGCCGGCGCCCTTTGCCAGGGCCTGAGCGTCGGTCCTGCCTGCTTCCACCGCAAGCCAGAAAGTGAAAAATTCATGTTGGTCCTGGGGATAGGCCCCGTTGGCGTCGGTATACCGCAGCGGATTGTTGAGCGCATAGGAGTATCGGTTGAGGGCTTGCGGGTTTCCACGAGCGGTGGTACCAGCAGGATCGGCGCTTGTGAATCTCCCTTGCGTGGAATTGGCGAATCTTGCAGTGAAGTTGTCGAGCCCGGACTCAGCGTCTCGCTCGGTTCCTGTAAATTTGTAATGGTTGCCCGACGAAGCAAGCACAGGACGTTCGCCCCCGAAGGGATAGAAATCGGAGTCGTCGAGAACAGAGCCACTTGCACTGACAACGACGCGAGATGTTCCAAGGTGATCAGCCAAATAGTAATTTACGTTATTCGTGGAGTCACGGCGAGCAACTCGTTTGCCGTTGAAGAAGATGTATTCGTGAAAGGCGGAATTGCTGGTAGAGCCAGTAAGGTCGGTTTCGTCTAGCGGCTCGTTTCCCACACCATACCAATAGATTGTTCCGTTGGATTTCATAATCCGTTTGCCATCACCGTCATAACTGTATGTGACGCTGCCAGCCGACCGGAGATGGTTTTCAGCGTCATACAAATACGCAGCGACGCAAGGCGGCGCCGATTGGGCGAGGAGATTACCGCCGGCGTCATAACAATAGCCGACAATTTGATTTGCGCCGTTGGTGGAAACGCTCAACGGGGCAGGCTCACCACAGCCCGCTGGGCCCGATGTCGTCCAACTAAGATTTCCCCACGCATCGTAACCAAAGGTCAAACCCCAGCAGTTGGCATTGGGAATGGTGACGCCGGACGTTTGGGTTTGCGCAGTCGCCATGCGGTTTAGTGCGTCGTAGGTAAAGTTTTGTGACCGAGTTGCGTCACGATCGTTCGTAATGCCAGCGATGTTGCCGTTGTCGTTGAACCCAAGGCTGAAGTTGTATTTCAAATCCAGAAGAGTTCCTGTACTTGTAGCAGATGTGCAGGCCGTAGAATTCCACGGAAGTGCGCTTCCGGTCGTGGTGTAAAGCCAGCAAGGTTGCAAACGGGAATTGAAAATAAGCGTGGAAGAGATGCCGCTCGCAAACGTCAATGCGGAAATTGAACCTCCGGGCGAATAGTGTGCAGCCGTGACGAAGTTCAGCGAGTTAGCCGAGTCTACGGCGGATAGGAGCCGGCCAGCGGTATTCGTGCCGGAGGACTGCAGAGCGTATGTAATCGTTCGGCCGCTCGGATAGGTTAGCGTAGCCGGAGAGCCGTCAAAATTGTAGGAGTAGCTGGTCGATTTGGTGACGGAGTTGGTAGTACGAGCTTCCGCGACCTTCCGTGCCATCTTATCGTAGGACCACGATTCAGCCCCCGCGCCATCGCACATGCCAGTGCGGCGCCCGATTCCGTTACTTACAGACAGGGCGGGGAGGGTGCATCCAGATGGTGAAGGAGCGCCGTCGTAGATGTAATTGGCGGTAGGTGTACCGTCCGAAAAGGATTTTTGGGTAAGCCGGCTGAGCGCGTCATGAGCATACGTCGTGACCAAGCTGTTACCGCCTGCGGTGAGGGACAGGCCGGCGATTGTGCCGGAAAAGGAAGATCCACTGAAATAAGTGGTGTTGGTAGTCGCCGAGGACACGGAAACGGTGTAGTAGACAGGAACCGTCGCTGACTTCGCCGTCAGCGTAAGGCTATTGCTCGATGCCGACGCAGTGACGGGCGAGGTGCTGTCGGTGTTAAAAGCGCTGGCCAGGGCGGACGCTACAGTACTCGAAGTGCTTCCCTGGCTGTACGAGACGGTTTTGACAAAGCTGTTCAGCGATATGGTGACGGTGCCAGCATCATAGACCGTGTGGACCACCGTCGTGCCCGGTTTACATTCTCCGGTTCTCTGATCGATGATGCAGGTCGTGTAGGTCGTGGTGCGCTCATTGCCAATGATGGAGAGGGACTGACTCGCGGAATTGGCGGTTCTGGTGAGCAAATTCCCGTTGCTGTCGTAAGTGTAGTTCGCGCCTCCGGATTCGGGTTCGAGGCTGCTTACCAGGCGCGAGAGCGAATCGTACATGAAATAACGAGTCCGCCATTTCGTCCGGTCCGCCGTTCCTCCTTTCTGATCGACGCGCAGGAGATTTCCAAGGGCATCGTAGTTGTAGTCGGTTTCGTAGTTAAGGCCGTTCGGATCTTCGAACACTTGGATCAGGCGCCCAAGGGCATCCGTACAGGATCTTCGCGTTTTCCCCGCTTCGTCGGTAACGGTGGCACAATTACCCGAATATGAGGTGGAGATTATCGAGCCGTCTTGCTCTGTGACGCTAGTGGTACGGCCAAGAGCATCGTACGCGTATGAGGTATAGCCCCAGGTTGATTCGCCGCAGTTGACAGTTGGTGTCGCGCAGCGGGTGGGGTTGTAAGTTTGGCTGACCCGTCCCAAGAGGTCGTACACCGTCGGTAGGTATGTGATGCCGTCAGGGTCAGAATTTATTTGGGTTTGGGTGAGGTGGGCAAAGCCATCAACTATAGCGGTCGAGATGTCGGTTACGGAAGGCGAGACTTTCTTGGAAGTCGTTGCGCGATAAGGCGGCGCACTTTGGGAACAGGTCGGGCCTCCGCTGTCGCTGAAGCAGTTGATAGTTTGGCCGCCATCAGGGTAGTTGGCCGCAACGAGACGCTGCATGTTGTCATAGATAAACGAGGTCTGGTTTGAATTCTCGTCGGCAAAGGACAGGGGCCGGCCGGTGATCGAATCGATTGTGTAATTGACCACGTGGTGGGTAGTCACGCCGTTCTGAGTCGTATCGGGCCGCTGAACCTGGCTGAGAAATGCACCACTGGAATCGTAGATGTATTTCGTGATGTTGCCATTTGGGTCGATGGACTGCACAACCATGCCTTGCGTGTTGTAAACGCGCTGCGATCTGACCGAGGCAGCGTTAAGCTGAATCCAGCGTGTGGCCGAGGTTCGATGGCCAAACGAACCTTGCGGACTGCCATTATTTTCATCATAAGCGAACGCACTCTGAGCAATCACGCCGGACGAACCCGTGATTGTAGAGCTTGAGATCGCATCGAGAAAATTCTTTGCGTAGTACGCTCCGTTGACCTGGAAAAGATAGGTGGTTTGGACAGTCTTCAATGCCGAACCGGAGTAGTCCGTGGTCGTTGCGTAGGTCTGGCGACCAAAAGAAGTCTGCACAGCCGACGAATTTGTGCAGAAGTAAGTCTGTGATCCGGTGACGGTACAAGCTGGCTGAACATTGCTGTAACCGCCGTCATATGAATAGCCGATGGAAGAGGTCTGGCCAGAATCAAGCGTGGTAGTCACTTTGTTTGGAAACACTGCGGCGTTTACGCCGAAGCCTCCGGAGAATTGGCCGCCTTGGGGATTCGAAGCGTACTGATAGGTCGTTGCCTTAGTTCGGAGAAGCCGACCGGTTGTCTGCGAACCTTGAAAAGTCTTCTGTTGAGTTTCGTGCGCGTCGCACGCCCCGAAGGTCGAGAATGTATAGACATTGTCATTGCCGAGAGGATCGGTCACTACATTGGACGCGGTAGGATAGTTGATGACGTAGTTCCAAGTGCTCGTAGGCAAACCATTGCCCGGGTCAAAGGTGCGCTGGGTCACCGAACGACTGTAGTTCGGCGTTTTGCTGGGGGCGCAAGTCGGCTTAAATGTCTGATATTGATAGCTTATTGTCCCGCCGGTTGGCAGCCTGATTTGTGTAACCTGCCCATAACCAATCGAGGTGCTGTCGGCTGGGTTTGTGGCGTCGTAGATGAAGGTCCAATACGTTCCGTTGGGAAGGACAATGCTCTGTAGCAACGACTCTGTGGCCGATGCGTTGCAACTGCTGACCGTGCCCGAAAGCGGGATACAAGTAAAATTTGTTCGATATTGAACGGTGGCATAACAGAAAAGGAATGTGACTTGAGAAGCGTTTGGCCCGGGTAACGTCCAGGCAGCACTCCCGGTTGTGGGCTGGTAGTTAGCACTTACGACTGGACAGCCGGAAGTTACCGAAGTTGCTGCTGGCGGAGACGCGAGAAAAGTGCGGTTAAGGGAGTCGGTGATTTGAACGGGCGCATTTTGGCTGAAAGTGATGGTATTTCCGTCAGGGTCGCTTATAGGATTGGAAGTTCCATTGAAAATGTGCTGAATCCCGCCAGATTCGTAGATCGTGCCATTTCCATTTCCCGTTCCGAAAGGTGAATATGGCGTTGTGGTGCCAGGTGCGTAGAGAAGCCCCGAGCCGTCATTTGCTCGAAGCAATGCCAGGTTACCGGCGTCGTAGCCCAGCTGGTGTTTAGATCCAGTGGAATCTTTGATCCAGAAAACATTGTAAAAGGTGTTGGAATTTGCGGGGTAACGAAACTGATCGGAGCCCGCATCGAGTCGTTGATCCATGACCAGTCGGACTGTAGATGGCGAGTAGCTGCTCCCCTGCACAAAGTTGCAATTCTGGCACAACACAGTATCGGTAAGCTCGGTGTTCCAGACTGTTGTATTGGCGACGATCGAGAAGCTGAGTGACAACCTACCTCTTTGCGGCAACGAGTATAGCGGGATGTGAAGTGTAAGTGCCCCGTTTAGTACATTGACGGAATCAAAGTCACCGTGCTGATAGGATTGCCAGGGAGAAATGCCGGGTGACTGAAGAGCGTCATCGGGCGGCGTAGTGGTTTGTGCGGAGCCACTCGGCGCGAAGAGATAAGTGCACACCAAGGCAAAAATAAGCGCAAACACTGAACGCGTACGCATAAGAGCTCTCCAAAATGGATAGATAGTGACCGAGCCGGGATTTTGTACCAGGTTCATTGAGAGAGTTAAGTCACAGCCGTTGGCTGCGAATTCTGTCTTGGCACCATGGAGCTACAGGCCGCGGGGGTGCGTCGAAGTAGATGGCGAGAGCGCCCGCTGTAGGGTTGACAGTCTCGTTGAGCATTCCGATGTAGTTATGGACGACGCTAGGAGTGGGAGGTGCAGTCGCGTCGCTCAGTTGGGTAACTTGAGCTCGAGTGAATCGCGGGATAAGAAGCAGGAAACTCGCGATGAGCAAGTGGCGAAGGGACATGGGGCCTCCGAGAGGACAGAGTAGCGGGAAAGTAATATGGGACGCTGGTAGCTGTCAAGGCAAGAATAGGTGAATGACGTGTCATGCAGCGAAGAGATAAGAAAGAAACTGAAATGGGGCTCGGGAGCACCGAGCCCCTTGATTTCTCCGCCCCCAAAAAAAGTGTCGCCCTATCGAATAAGTATGATCAGCACGATTCCTGTCCGACTTCTCCCTCCTGCTTGGAGCCGACTTTACCGATCCAGACCACATTGCAGCGTTCGGCGTTGAGCGTTTCTTCATCTAGGATAACTTCGACCAATTGGCCGCGCCTAAGGTGAAAGCTTCCGCGCAGCCGGAAACCTTCTTTCGAGCAATCGAGGACGTGGCAGGGGAGTCTCCTTGGCTTGCGGTCCAGATTGATGACCAAGCTGGCGCGCCTCTTCGCCATCACCCGCTTCGAGCGGCGGGTTTGGGAAACAGGGAAGGCGTGCATTCTCTAACTCCCTGGCTTGTAAGTAGTTATGGTACGCCAGGATCAGTTTCATTTGAAGAGCGGAAGGATGACTCTTCGCAAGTTGCGTGGGTCGTCCGCGGCCTCGGCACGTGAGAGCATTTCTCGATGAAAATTCTGGCTTACGTAGTCGCGGCGACGATATTCGGGGCCGTTTGCGACGCCGTGATGCGAGTCGCGCTTCGAGCCCCATATGCACTGCCGGGTCGCATCGGGCTGTTCGCCCTGGCGTCTTTCTTGCTCACCATGTACGCTATGTTCCTGAATCTCGCGCCCTTAGAATTCGCAACGGTGACGGGAATTTATCTCGCGTCATTGTTTGTCGCGTTTCAAATAGTTAATTTTCTCTCCTTTCGATACGTTCCTTGGGGAACATTTATCGTTGCGGGTGCCGCGATCATATATTTTTGGAATTGACAAACGTGCTCGATGCCCAACCCGACGGGAATATCCCCGTGACTAGAGAACGCTGGGCCCAGATAGGAATCACCGTTCAATTCCTCATCGTGGTTAGGACACTAGGTGAGTTCTTCCGGCTCGGGCACGTCCTTGGCACGAGCTTCTCGACCGCAGTCGCTGCGCCGTATGTTGGTGGTGCCTTAATAGCTGCATGCTTCTGCTGGGTAGGCGTGACCCTATACTTCTTCCGACGCTACATGCTGTCCGTCTGGATCGCGCTGGCAGCCGTAGTCATTCTGCTCGTCTACAAAATTATTGTAATTGGTTAGCTTGGCCTTTTTTGCTTGCCGTTGGTAATTACGGTCGGCATCTCCGATTCCGCAACTTCTCCGGGTCCACCCACCACTTCTCCGCGCCCGACCGCACTTCAACGATTCGTCGCGGGTCATACCACCAGAGCCTTGAAACCTGTTTCATCGCTTGCTCGACTGCGTCAAATAGGCTCACCGCATCGACCCGAATTTCGTGCCTTAAATTGTCTTGTCCGATGATTACAACCGTGACTTGCCGCATGATCGCCTCGCGGCAGAGGAAGGGAACTGAATTTTACGTCTTCGCTGTCCGGCGGTCTAGTCCGCGTCGGTCCACAGCTTACGGAACAACTCGACCGTGGCAGGCGCGAATCCTTATGGGAAAAGGAATTGGTGGAATCTGGGTTGCCGACCAATGGCCAAACGGTAAGCCAACCACCATCTGGTTCATGCCTACTCACAATGCGAGGCATCCCGACACCCGTTCCGTGAACGCG
>Ga0075436_100003801_pt1 | contig 10357 bp, 11 predicted proteins | sample RhiMethybrSRZTD5_FD_75303 | JGI IMG/M metagenome (GOLD analysis project Ga0075436, IMG submission 75303) | Populus rhizosphere microbial communities from Tennessee, USA - Rhizosphere MetaG P. TD hybrid SRZTD5 | ecosystem: Host-associated > Plants > Roots > Rhizosphere > Soil | place: USA... | reverse complement strand
CCGCCGCGATGAGTAGTCCCTGGGCAGCGCCGAGCCCGATCCCGGCGAGCGCCAGACTGAGCGCAAAGGCGCCCATGCCCGCTTCCCAGAGATGGCAACGAGGTATGCGGCGCCACCCGCGCGCCACCTCCCACGCGAGAATCGCCGCCGGCACGGCTAGCCACCACGGGCTCGGATGCTCGCGCCCGCCCAAGGCGCCGGCGAGCAGCACGACCATTAATCCCGCGACGAGCAGCGTCATCGGCCGGCGCAGCGGATCACGCCATGCGCGGTAGAGATCGCGCCCGAGAAGCAGCAGCGCCGCCGTCGCGAGCGCGAGCTCGATCGCCAGTCGCGCGCTCATGTGAACTGCACGTCGGCGATCCAGTTGCGCTTGCGGCGCGCGAGGCGCGTCTCTTCGTCCTCCGCGTCGAACGTCGCGGGCGCGCGGCGCAGGAACGAGGGCTCGACGCCTTCGAACGCGTTGACGCTCACCACCGCATAGAGCCGGCCGTCGATGCGGCTCGTCACCAGCGGCACGATGCCGCACGCCGCGCAGACGTGGAAGTCAGCGGTCTTCGTGCCGAAGGCGTACGTCGACACTCGCGAGCGGTCCTCGATCATGATCTTCAGCGTACCGCCGGGACATGACGTCCATACGCCGCCGTGCTTGCGGCAGAACGTGCACGTGCACGCGCGCGCCGGGATCTCGACCGGCTCAGGCCGCCAGTCGAGCGTGAACGAAATGTTGCCGCAGTGACAGCGCCCGGAGATCAGCATTGCGGGTCCATCCATTTGCGGTCGGCGAGCACCACCGAAGTCTCCACTTGCCGTGCCGGGATCGACCAGTACCTGGGCAGCACGCGATCCTTTTCCGCAGGCGACAGCAGCGTGAAGCCATTGCGCCGATAAAAATCGATCGCCCAGGTCGCCGCCGCCCAGGTGCCGACGAGCACCGGCTTGCCCGCGAGCGCCTGCACATGGCGCAAGAGGCGCCGGCCGATTCCCTGCCGCTGCGCGTCCGGCTCTACATACGCGTGGCGTACGAGCGCCACGTCGCCTTTGTCCTGGATGCCCATGATGCCGACAATGCGCCCGTCGTTCTCCTCGATCCAGAACACCACGCCGTCGGCGATCTCGCTCGCGAGCTCTTCGGCCGGCATGTACGGCTCGTGCCAGCGATCGGCGGGAATGACGCCGCGGTAGGCCTGCGCCGCAGCGTTGACGATCGTCAGCATCGCAGGGCGGTCGCCTTCAACGGCTTTGCGAATGACAGGCATGCGTTGAGAGGCTTGGCGTCCCTATAACGCCAACGTGTAGACATGGAACTTCGTATCGCGAACCCATCCGCGAGAAGCATACAAGGCCTGCGCTGGTTCGTTGTCTACCGCAGTGGACAACGCCAGGCGAACCGCGCCTTCGGTACGGCCAAAGCTTGCCGCCGCCTCAAGCAGCTTCCCGGCGACGCCGGAGCGCCTGGCCTCTGGTGCCACAAACAGGTCATTGAGGATGAAGATGCGTGCTGCCGAAACGGATGAAAAACTGGGATAGAGCTGCGTGAACCCAGCAGCGCGCTGCGAGTGGAAGGCGAGAAAAACTACGGACTGATTGCGCTGCAATCGCTCCGAGAGAAAGGTGCGCGCCAGCGACGTATCGCTCGGCTTGCCATAGAAAACGCGGTACGCGTCGAAGAGCGGAACCAACACCCCAAGATCCGCGACCGCAGCCCGCCTGATGTCTGTCGCCCGCGTCACTCGGGTTTGACCTTGGCTGCCCGGATTACCGTGCCCCATTTTTCGGTCTCTTCGGCGATGAGCTTTTCGAAGTCGGCGGACGAGCCGGCAAGCGTGGTCGCGCCCAGAGCCGTGAGGCGCGCCTTGATCTTGGGGTCGGCAAGGCCCGCATTGATCACTTCATTGAGGCTGCCGATGATTTCCGTCGGGGTATGCGCGGGCGCACATAGGCCGTTCCAGGCGCTCGCCTCGTAGCCGGGCACGAATTCTCCGACCGTCGGCAAATCCGGCATTGCCTCTGCGCGCTTGGCCGTCGTGACTGCCAACGCACGCAGCTTGCCAGACTTGATGAATTCGATCGACGCGGGCAGGGCATCGAACGAAACCTGCACTTGCCCACCGAGCAGATCAGTGACCGATTGCGCCGAGCCGCGATAAGGCACGTGGTTCAAGTCCACACCGGTCATCATCTTGAACAGTTCGCCGGAGAGATGTTGTGTGGTGCCGTTGCCCGCCGACCCCATGTTGATCTTGCCCGGATTTGCTTTCGCGTAAGCGATGAATTCGGGGACGGTCTTCGCCGGAAAGGACGGGCTGACGTCCATGACGTTGGGAAAGCGAGCGATGCCGCCAACCGGCGCCATGTCTCGAATGAAATTGAAATTGAGTTTTTCGTAGAACGTCGCGTTGATTGCGTTCGTGCCACCACCCAGCAGGAGCGTGTAGCCATCCGCGGGTGCACGGATAACGGCTTCGGTAGCGATATTGGTGCTCGCGCCGGGCCGGTTCTCGATGATGAACGGCTGGTGAAGCTGCTCCGATAACCATTGGCCCATCAGGCGCGCCACGATGTCAAACGCGCCGCCCGCGGTAAAGCCGACGATGATGCGCACCGGACGCGTCGGATACGTTTGCGCCGATGAAATTTTCGCCGTGGCCGCTAGTGCCGTAGAACCTGCTGCCAGGTAGAGAAGTCGACGACGCGTTATCACGGTTTTCCTCCCCAAAACTGCCCGAGCGCTGTACGAGCGTCAGTTACGAGCTATTGCGGATCCGGTTTGAAGTTTTCGTCGAGCTCAAAATCGCCACGCTTGAATGCCGCGATAACCCCCTGCGCTTCAGTCGCATACGCCGCAGGAACTCTTAGACTTGCCCCGCGCATTGCCGGTGTAAGAAGACCGTCTGTTTGAATGAGCTGTGCATCCGCGACCGCGGCCGGTATGCCCGCCGCTTCGAGGCAGGCCCGCAAGAGATGAACCTCCGTGAAGGAAAGGTATCGTGCAATGGCGACCCAATCGCCCAAATAGGCTTGCCGTTCTCCCGCCGGAGCTTCCGGTGCGGGGGGAAGTTCTAAACCTCGAGCGCGCACTTCCGCCAAGGCAATGGACTGCGCCAAGTCGGTCAGTTCGCCCGAGGTACAACGACGCAGCAGCTCGTCATCCGCGAGCTCCTGAAATGTCTCTTCGAGATCAGTGCGGCTTGGGTCCATGGCTCGAACGTTACGCTTTGCACAATCTACTCGTTTTGCGCGTCGCTCGCGTCGACCAGGCTCGAGGCAAGGCACGTTCACCGTCCAAATGCCGACGCCGTTCCTCGGCCGGCGAAACGGGAGGATTGCGCATCGGGCAGAAATAATCCTTCGCCATCTTCGGAGAGCTCGCGATGGTTGAGCGCGCCCCGGCATTGGTTGCATTCATGGACGTCCCTTCGCGGGGCGATCAACTATGGCGTCGCGCGAAGCCGCGCGCGCACGAGGTCGATGTGCTGGCGAAGCGCGTAGAGCTCGTCGGTGTAGGCGAGCGGCACGGCGATGCTCAAGACGCGTGCTTCAAGCTTGTCGAGTGAATGGAGCAGCTCGTCGCGGCTGCGCTCGCGGGCTTCGAGCTCGTATTCGATGGAGCGCAGGTTGCGGTACCAGCGGAAGATGCGCGAGCGCACGCGCAGGCGGTAGAGCGGCGGCACCAAGCGCGAGACGGGAATGAGGACGGCGACGATGGAGAAGATCGCAACCCACATGCGGTCGATGAGGTTCGCGAGCCAGAAGGGCAAGTAGCGCTGCAAGAGCGGCGGGCCGGTGCGGTAATAACGCTCGGCGTCCTTCGCGAGCGGGAACTCGTTCTGCGCCGGGCTCGGAAACTGGCCCGCACGCGCGATCCAGCCGGGGCCGCTATGGATGCGCGAAGCGGCCTGTACGAAGAGCTGGATGATTGCCGGGTGCGTGTTCTCCTGCGCGACGAGCGACGTCGTCGCGGCAATGAGTTGCAGGTCGCGCGAGGGCACGTCGCGCGCGACCTGCGCGACGCCGCGCGGCAGCACCACCGGGCTGATGTAGCGATAGCGCCGCGCATACGCCTCGGCGTTCGCGAACTCGAAGAGCCGGATGCCGGGCGTCTCGAGCAGCATCTGCACGAACGGCGACTCGGGCGCTGAGACGAGGGTGATCGCGTCGAGCTTGCCGCCGAGGAGCGCCACCACCTCATCGGTCTCTCCGAGCATGGAGCGCTGCACCTCTTCGCGCTCGATCTGATTGGCGGCCAGCAGTCGTGTGAAAAGCCCGGGACTGCCGCTGCCGCGCACGCCGATGTTGACGCGCCTGCCACGCAGCGCCGTGAGCGAGTCGAACTTCGGGAACCGCTCCGCGCGATAGAAAATCCATACCGGCTCGTAGAACAGGCTACCGAGCGACACGACCGAGTCCGGATTCTCCGCGTCCGTGCGGATCGTCTCCGAGGCGCCGCCCTGCACGAACGCCAAGTCGACGTGCTCCTTGCCCTCGCGCAGCAGTACAAGGTTCTCGCGCGAGCCGGCGGTATGGCGCAGCTCGACCTGGATGTGGGAGCGCTTCAGCTCCTCCGCATAGCGCTTGCCAAACTCGTCGTAGGCGCTGTTCTCCGGCCCGGTAGCGAGCACCACGCGATGAGGCGGCGTGGGATCGAGCAGAACATACGCGGCGACGAGGAGCGCGATGCCGATCGCGATGAACGGACCCCACGCGAAGAAGAGGTCGCGGACCGAAACGAGCGTCTCGCGGACGAGGCGCGGCACTAAGCGGCGACTTTTTGCGTGATCGGCGCCTTGGGCAGCACGGCGTCGCCGCGCTCGAGCTGAAAAGTGAATTCGAGCCGATAGCCGTCGCCGGTCTTGACGAAGTTGCCGATCAGCGCGCGCGTGACGCCGAACTGGGAGTCGGTCTCGAGGTGCGCATCCTCGGGGTCGTAGACCTGGGAGGCGATGGTCTTGTAGCCGGGCTTGTAGAGAAGGAAATGCAGATGCGCGGGCCGCATGTTGTGGCGCTTCTGCGCGGCGAGAAGCGCCCCGGTCGGGCCTTCGGTGGGCACGGGATAGCCGGCCGGCTTCACGCTGCGGAAGCTGAATGAGCCGTCCGCTTGCGTGGTGAAAATGCCGCGCAGGTTCATCTCGGCTTGCGTCGCGTCCTGGTTCTCGTAGAGGCCGGCGGGCGAGGACTGCCAGACGTGCACGTCAACGCCGGGAACGGGCGCGCCGTTCTCGTCCTTAACCCAGCCGCGAAAGAGCAAAGGCGAGCCGGCGGTGGCGGAGCGCACGATCGAATCGCCCTCCGCGCAGCGCGGCGCGCCGGCGCGATAGAACGGGCCGAGGTTGTTCGCCTGGGTGGGGCGCGTGCCGCGGCCGCCGTTGTTGATGAGGCACACGAGGTTCGATACACCGAGCGCGCCGGCGAGAAGCATCGCTTCGTTGTGGCTCGGGGTGGTCTGCTTGCCGATCGCGTTGATGTAGCCGATTGCTTCCTGGAATTCGCGCTCGGTGAGCTTCGCTTCGCGCACGAAGGCGTGCAGGTGCCTCACCAGCAGCGCGAGCAGTTCGCGCGTACGCGCGTTCGGCGTGCGATGCATCTCCTGCAGCACCGCCGCGGTCACGTCGTCGGGTGTCTCGATGATCATCGACTTTCCTCCGGATGGAGAAAAGTCTACTTCAGCCGCGGTGCTTCCAGCCGCCGTGGCTGCCCTGCGCCTGGGCCGGGGCGGTGCGTGTCATGGGACGCTCGGTCGCGCGCACCTGGGGCGCGGGCATGTATCGCGCCGGCGGCATGGCGCGCGTTGGAGCGGCGCTTTGCGTGGCTGGCGCATGGGCGATGAAGCGCGCAGGCGCGCTCTGCACGATCGGCGCGCGGCGCGATTCGGGGGTGAAGTGCCCGGACGGGAGGCTGTGCACGATCGGCTGGCGCTGCGATTCGGGCACCGCGCGGTATGGCGTCACCTCGACGCGTTGCACGAAGCGAGCGTGCTGGACGACGCGCACCGGCTGCACGATGCGCGTCACGATCACCGGCCGCGCGTAGAACGGACGGAAGCGCACCGGCCGGTATGCCGGCCACCACCACGTGCCGTAGACGACGTACGGGTCGTAGTAAGGCGCGTAGACGACGTTCGGGTAGACGGGCTGCACGAGGATCTGGCCCGACTGCTGGTAGACGTATTGCTGGTTGTCGCTCTGCAGGTAGCCGCCCGCCTGGGCTCGCGCACGCAGCTGCTGGATCGTCTCTTGCACATAAGGCTGGTAATTCGCGTAGGCATCGCCGAGGTCGGCGAGCCACTGCGGGCTCTCGACCATGCGCGCGAGCACCTCCGGCGAGGCGACGAGTGCCTTTACGCTCGGCGGCCATGGCGCGTCCTGCACCGTGGCGAGGGCCGCGTCGCCCTGCAGCTGCGGATTGGCGCGCGACCAGGCGGCGGCCGCGGCCACTTCGTTCGGATAGCGCGAGGCGTCGAGCACTTCGTTCAGCAGCGGATCGGGGTAGAGCGCGATCGGCGCGAGGAGGGCATCGAGCTCGGCCTGGTTGAACGCGCGCTGGGCGTGCGCGTTCAGCGCTCCGAGAGCGACGACCAAGCCGAGCACGATGCCGATGATGCGTTTCACGAGCCCAATCTAGACCTCAGGACCGGCAGCGGCTGCATCAATGTGTAACCAGATGTGTGGGCACGAAAGCTGCAGCACCTCGCGCCGTGAAGCTGCTCGCACCATTGTGCTTTGCGCTCGTCGCGGCGAGCGCCTACGGACAGAGCGCCCAGAGCTCCCTCGACCGCTACTTCGAGGCGCTCGACCTCGACGGCGACGGCTATGTGTCGCTCTCCGAGGCGGCGGGTGAGCCGATCGTCGTCGAGCGCTTCGATCGCGCGGACAGGAATCGCGACGGCAAGCTCTCGCGCAAGGAATTCGCCAACCTGAAGAAGGTGAAGACGCGTGTGGCGAAGAAGAAAACGCCGGGCGCCGCCGTAGGCGGCAGCGCAAGCAAGAAGAAAGAAAAGCCGGACGCCGGCGCTGCCGGCGGTTAGTACCGCTCGCCTACGGCGCGCAGGTGCCGTGCAGCCGGCGCCTGGCCGTGCTCCCAGCGCAGGTTCTGCGTGGCGACGATCGCCTTCACCGGGAGGTGATCGGACGCGCGCGCCGCGAGCGCCGAGCGGTGCGCTTTCAGGGCGAGCAGCGCGGGGCGTGGGCGTACCCATACTCGGTCGAGCGCGAAGAGCGGCCAGCGCGACGGGAACGAGCGCTCGGCGACCGAGCGGCCGAGGAGCGAGTTCATCCAGCGCACCGGGCGGCTGAGCGGCAGCCATTCGTTGATGTCGCCGAGCACGATGACGCGCTCGTGCATCGGCGTCTTTCTCAACACCTCGAGAAGCCGGCGCACCTGCCAGCGGCGCTCGGCCGCGAACAGGCCCAGGTGCGTGACGATCACGCGCAGGCGCTGCCCGCTCACGTCGAGGTCGACGTCGAGCGCGTTGCGCGGCTCGCGGCGCCCGTAGCCGAGGGCGAGGCGGCGCACGTCCAGCACTTTTCTTTGGGTGAGTAAAGCGTTGCCGAACGGGCCGTCATGGCGCACGAGCGTGATGCCGGCCACCGACTGCATGCCCACCTTGCCCGCGATGTAGTCGAGGCGGTAGTCGACTTCCTGCAGGCCGATGGTGTCGCACTCGAGCTCGCGGATCACCTGCGCGATGCGCGAGGCGTCCTTCTTGCCGTCGGTGCCGACGCAGCCGTGGACGTTGTACGACGCAATGCGCAGGCAGCTCTCGGGAAGCTGGTCCGAGAGCGCCTGCCAGTTAGCTAGGCTGGCGGCTTGCCGACTCATCAGCGGCCGCATCCATCGTGGTGATGCGGCGGCTCATGCGGGTGAACCAGCGCTTCACGGCCACGATGCCGCCGCCGAGGAGTCCCACGGCGAGCGCGACGAGCCACCAGTTGACTTCGCCCGTGCCGCTGAGCGCGGTCTCGATGGCGTCGCCGAAGATGGTCGTTGCCGCCGTGCCGGGCAGGAGACCGATCGCGGTGCCGACGACGACCTGCCACAGCCGCATGTGGATCGCGCCGGCGACGATGCTCTCCACCGCGAAGGGCGCAATCGGCACGAGACGCAGGAGCGTCATGGCGAGCAGTCCATAGCGCTTGAGCACATCGATCATGCGATCGAGGCGCGGCCCGGCGAGCCGGCGCACCGTGTCGCGCTTCATGCGCCGGCCGATGTAGTAGGTGACGACCGCCGAGGCGCAGATGCCGGTGAGCGCGGTGCCGAAGCCTAGCCACGGGCCGCAGGCGATCACCGCGGCGAGCGTAATCAGCGGCCGCGGGAACATGACGAGGCAGGCCGGCGTATAGAGCGCCATCAGGACGAGCGGCGCCCACCAGCGCGCGCCGAAGTCGTGCGCCCAGTCGATCACCGCCTCGGGGCGCACGGTGTGCGCGAGCGGGGTCCAGCGCCAGAGCACCGTGAGCGCGACGATCAGGCCGCCGATCATGGCGAGCGGGATCCACGCCGGGCTCTCCTCGGGCACCGCTTCCTCGAGCTGGCGCTCGACATAGAGCGCATCGAGCGCGATCGGCTCGTCCGGGTCGGCGACGGCGGCAACATTGACGATCGCCTCGGGCCAGTCGGGCAGCCCATCGAGCTCGCGCATCGAGCGGCCGTCGTGCGCGAGCGCCTTGATCGCGCCGTGCAGGCTGCCGGCCCGCTCGATCTCGACGCGCACCTTCTCGATCGGCACGCCGAGGTGCTCGGCGAGCATGCGGTCGCGGAAGCCGCGGATCACGGTCGCGACCTGCGGCCGGCCGCGCGCCTCGATCGCGACATCGGCCTCGGTATCGAGGCCGAGCGAGCGATTGCACAGGTTCGAGCTGCCGATGCGCAGCACCCGGTCATCGACGACCATCAGCTTCGAATGCACGTCGAGGCAGCAGCCATCAGCGAGTCCGGGCACATGCGGGTAGTAGACGTGGAAGCGGCCGTAGCGATCGCTTTTTCGCAGCCGGTCGATGAGGCGCGTGCGCAGCACGTGCATCGTGTGCTCCTCGAGCCAGCCGTGCGAGAGGAGTCGCAGGACGAGCACGATCTCGGGGCCGTCGGGCTCGCCGAGCCGCTTCTCCAGTGCTGCGGCGATGCGCGGAGCGGTGAAATATTGGTTTTCGATATACAAGGTGCGCCGCGCCGAGGCGATCATGTCGAGGTAGAGCTTCTCGACCTCCTTGATCGCCGGCAGCTCGCCGCGGGGCGGCGCGGTGCGCGCGATGCCGATCTCCACGCCGTGCAGCTCGGGCGCGAAGGAGGGCGGCCACGGATCCTCCTCGGCTGCGCGCGGCGCGTCGGCGGACTTCAGCTTCTGGCCGGTGGCGGCGTGCCAGCGCTCGCGGGTGAGCGCCGCGAGGCTCTTCGCCGCCTCGCCGTCGAGCGCCACCATGAGGTCGTGGAACGGCGGGTAGGGCTTGCCGTAGGCGACCCGCCGCGGATCGTCGTGCACGTGCTCGGAGGTATCCCAGCGGCGCACCGTGAGATCGATGCCGCCGATGAACGCGACGGCTTCGTCGATGACGACGATCTTCTGGTGCTGGCAGCCCGCGACGGGATGCGTGTCGTCATAGCGCAGGTGCACGCGCCGCGCGGGCCTCCAGCCGAAGCCGTAGAGCGGCGGGAATTCCCGGTCGGTGCCGAACACCATCGGGTAATCCCAGTTGAGGACGTGCACGTGCAGCGAATGGCGCCGATGCACGAGCCAGTTGAGGAATTCGCCGAGGAGCGCCGGCGGCCCGTCCGGCGGCACCGGATCGTAGTGCAGTCGCGTCTGGCTGTTGAAGTCCCAGGCGAGGATCGTGATCGAGCGGCGCGCGCGCAGCGCCGCCTCGTAGAAGGCGCGGTAGTAATCGGCCGCGTCGACGAGGAAGGCGACGCGCTCGGCACGCGCCACCGCCCAGCAGTTGTAGCCGGGACGCAGCAGCGACGACGTGCTCTGCGCCGCCTGTGATCGCGCCGGCGCTGCGGCGCCATTGCGGCGGCGCCGCCCCATGCCGCGGTCGAGATAAAGCACGCTGCCCACGATGTGCTATCCGGGCGTGCGCGGCCGGGCTGGCGCTGCTTCGAGCGCCGGCGCGTGCGCGGGCGGCGTTGTGGTCGCTCCGGGATTGGCCGTCGTGCCGACGCCGGTCGTCACGCCCGGCACCGGAAGCGGGGGCGTATCGCTGATGCCGCGCGGGAACGGGCTGTCGCTCACGTTGCCGCGCACCGTGGCACCGGCCACTGCGGCGGAGCGTTGCGCCTGGATCGCCGCCGCGGGACTGATCGCCGTGCCGCCCGCCGCGGCAGTCCCCGTGGCGCCTTGCGTAGTCGTGCTGAGCGCGGCCGT
>Ga0075436_100003796_pt1 | contig 10364 bp, 9 predicted proteins | sample RhiMethybrSRZTD5_FD_75303 | JGI IMG/M metagenome (GOLD analysis project Ga0075436, IMG submission 75303) | Populus rhizosphere microbial communities from Tennessee, USA - Rhizosphere MetaG P. TD hybrid SRZTD5 | ecosystem: Host-associated > Plants > Roots > Rhizosphere > Soil | place: USA... | reverse complement strand
AGCCGTTGCTGGGCGTCCCCACGTAAGTCCGTCATTCGCAACGGCGCGAGGGAGAGGAACCTGGCGTATTCCTCGCGTGCCATGTCGGGCTGATTGAACGCCTCAGCGGCACGGCCCAAGAGGTAATGCGGCGGCGCGTAATGTGGGTTCAGGCCGGCCGCGTGGTAGGAGTGCGTCACGCATTCGCGCACCTTTCCGGCATTGAAGAGCGACACGGCCAGCTCGAACAGCGCGGCCGGATCGTCACCGTTCAGCTCCGCCGCCCGCCGGCGCTCGACCAGCGCCTCTGAGTCTCGGCCCGACTGCTCGTAAATGCTGGCCAAGTAGCTGTGTGCCATCACGAGACCGAGATCGTGTTCGAGCGACTCTTCGTACAGCACGATGGCGCTATCCTTATTCCCCGCGAGGTGGTGCAGTGCGGCGAGCATGAACCGGTAATCGTTGTCGTCCAACGGAATGTGGATCACCTCGCTCTGCTGCTTCTTCTGCCTCCGCTCGAGCAAGACGCGGAAATCCGGAATGGCGAGACCGTATTGCCCGCTGTGCGCCGCCGCGAGACCGCGGTACAACAGGATATAATCGGGGACTTTCTCGGGATGCTTCGTCTCATTGAACTCGCGCTGCGCGAGTTTCGTCAGCCGCTCCCGGGCGGAGAGATAACGACCCAGCGCGAGATCGATTGCCCACGCGTAGTAGCGATAATAAGTCTGGGCCTCGGGCGCGGTATAATCGACAATCTCCGGCTCCTCCACATCGATCCCCATAACCTCGAGACTGACCATCGGATCGGTGCGAAACGCGCGCGCGTAGAATTCCGCTGCTTCCTTGACCGCCGGCTTCCATGACTCGGGCACGCGATCCCGAGCCTCCTCATCCATCAGCTGTGGCCTCCGGGCCTGCGGCAGCAGCGCGAGCGCCAGATACGCCGCCGCGAAGCGGGGCTCCATCGCAATCGCCGCCCGGAGCAAACTATCGGTCTGGCGCCACTCGTGTCGTTTCCAGTGCGCCAGCGCGAGGAAGTACTTGCGTTGTGAATCGTTGGTATCCGCGCTGGCCCACATCTCGAGATCCTTGAGATCCCGCCTGAGGATCGCCAGTTGGCCTTGCGCCTGGGTCAGCGCGATGCACAGCCCGACAAGAACCAGCAAGATCCTGCGCATGCAGTCACCTGTAGCCGCGATCTCGTAATTATGGGGCCGGCGGTCTACCACAGCGACCCGAGCCGCCCCGCGCGTCATGATCCCTTCCGATAGACCACCTTCCCACCCACCAGCGTGTAGCGCGGCTTGATCGTGCCCAGAGACTCGGCCGGCACTGTAAACGGATCGCGGTCCAAGACGACTACATCGGCGAAGCGTCCCGGCGCCAACGTACCCCACTTCTGCTCGTTGAACGTCGCCCAGGCGTTCCCGTACGTGTACGCCCGGAGCGTCTCACCCAACGTGATCTTCTGTTCGGGGACCCAGCCCCCCGGATTCTTGCCGTCGAGCGTGCGACGCGTGACGGCCGCGTAGACGCCGAGCATCGGGTCGAGCGGTGCCACGGTCCAGTCGGAGCCGAATGCAAGCGGAGCTTCGGTGTCGTACAGCGTGCGGAACGCGTAGGTGGTCTTGATCCGCACCGGGCCGATCCGCTGCTCCACCCAGCGACCGTCGTCGATCGCGTGGTAGGGCTGCATGGACGCCACCACGCGCTGCATCCCGAAGCGAGGGATATCCTGGGGTCGCAGGTGCTGGGCGTGCTCGACGCGGAAGCGGCGATCGCGCGCCCCATGCGCCCGGGCAACGCTGTCGTAGATCGCGAGCAGAATCGCATTGGCGCGGTCGCCGATGGCGTGAACGGCGATCTGCAGCCCGGCCGAATCCGCCGCGCCGATCCATTGCCGCATGTCCGCTTCGGGGTGCTGCATCAAGCCGCGGTAGTTGGCCGAATCGGAGAACGGCTCAAAGAAGAATGCGGTGCGCGAACCGGCGGAGCCGTCCATGTATCCCTTGACCCCACCGATGCGGACCCAGTCGTCTCCGGCGTTACGCGCGGCGCTCTCAGCGACCGCCTGCCAGCTGTCGAGCGGTAGATACAGCGACACCCGCAGCGTCTGCCGGCCAGCGTGCTCGAGCCGGCGGTAGCTCGCGAGATCGGCGAAGGACGCCGACATGTGCGCAGTCGCGGTGACACCGAGGGCCGCCGCATGCGCGAGCGCGCGCGCGAGCGCCGAGTCGCGTTGCTCGGGCGAGGGGTCGGGCGCCGCGTGCCAGATCAGGTCCATCGCCCGATCCTTGAAGATCCCCGTGGGCTCTCCCCGAGCGTCGTGAAGGATTTCGCCGCCCTGGGGAGTTGGCGTGCCCTTGGTCACTCCAGCCGCACGCATCGCCGCGCTATTCGCCAGCGCCTCGTGCCCGTCCAGGCGGTTGACGAACACGGGATTGTTCGGCGTGACGGAGTCGATCCAGGCGTGCTGCGGCAGGGTGGCGCCGGGCCACAGCGTGTGGTCCCAGTCGCCGCCGGTGATCCACTCACCGGGCTTGAGTCGCGCCGCGTACTGTTTCAGCCGGCGCACGAATTCCTGCGGGGTGGCGGCGTCGCGCAGGTCCACCGAGGCGAGTTGAAAGCCGCCGTCGATGAAGTGCGTGTGACCGTCCGCGAACCCCGGCATCACGAGGCCACCGTTGGCCCGGAGCACTTCGGTCTTGGAACCGACGTAGCGCGCGATTTGAGACGAATCGCCGATCGCGAGGATCTTGCCGTCCGCAATCGCGACAGCTCCCGGCTGGCCCCGCCCGGTCGACAGGCCGGTCCACACGGTGCCACCCTGAACGACGACATCGGCCTTCCGGCCGCAGCCCCCCCCGATCCCCACCAGCGCGAGTACAACGAGAACGCACGGCCCAGGACGCACGCCTATCCTCCTAACGCAGACGGGTGAGGTTACGAATGGTATTGATGGTGGCCATCGGATTACCACCGGTCTCCGGCTTTGCCGGTGTGTGCTTCATGCCGGTCAAGCTGTCGCGAATATCGAGCAGCACTTCCAGCACCAGCTGCTCCCGCTGATAGGCGGCGTCGAGATCCAGCATGCGGCGCTCGTCGCCCGCCTTCTTGGCTCGTTCGTACGCTTCGCGGTACACCGTCTCGAGATTATCGAGGATATGCTGGCGTTGCCGTGGACTCATGGGGGCCAAAGATATAGGTTCCGCGTATGACCCTCAAAGGGAAGCGAGTCCTGATCTTTGCGGCCGCGCAATACGAGGATCTGGAGCTGTGGTATCCGAAGATCCGCCTCGAAGAAGAAGGTGCGAGCACGACCGTAGCGGGAATGGGGGAGCGGACGTACCCCGGTAAGCGCGGCTACCCCGTGACGGTGGACACCAATGTCGACCAGGTCGAGTCGTCGGATTTCGACGCGCTGGTGATCCCCGGCGGCTTCGCCCCGGATCAACTCCGGCGCTCCGAGAAGGTGCTGCGGCTGACCAAGGAGATTTATCAAGCGGGCAAGCCGGTTGCCTTCATCTGTCACGCCGGGTGGGTACCCATTTCGGCAAAGATTCTGAAGGGCAAGCGCGCGACGAGTGTTCGCGCCATCAAGGACGATATGGAGAATGCCGGCGTCACCTGGGAGGACAGCGCCGTCGTCGTCGATGGGAATCTGATTTCTTCACGCACGCCCGCCGACCTGCCGCAGTTCTGCAAAGCGCTCATCGCCGCCTTACGACAGGGGCCGCACGACTAGCCCGCTCGGCACTTTCGGTACGAAGTAGGTCGATTTCGGCGGCATCACATCGCCGGCATCCGCTACCGCGAAGACCTGGTCGACCCTGGTGGGATTGAGGAGTACGGCAACAGCCGCGCCGCCGTGCTGCACGGTTCTTATCGCTTCCGTTGCGTCCGCCACGTAGCGCACGATCGGTGTCGACGTGCTCGCGCCGAGAATCTCCTTCACGACGAACGTTTCGATGCGCGCGACATCGAGATCGCGCACCGCCTCGCTCTGCGCGAGGCTCGGCACACGGTCCGGGATGGCGCCGGGACGCAGCAACAGCGCGATCAGACGCGATCGATCGGCGAGCAGGCACGCCGTCTGCTCGTGGCCCAGCTCTGCGAGGTACTTCACGGGATCCACTCCCGCGGGCACCGGCTGCTCCTCGAACCAGTCGCGCAAACGCGGGAGCACGCGCTCGATTTCCCGGCCTGCGCCGAAGATCACGCGATGGGTCGGCAGCACGACAAGACCGGGGTCCAGAGCCGAGACGATCAACGCCAGGACGCGGTCCGCCGCTGGGTTCTCCTGCGCGTAGGCGCTCGCCGTCTCGTAGCGATGGTGCCCATCGGCGATGTACAACGGACCATCGGGAAACGGGAACCGGGACGGGTCGCGCGCGGTCCAGAAGCGGATGCCGACGCCGTTGAGCTCCGCTGTCGCGTCGGGCTTTGCCTGTGTCGTTTCAGCCACCACGTTCGCGAGCGAGCGATCGCGATCGGGCGCGAGCAGAAAGATCGATTCGATGTTGGTCGCCGTGGCGCGGAGCAACGCGAGGCGATCGGCTTTCGGTCCGGCATGCGTCCGCTCGTGCGGCCGAATGCGGCGCGGCTCGTAGCCTTCGGCTTTTACGGCGGCAAAGACGCCGCGACGCGTGCACCGTTCGCCCGTCGGCAACGTGAAATCCTGCGCCAGCACATACAGCGCGGGCTCGGGGTCACGCGTGAGGACACCCCGCGCGCGCCACGATGCGAGCAGGCCCGCCGCGATCCGGTAGCGATCGTCGGGTGGCGCAGCCAGCGGCGCTTCCGGCAGCATGACGTGGACGATATTGTGTTCGTCGAGCGCCGCGTAGCGCGCGCGCTCATCCGCATCGATGACGTCATAGGGCGGCGCGATCAGCCGGCTGAGCTTCTCACGAGCGGCGTACCGCTCTCCCCGGAACGGCGAGACGAGGTCAGACATGAGCTTTCGCGCGGCGCAGCAGAGCGTGGATGGGTGGATCAGCCAGTTCGAGGAGGGCTACTTCGCGCCGCTCGTGAACGTGGCCCGGCTCGTCGAGGAAGTGGGTGAGCTGGCGCGGGAGGTCAATCATCGCTTCGGCCCGAAGCGGAAAAAACCCGACGAGCCGGGGGAGGGCTCGCTCGCCATGGAGCTGGCGGACATTCTCTTCGTCGTCATCTGCATCGCGAATTCGCAGGGCATTGATCTCGATGAGGCCTTCAAGCAGATGATGGCCAAGGTTACCTCCCGCGACGCCGGCCGCTGGACCAGGAAGGCTCGCTGACCTCCTCGTAGATCCGCTCGTAGGACACAAGCCGGTCGGGGTCAATGGCCCCCGGCGGAGCACTGCGAACGGCGCACCCCGGCTCGGTGAGATGCCGGCAGTTGTCGAAGCGGCATTGATCGAGGTACGGCCGGAATTCGGGGAAGCAGGCGCCGAGCGCGTTGGGGTCGATCCCCCAGGCGCCAACCTCCCGCAACCCTGGCGTATCGACCACGTAGCCCACGCCCGCAACCGGAACCAGCTCGGCCGCAGTCGTCGTGTGCTTGCCCGTGCGCCATTTCTCGCTGATCGCGCCGACGCGCAGTTTCAGGCCGGGCTCGAGTGCGTTGAGCAGGCTCGATTTCCCGGCGCCCGATGCGCCCGTGAAGACCGAGTGCCGGCCCCGCAGCAAGTCACGCAGCGCGGGGAGTCCTTCATCCGCCTTCACCGACGTTCCCAGCAGTTGATAGCCAGCGGTCTTGAACCGGCGGGCCAGAGTCTCCTCGATCGCGCGGTCGAGCTCGATCTTGTTGAGGACCACGGCTGCCGGAAGGCCATTCGCTTCCGCGATCACCAGGAAACGGTCGATCATTCTGGGGCTCGCCTCGGGATCACGAGCCGAGGTTACGACGATCACCTGGTCGACGTTCGCCGCCACAGGCTGTGAGCGCCGCGGACCCGCTCCGCTGCTGCCCTGCGCCGCGCGACGCGCGAGCACTGAACGTCGCGGCCGGATCTCGGCGATCGTCGATCCCTCGAGAACGACGATATCGCCCGGCACCACCCGATCGGAATCCTGATGCTTCAGCTTGCCGCGGAGCGTCGCGGTGATTTCGCCAGCGTCGGTGTGTACCCGATACCCTCCGGCCGTGCGCGTGAGCACAACGCCGCGGGTCGCACTCATGACCGGCCTCGCGCCACGCACTGATCGAGATGCGCTTTCACCTGCTCCAGCGTCAACGCCAATACCGGCACCAGCGCTTCGTCGGGCGTCGCGCCGAAGGCGAGATAGTCCGTCTCGAGATGGCCGGCCGGCCGCGCAGCCTCGTCCCAGCGCACGAACAGCAGCGCCGCGCCGAACTTCCCATCCGCCGGCACCTCATCGGTGAAGGTCGCAACGGAATACGCCTGGCCGTCGGCAGCGCCGAACGCCGGTGGGCGTCCGTGCACCTGCTGGTATCCCCCCAGCGTCGTGTCATCCATTGCTAACGGCGGTGCACCGATTCCTTGAGCACGTTGGCCGTGATGAACGCGATGTTGGCTGGGCGCTCGGCGAGGCGGCGCATGAGATAAGGATACCAGTGCGTCCCGAAGGGGACGTAGACGCGCATGTTGTAGCCTTCGCGCCGCAGCCTGGTTTGCAAGTCCCGCCGCACGCCGTAGAGCATCTGGAATTCGAACCGCGCCGCTGTAATCCCCTTGGTCCGGGCGAACGCCTTCGCGTGCGCAATGATCTTCTCGTCGTGCGTCGCAATGCCCGGATAGTTGCCGCGCTCGAGGAGCCGTTCCATGCAGGTGATGAAATTCGCATCGACGTCCTTCTTGTCCGGGAACGCGACGTGTTCCGGCTCCTGGTAGGCGCCCTTGCACAGCCGCACCCGAGCGCCGAGCGCAATCATTGCGTCCACGTCGGCCGCCGTACGGCGCAGATAGGATTGCAGGACCACGCCGACCGCGTTGCCGAATTCCGGATAGAGGACATCGGTGAACAGCTGCAACGTCTTGGCCGTCAGGCTCGACTGCTCCATATCGATGCGAACGAACGAGTCGTGGTGCTTCGCCTTACTGATGATGGACTCCATGTTGCGCATGCACAACGCTTCGTCGACGTCGAGCCCCATCTGCGTGAGCTTCACCGACACGTTGGCATTGACGCGCGCGGCGTAAATCTGGTCCAGGAGCTCGAGATAAGTCGCGCAGGCCCGTTGGGCCTCTTCCGCGTGGAGGACCGATTCGCCGAGCAGGTCGAGCGAGACGGAGAGTCCTCCCCCGGCGGCGGGGGGGGCGGGGGGGGCATTGAGCTCGCGCGCGGCGGCGACGGCGTCGGCGATGGTCTCACCAGCCACGAACCGGGACGCGAGCTTTCTCGCAAGCCGGTTTCTCCGGACGAAGCCGAAGATGCGCGGCTGTTCGCTCAACCACAGGAAGACGGCTCGAAGCATCAGGAATAGAACTTGGTGCCGCGGCGGGCCTGCTCCTGGAGAACGTCGCTGGGCGCGAAGCGCGTGCCGTAGCGCTCAGCCAACCGCTCGAGGTCGGCGACGACACGCTCGGCGCTCAAGTCGTCGGCGTAGCGCAGCGGCCCACCCCGGAACGGCGGGAATCCGAAGCCGAAGATGGCGCCGATATCGCCATCGCGTGGGCTCCTCACGACGCTCTCGCCCAACGCTCGCGCCGCTTCATTGACGATGCCGAGCACGAGGCGCTGCATGATCTCCGCCGGGCGGGGACCGCCGTTGGGGTGGATGCCCAGCAAGCCGTAGACGCTTTCATCCACACCGCGCTTCTTGCCGCCCTTGTAGATGTAGAATCCGCGCCCCGATTTGCGGCCGAGCCGGCCTGCTTTCACCAGGGCCGCTATTCCTGGTCCCGGCGCCGCGGTCAGGCGGTCGCCGTAGGCCTCCTGCATCACTCCGGCGACCTTGAGCGCGACATCCAGGCCGACCTCGTCGAGCAGTGTCACCGGGCCTACCGGGAATCCGAAGCGCACAGCCATGCTGTCGATCTCTTCGATCGACGCCCCTTCGGCGAGGAGGTGGCCGACCTCGTTCCCGTACGGCGCGAGGATGCGGTTCACCCAGAAGCCCGGGCTGTCGCGCACGACGATCACGGTCTTGCCTATCCGCCTGCCGAATGCGACCGCTGTGCTCACCGTTTGCGCTGACGTACGCGCGCCGGGAATCACCTCGAGCAGCGGCATCTTGGCGACGGGTGAGAAGAAATGCATCCCGATCACCCGCTCAGGATCGTGGGCGGCTTCGGCAATGCGCGTGATCGGAATCGTCGAGGTGTTGGAGGCGAACACACCCGTCGGGGGCAGGACGCCCTCGGCCTCCCGCAGCACCTGCTGCTTGACGCCGATCTCCTCGAACACCGCTTCGATCGTCAGCTCGGCGCGACCGAACCCTGCGTACGTATCGCCACCGGAGAGCAACGCCACGAGCCGCGCGTACTCGTACTTGGTGATGCGCCGGCGTTTGAGACGATCATCGAGAATCGCGCGCGCGGCGAGGATGCCTTGCGCGACGCGGGCGACGTCGGAGTCCTTCATGCGGACGTCGACCTCGGCCTGAGAGACCGCCGTGCCCGCAATGCCCGAACCCATGAAGCCCGAGCCAATGACGCCCAGACGCTTCACGCGCTCGGGTGGGGGTGCGTCTGGAACGCCGGGATCCTTCTTCAGCTGGTTCGTGGCGAAAAAGATTTGGACGAGCTTGCGGGAGACATCGGTCACCGCGAGTTGGCCGAACAACTGGGCCTCGCGCTTGAATCCCTCCGCCAGGCCGTGCTTCAAGCCGTATTCGACGGCATCGAGCGCGGCGAGCGGAGCGGGGTAATGTCCGCCGGTCCGCTCGAGCACCTGCTTGCGCGCCGCGCGAAAGACGATGCGCCGGCCCAGCGGATTGCCGTCGAGCAGGAATCCGACGAATCCGCCGAGCCGCTTGCGTTTGGGTCGCCAGCCGCCGGCCATGCGCCGCGCCGCGGCGATCGTGATCTCGGCCAAAATCGGCGGCGGAACCAGCTCATCGACCATCCCCAGCCGGAACGCCTTCGCGGCCCGCTCGCTCTTGCCCGCCAGAATCATGTCGAGCGCCGCCCGCGCGCCGACCAGCCGGGGAAGTCGCTGGCAACCGCCGGCTGCAGGGAGAATGCCGAGCTGGACCTCGGGGAGACCGATCTGTGTCTTGGGATGGTCCGTGGCCACGCGGTAGTGGCATGCGAGCGCGAACTCGAACCCGCCGCCGAGACAGGCCCCGTGGATTCCGACTGCGATCGGCTTGGGGAAGCGCGCCACACGCTCGAGCATCTCCTGGCCATCGGCCGAAAGGCGCTCCGCCTCGGCGGCAGAGCCGAGCGTGACGAATTCTTCGATGTCGGCGCCGGCGATGAAGTTGTCCTGCTTGCCCGAGAAGAATGCGACGGCGCGCACGCGGGCATCGTCGGCGAGCGCGGCGAAACAGGCGAGAAACTCGTCCTTCACCGCGCGGGAGATGACGTTGACGGGCTGGCCCTTGAGATCGAGCACGACGGTCGCCATGCCGTCGTTTACGTCCCACGTCACGGCGGGCGCGGTAATCGAGGGAGCAGTCGTGGTCGCCACTAACGCCGTTCCAACACCATCGCGAAGCCCATGCCGCCCTGCGCGCACACGGAGATCAGGCCGTATTGCACGTCGCGGCGCTTCATCTCGTTGGAGAGCGTCGTGACGAGCCGGCCGCCCGTCGCTCCGAATGGATGCCCGATGGCGATGGATCCCCCCATCACATTGATGATGTCTTCGTTGATCTCCCACCCCTTCGCGGCGAAGCCCTGGAGGTTCGAGAGGACCTGGGACGCGAACGCCTCGTGCAGCTCGATCAAACCGAGATCCTTCCACTGGATGCCCGCGCGCTCCAGTGCCTTGGGGACGGCGAAGATCGGCGCCTGCAGCAGCTGCCAGCCGGGATCCACAGCGGCCACGGCGTACGAGCGGATGTAGGTAAGCGGCTCGTACCCCAACGCCTGCGCGGCCTCCGAGCTCATGAGCAGAACCGCGGAAGCGCCGTCAGTCAGCGGGGACGAGTTTGCCGCGGTGACGCTGCCGTAGCGACGGTCAAAGACGGGCTTCAGCTTTGCCATCTGCTCGAGCGACGTGTCTGTTCTGATGCCGTTGTCCTGCTGCACGACAGCCGCGCCCGGCTTGCCCGAGAGCCAGGGGACGATCTCGGCGGTGAGCCTGCCGTCGGCGGTGCCCTTGGCGGCGAGTGTATGGCTGCGCAGCGCCCAGCGGTCCTGGTCTTCCCGCGTGATGTGATTCTCCTTCGCCATCTTCTCGGCCGACTGCCCCATCGATTCGCCGGTGGACGGCTCGGCGATGGCGGGCGCGACGGGAACCAGGTCGCGGGGTCGGATCTTGGCGAAGGT
>Ga0075436_100003794_pt1 | contig 10365 bp, 8 predicted proteins | sample RhiMethybrSRZTD5_FD_75303 | JGI IMG/M metagenome (GOLD analysis project Ga0075436, IMG submission 75303) | Populus rhizosphere microbial communities from Tennessee, USA - Rhizosphere MetaG P. TD hybrid SRZTD5 | ecosystem: Host-associated > Plants > Roots > Rhizosphere > Soil | place: USA... | reverse complement strand
CGCGCCGCGCACGTGACGCAGATCGAGCTGCACAACCAGCGCCTCGTGGCGATGGCGCTCGAGCCGCGCGCCTGCATCGGCGTCTACGAGAACGGCCGCACGACGCTCTACACGCAGAACCAGACGCCGACCGGCGCGCGCGAGCTGCTTGGCGCCGTGTTCCGCGCGAAGGCCGAAGATTTCCGCGTCGTGGTCGGCGACATCGGTGGCGGCTTCGGCATGAAGACCGGCCTCACGCCCGAAGATGCGCTCGTCTGCTACGCCGCGAAGAAGCTCGGCCGCCCGGTAAAGTGGCGCGCCGAGCGCGGCGAGGATTTCCTCGCGGCGCACATGGGGCGCGATCAGCAGCACAGGGCGCGCATCGCGCTCGACAGGGAAGGCCGCATCCTGGCGCTCGAGGTCGATACGCTCGGCAACATCGGCGCGGTGCCGGTCGGCTCCTCCGCCATCATTCCGCTCTCGCTCGGGCCGAAGGTGCAGACGACGGTGTACCACGTGCCGCTCGTGCACTATCGCGTGCGCGCCGTGCTCACGCACACCATGGCGACCGGCGCGTATCGCGGCGCCGGGCGGCCGGAGGCGAACTTCCTCATGGAGCGCCTCATCGAGAAGGCCGCGCGCGAGATGAAGCTTGATCCGGTCGAGGTGCGCCGGCGCAATTTCATCCGACCCGAGCAGTTCCCCTATCGCACGCATCTCGGCGACACCTACGACGTCGGCAACTTCGGCGCCGTGCTCGCAAGCCTGCTCGCGCACGCCGACTGGGGCGGCTTCCATAGAAGAAAGGAGGAATCCGCGCGCCGCGGCAAGTTGCGCGGCCGGGGGCTATCCGTCTATCTCGAGTGGACCGGCGCGCTGCCGACCGAGACGGTGGACATCGAAGTCAACGCGGATGGCGACGTCACCGTGTACTCGGGCACGCAGGCGATGGGACAGGGGCTGGAGACTTCCTATACCCAGCTCGTGACCGAGGTGCTCGGCGTGCCGGCGGGCAAGGTGCGCATCGTGCAGGGCGACACCGATCGCGCAAACGGCGTCGGCAGCGTCGGCTCGCGCTCTGCCTTCGTGGGCGGCTCGGCGGTCGTGGCGGCCGGACGTCGGGTGATCGTCGAGGGACGCGCGCTTGCCGCCGAGGCGCTCGAGGCGGCAGCCGCGGACATCGAGTATCGCGACGGCCGCTTCCGCATCGCCGGCACCGATCGCGCCGTCGCGCTCGGGGAGCTCGCCGCGCGCCAGCCGCGGCGCGTCCTGCGCGTGTCTGCGACCGAGACGCCGTCGACGCCTTCGTGGCCGAACGGCGCGCAGGCCTGCGAGGTCGAGATCGATCGCGAAACGGGAGAGGTGAAAATCGCGAACCTCGCCAGCTGCGACGACGTCGGGCGCATCATCAACCGCATGATCGTCGAGGGCCAGGTGCACGGTGGCGTCGCGCAAGGCGCCGGGCAGGCGCTCTACGAGCAGGCCGTCTACGACCCGCAGAGCGGCCAGCTCCTCACCGGCTCGCTCATGGACTATTGCGTGCCACGCGCCGCGGATCTGCCGGAGATGCGCGCGGCGTTCGACGAGAGCACGCCGTGCAAGAGCAACCTGCTCGGTGTGAAGGGTTGCGGCGAGCTCGGCACCATCGGCGCCGTCCCGGCGGTCGCGCACGCCGTCCTCGATGCGCTCGGCGTGCTCGACATGGACATGCCGCTCACGCCGGCCAAGGTCTGGCGCGCATTGCATGCTCGCCTCGCCTGACGACCATCGCAGCCTGGCGTACGCGGTCGGCGCGTCGCTGCTGCTGCACGCGGTGCTGCTCTCGCTTCGCGTGCACATGACGACGAGCGAGCCGCCGAGCGTTCAGCCGCTGATCGCGCGCATCGTCGAGCCTGCGGCTGAAGTCGTGGCGCCGCCGGAGGAGCGCAAGGCCGAGCCGCCGCCGCAGCAGCCGCAGAAGAGAAGGCTCCTCACTACGCCCAAGCCGAAACCGCTGCCCGCCGAGCCGCCGGCGGCCATGGCCGAGCCGGCTCCGGCGCCCGCTCCCGCACCGGAGCCGACGCCCGCGCCCTCAGCGGCCGCGGCGCCCGCTCAGGCAGGGGCGCCGGTGCTCGCGGCTGCGCCGCCGGTCGCGGATGCCGCGACGATCGCGCGTTATCGCCAGCAGCTCATCGGCATCGCGGTGCGCTACAAGCGCTACCCGCCGCGCGCGGTCGAGCGCGGCTGGGAAGGCGACGTGCTGGTCCGCGTCGCGGTCGCGGCGAGCGGCGAGATGACCTTCGACGTGAAATCGAGCTCGGGGCACGACCTGCTCGACGCCCAGGCGCTCGAGATGTTCCGGCTCGCCGCGCCGCAGGTGCCGCTGCCACCGGGCCTGCGCGGCCAGGCCTTCGGCATCGAGGTGCGGGCGGTCTACCGCCTCACCGATCAGTAGACCGGCGGATCGAGCCGGCGCGCGCCGCTGAAGCGCGCGCGCCAATACGAGCTGCGGATGCTCTCGACGCGCACGCGCTGCCCCGGGCGCGGCGCGTGCACGAAATCGCCGTCGCCGAGATAGATGCCGACGTGCGAGAACGGGCGGTTGCGCGTGTTGTAGAAGACAAGATCGCCCGGCTGCAGGTCCGCGAGCTTCACCGGGCGGCCGATGGCCCGCTGCTCCCCGGTGTTGCGCGGGACCGCGATGCCCCAGGCGCGCTCGTAGACATGGGCCACGAGCCCGCTGCAGTCGAAGCCGGTCTCCGGGGAGCTGCCGCCGTAGTGATAGCGCACGCCGACCATGAAGAGCGCCTCGACCGCTGCCGCGAGCCGGTAGTCGCGCGACGTCTGCGCGCTGGCAGCCGGGCTCGTCCCGGCGAGGAGCAGGGCAAGGGCAAACGTAAACAGGAACTTGTGTCCCATAATTGAGCGGCCAAGTCGACCGCGCGCAGCTTCGCGCGTTCAGGAAGAAAGATGAATCGCAGCGCCTTGATCCGATTCGCCGTGCTGATGCTGCTCGCGAGCGCCGCGCTCGCGCAGAACTCTTTGGAAATCATCGGGCTGCGCCATCGCACGGCGGAACAGGTGCTGCCCAGCCTGCGGCCGCTGGTCGAGCCGGGCGGCACGGTCTCGGGGCAGGGAACGCAGCTTTTCGTGCGCACGAGCCCGTCGAACCTCGCGCAGTTGCGCCGCGCGCTCGACGCGCTCGACCGCCCGCAGCGGCGCCTCCTCATCTCCGTGCGCTTCGACGACGCCGCGGACGCCATGCGCCGCGGAATCGACGCCGGCGGGCGCGTCGGCAGCCGCGGCTCTGAAGTCGACATCCGCGGCCAGGATGCGCGCTCGCAGGCCGCCGAGCGCGTCGAGCAGCGCGTGCAGGCGCTCGAGGGCGCGCGCGCCATGATCTACACGGGCGAATCCCGCCCGGTGCGCCAGCGGCAGCTCATCCAGACGCCGGCGGGCGTGGTCTCGCAGGAAATCACGGTGGTGCAAGAGATGACGAGCGGCTTCGAGGTCATTCCGCGCCTCGCCGGTGGCACGGTGGAGGTCGAAATAGCCCAGCAGCAGCGCACGGGCGCCGACTCCTACCAGCGCGCGGCGACCGTCGCGCGCGGGCGTCTCGGCGAATGGTTCGAGCTCGGCTCGCTCGCCATGGGCGGCGCGCGCGACGAGCGCGGCATCGCCTCCGCCAGCCGCAGCACGCTCGGCGAGACCCGTCGCGTCTGGATCCGGGTCGATGAAGTCCCTTGAGGAGGTTTTCGCGCCGCAGGGCGCGCTGGCAGCTGCGATTCCCGGCTATCGCGAGCGCGCCGACCAGCTCGCCATGGCGAAGGCGATCGGCGAGGCGATCGAATCGACCGGCGTGCTCGTCGCCGAGGCGGGCACCGGGACCGGAAAGACCTTCGCCTACCTCGTCCCGGCGCTCGTTGCCGGCGGTAAGGTCATCGTCTCGACCGGAACGAAGACCCTGCAGGACCAGCTTTTCGACCGCGATCTGCCGGCCGTGCGCGCGGCGCTCGCTTGCGGCGCGAGCGCCGCGCTCCTCAAGGGTCGCGCGAATTATGTCTGCCTGTATCGGTTGCGGCGCGCGGTAAGCGAAGGCCGCGCAGCGACGCGCGAGGAAGCCGCGCAGCTGCAGCGCATCGAGCGCTTCGCCGCGACCTCCGTCACCGGCGATCGCGCCGACCTCGCCGACGTGCCCGAGGATGCGCCGACCTGGGCGCAGGCGACCTCTACGCGCGACAACTGCCTCGGGCAGGGCTGCCCCGATTACACCGACTGCTTCGTGATGCGCGCGCGCCGCAACGCCCTTGCCGCGGACGTGGTGGTGATCAACCACCATCTCTTCTTCGCCGATGTCGTGCTGCGCGACGAAGGCGTCGCGGAGCTGCTGCCCGCCTGCAACACGCTCATCTTCGACGAGGCGCACCAGCTTCCCGAGACGGCGCGGCTCTTCTTCGGCGAGAGCCTCTCCACGAGCCAGCTCCTCGAGCTCTCGCGCGACGCGCGCGCGGAGCTGCGCGCCGCGGGCGGAGGGTCGCCCGAGCTCGAGGCGCTCGCCAATCGCTTCGAGCGCGCCGCGCGCGATCTGCGCCTTGCGCTCGGCGATGCGCCGGTGCGGCTCGCCTGGCCGCAGGCGCTGCGAGTCACCGGCTTTGCCGACACGCTCATCAAGCTGAAATCGAGCTTGAAGATGCTGGACGCAGCGCTCGCCGCGCAGGCGGAGCGCTCCGAAGGGCTCGGCACGTGCGCACGGCGGGCGGCGAACGCCTTTGCCGTGCTCGCGCGGCTGACCGACACGGATGCCGGCGAGGACGTGCGCTGGGCCGAGACCTTCGGCCAGGCGGTGCAGCTCCATGTCACGCCGCTGCATTCGGGCGAGCTTTTCCGCCGCCAGATGGACGACCATCCGCGCGCCTGGATCTTCACCTCGGCGACGCTCGCGGTGGGCGAGGATTTCGGCCACTTCACGCGCGAGCTGGGCGTGCCGGAGGCGCGCACCGCACGCTGGGAGAGCCCGTTCCGCTTTGCGGAGCAGGCGCTTCTTTACCTGCCCACCGGGCTGCCGCCGGATCCGAACGATCCGGCGTTCACCGACGCGGTGGTCGAGGCCGCGTTCCCGGTGCTGGAAGCGAGCGGCGGGCGCGCTTTCCTACTTTTCACCACGTTGCGCGCCTTACGCCGGGCGCACGACCTGCTGCGCAACCGGCTCGAGTTCCCGCTGCTCGTGCAGGGCACGGGCTCGAGGAGCGAACTCCTCGCGCGCTTTCGCCAACTGGGAAATGCCGTGCTCCTCGGCAGCGCCTCCTTCTGGGAAGGCGTCGATGTGCGCGGCGAGGCGCTTTCGCTCGTGGTGATCGACAAGCTGCCGTTCGCGCCGCCCGACGATCCGGTGCTCGCCGCGCGCATCGATGCGCTGAAGAACGCCGGCCGCAACCCGTTCCAGGAGCTGCAGCTTCCGCAGGCGGTGCTGCAGCTCAAGCAGGGCGCCGGGCGCCTGATCCGCGACGAAGCCGACCGCGGCGTGCTCATGCTCTGCGATCCGCGCCTCACCTCACGGGCCTACGGGGCGCGCATTCTCGCCAGCCTGCCGCCGATGAAGCCCACGCGCAGCCTCGAAGAGGTGCGGAGGTTTTTTACGTCCTGAGCTCGTCCTCGATGTGGATGCGCACGATCTCTTCGAAGCTCGCGTCCGCGCGAAAGCCGAGACTCGCCGCGCGCCGCGCATCGAAGTTGCGCGGCCAGCCTTCGACGATGCGCATGATCGTGGCATCCGGCTGCTCTCGGATGAGGCGCACCGCCTTCTCGCCCGCGACCTTGCGCAGCGCCTCGATCTGCTCGCCCACCGTGGCGGAGATGCCCGGCATCGACAGGCTGCGCCGCGCGCCGAGCGCCGCGGTGTCGAGCTGGGCCGCATGCAACAGGAATCCGATCGCCGCGCGCGGCGAGGCGAACCAGTGCCGCACGCTTTTCGGCACCGGCAGCACCGCTTCCTCGCCCGCGAGCGGCTCGCGGATGATGCCGGAGAAGAATCCGGAGGCCGCGCGATTCGGCTTTCCCGGCCGCACGCAGATCGTCGGCAGCCGCAGGCCGATGCCGTCGAAGAAGCCGCGTCGGCTGTAGTCGGCGAGCAGCAGCTCGTCGATCGCCTTCTGCGTGCCGTAGCTCGTGAGCGGCGCGCTCAGGAACTCATCGCCGATCGCCTCGGGAAAGGGCGCGCCGAAGACCGCGATCGACGAAGTGAACACCACGCGTGGCTTGTAGCCCGCGCCGATCTTGCCGCCTTCTTTCCTAATGGCCTCGAAGAGCCGCCGCGTGCCATCGAGGTTGATGCGATAGCCCTTCTCGAAGTCGGCCTCGGCTTCGCCGGACACGATCGCCGCCAGGTGAAAAATCAGATCGGGCCGCGTGGCGACGAGCTTTTCCGCCTCTCCGGGCGTCGACAGATCACTGACCAGCGTGCGCACCGGGAACGCGGCTCGCGGTGCACTGCTCTCGATGACGTCGTGCAGCAGGAGCTCGCCGACGCCGCCGTCGGCAGCGAGGCGCGCGACGAGCTTGCGGCCGATCATGCCGGCCGCGCCGATGACGAGGACGCGGCCTACCAGTCGGGATCCCAGAGACGCCACCAGGGGACTTTCTTCTTCGGGCCGCCGGCCTTGAGGTAGGCGCTGTTCGGGAAGTTCTTGAGAAGCACGCGGTCGGCGGAATCGCGCAGGTCCGGCATGCCGAGCGCGTCGTAGGCGCGCACCAGGATCGCCATCGCTTCCTCGACGGCGGGCGCCTGCGGGTAATGCTCGATCGCGTATTGCGCGCGGTTCGCGGCCGCGAGGTAAGCGCTGCGCTTCATGTAGTAGCGCGCGACGTGCACTTCGTTCGAGGCGAGCGAATTGACGAGGAAGCGCATGCGCGCGTGCGAATCCTCGGCGTAGCGCGAGTCGGGGAAGCGCGTGACCACCTCCTTGAACGCGAGGAAGGCCTCGCGCGCGGCCTTCGGATCGCGGTCGCTCATGTCCGGCGTGGTGAGCCAGGAGAGCACCCCCTGCATCTCGTAGAAATTGATCAGGCCCTTCAGATACCAGGCGTAGTCGACGTTCGGATGGTTGGGGTAGAGCTTGATGAAGCGGTCAGCCGCGGCGATGCCGGAGGCGCGCTCGCCGCTCTTCCAGTTCGCGTAGGCCACCTCGAGCTGCGCCTGCTGCGCGTATCGTCCATAGGGATAGCGCGCCTCGAGCTTCTCGAGATACTTGATCGCTTTTTCCCAGTCGCGGCCGGCCATCGCGTCCTTCGCCTCGCCGTAGAGGCGCTGCGCGGACCAGCCGAGGGTCTCGTCTTCCTTGGAATTGAGCGAGCTGCAGGCCGCAACTGCGGCGAGGAGCAGCGCGGCAAGTAAACTTCTCGTCATGGGGCGCAAGGATTATAGCGATTGGGATGCGCCGTTCGTCGCGCCGATGAGCGCGACGGTGCCGCCGGAGATGGGCGGCCTGCGCCTCGACCAGGCGCTCGCGCGCCTCTTCCACCAGTACTCGCGCAACCGCCTGCAGGAATGGCTGCGCGCCGGCCACATTACGGTCGATGGCAAACGGCCGGCGGCGCGCATGCCGGTCACGGGCGGGGAAAAAATCTCGCTCGCGCCCCCGCAGCCGCCGGAGGCGACGCCGCGCGCGCAGCGCATGCCGCTCAAGATCGTGCATGAGGACGCCGCGCTCATCGTCATCGACAAGCCGGCGGGGCTCGTCGTGCATCCGGGTGCCGGGCAGCCCGACCGCACGCTGATGAATGCGCTTCTCGCGCACGCGCCGGCGCTTGCCGGCGTGCCGCGCGCGGGCATCGTCCATCGCCTCGACAAGGACACGAGCGGGCTGCTGGTCGTCGCGAAGACGGTCGAGTCGCAGGCGTCGCTCGTGAAGCAGCTCGCCGAGCGCACCGTGCGCCGGCTCTATATCGCGCTCGTGCAGGGCGATCCGCCGGCGAGCGGCACGATCGACGCGCCGGTCGGCCGCGACGCCAAGGCGCGCACGCGCATGGCGGTCACGCACCGCGGCAAGCCGGCGCGCACCACCTACCGCGTGCTCGAGCGCTTCGGCCGCGCGGCGCTCGTCGAATGCCGGCTCGAGACCGGCCGCACCCACCAGATCCGCGTGCATTTCCAGCACATCCGGCACCCGCTGATCGGCGACAGCGTGTACCGGCGCGGCACGCGCCACGGCATCGATTTTCCGCGCCAGGCGCTGCATGCCGCCGAGCTCTCGCTACAGCACCCGGCGAGCGGCGAGGCGATGAGCTGGCGCGCGCCGCTGCCGCGCGACTTCAAGCGCCTCGTCGACGAGCTGCGCTCGTGCGCGATCTGATCCGCCCCGAGTGGCCGGTGCGCGCCGGCGCGCTCGTCACCACTGCCCCCTTCGGCGACCTGGCAACCGATAACGGCCGCACGCGGCTGCGCGCGCTCCTTCCTGCCGAGCCGCGCTGGCTGCACCAGGTGCACGGCGCCGCCGTCGTGCACGCGGATACCGTCACGACGCCGCCGCGGGCGGATGCATCGTTTACGCGCTCGCGCGGCACGGTCTGCGCGGTGAAGATCGCCGACTGCATGCCCGTGCTCTTCGCCGACGAAGCGGCAACCGTCGTCGGCGCAGCGCACGCCGGATGGCGCGGCCTCGCCGCCGGCGTGCTGCAGGCGACGATCGACGCCATGCACGCGCCGCCGGCCGCCCTCTACGCATGGCTCGGGCCCGCCATCGGGCCGCACGTATACGAGGTGGGCGAGGATGTGCGCGCGGCGATCGGCGAGCCGGCCAGTGCCTTTCGTGCAACGCGGCCCGGCTACTGGCTTCTCGATCTGTATGCCGTAGCACGCGCACGGCTCGAGGCCGCCGGCGTGCGGCGCATCTATGGCGGCGGCTATTGCACCTACAGCGAGCCCGAGCGCTTTTTCTCCTACCGCCGCGACGGCAACCCGCGTCGCATGGCCGCCGCAATTTGGCTCTTCTAGACCGCGTCAGGGATTCCCCTGAGCCGTATGGCATTTGCTGCTTGCGCACCAAGTGAAAAGGGCTGCCGTTCAGTAGGTTATTCGGTATTTGACGCCGGGGGTTGTGCGTCGCAAAATCGGTTCGCTTGGCTTCTTTTTCTAGGCAGAGCCCTACCGCGCCCGATGCCGTCCTCGCGGCGATCGCGCAGTCCGGTAATGCGGTCACGGAAGGCTGGATGCGGCTCCTTTCGGCGCAGCCGGAAATCGGGCGCTCGACTGCGTTGCAGGCGAGCTATCTCGAGCAGCAGGCGAAGCTCTGGAGCGCGCTCGTTGCCGGCCGCAACGAGTCGCTCGTCGATGATGACGACCGCCGCTTCGCGGCGCGCGAGTGGCGCGAAAACCCGTACTTCAACTATTTGCGCCAGTCGTATCTGCTCGCCGCGAAATACGTCGAGCAGATGGTGGATAACGTGCCGCTCGATGCGTCGGCGAAGGAGCGCGCGCGCTTCGCCGCGCGGCAATGGATCGACGCGATGTGCCCCGCGAATTTCGCCGCGACCAATCCGGTGGCGCTGCGCGAGGCGCTCGAGTCGAAGGGCGAAAGTCTCGCGCGCGGCCTCGGCAACCTGATCGCCGATGCGCACAAGGGCCGCATCAGCCAGACGGACGAAAGCGCCTTTGCGCTCGGCCGCAACGTGGCGACCACGCCGGGCGACGTCGTCTTCGAGAACGATCTCATCCAGCTCATCCAGTACCGGCCGCGCACGGCGGAGGTCGCGAAGCGGCCGCTCGTGATGATCCCGCCCTGCATCAACAAGTACTACATCCTCGACCTGCAGCCGGAGAATTCCTTCGTCGGCTACGCGGTCGACGAGGGCCATACCGTGTTCATGGTCTCGTGGCGCAATGTCGGGCCGGAGCAGGGCCACTACGGCTGGGACGATTACCTCGAGCTCGGCGCGTTCACCCCGCTACGTGTGGCGCGCGAGATCACCAAGGCCGACAAGGTGAATAGCCTCGGTTTCTGCGTCGGCGGCACGCTGCTCGGTGCGGCGCTCGCGGTGATGGCGGCCAAGGGCGAGAATACGGTCGAGAGCGTCACCTTCCTCGCCGCGATGCTCGATTTCTCCGAGCCGGGCCAGATCGGCCTTTTCGTCGACGAAGCGTCCGTCGCCGCGCGCGAGGCGACCATCGGCAAGGGCGGCATCCTGCCGGGCACGGATCTGGCGTTCGTGTTCTCTGCCTTGCGCGCCAACGACCTCATCTGGCCCTACGTGGTGAACAACTATCTGCTCGGCGAGCGGCCCGCCGCGTTCGATCTCCTTTACTGGAACGCGGACAGCACCAACCTGCCGGGGCCGATGTACTGCTACTACCTGCGCAACACCTACCTGGAGAACAAGCTCCGGGTGCCGAATGCCGTCACCAATTGCGGCGTG
>Ga0075436_100003792_pt1 | contig 10366 bp, 9 predicted proteins | sample RhiMethybrSRZTD5_FD_75303 | JGI IMG/M metagenome (GOLD analysis project Ga0075436, IMG submission 75303) | Populus rhizosphere microbial communities from Tennessee, USA - Rhizosphere MetaG P. TD hybrid SRZTD5 | ecosystem: Host-associated > Plants > Roots > Rhizosphere > Soil | place: USA... | reverse complement strand
CGAGCGAGGAGGCACTTGCGGCGCTCGAGGCGGAGCTGGCTCCGCGGCATGTGCTGGGCTGCGTGGCGGACGGCGTCGTGGCGGGGCATCGCGAGCTCGAGAGCGGGCCGGCAGCCGCAGTCTGGGCCGCCTCGCTGCCCGGAGCCGCGGTCGAGACCTTCCACAGCCTCGCGGTCGAAACCGACGACGGCGTGACGGTCACCAGCTTCCCCCAGCTCGACGGCGCCGACCTGGTGGCGCTGCTCGTCGACCCGTTCAGCTTCCCGGCCACGGGGTTCCTGTCGAAGCTGAACGAGGAAGAAGAGAGCGCGCCGGTCGTGGGTGGGCTCGCGGCGGGTGGCGGCGACCCCGACACACAGGCGCTCTTCGTTGACGGCGAGACCGTCTACGAGGGCGCCGTTGGCGCAGTCCTGCGCGGTGTGCCGGTGCGGACGGTGGTCTCGCAAGGGTGCGAGCCCGTCGGCCGCGACGCGGTGATCACGAACGCGGAGGGAAACGTCGTCTTCGAGCTCGCAGGCGAGCCGGCGCTGGAGCGGTTGAAGGCCGACCTCGCGAACATGACCGAGCAGCAGGAGCGCAGCGCAGCGAGCGGCGGCGTGCTCGCCGGCCTCGTGATCGACGAGAACCGCGCCGAGTACCGCCGAGGCGACTACCTGATGCGCGGGCTGATGGGCGTGGACGAGGAGACCGGCGCACTGGCGATCGCCGAGGCGGTGCGCGTCGGGCAGACGCTGCGCTTCCACGTGCGCGACGCGGCGGCGGCCGACGAGGACCTGCGCGAGAACCTCGCGAACGCCATCGACGGCGACCACGCCGCGGGCGCCCTGCTCTTCACCTGCAACGGGCGCGGGACAAGCCTCTTCGCCGATCCCGACCACGACGCCCGTGCCGTCGGAGAGGCGCTCGGCGGAGACGCCCTGGCCGGTTTCTTCTGCGCCGGCGAGATCGGCCCCGTCGGCGGCAAGCCGTTCTTGCACGGGTTCACCGCCACGCTAGCCGTGTTCCTGGACGACTAGGAGGACTTGGCGGAACGTCGCTCGTCGCCGGGACGCGATGGTCGTTCCGAGGCAAGGACGCAGGGAGTGCCCGTAGCCGGAGGCTACGGGTGCGACTGAGGACGCAGCATCGGGGCGAGCAGCGCGTCCCGTCGGCTCAGCCGTCGTTTCGCCAAGTTCTCCCTACTAAGGCAGGTCGACGACCATGCCCTCGCGGGCGAGGGTGGGGCCTCGGCCGTTGCGGCCGGCGAGCTCGCGCGCGCGGTCCTCGAGCTCGTCGAGCGACGCGTCCGCGTGCACCGGCTCGTGGTGGAAGAGCAGCAACCGGCGTGCTCCCACGGCCTCCGCGTAGGCGACGGCGTCCGCGACGCTCGAATGCCCCCAACCGATGCGGGTGTCGTACTCGTCCTCGAAGTACTGCGCGTCGTGAAGGAGCAGGTCGGCGTCTGCCGAGACCGCTGCTCCGGAGATCCAGTCGAGCGGCTTGTCGGCCCCGCCCGCAAGCGCCGGCTCGTGGTCGGGCATGTACGCGAACGTCGCGCCGCCGGCCTCGATGCGGTAGCCGACCGTCGGCCCCGGGTGGACGACAAGCACGGCGGTGATCGAGAACGGGCCCAGAGTCCACGGCTCGCGGGGCACGTCGTGGAACGTCACGTTCGACGGGACGTCCTTGAGGTCGAGCGGGAACAAGGGTGGCGAGAACGAGCGCGCGATGCGGTCGCGGAGGCTGGTGTTCGGGGACGGCGGCCCCCAGATGTCGATCGAGACGTTCGGGTTCCACAGCGGCGCGAAGAAGCGCAGCCCTTCGAGGTGATCGAGATGAAGGTGCGTGAGCAGCAGGTGGAGCTGCGTGATTCCCCGCTCCATGAGCTCGTCGCCGAGGCAGCGGATCCCGGTGCCCGCGTCGAGCACGAGCACCGAGCCGTCGTCCAGCGTCACCTCGACGCAGGAGGTGTTCCCGCCGTAGCGCACCGTCGACGCACCGGGTGTCGGCAGCGAGCCGCGGCAGCCCCAGATCTTGACCCGCATGCTCACTCGCGCCAGAAGATCGTCACGGTGCCGACAAGCTCGTCGAGATGGGCGTAGAGCGGGAAGGCCGTCACGGCGATCTCACGTGCGACGCCGTCCACGCTCGTAATGCGGACCCGCTCGTGGGCGGGCCGCCGCTCTCGCAGCGCGATCCCGGTCGGCCGCCGGTCCATCGGCAGCGGTTCGTCGGAGTCGACATCCCGAGGTGAGAACCGCGCCGTCCACTCGTCGTAGTCCGTCTCGCCGAGCTCGGAAAGGGACAGGCCGAACACCTCCTCGGCCGCTTCGTTGAAGTAGACGAGGACGCCGTGCTCGTCGGTGACCGCAGTCGGCGTTGCGAGGTTCGATGCGAACTCGCGGGCGAGAATGAGGACGAGGTGCTTCTGACGGACCGCGGCCACGCGTGAAGCCTACGCTCACGCGCGGCCCGGTCGAAATCGCGGCGCTACTCCTCCTCGAGTTGCAGCGCCGCCGAGTTGATGCAGTAGCGGAGCCCGGTCGGGTGCGGCCCGTCCGGGAACACGTGGCCGAGGTGGCCGCCGCAGTTGGCGCACATCACCTCGGTGCGCACCATGCCGTAGCTCGAGTCCGTCTCCTCGTCGATCGCCTCCCCGGAGGCGGGCGCGGAGAACGCGGGCCAGCCGCAGCCGGAGTCGTACTTCGCCTCCGACGCGAACAGCTCCGCACCGCAGCCGGCGCAGCGGTAGGTGCCCGGCTCGAACGTGTGGTCGTACTCGCCGCTGAACGGCCGCTCGGTCCCCTTCTCGCGCAGCACCTGGTACTGCTCGGGCGTCAGCTCCGCCCTCCACTGCTCTTCGGTCTTCTGGATCTTGGTCATGCGACAAGTCTTGCAAGCGGGACATTCCTCGCGTCGGGCTGGAGTAGCCTCTGCCCATGCCCGAGCGCGAGGCCGCAGCGTTGCTCGGAACGAGCCACTTCCGCGTCCTGATCGGGCGCGAGGAGCTCGGCTTCGCCGAGGTAAGCCCGCTGAGCTCCCAGGTCGACCCCGAAAGCGGCGAGCAGTTTGCGCACGTCGTCCTGCGCCGCGCGCTGTCGCGCGACACGACGCTCTTCGACTGGCGCCGCGCGATCGTCGACGGCAAGAACGACCGCCGCACGGTGACGATCCATCAGCTCGAGCGCGCGGGCGGCCGGATCGGCAACTCATGGCGGCTCGTCCGCGCCTGGCCCTGCCGCTGGTCGGGCCCCGCGCTGAACGCGCTCGAGAGCGGCATCGCCTTCGAGGAGGTCGAGCTCGCCTACGACGACCTCGTCTGGGTGCGCCCCCGCCCGCCGCGCCCGTCTCGCCGTCCCCGTCCCACGAGCCAAGGAGCCTGAGCATGGCCGTCCAGCGCGACCGCCCCTACCTGCAGTTCAACTTCCTCGTCGATCTGGGCACCGGGGTGACCGACGGCCCGGGCGCCGGGTTCCAGGAGTGCAGCGAGATCGGGATGAGCGTCGACGTGATCGAGTACCGCAACGGGAACTCGAAGGAGAACTCGGTGCAGAAGCTCACCGGCCTGAACAAGGCCACCGACGTGACGCTGAAGCGCGGGATCATCGGCGTGCTCAACCTCTTCCAGTGGCTCGACCAGATCCGCAACGGCGACCAGGCGGCGTACCGGACCGTCACGATCCAGCTGCAGAACGAGGACCACACGCAGGTCGTCCAGACGTGGAAACTGCTACGGGCGCGGATCGTCAAGCACGTCAGCGGCCCACTGAACGCGAAGGGCTGCGACGTCGCGATCGAGGAGCTGACGCTCGCCTACGAGCGCCTGGAGATCGAGTAGGCGTTTCTTCGCTAACCGCGGATCCGGGCGCCCAACCGCGCCGCGTGGTCCGCCGCGGCCGGCAGGTTCCGCGCGTCTGTCGCCGCGCGGAGCTCGACGAGGCGGGCGTCGATGTCGCGACGGGCTGACCCGAGGGACGGGGCGATTCGGTCGCGGATCCATTCGAGCACCGCCACATCCCCGGTGACGCCGTCGAGGTCGCCGGCTGCCGCGTCGACCCGCACCTGCTGCGTCCAGAGATGAAAGCGGGCCACGTCGACCTCCGCGGGAGGCCGGTACTGGAGCTGGAGGTCGAGCACCGACTGGGAGACGTTGATCGCGTCCTGTTCCACTCGAAAAGACTTGCGCGCACGAACCGAAGCGGTGAGCGCGGTCAGCGTCGCCGAAAGCCGGTGCGCGATGCGGGGCGGCTGGTGGCCCGCTCGAAGCTTCTTCCAGGCGGTGTTCATGCGCCGGATCGAGAACGCGGCATTCTCCCAGTTGCCGAGGCGGGCGGCCTCGAGAACCCCCTCCGAGCCCGCGGCCAACACCCCGAGCTCGGCAGGCATCGATCCTTCACGCGCGTCGGTCGGCATGGCCAGGGCGAGCGCTTCGAGGTCACCCCCTCCGGCCGTCCGGAACTCGCCGTAGCCCGGTGCGAACAGCTTGTCCTCGCGAGTCCCGTCCGAGTGCAGCTCGCTTGCGATCATCGCGCCCGTCACCGGCCCATGCGGCCCCGGAACCGTCTCGCTGACCGACCTCACCGTCACCTCCTCGAACACGATCCCCGGCGCGTTCTCGGTCCGATAGACGTCGCCCACCTCCGGCCTGGCGGGCATGATCATCGCCCCCGGCCCCTCGCGGCCAGCGAGCCACGTTCCCTCAGTGAACGCAATCGCTCCCTTGCGGTAGTCGAAGACGTCCTCGCCGAGGTACCAGACCGATCCGTCGTCGGCCTGCGCGTAGCGGTCGAGGGCGACCTCCTCGAGCCGCCCGTCCAGGTAGGCCATGTACTGCGAGACAAGCACCGCAACGCGCTCGCCGTTCCACGCGACGGTTCGTGCCCCGGGCAGCAGCGTCGTCTCCGTCCGGAACGGCTTGCCTTCGACGTGGCCCATCAGCACGACCGAACGTAGACGGCTGATCGGGAAGAGCGGGTTCGTGATCGAGGTCGAATGTGAGAAGGACGGCCGAGTGAGATCCACGCGCTTGCCGGGCGGAGCACAGCCGCGGCCATCGACGGTGCCGCACGGCGTCGGCGCGATGGTCGGGCCAGCGCTGGTGCGGTCGTCGGCCCCGTCGCACGCAGTCAGCGCGAGGGCTCCGGCGCCGAGGAGACCGATCAGCAAGCTCCGCATGCTGTCGAACGTAGTGAGCTCACGTGAAACTCCCATGAACGCTCGCACTCGCGCAACGTAGGGGCGGCCGCCCGTCGGCGGCCGCCCCGAGCTTGCCTTTAGGGAGCGATCCTCACCAGGGCGGCGTCGAAGCCTCCCGCTCCCGGCGAGGTGCCGTTGGGCGTGGCGACGGTGCCGCCCGGATCCGCGACCACTCCCCTGGCGTCGATCGCCGGAACGTCGGGCGCGGCCACGATGCTCTTCAGCCGCTTGACCTGCCGCGGGCACGTGCCGAACGTGAAGGACGGGCTCTCCGTCGTCCCTCCGAGCACGACCGTCCCGCCCGGTGCCAGCTCGACGTCGTCGCCGTGGTCGAGCCCGGCTCCGCCCCAGGTGTTGCAGGCGAGGCCCTTGCCCGCGGAGTCGAGCTGCAACAGGAACGCGTCGTCGCTCCCGGCCCCGAAGCTCCCGGTCTCTCCGCCGACGAGGACCGTGCCGTCGGAGCGGGTCGCGACCCCACCGGGGAAGTCACCCTGGTCGCCGCCGAAGCCGCGGTCCCAGATCAGGTTCCCGTCGGAGCCGAACTTCACAACGAAGGTGTCGTTCACGGCGGTCCGGCGAGTGACCGCCTGGAGACCGCCGGCCACCACTGCCGTTCCGTCGGCAGCGACCGTGACGCCACCACGCGCATCGGCGACGTCAGCGGAGCTGTACGTCCGCTGCCACACGAGCGCTCCCGTGGGATCGAGCTTCAGCAGCAGCATGTCGAAGTCACCGAGCTCCGGCCTCGGCGAGACGCCGGCCGCATAGATGCTCCCGTCCGAGCCGACGGCGATCCCTTGCCCTGTGCCGACCGCCCCGCCCGTTTCGACCGACCGGATCCGCTGCCACACGAGGGAGCCGTCAGGCGCGAAGCGAAGCACGAACAGCGGTCCGAACTGGCCCAAGGTAGCCGAGCCTCCGGTGACGTAGACGGCCCCGTCGCTCCCGACGGCTACCGCCTCCCCGGTCTCCGCGCCGCCGCCGTCCCAGCGCCGCTGCCACTGAAGCGAGCCGTCCGGCGAGAACTTCAACAGGAGCACGTCACCCTCCGCACCGACGGTCTGGCCGGTCACGTAGACCGAGCCGTCCGGAGCCACTGCAACGCCCTTCCCCTCGTCGGTCGTGAACTGCTCCGGCCCCTGGAACGTCCGCTGCCAGCTCAATGAGCCGTTCGCAGTGAACTTGGTCAGGAACGCCTGCTGTCCGGACTGGACGAAGCTGTTCGTGAACCCGGTCAGATACGAGCTTCCGTCCGACGCGACGGCGGCCCCGTTCGTCACCTCGGAGCCCGGACCGCCCCAGGTCGTCTGCGAGATCACGCTGGCCGCGCGTGCGGTGCCCACGACGACGGCGGCCACGAGCATTACAGCGACCACGAGCACGCGCCGGTGGCCTTTGCCGCGCGGCGCGCGCAGTTGCATACCCCCCATCTGCCTACCTCCTCTTGGCGAGATTTCCCTCGCCGGTCCCCTACTGCCGGCCCGCGCGATCGGATCTCATGGAGCGAGGCGTCAGCAGCGGCCCGGGCACTTGCTCGAGACCCGGACGACGACCACGGCTCGAGCGTGCACGGCCCGGGTGTTTCGCCCCCGCGCCGTGGCCCGGTCCGGCGCGAAGCCGGCCTTCGCCGAGGGCGCGATCCTCGCCGAGACGGTCAGCGTCACATGCCCGCCGATCGGGATCCGCCTGACGGTGGTGCAGATGAGGTTGCCCCTGACGGTGTAACCCGGAGCCGCGATCGGGACGAGGTCGCGCGACATCCGGTCGCAGATCCGAACGCGGTTCGCGGCCGCCTCGCCCGTGTTGTCGACCCGGAGGCGGAAGCTGACGGTCGCGCCTCTGCTCGCCTGTGTCTGCAGTGAGCGCTTGTGCAGCACGATCTTGGTGCCGATCTGGCCGGGCGGCACGAACGGCGGCGTCGGCGTCGGGATGGGTGGGTCGGGCGGACCGTCGGGCTCGGGGGGCTCAGGGGTCGGGTCGGGCGGGACCGGCCCCGGCCCGACGACCACTCGCGCCAAGGCCGTGTCGCGGTTCGGATGCGGGTCCGGAACCGGTTCGTCCTCGTTGCCGTTCACGGTCGACACGTTCACCAGCAGCGCGCCGTCCGGGGCGCTCGACGAGACGGTCCCCGTGATCGTCAGCTCCAGCGTCGACCCGTCGGTGGGCTTGGGCGGAACGCTGGGAGCCGTGCACGTGACGGCGCCGCTCGAGCCGACGGCCGGGGTCGTGCAGGTGAGAGCGGGGCTCGCCGAGGCGCTGACGAAGCCGATCTCCGCCGGGAGCTGGTCGGCGAGTACGAACCCCGTCGACGTGCCCGGCCCGTGGTTGGTGGCCACGATGTGCCAGGTGAGCGTCGCGCCCGGAGCCACGATTTGCGGAGAGACGGTCTTGACCACGCCGAGGTCGACGAGCGGCGGCGGTTGCGGAGGCTCGGGCGGGACGAGCACCGTGGCGTCGTCGCAGCCGTAGAAGTTCGAGTCCGGCTCGTCGAGTGAGTTCGACCGGTAGCAAGTCGTGTTGACGAGCGGCGCCGCGGTCGTCCCCTGGGCGGCGCCGTTCACGCGGGCCTGGTAGCGGTAGACGAACGACTCGTCCACGTCGAGCGTGCCGACGGCGCAGCTGATCACCCGCGATGCCGCGACATAGACGCAGAGGCCTCCCGGGTTGGAGACGAAGGCGACGAAGTCGAGCCCGGAGGGCAGCACGTCGGTCACCACCATGTTCGTTGCGGGGCTCGTCGGGGTCGGATAGAGAGGGTCGTCGGGCGTGCGCTGGGGGTTGCTGACGCTCCCGGTGTAGGTGACGAGCTCGCCGGGATTCGCCTGCGTGCGGTCGGCGACCTTGTCGATGTGGACGTTCGGCGCGCGGATCAGCACATCGAACGCGAGGCCGCCGAAGAAGTACGTGTCGCCGACCGTGCCCAGGCACGCGGACGCACCGGTCGCGTTGTTCCCGATCACCCCGGTCGCGGTGAGCGTGTCGAGGTCGAAGCCGAGCTGGTTGACGAAGGCGGGCACGCGGTCGGGCACGTTGCTCCCGCCCCGGCTGATGCTGCCGTTGAAGAAGTTGTCGATCGGGTTCGCGCCGTCGGAACGCTTTGGCAGGCTGGCGCACGGGAGACCGAGCGTCCCCAGCGCCAGGTAGTCGCCCGTGATCCCGCGGTCTCCCTCGTAGGCCCAGGTCGTGACGTGGGCCTCGACGGGGCCGCTGGCGGGAGTCCGAAAGCCGGTGAAGTTCAACGGCCCGACGACGAGCTGCTGGCCGCCCTGAACCTGGACGAAGTCGAAGCCATCGAAGAGCGACAGGTTCCGCCACGGCGCCGTCGGGCTCTCCCAGGCGACGAACAGCGTCCAACCCGCGTGTCGGTTGAAGCCCTGCCCTGCCTGGACGTTGGCGACGGTGATCGCGGTCAGCTTCGCCCCGGCCCGGCCCCGCCGCCGCGTGGTCTGTACACCGGCCCGGACCTCGTTGGTCACGTCGGCTCGCACCTGGTAGGCGAAGCCGGGCCAGTTGCCGACGCTCGAGTACCAGCTCGCCACGCCCGCCCACTGCCCGTTCCGGAGGGGGTCTTCCGCGTCGATGGGCGTGTAGGCGCCGCCGTCGACCCGCAGCCGCACACGCTTCCAGAGCTCGTTCGTGTTCGGATTCCTGCCACCGGGCGCCGCGTCGCCGTCGGGGTTGTTCACGCCCGGTGCGAGATCTGCGCCCCAGTACAGGTAGGCGTGAAGCACCCGCGCGTCGGAGGGAATGCTCAGCGTCGCCGAGCTGGAGTTGAACCTGCCGCTCCCCGGGTCGACGTTGACGTAGCGCATGTTCAGGTCGTTGTTGTTCTGCCCGAGGCACGGTTCGCCGGCGCGCGTGCCGGGCCGCCCGCCGCGCCGTCGCGCCGCAGCGTTGTTGGGACACGTGACCAGGGTGTTGCCGATGTCCGTGAGCCCGCCGCGCACGTTCACCGAGAGGGTCGGCGTGGCCCTCGGCGCGCGCGAGGTGATGCGGTGGCGGCGCGGCGCCTTCGGCCAGTGACGGGGCGGAATCTTGACTTGCGGCTGCGTCGAACGAGCCGCGTCACCAGACCCCCCTGAGACGGCAAGCACTCCGCCAACGGCAAGAGCGGCGATCACGGCCACGTGCCGATGGACGGCGGCGACACGCACCGCGCAAGACTTTACAGAGTCGTTGCGGATGGCACGAGCGCGCGGCCGTAGCCTGAGCCGCGACCGGGTCGCGTTGCGGCGCCCGTTGTTCGGCTCACCGCTCGGCAATAGCTTCCGCGGCCCGCCCCCAGCCGGGCTAGTGCAATGCTGCGCAGGCACGGGAACTCGAAAGGAGGCCACATGGCTGACCCAAGAGCACTCTCGGAGACAAGCATCGGCCGCTATCTCGCCTACGCCGGGCCACTCCTCTGGGCAGTACTGATCGTCTTCCACCCGAACCCCGGCGGAGAGAGTCCATACGAGGGAATCGCGGACGTTGTCGACCGCTGGCTGGTTGTCCACGTGGGACAGCTCATATTGACCCCGTTCCTGTTCCTGGCTGTCTGGAGACTCCTCGACGGCCTGTCCTCGGCGGCGGCGAGGATCAGCCGGGCCGCCCTAGTTGTCTGGACGGTCTTCTTCAGCGCGTATGACTCTATTCAAGGGATCGCGACCGGCATCCTGGCTCGCTATGCCAACGACCTCGCAGGCGCGGAGCAGGCCGCCGTTGCGCGGGCAATCGATTTCGTCGTCGAGGACAGCCAGCTCGCTGGAAACATTTCCGCGATTGGACTCGTAGCTGGCGCTTCCTGGCTGATCGTCGCGATCGCGGCGACCGTAGCCCTGCACAAGGCCGGCGCCGGGAAGGCCGTTGTCGTCGCAACCTGCCTCTCGGTCGTGGTGGCTGCGCACATGGCCCCTGCCGCGATTGGATTCCTGGCGCTCTTCCTCGCCGGAGTTCTCCGTGAACATCAGAGAACGAAGTCAGACGTGGGGGCTCCGGCCCTGACGTAGAGCGTTTAGCGGATGTTGTCAGGGCTGGCGAAACCCCAGAACAGCATCAGGTGGACAATCTGACCCGTCCGTCACACCTGACACTGGAGGAATGCGGGTTAGCCCATGCCTCCAACGTGCCAAAATGGGCGGTACTGGGCTCGAACCAGTGACCCCCAGCTTGTCGAGCTGGTGCTCTCCCAACTGAGCTAACCGCCCTGGGG
>Ga0075436_100003787_pt1 | contig 10371 bp, 13 predicted proteins | sample RhiMethybrSRZTD5_FD_75303 | JGI IMG/M metagenome (GOLD analysis project Ga0075436, IMG submission 75303) | Populus rhizosphere microbial communities from Tennessee, USA - Rhizosphere MetaG P. TD hybrid SRZTD5 | ecosystem: Host-associated > Plants > Roots > Rhizosphere > Soil | place: USA... | reverse complement strand
CGGTAACTGTCCGCATTGGTTCGTCAATGCTGTGAAGGCGGACGGCACCCTGGTGAGTGACCGGGACAATGAAAGGTCGTCCGTTTAGGACAAACTTTTCGATGCCGGTGGCGATCCGCACATTCGTGGTTTTAACCAGCGGCCGGGTTCGTGCCCAGATGCTCGGGCCAAGATCGCTCCAGTCGATACACTCCGCGGCGGTGCGGTAAGGCTGTTGGCCCTTTTTCGGCTCGGCCGCGTGGGTCGCCTCCGGCCACACAATTGGATGGCCGTCACATCGTGCCATCAGGAATAGTCGTTCTCGAGTTGTCGGTGCACCATCGTCGCAGGCACGCGTAACGCGCCAACTGTGGCAAAATCGCGAGCGGCTTTCGGTGGTAATCGGAAGTTGAGAACAGAGGCCGGGTACCCAGCCTCCAGCCCCCAGCAGGTGCCCTTGAACAATCCTCCCACCACATTGCCGGATGACTCGCTGAGCGAAGCGCTGCGGCAGGCCCCATATTCACTGGAAGCGGAACAGGCCGTTCTGGGCGGATTGCTGCGTGAGAACTTGGGGTGGGAACAGCTTTCGGACGTGGTGTCAGAGGGTGATTTCTATTTCAGCGATCACCGCCATATTTTTCGAGTCATTAGTCTCCTGGCCGAACGTGGTCATCCGTTCGACGTGGTTACGGTGCGAGACCGGTTGGCCCTAGAAGGCCTTGATGGAAGCTCACCTGACCTCAATTACATCACCGAGTTGGCCAAGAGCACCAGGTCCGACGCGAATGCAAAATCCTATGCGAGCATCATCAGGGAGCGAGCAAAGCTGCGGGAAATCATCGCCACGTGCGAGGACATCCAAGCTCACGCTCTGCATCCGGAGGGTAGGTCAGCGTCAGACCTCGTTGAAGAGGCTGAGCGGAAGATTCTTCTGGTCGCAGGAAAGCAACCCAAAGAGGGCGGCCCCGTTGGGCTCAACGAACTTCTGGTCAAGAGCCGGGAAAAGATTGAAGCGCGTTCAAAAGGACAGGTAGCTGGGCTGCGCACGGGTTTTGATGACCTGGACAAAGTTGTCGATTCTCTGCAACCCGCTGACCTGGTCATTGTCGCGGGTCGCCCCTCGATGGGCAAAACCACCTTCGCGATGAACATCGTTGAGAATGCAGTGCTTAAGACCGACAAGGTAGTGATTGTCTACTCCCTTGAAATGCCCGGTATCTCCTTGCTCAATCGGATGATTGCCTCCGTTGGCGGTATAGATTTGACCAGGGTTAACAACGGTCAGCTGCTGGATACGGATTGGCCGAAGCTGGTTAAGGCAGCCGACCTGCTCAACCTGCCGAACCGCTTCTTCATCGATGACTCCGCGGGGATGAGCCCAGCGGTGATGCGGGCCGAGACACGGCGAATTTTCAGAGCTCATGGTGAGATCGGCCTGATCATGGTGGACTACCTGCAGCTGATGAGGATTCCTGGTTCAAGTGGAAAAAACCGGACCAACGAAATCTCCGAGATCTCACGATCCCTGAAGGCACTCGCCAAAGAGTTCGGCTGCCCGGTGGTTGCACTGTCACAACTAAACCGCAGCCTCGAGTCCCGGCCGGACAAGCGCCCCCTCAATTCAGACCTACGTGAGTCGGGTGCCATCGAACAGGACGCGGATGTGATCATGTTCGTATACCGCGATGAGGTGTACTACCCCGACTCGAAGTACAAGGGCACTGCCGAGATCATCATTGGCAAGCAGCGAGAGGGCGCCACAGGGTTCTGCAGGCTTGCCTTCGTAGGTAAGTACAGCCGATTCGAAAATTTGAAGACAGGAACTCACGAGTTCAGCGAGCTCGAAATGGGGCGCAAGTCCCCGCCGGTATCGCCGCGCGTTGGGCGCGTCCATGCGCCCGAAGTCGCCACCCTGGACAGATTCAAGAAGCCACGGCGCAAGCCACTCAAGAAGTAGTTTCAACTCTGCTCGCCACATACATATTGGCAAAGCGCTCAATGACTGCTCCGCGGCGATCCTGATTTGGTAATGAACGCATTCCTAGTCAGCGGGGGCCGCTAGGGAAACTCCGAACAAGTCTTCAGATGTGCTGAAATACACCTTCATCACCTGACCCGAGCTACGCATGAGCCAGCTGAGTTTTTCCGACTTTGCATATGCCGGCAAGCGCAAGCAAACCCGCCGTGAACGCTTCCTTGACGAAATGGATCAGGTGGTGCCCTGGAGTGGTTTGTTGGGGTTGATCGATCCGTATTACCCGAAGGCTGGTGGTGGCCGTAAACCGTACCGTCCTCCGTGGAGGGCCTTCAGCAGACCGCAGCGGGTGGCGACCAGGTTGCGATAACCAAGACTGAACCCTTGCTGCCGACTCAACCGGACCAACCAGGGAGAGTGGGGCGGAAGCTGCATTTGGATTGATTTCAGTCGCCCGATCGAGTTTTACCCCTAAGTCAGTTCTATAGGGCAAAAAACAGGTTTTGTGCTCGTTACTACCGAAAGGCTCGTCATGGACGTCCGCCAGGTGGGTCCTACCTAACTATGGGGTAAAAAAGTCGAGGTTCGATGGATCACACAGCGAGTTGATAGATAAACCCTCCCGGCGATTCTGGTCAGGAGATGTGCGTTTGGCCTAGCTTAAGCAAACTCCCGTTCGTCTTAGTGGCCGACTCCCTCCTGCAGCAACACCTCTTCTCCTGATGCCCCTCCAGTCATGGGCACCCTCCTGCACAAGCTTGCATTTCTGTGATGGGTGGCATGCTCGCACTGCCTTCCCGGGCTCATCTCTTGGCAGGAGCGAGCCCACCCAGTGCAAGCGTGGTTTGCCCCAGTTTCCGGCTCAGATGAAGCCCCGGTTGGCTATGGCCTCGTGAAACACTGAACCCATAGATTTTTCATCAGGAGATGAGATTGATGTCTGTACCTGACACCAACAACGATCGCATCAGTATCCCGCTAATGCTGGCATTCCCCGTGGTGGCCATCAACACGTTTGAGATGAGCCGGGCTATTCAAGTCGTCGTGGCGGCAGCTAAGGAGCGAAAAAAGGCGTTTGAAACCATGCCTTTCAAGCAGGTGCCTTCACCCGATTACGTTAGAAATCTGGCCGGCAAGGCTGAAAAAGGCGGACGAGGTTTGGTGATTTTTGACCAGTACTTTTTTGACCGCTGTAAATCCAACCCTGAAAACCTGCCGAGTCTGAAAGCGTCATTAACTACAATCGAGGAGTTGGGGGTGACTTATGTTATCGCCGGCCGAGATACGCTACCCCTGTGCAGTTTGGTGGGAGTGATGAGAAGTGTTAACTGATCGTTTCGTGCGGATTGCGGTTGCTTTGCTGACGGTTGCCACCCGTAATCCTACTGAGGAGGACGAGCACGCCAAATCAACCCTTGGTTGGCTTTTGGGGTTGGGATTGGGATTGTATTTCTGTTCATCTTCACAATGGTGGTGCTCGACCCAGACAAACGCAGGTCCCGGACCGTGTCTGAAAGTAGTGACACCTTTGCCAAGGCGAGGGATGAGCAGGCATCCCAGCGACCTACAACTCGGGTTCTTATGCCCCTGCCACTGGTTTTTGAGCCAACGGCACAGCCTATGCCCTCCGCTACGGTGACGCCCTCATCGACCCTGCCGCCACCAGATTCGACCCCTGCGTCTGGTCGCAGGCTTTTTCTGGATTGATACTTCAGGGGCTCGTTTGCTCTGAGCGGTTGGCCCTGGCATTAGCACCCTCGCTTCGGGGCGAATAGACGCCTTTTAACCGATCACATGCGCGACCCTTTCACCTGTCAAAGACGAGTCGAGGGTCCGTTCCATGAAGTACATCAAGCCGATCATCTGCTGCTCCGCGTTCTACATCCTGATTCAGCTGTTTGCTTTCAGGTCTGGCCTGGATGGCGTGACGTATATGTCAGCAGGTTTTCTTGAGTACTTGGTTGCCGCCCTGGTAATTATGTCCGGCTTATACTTGGCACACAATCTTGCCGGAACGAAAATCCTGACCGTCCTAAAACTGCTGTTAATGGTGGTTCTGGCCTACGCGATTTTCCTTGGTGCGTATGCGATGGCCGGCCATTTGGACGCTCTAGTCAGCCTGCACATTCTGGCAATTACCTCGGCCATAGTTGTGCTTTTGGGTACCGGAATTTACCTGATAGTCGTAGCGGCACTACTGGCCAAGGAAAATGCACCAGCACGGATCGAGTAGCAACGCTGGCCGTGGACGGGCCGGCTCACTTCAGGGGTTCATGGTGTTCATGAATGCCCCGGGTCTTGGGACAAATTTACGGATTAATGCCCATCATGGGTCATCAGAATGGAACATATCGCCAAACAGGATGCTGCCATGCCAAACCTCATTAATTTCAGCTCAGTTCAAACGAATACAGGCTCCGGAAAGACATCCGGGGCTTCAATTCTCGAGATAGGTTTGGCAGTTCATCCTATAAGGGCTGTGTTCGATCGGGCGCAACGTTGGACCTGGCATACCCTCCGTAATTGCCTTTGCTCAGAAGACTCTTCTGATGAGTTTCGAAGCAAGCCGTTGCATGAAGCTCCCAACATGGTGCCGCACGGTGAATGCAATCCGCGCGCGGTTTTGAGCTCGACAACGTCACGGGTGAAACGATTTGACCGCATCTACAAGAGCGCCGGAATGACCCATCGAGTTGAGGCTGTCATTCTTTTAAAGTTCGGCGGAGCCGAAGCCGCGACATTTTGGATGAGAAAGCCGAGCGATGAGGCGATTCAAGCAACGCTCAGAAGGTGCGGGTCGCTGGCTGTAGAGAATTACCAACTCATTGAATTGTAGGGGTTTCTCCATTCCCAACGTGGGAATGCGTACCTGACTAAGGGGTAACTTTCAGCCTTGGCGCCCAGTACTCTTGCATACCATGAGCTTCAGTTACCATGAAGCTCCGGTCACTGGAAATTGAGAAGTTTCGATGCCCTTCACTGAACTCCGACTGTATGCACAGATCAGCCTGGTAATGGTTGGAGCGGCCCTGAGCGCCGGGTGTGTTAACTACACCGCTCGCCTTGAAGGCGATGCCCATGCTGCGGGCCGAGTGACCGAGCTCTATACCGGAGGGGTCTACCCAGTTCAGGCGGTGCTGCCCAAGACGGTTAAAAGCGAGGTGTTGCGGGTGTACATCGAAGGCGATGGCCACGCCTGGGCGACGGCAAGACAACCCAGCACCGATCCAACGCCCCATGAAAACCTTGTAGCAAATCTTGCCGCAAACGATCCTGGGGGAGCGGTGTTCAGGTGGCGGGGCAGTGGCCTTGCTCTTGGCGGGTCAAAGGGATGATGTAGTTTCCGTGCAAACGCACGCCGGCAATATAGCCGTTACGGCCTGGGCGCAGCTGCAGGGTCTGACACCCTTGAATGGGTCGCTTGACCCTGTGAACTATGCCAACAAGCTCAGGACAATTCCTCAGCGCCATTTGGTTCCTGTTCCATGTCGCGACCATCCAGCATCAGTTGGTGGTCGCGGCCCCTCACTTTGCGGTGAGGGCCAAACCACCACCCGGGGCTTAGCCCTAGGTGGTTGATTCCATGCTTGCGTTGAATGGCTTCGGCCTTCAGGCGATCAATTTCACACTCAAACCCCGCCGGGTACATGACCCCGCGTTGGGGACATGCCTGGCTCTAATCTGGAGCATGACATGAAAAATCAAATCGGCCTGGCCGGATACGAGCGATCTGACGTTCTAAAGTCGGAGGCGACATCCCCGTTGGACCTGCTCAAGGTGCTGTTGAGGCGGGCTTGACGTTCGCTGATTGCCAAAACCACTTTGGTGTTGAATCAATCACAAACCCTTTCGCCAAAGCTGCGCAAACAATGTATGCAGAGGGGAGTGACAACAACATCGAAGTCGGTGAGAGGGTGGTCGTTAGCCGCTGCGGGTACGGAGCTTTTGTAGAGGCCCGTGTCTTTGTCCGGGACTGTTAGGCTGGGTTGCCCGACATCGTCGAGTTGATCGATGGTCTGGTGCGACACTACTACACCAAATTTGAACCTGGGTTCTCACGGAATTGTTCTGTCCTACACGGTAGGGTTGCGATGCTCGAAGACTTGTATACCAGTCACAGTGATGAGCTTGAATCGCTTTCCGGCAAGGCACCTGAGTTCATCCCCAAAGCAAGGTTCGTGTTCGCCGGACTTGTTGAGGAGAACTACACCTCTGAAATCATTCATAACCTTGGTCGCCTGGGGGAAAACTCTGGCTTCGATCCCGACCAGTGCGAAGCAATTCGTAACTGGCTCGAACACAATGGTCGCCTTCTCGATGCACAACTGACAACAATCCAGATGGCCAAATGGCCCAAAAAAAATACCTTCCGTAGGCTTAGGCCTGCGTGATGTCTAGAAGTGTCAACGCACGAGCACCGTAATGGAATTCGTGTTTCGGCTGAGTCCTTTTAGGACTTAGCAGTAAAGGTGCAGCTGATCCGTATCCGTCCGGCAAAGTCAACTAGCCCGCTCGGCGAAGCCAAGACATGGTGTGCACTTAAATTTAAGTGGACGTAAGGGGCCGGCGAACACACCTTCCGAGCCAGGCCGATAAGGGCGATTGTGTCCGCGTATTTTAAGCGGACGCAATTACCCTTAACGTCAGGATCGCCAAGGGAATACATCTTACTGAAAGAATCGGATACGCCGATCGTGCGGCATATCAAGATCAAAGCCGCAGCCAATCCGCATGACCCTAATTGGGATGAGTATTTCGAGTTCCGCTGGGGCAAGAAAATGCTCAAATCGACGCAGGGTCGAGCGAAGATGTATCGAGTCTGGCGACAGCAAGACGGCCTGTGCTCGGTCTGTCATAAGCCCGTTACCAAAGATACGCCGTGGCACAGTCGCCACATCGTAAAGCTGGCTAATGGCGGAACAGACGCGGCAGTCAATCTTGAAATCTATCACCTGCGTTGCCCCAGAGATCAGCAGTTCGCCAATGTTAAAGAAGTATCGCCGGGTGCTTGATAGCGCCTTTGTAGAGGCTTGAGCCGTGTGCTGGGAAACTCGCATGCACGGTTCTTAGGGGGTTGGACGCGGGTGACTGCGTCTGACTACCCGACAATCAAATCCGGCCGTGGGCTCTTGGGCGCAAGAACTGGCTCTGTGTGTCACGAAGGAGGCGTCATGACGACGACATGAAAACGGCGGCATGACACTCCATGCTCCAAGGTGGATGGAGGTAGGCCCTCCGGTCAGGGCGTGCAGGCGCACTGATCAAACGACCCGATGCTGCGAGCATGTTCAGCATGTTGGTGGTGAGCGATTCGGGAAAAGGCAGAGAAACTACTGTCACGTAAGGCTCAGGTAGTTGAACGCAAGTGAACTGACTGATGAAGCGACGAAATCTCCACTGGTGTCAAAACGGGCTTGTATAGCCGGGCCCCGAGAAGTGCAGAGGACACCTGTCTACCGACTGCACGGCACCCGTTGTTAAGGCAGCAAGAACCTGAGCTAGGCCATTTTGGGGAACGTGAGAACCTATCCTCGGCACGTATCGTGGGGATAGGGACGGACTCACCCGTAGTAGTGACGAAAGACCTGTAATGGGGCTGGAGCGAAGGGGGGGGGGGATCACTTTCGTTGTGCGGGACACAACTCGAACGAGGATGACGTTTTAGTGCAGCGAAAAGCATTCGAAATACCGAAATCGCTGGTGTGGATGGCGTATCAGGATGTACGCCGCAACCGTGGTGCGCCGGGCTGTGATGGTCAGACGCTCACGGACTTTGATCGGCAACGCGATCATAACCTCTACCGCATCTGGAACCGGTTGTGCTCAGGGTCGTATTTTCCGCCACCTGTACGGGAAAAGCGCATTCCAAAAGACAACGGCAAGGAGCGCATCCTTGGCATCCCAACAGTCTCTGATCGGGTAGCCCAAGGCGCAGTGAAAAGACATGTGGAGGCTGTGATCGATCCGATTTTCCATCCTGACTCGTATGGGTACAGGCCCGGAAGATCGGCCCACGATGCTTTGCGTCAATGTTCCATTCGGTGCCGTCGTAAGAACTGGGTACTGGAAGTGGATATCAGCGCGTTCTTCGACCACGTTGGGCACGACCTGATCATCAAGGCTCTGGAACATCACCAGATGCCGAAATGGGTGATCTTGTACTGCCGACGCTGGCTGCAAGCGCCGATGCAGAGTGAGGCGGGGTTGCTCCAGGAGCGGGGACGAGGGACACCTCAAGGGGGTGTGATCTCGCCTTTGCTAGCCAATTTATTCCTGCACTACGCCTTTGATCGTTGGATGGACAGAACGCATCGCGGCGTGCCGTTTGAACGGTATGCCGACGATATTGTTATTCACTGCACAAGGATGAGCGAGGCTGTTCGAATCAGGGAGAGCCTGACGCGACGGATGAGTGAAGTGGGTCTGACCATCAACGAAGAAAAGTCGAAGATTGTCTACATCGACACATTCGAGTGGCACAATGTCGCGACGAGCTTCACCTTTCTCGGATATGACTTCAAGGTGCGAACCCTGAGGAACTCCAAGGGCGAACTCTTTCGTAAGTGCATGCCGGGAGCGTCGATGAAGGCGATGCGCAGGATGGTAGACACGATCAAACACTGGCGCATCCATCGATCCACTACGGATGACCTGAGGGATTTTTCTCGCAGGTACAACGCTGTGATTCGAGGATGGATCGAATACTACGGTAAATTCTGGTACAGAAACTTCAGCTATCGATTGTGGAGCGCGTTGCAATCGCGCCTGCTCAAATGGATGAAGAGCAAGTACCGAATCTCTATACGTCAAGCGGAGCATCGGCTGCGTCTTGTTCGAAGAGAGAATCCGGAGCTGTTCGCGCATTGGTATCTACTACGTGCATCGAATGTGTGATCAAGAGCCGTATGACGGGAGACTGTCACGTACGGTTCTGCGAGCAGCCGAGGGGTGAAACTCCCTTCGGCTGACTCGACTTGCAGGTTCACTGCGCAGTGGAAAACGTGCAGCCGCGATCATGAGCTTGATCCAATCGGCACGGCTCAACGGACATGATCCGTATGCTTATTTGAAGGACGTGCTCACGCGCCTGCCGACGCAGCGGGCGAGTGCGATTGCCGAACTGCTGCCGCATAGATGGCAACCGGTTTAGTTGCGCAAGACGGTATGCCCGGCCGCACTTTCATCCGAAACCTCCTGCACTTTATTCAGCGCATCAGGCACCTGTTCTGCACCCGCCTGGCCAATCAATATGCGGATAGCTGCCCCGTTTCGATTCCATCAGCGATGGCCAACGAGTCTGTGCCACCACCTTTGCTTCTGAGCGCAAGGTAGAGATTTCCCGGCGCTCCTGGTGGCCTTGATGGTGTAGCGAAGCCCTCCGCTAACAACGGGAAAGAGGTCGATAGCCTTTTGCAAACTTGAGGCGGCATCCTCCGCCCGTTGTCGAAGGTTCGCCGTATGTAGTGGTCAATCAGGTGGAGCAACGTGTCGCCTCTCGTGATGATCGACACACGAAACTGTTCCGCAAAATTCTCGGACAGCTTAGCTATCTTCGGAAGGAACCGAGCAGGCTTCCCTTCGGCAACATCCTTCTTGGCAGTTTGGGTGCTTTGGGTGCGCTCTCTGCCCCGACCTGCACCATCACCACTCCATATAAACCCAGGAACGCCCCGCACCACACTCACCCAACCCTTATAAGCACCCACTGAGCACTCAGCGAGCCCTAATCCGCACCTAAAAAACACCGTCTATTTCTCGACGACTTTCAACTGAAAGCACCGTAGACACACCTACGCCACACCATCTCAACCCGGACGCCACCCCTAACGCCCCGACACAACCCAGATCAGCACTCATATCGCACCGAGGGCGATATTGTCGTGGCGCACATGGACCCAATTCAGGTTCATTCACGCCTACACTGGTCAAACCAGCATGGGGCTCCAGTTTCCTAGTCACGCAATGGGGGCCAAGCCAAAGCTAAAACATGGCCAATAGAATTATGCGGAGCTTGATAAAGGCGCGCAGCCGATTGGGATGTCAGAAACAAGGCCCGCGCGATGCCGGTATTGATCACGCGTGCAATATCGCGGGAACACGTCGAGGGGAGCAGCATTTCGGCGCATAAATCCGCCCGCGTCACCCGATGGCCCAGCAAACCGATGGAGGGAGCCTGAAAACACACTCGAATCAGTGCCAAATTGGGGGGACTGAAATCAGTTAAAACACCGTCTAATGTAATTATACGAACTGACCCATGTGTTCCCTCTGTTTTCCTGCTCTCCTCACACGGTTGTGGGTTCCGGCATTTTCATAATAATTGCCACGCCTTCTGTTTTTCTTGGTTTGTCCACAAGCTTCGTGAGTACCACGTCGCTGAGTTCACGCTTAGCGTTCTTACGTTCCTCGAGCAC
>Ga0075436_100003786_pt1 | contig 10371 bp, 10 predicted proteins | sample RhiMethybrSRZTD5_FD_75303 | JGI IMG/M metagenome (GOLD analysis project Ga0075436, IMG submission 75303) | Populus rhizosphere microbial communities from Tennessee, USA - Rhizosphere MetaG P. TD hybrid SRZTD5 | ecosystem: Host-associated > Plants > Roots > Rhizosphere > Soil | place: USA... | reverse complement strand
CCGCGAGCCAGAGCGACGCGAAAAGGAACGCCCCGGCCATGAGATCGGTGCGCCCGGATATGAAGCAGACGCTCTCGGGATGCGTGGGGTGGAGCGCAAAGACCACGGCCCCCGCCGCGGCCGCGACGGGATCCCCCGTAAGCTCCCAGGCGAAGAGCCAGAGGAACAGGCACGCCAGGGCGTAGAGAATCAGGTTCGTTCGATGGAACGGCCCGGGCCGGTCCGTCGCGGTGGAGCCCGCCCGGGGCCGGGTCTGGTCCGCCCAGAGGCTCGCGAGCGTCGCGGGACGGAAGTAGTTCGGGTGCCGCATGGGATCGCCGAGGAAGGAATCGAACGGCGTGGCCAGGACCCGGCCCAGGCCCCGGTCCCCATAGGTCTCCAGCTTGGGGAGGATGACGCCGTCATCCCAGACGAATCCGTACCCGAGGGATCTCCAGTAGGGAAGCAGAGCCGCAAGGAGCACGAGGGTCGCGAGGAGCGCGACGCGAGGTGCTTGTGATTTATTGTTTTGCGGGAGACCGCGGGCGGGCATGGGGGAGACGTTAGTGACGGCGCGCCCGGCGGGTCAATCCCATTCTACCCCGAGGGCCTCGTTGACTCTGCCGGGTCCGCCGGGCTACATTGCCGCTCTACCCCAAGGAGCGATCCAACCCGACAATGGTTCGAAGCATGACGGGCTACGGTCGGGGCGAGGTCATGCTGAACGGCCTCCGCCTGACGGCCGAGGTCCGATCCGTAAACCATAGGTTCTGCGAGCTTTCGGTCCGGCTCCCCCGGGCGCTTTCGGTCCTGGAGGGGGAAGCCCGGAAGCTCCTGACCGAGCGTTTCACCCGGGGCAAGATCTCGCTGGGGGTGACGTGGGGCGGCGAAGGGGAAGCGCAAGCGGAGCCGTCCGCGACGCTCCGCGTCGACGCCCACGCGGCCGACCGGTACGTGGCGCTCTTGCGCGAGCTGAAGGCCAAGTACGGCCTGGCGGGTGACATCGATCTTCGGTCCTTCGCCTCGCTCCCGAACCTCTTCGTCTGGGAGGAGCCCACGGCGGATTCCGAGGCCTACGCGGCGATGCTTCGCGAGGTCATCCTGAAAGCCGCCGAAGACATGGTTCGCATGAAAGAGCTGGAGGGGGAAACCTTGCGGACAGACCTGGAAACCCGGGTCGATTCGATCCGAACCCGCGTGGCGCACATCCGCGAGCGCGCCCCGGAGCGGCTCCGCGACGCGCGCAACCGGCTCCGCGAGCGGGTGAATCTCCTTCTCGAGGACGGGGAGATCCCGGAGGAGCGGATCGCGCAGGAGGTGGCGATCCTCTCGGACCGCCTGGACTGCACCGAGGAGTGCGTCCGGCTGGAATCGCATTGCGGCCATTTCCGGAAGCTGCTCGAAGAGGAAAGCACCCCGGGGCGGAAGCTCAATTTCCTCCTGCAAGAGATGAATCGCGAGATCAACACGATCGGCTCCAAATCCTCCGACGTCCCGATCGTGGAACAGGTGGTGGAAGTGAAGGAGGAACTTGAGCGGATCCGGGAGCAGGTCCAAAACATCGAGTGATCTGGATGCCTGGCTCCGCACCGGGCACCGGCCCTTCGTGGTCGTGATCTCGGGCCCTTCGGGCGTGGGGAAGAGCTCGTTCGTCCAGGGGCTCCTGGCCGCGGGGTTGAATCTGGAGTACTCGGTGTCCGCCACCACCCGGGCCCGCCGTCCCCACGAGGTGGACGGGCGGGACTATCTCTACCTGAACCGGGACGAGTTCAGGCGGCGCATCGAGGCCGGCGAGTTCGTGGAATGGGCGGAGGTCCACGGCGAGCTGTACGGAACGCTGCGGAGCGAGACCGAGCGCCGGCTGGACGCGGGAAAGAACGTCCTCCTGGACATCGACGTGCAGGGGGGGCAGGCCGTCCGCAAGGTGTACCGGGACGGCGTGTTCATCTTCGTGCTGCCGCCCTCTTTGGCCAGCTTGGAGGAGCGCCTTCGGGGGCGCGGGACCGATTCGGACGAGCGGATCCGCCTGCGCCTCGAGAACGCGCGCCGCGAAATCGCGCTCGTGACCGAGTATGATTACGCGGTGGTGAACGACGATCTGAAGGCCGCGCTCCATCGGGTGGCCTCGATCATCGTGGCGGAAACGTGCCGCGCGTCGCGCCGGCACGCGATGGAACCGAGGTGAGAGGTCCGCAACTGATTCGTGAGGAGGTATCCGTGCTGGACGAAAAGGGAGTGCTGCGTTCGAGCAACATTCCGAACAAGTACGAGCTGATCATCGTGGCCGCCAAGGAGGCGCGCCGGTTGAACGAGCTGAGCCGCCAGACCGGGCTCAACCTGGGCGGCAAGGTCACCAACGTCGCTCTGGAGGAGGCCCTCAAGGGCAACGTGCTCTACCGGTACCGGAGCGAGACCGAGGAGCTGAAGCCGGAGGCGCCGGAGAGCGTCGAGGAGTAGCGCACCGTGGCCGAGGGGCGGACCGGGTTGAGCCAAGCGCGGATTCTGCTGGGGATCACCGGCGGGATCGCGGCCTACAAGACCCCGGAGCTGGTCCGGCTCCTGGCCAAGGAAGGCGCATCCGTCTCCGTCATCCTCACGCGGAACGCGCGCCGGTTCGTCACCAAGGACGCCCTGCGCGCCGTGACCCGCGGCCCCGTGCTCGTCCATCTCTTCGAGGCGGACGCGCTCGGGAACGGTCCCTGGTTCGCCGACGCCCCGCGATCCGATCTGGGCATGGCCCACATCGGCATGGCGCGCGAGGCGGATCTCATCCTCGTGGCCCCCGCCACCGCCCATCTCCTCGGGAAGTACGCCCACGGACTGGCGGACGATCTTCTCTCCACGGCCCTCCTCGCCACCCGCGCGCCCGTGCTGCTGGCGCCCGCGATGAACGTCGCGATGTGGGAGAACGCCGCCGTCCGCGAGAACGTGCGCCTGTTGCGCGAGCGCGGCGTCCGCTTCGTGGATCCCGAGGAAGGCGAGCTGGCCGACGGTGAATGGGGGATGGGCCGCATGGCCTCTCTCCCGTCCATCGTCCAGGCCGCGCGCGGGGTCCTCACCGGAGGAACGGTCGAGACAGCAGCCCGCCGACCGCCGCCCGCCGAGAAGCGTCCCGAGGCGGCCCCGCCGCAGGGTCTTTCGCTCGTCAGCCAGCCGCTCTGGGGCCGCACCGTGGTGGTCACCGCGGGGGGCACCGAGGAGCCGATCGATCCGATCCGCGTCATCACCAACCGGAGCAGCGGGAAGATGGGATTCGCGCTCGCGGAGGAGGCCCGGAGAATGGGCGCCACGGTGAAGCTCATCGTGGCCCGCGCCAGCGCGGCGCCCCCCGAGGGCATTCCGCGGATCGAGGCGTTCACGGTCGAGGCGATGGAGTCCGCCGTGCGCGCCGCGATGGCCGACGCGGACGCCCTCGTCATGGCCGCGGCCGTGAGCGATTTCAAGCCCGAAGCGCCCAGCGGCTCCAAGATGAAGCGCCGAGAGAGCGGCCTCACCCTGGAGCTCCGCGCGACGCCCGACATCCTCGCGTCCGTGCGCCGGGATTTCCCGAAGAAATTCGTCGTGGGCTTCGCGCTCGAGACGGAGGACGAGGAGCGACGAGGCCTGGAGAAGCTCCGGAAGAAAGCGCTCGATCTGGTGGCGGTGAACAACCCGCTCAAGGCAGGCTCCGCCTTCGGCTCCGACCAGAACGAGGTCACCCTGATCGACCGCTCCGGAGAGATGGAGCGCCTGGGGCTTCGCCCCAAGCGCGAGGTGGCGCGCGCCATCCTGCTCCGCGTCGCGCGCGCCCTCGAGCCCGCGGTCGCGCGGTGACGGACCCCCGGGGGGAGCTGGCCGCGCTCGCGCGCGAGGCCCGTGTGATGCTGGAACGGGAGGCCGGCCGCGGACGCGAGCGCATCGTGCTGGCGGCGCCGGGCCCGGTCACCCAGCTGAGCGCGTTCGCGCTGCCCGAGGCGCCTTCGTTCGGGCCCCCGCCCGAGACGGCCGCCTCCTTTCCCCTCGCCCCACGCGAGGATCTTCCCGACGATCTCGGCACGCTCGCGCGCATGGTCTCCGAGTGCCGCAAGTGCGGCCTCTGCGCCACCCGCACCAACACCGTGTTCGCCGACGGCAGCCCCAACGCCAGGCTCCTCTTCATCGGAGAGGCGCCGGGGCGGGACGAAGACCAGAAGGGCCTCCCCTTCGTCGGCCGCGCGGGGCAGCTTCTGGACAAGATGATCGCGGCGATCCAGCTGAAGCGCGAGGAGGTGTACATCTGCAACGTGCTCAAGTGCCGGCCGCCGGAGAACCGGACGCCCGCGCCCGAGGAGGTGGAGCAGTGCCTGCCCTATCTCGAGCAGCAGCTGGCGCTCGTCCGGCCCGCCTTGATCTGCGCGCTGGGGCTCTCCGCGGTCCAGGCCCTCCTGAAGACGAAATCCTCCATGGCCTCGCTCCGGGGGCGAACGTTCGAATACAGGGGCATTCCGCTCATCCCGACCTATCATCCCGCGGCGCTTCTTCGGAACCCGGGCCTGAAGCGCGAGGCCTGGGAGGACATGCAGCGTGTGCGCGACACCTTGAAGGCTCGCGCGGCGAGCTGAGGAGCCTCTGATGGAACAAGCGGCGGAACGGATCGCGGAGCCCCGGCGCCCGTTCGACAAGGACGAGGGTTTGCAGGGTGGACGCATCCCGCCGCAGTCGCTCGACGCGGAGCGGTCGGTGCTGGGCGCGATGCTTCTCTCGCGGGACGCCATCGCCTCGTCCATCCAGCACCTGGACGAGCGCGCCTTCTATCGCGAGACGCACCGGAAGATCTGGCGCGCCATGGTGAGTCTGTTCGACCGGAACGAAGCGGTGGATCTGGTCACGCTGGTGGAGGAGCTGAAGCGCCGGAAAGATCTCGAGGCGATCGGCGGCGCCACGTACTTGACGAGCCTGGACCAGTTCGTCGCCACGGCCGCCAACGTCGAGCACTACTGCAAGATCGTGAACGAGAAGGCCACCCTCCGGCGCCTGATCGACGTCGGGACCGAGATCGTCGGCGAGTGCTTCGACCAGAGGAAAGAGCCCGCCGCCCTCCTGGACCGCGCCGAGCAGGCCATCTTCGCGATCTCGGACGACCGCCTCCGCACCGGCTTCCACCCCATGCGCCAGCTCGTGCTCCAGGGCTACTCGGCGATCGAGGAGTACCGCCAGCGCAAGGTGCACGTCACCGGCGTGCCCTCCGGCTTCTACGACCTGGACGAGATGACCGCCGGGTTCCAGAAATCGGACTTCGTGGTCATCGCGGGCCGTCCCTCCATGGGGAAGACTTCCTTCGCGATGAACATCGCCGAGAACGTGGCGGTGCACCTGAAGCCCGCCGATCGGCAGGCGATCGCGGTCTTCAGCCTCGAGATGTCGAAGGAGTCGCTGGTGCAGCGGCTCATGTGCGCGCTCGCGCGGGTGGACATCCACAAGATCCGCCGCGGGTACGCGAGCAACGAGGAGTACAAGAAGCTCCAGAACGCGGCCGCGCAGCTCCACGAGGCCCCGATCTACATCGACGACACCGCGGCCATGAGCATCCTCGAGATGCGGGCGAAGGCGCGGCGGCTCGTATCCGAGGTGCCGCTGGGGATGATCGTGATCGACTACCTCCAGCTGATCCGCGGTCCCGAGTCCTCCGAGAACCGCCAGCAGGAGATCTCGGCCATCTCGCGCTCCCTCAAGGCGCTCGCCAAGGAATTACAGGTGCCCGTGATCGCGCTCTCCCAGCTCTCGCGCGCGGTCGAGACCCGAGGCGGGACCAAGCGCCCGGTCCTCTCGGATCTGCGCGAGTCCGGCGCCATCGAGCAGGACGCCGACGTCGTCCTCTTCGTCTACCGCCCCGAGGTCTACGAGACCGACCCCGAGAAGAGGGACGGCAAGGCGGAGATCATCATCGCCAAGCAGCGGAACGGCCCGACCGGGAGCGTGGACCTCGCGTTCCTGAGCGAATGCACCCGCTTCGAATCGCTGCGATCCGTACCGGAGCCGAAGTTCTAGCGCCCGCGTGAACGAGACAGGCATCGAGCAGCTCGCCGATCGGGCCCCGTTCCGCTGGCTCCTGAACGGGCTCCGGGACACCGGCGAAGCGCTCATCCTCCTCGGCGACGTCCTCCGCGAGCTCCCCCAGGGTCTCCTGAAAGTCCCCCTGGTCGTACAGCAAATGGTGGCCATCGGCCTGGGTTCGATGCCCTTGACCGTTGTCGTGGCGCTCTTTACGGGCGCGGTGGCCGCGGTGCAGGCAAGTTATCAGTTCCGCGACTATGTGCCGATGATTTACCTCGGCACCGTCATCGGGAAATCGGTCGTGATCGAGCTGGGCCCCGTCTTGACCGCCCTCGTCGTCGGAGGGCGCGTCGGCGCCTCGATCGCGGCGGAGCTGGGAACCATGCGCGTGACCGAGCAGGTCGACGCCATGGAGGTCATGGGGATCAGCCCCACGCGCTATCTCGTCGTGCCGCGCGTGGTGGCGGCGACCCTGATGCTCCCCGTGCTCACGATCTTCGCGGACGTGGTCGCGGTCTTCGGCGGCTACCTCGTGGCGGTGCTGACGCTGGACGTGAGCGGGCACACGTTCACGAGCGGGCTCAGGCTCTACTTCCATCTGCGCGACGTCTTCTCGGGCCTGATCAAGTCGGTGTTCTTCGGGACGATCATCTCGATGATGGGCTGCTACTACGGGCTCCGGAGCGAGGGAGGCGCCGAGGGCGTCGGTCTGGCGACGACGCACGCGGTGGTGGCGTCGTGCCTCCTGATCCTGATCGTGGACTATCTGCTGGCCTCGTTCTTGTTCCGGGTGCTCTTTGCCTGAGCCCTCGATCGTCATCGACTCCGTCAGCAAGCGCCTGGGCAGGGCCCAGGTGCTTCGCGGCGTGACCCTGAACGTGGCCGCCGGCGAGTCGGTGGTGATCATCGGGCGGAGCGGCACCGGAAAGTCGGTGCTCCTGAAACACGTCGTCGGGTTGATGGAGCCCGACCAGGGCACCGTGCGCGTGGAGGGCATCGATGTCCCCTCGCTACGGGGGAAGGAGCTGCTCACGCTCCGGAAGCGGATGGGGATGCTCTTTCAGGGAGGGGCTTTGTTCGATTCGTTGAGCGTGGGAGACAACGTGGGGCTGCCGCTCCGGGAGCACACCAACGTGGGCGAGGCCCAGGTCGGCCTCGTGGTCAAGGAGAAGCTCCACCTGGTGGGGCTCGAGGGAGTGGAGGACATGCGTCCCTCGAATCTGAGCGGCGGGATGAAGAAGCGCGCGGCGCTCGCCCGGGCCCTGGCGCTCAATCCCGAGATCATGCTCTACGACGAGCCCACGACGGGCCTCGACCCCATCACCTCCGACCTCATCAACCGCCTGATCCGGAAGCTGCAAGAGAGGCTCAAGATCACCTCGATTGCGGTGACGCACGACATGCGGAGCGCCTATCATATCGCCGATCGGATCGCGATGCTCCACGAGGGCCGCATCCACGCGATCGGCACCCCGGCGGAAATCCAGGCATCGACGGATCCCGCCGTACGGCAATTCATCGAGGGGAGCGCCGAAGGGCCGCTCCTCCCCACGTAGGGGACCGGCGATGAACCACACCTCGCGGCGGGCCGCCATCCAGGTCGGAATCACGGGCCTGGTCGCGCTCGCGATGCTTCTGGTGGGGATCGCCTGGATCAAGGACTACCGGCTGGGGCAGAAGAAACGGACCCTCGCCGCCCAGTTCGACGAGGTGGGCAACCTCTCGGAGGGGGACCCGGTTTCGGTGCGGGGCGTGAAGAAAGGGACGGTGACGGCCGTGAAGCTCCTGGACCAGGGCGTCCGCGTGGAGTTCGAGATCGAGCGCGACGTGACGCTCCATCCCGACGCCGTGATCCGCATCGCGAACATCGGATTCATGGGGGAGAAGTTCCTGGCGCTGGATCCGGGATCGCAGCCCGGGAGCTTCGATCTCAGGAAACCCATCCCGGGCCGCTTCCAGTCGGGCGTCCCGGAGGTGATCTCGGGCGCCGGGGCTCTCATCACGCAGGCGACGGAGCTCTCCTCCCGGCTGAACGAGTTCCTGGACGCGGTGGATCCGACCACGATGGCGCGCGCCTCGAAGAATCTGGAGAAGATGTCGGCCTCGCTGTCCACGGCGGTCGACAAGAACCAGGATGACCTGCGCCAGGCCATCCTCGACTTCAAGGCCGCGGCCCATCAGATCCGGACCATCGCCGCCACCAACTCCGATCAGGTCGGCACGTCGATCCGCGATTTCGGAACCGCGTCGCAGCGCCTGACGGTGCTCTCCGACAAGCTGGGCGTGACCGCGGACGCGCTGCAGCGCGTCGTCGGACGGATCGACAACCGGGAAGGCTCGCTGGGAAAGGCGATCGCGGACTCCACGCTCTATGACGAGCTCCGCGAGACCCTCCACAACACGAACGATCTGGTTCGCGACATCAAGAAGAACCCGAAGCGCTACATCAAGCTCGGCATTTTCTAGCGGGATCCCCCGACACCCGCTCGGGAGACCACGATGGCCAGGAAGGAACGTTCCACGGCGCCGCTCCGCAGCGTGTTCCTCTGCGGGGCGTGCGGCAACGAGAGCCCCAAGTGGTTCGGGCGGTGCCCGCACTGCGGGGAATGGAACACGGCGGTCGAGGAGACGCCCCGCGTCAAGGCGCCCGTCGGCGACCGGACCTACGGCGCCCCCGCGGCGGCCCCCACGCGGATTCGGGACATCGAGACGGTCGGCGAAGAGCGGCGCCGGTCCCGGATCGGCGAGCTGGATCGTGTGCTCGGAGGAGGGCTCGTCCCGGGTTCCCTCGTCCTGATCGGCGGCGACCCCGGGATCGGAAAGTCCACCCTGGCGCTCCAGCTCGCGGTATCCCTGGCGGGCGAGGGAAACCCCGTGCTCTACGTCTCGGGCGAGGAATCCCCGCGGCAGGCCAAGATGCGGGCCGAGCGGATCGCGCTCCGCGGCGGCGTGGAGCATCTCTGGCTCCAGTCGGAGATCGATCTGGAGGCGATCACGGCCGAGGTGGAGCGGCTTCGTCCCACCCTCCTCGTCGTCGATTCCATCCAGACCCTCTTTCTCTCCAGCCTCGCCGCCGCGCCGGGCAGCGTCACCCAGGTGCGCGAATGCGGGCTCAGGTTGCTTCGCCTCGCGAAGGAGAAGGCCCTCCCCATCATCCTGATCGGACACGTCACGAAGGACGGAAGCGTGGCGGGTCCGCGCACGCTCGAGCACATGGTGGACGTGGTGCTCTACCTCGAAGGAGACGGGCACCACGAGTACCGAATCCTGAGCGCGGCCAAGAACCGGTTCGGCTCCACGAACGAGATCGGCGTCTTCGAGATGCGGGGGGACGGGCTGGCCGAGGTGGAGAATCCCTCGGAGCGACTCCTCCGCGACCGGGGCCGCTCGGTGCCGGGCTCGGCCGTGGTGGCCTCGATCGAAGGGACGCGCCCGCTCCTGGTGGAGGTGCAGGCGCTCGTGGCCCCCACCCATTTCGCCAATCCCCAGCGGGTCGCCCAGGGGGTGGACCCGCGCCGCCTCGCGGTGGTGATCGCCGTGCTGGAGAAACGCGCCGGCCTGTCGCTCGCCGGCGCCGATGTGTTCGTGAACGTGGCCGGCGGAATCCGCCTGGAGGAGCCCGCGGCCGATCTCGGCCTGAGCCTGGCCCTGGCCTCGAGCTTCCGCGACGTCCCGCTCGCGCCCGACCTGGTCGCGATCGGAGAGGTCGGACTGGGGGGCGAGCTTCGCCCCGTGCCCCAGATCGAGCGGCGGATGGAGGAGGCGGCGCGTCTGGGCTTCCGCACCGCCGTGATTCCCGAGCGCCAGAAGGCCAAGTCCGCCCTCGCGGCGATCGCGGCCTCCTCGCTCCGGGAGGCGATCGAGCGCTGTCTCGCCCCGGCCCCACGCTCCCGTGGCTGATTCGGCGGACCTGGCCGTCATCCTGGCGGGCGCGGGCGAGGGGCTCCGCATGGGCGCCCTGGGCCCGAAGCTCCTGATCCCGGTCGGAGGACGCCCGGCGCTGGAGCGCGTGCTCGACACCTTCCTCGAGGTCGAATCGGTGGGAGAGATCGTCGCGGTGATTCCCGACGCCCTGCTCGAGGACGCGAAGCGCGCCGCGGCCTCGCGGCCGAACCCCCGCGGCGTGCTCCTCACCTTCGCGCGCGGCGGCGCCACGCGCCAGGACTCGGTGCGGAGCGGGCTCAAGGCCCTGGAGCGCGCGCTGCCCTTCGTCGCCGTGCACGACGTGGCCCGCGTCCTCGTGTCGCCGGCTCTGATCGACCGCGTGCTTCGCGCCGCGCGCTCGGCGGGCGCCGCCATTCCCGCGCTCCCCATCCGCGACAGCGTGAAGGAGGTCGCGGGCGATCGGGTGGTTCGCACCGTCGACCGCGAGCGGCTGCG
>Ga0075436_100003780_pt1 | contig 10386 bp, 11 predicted proteins | sample RhiMethybrSRZTD5_FD_75303 | JGI IMG/M metagenome (GOLD analysis project Ga0075436, IMG submission 75303) | Populus rhizosphere microbial communities from Tennessee, USA - Rhizosphere MetaG P. TD hybrid SRZTD5 | ecosystem: Host-associated > Plants > Roots > Rhizosphere > Soil | place: USA... | reverse complement strand
CGCTGTCAGGATGTTTTGGAACATCTGATTGGCGGTTTCGATGACTTTCATGTTCGCTTGGTAGAGTCTATTGTATTCCATAAGGTTGTAAGCCTCCTCGTCCATGCTCACCGCACTGATGCTGTCGCGACGAGCCTGAGATTGAACCGTGACCTCGGTGGCCGTCTTGAGATTCGCCTGATTCTGCCGACTAGCGCTGGCAACGCCGCCCAACAGCCCGGCATAGGCCTCATTCAAGGATAGGGTGCTGCCACCGATCAACACCGCTCTGTCTTTGAGTGCAATGAAGTCAAGCAGCACTTCGTTGTTGCCTTCTTCCGTGGCGGCACTTGAAAACGCCAGCTCCTCCGGCATCAGATCCATGACGGTCAGAACACCGGTCGCGGCGTCATACTCCAGCCAATCCTGGCCGGGGTTGCCATTCAAGTCAAACCCGGTGCGCATGGTGTTGTTTATCATATCCGTCAATGCACTGGCCATCTCCCGTAGGGTTTCACGTGCGGGCAACAACTGATTTTTCTCGGTCTCGTACAGACCGCTGAGCGCACCGCCTATATTGTCCTGGCGCATACCAAACGTAGCCCCGGCAAAAACCAATGAGATGTCCTGACCTCCGGTCGCGTTACGGGTGATTTCCAATGCCCCGGCAGTATCACCGATTACTAGGGGTTGACCGTTGGCCAGTGAGACAGTCAACGAGCCGTCGTCCTGTTCGGCGACGCGCACATCCGCGTACTTGCTCAGGTCCGTGACGAGGGTATCGCGGTGGTCTCGCAGCGCAGAGGTGTCTGCCCCGACTGCTTCTGCGGCGACAATTCTTTGGTTGAGCTCGGCCAGATTGCTGGCCAATCCATTGATTTCCTTGCCCATACTCGCCCGCTGCTCTCGCAGGGTGTCCAGTTCTCTGTTGATATGAGTGTTCTGGCCATTGAACCGCTGCGCCAGGTTTTTCATCTCGTTGAGGATTTGCTGCCGCGCGGCGATGGATTGAGGCTTGTCGCTGGCTTCTCCCAATGCCGAGTAAAAATCGTCGAGCCCAATACTGACGCTCGACCCCTCTCCCCCCAAGATATCTTCGAGCGGGCCAAGGTAGTCCTGAGCACTGCCATAACGGTGCATGTCACTCGTTGCACGCCACAGCTGCTGGTTACTAAAGTTATCGCTAATTCTGCGCACATCGAGCACTGACACGCCACCGCCGACCGATATCCCTCCGTTGCTGCCCAACGAACCCAGAACCGTGGTCAATCGGCTGAACCCCGGTGTATTGATGTTGGCAACATTCTGTGATGTGGCGCTCAGGGCCACCTGTGCCGCGCGCATTCCGGAATAGCCGATGTAGCTCATTGTGCTCATGTATCAAGATCCTTTCGGTTAGCCTGCAGATTCAGGTCAAGCGCAACAGGAGTAGTCGGCTGACTGTGAACGGCGAATTTGACTTCACCCACATCCAAAGCGACCGGGCTCGTCGAAAATTTAAATCGAAAGGTGTCAATATTGATGGGGGCGCTCGCCGAATGTCTTTCTGGTTGCGGATCAGTCCGTGCACCGGTGTCGGAAGTAGCCGTTACCCACTGGCCAATCTGGCCGTGCGAGGCGGCCTCTAGCTGGCGCAACGTCTGCGCGGAAAACGACGGTTGCACAGCGTCTGCGCGCTCTGCAGATTCACGCACCTTGACGTGCAATTCAGACAGGATCTTTTGCGTGTAATGACGTGTTTCTGCGAAGGGAATCTGCGCCACCCATTGGCTCACGCTGACCTGGCCCTGGCGCGGGTCACCGTTGCGCACCAGCCACTCATCAACCCGCCCTGGACCGGCATTGTAGGCCGCAAGCGCGAGCGCGTGCTCGCCATCGTAGCGGTCGAGCATTTTTTTCAGATAAGCGCTGCCGAGCGTTTTGTTATAAGCCGCATCGCTCACCAGGCGTTGTTCGCTGTACTCGAGGTTGAGCTCCCTGGCCATATCCCTAGCGGTGCCAGGCATAAGCTGCATCAAACCGCGAGCCCCTTTGGGAGATACCGCCGCCACCTGCCCTGCGGACTCGTTGGCGATCACTCGGGCAACCAGCGCTTTGAAGCCCACAAGCCCCTGTTGCACCGTATCGACCACCGGACCAAACAGACTGTTGGCGTGCGCTATGGTGTCACGATAGGTGCGGCTGGCCATGTCGCCGACTGAAGGCTGCAAGTGTGTAACTGGCGCGGCGCGAGGTGTATCGCTGGATGCGCCAGACAATTGTTTGACTAGCATGTCGGCAATACCAGTCTGGCGTCGCGATGCCAAGGTGTCTGCCAGCGCCTCATCATGAAAGTCACGTAAGGTATCAAGCTGTCGGCTGCGTAACGGGCTGTCCGCCGAAAGCACGTCCCCGGCCTTTCGCATCTGCTTTAGGATCTGTTGGAGAAACAGCGCCTCAAACTGTTCTGAGACCTGTTCCAGCCGTGCGCGACGGGCGATATCCACCGCGTCAGCTGTTGCGAAGCTGCCTGACTGTTGAGTCGGCTTAACGGTATTCATCTCGAGCGCTCCTTAAATCACGATCAGTTCGGCATTCAGAGCGTCTGCGTACACCAGAGCCTGCAAAATGCTCATCACGTCATCCGGCGTTGCACCCAGGCTATTGACCGTATTGATGATGCTTTGCAGATCGGCCCCAGCTGGCCACGCGAACATACCTTTCTGGTCCTGCTGTACATTGATGTCGCTATTGGGGGTTACTGCCGTCTGGCCGTTAGCGAATGCGCCGGGCTGACTGACCTGAGAAGTCTCGTTGATGGTGACGCTCAAGGTCCCGTGGGCTACCGCGGCGGCTTTGACCCTTACGCCCTGCCCAACCACCACCGTGCCGGTGCGACTATTAAAAACGACTCTGGGGCGCGTTCTTCCTTCCTCAACTTCTATGCCTTCAAGCATTGCCATGAAGCCGATACGCTGGTTGCTCGTGATGGGCGCTCGCAAGGATACTTTGGTCCCATCGAGCGCTGTTGCGGTACCGCTGCCGAAACGCTCATTGATGGCGTCGATCACACGACTTACGGTCTGAAAACTCGGTTGGCGCAGGTTCAGCATAACCTCGGCCCGCTGGCTGAAGTCGCTGGGTATCATGCGTTCAACCGTGCCGCCGTTGGCAATCAAGCCCGCGTTCGCGCTGTTGATTTGTACACTGGAACCACTGCGCCCGGAGGCACTAAGCCCACCAACCACCACAGCGCCTTGCGCAATGGCATACACCTCACCGTCGATGCCTTGCAGGGAAGTCATCAGCAATTGCCCACCACGCAGACTTTTCGCATCCCCCAAAGAAGACACTGTCACATCGACGGTCTGACCGGGGCTGAACGAGGGCGGAATGCTGGCCGTGACGGACACCGCCGCGACGTTTTTCAACTTGGGGTCGACATTGGGTGGCAGGTTGATGCCGAATTGCTTGATTAGGTTCGCAACCGACTGATTGGTGAACTTGACCTGGTTTTTGTCACCCGAACCATCGAGACCGACGACCAGACCGTAGCCGATCACCTGATTGCCACGGATGCCCTCAATATCCACCAGGTCCATCAACGGAACCGCCCAAGTGAGCGGCGACAGGGCTGCGACCAGGGTCGTCAACCCCAACTTCAGAGACATGCGCATAATAGGTTTTCCAGTCACATTGGAAAGAGAGGGTGGGTGAAAAATCGCGTCAACCAGCCCGCTGAATTGCTGTCGTTCAAAACACCGCGACCGGCGTAGGAAATCTGGGCGTTTGCAACGCTTTGCGACGACACCTGGTTGTAGCGATTGATGTCATCGATGCGCACCATTCCTGCAAGGCGAATGTACTCATCCCCCTGATTTAGACGCAGGGACTTCTCGCCTTTGATCAGCAGAACTCCGCTGGGCAAGACCCGGTGAACCGTGACGGCAATGGAGCCTCGCAACGTATTTTGCTGGGAACTTTTAGCCGCCCCATCGAAATCACGCGCAGCACTGGCCGAGGTTTCCAGATTGTCGTAGGTCTTGCCCAGCACCGTAGGAATTGCCACGGCGATATCCGATTCCTTGCCGAAACTGGTACCGGCGCTTTTACTCGACTGCGTCGACTCATCCAGTACCACCGTCACAATGTCGCCGACGCGCAAGGCGCGCTTGTCGTTATAGAACGAGATGCTGTTGGCGCGAAACAAGCCACCACTGGTGGTCGGCGGAAGCGTGTAATCGAGCTCCAGCGGCTCGAACGCCGCGGAGTCTTCGTCAGGCAGCATCTCGTAAAAACTCTGGCAACCGGTGAGACTCAGCATCAGCATCAGCATCAGCGGGAGCAGGAAGTATTTTCGTATCATCCCGCTTAAACCGTCTGATTGAGGAACTGCAACATACCCGACGACGCATCCAGCACCTTCGCATTAGCTTCATAGGCGCGCTGAATTGCAATCATCGAAACCATCGCCTCGACCACTTCGACGTTTGACCCTTCGAGTTGGCCCTGCTTGATTTCACCGAAGCCGCCCTCGCCCGCCACGCCCTCTACCGGTTCGCCGCTGGCAACGGTTTCGCGATACAGATTGCCGCCCATTGCTTCAAGCCCAGCCGGGTTGGTGAAGTTGACCAACATGATCTGGCCCAACTCGACCGGCGCGTTATCCTCCGGCAACGTTGCGGTAACGATACCGTCAGTGCCGACCTTGAAGTTTTTGCTGCCCACCGGCACTTCAATGGGTGGGGACAGCGGCAACCCCTGGGCATTGACTACCATGCCCTCGGCGTTGAGTTGCAATTGGCCGTTTTCGGTGTAGTACAGATCACCTGTCGGCGATTCGACCTGGAAAAAACCAGCGCCGACGATCGCCAGGTCCATGGGTTGACCAGTAGCCTGGATACTGCCTTCGGTGAACACTTTTTGTGTTCCAACCACTCGCACACCGCTGCCCAACTGGATGCCCGAGGGTACGGTATTGACTTGGTCGGCCTGAGCACCCGGCGGTACTTCGATGCTGTAGAACAGATCCTCGAACACCACGCGGTCGCTTTTAAAACCGACGGTATTGACGTTAGCTAGGTTGTTGGCGACAGCACCCATAGCTTTGTCTTGCGCCGCCAGGCCAGTTTTACTGATCCAAAGTGCAGAACTCATATATCCGCATTCCTAAGTGGGCACTTAACTGCCACGAACCATTCGGTTGCCCGCGTCGGATAAATCCTCGGCGGCTTTCATCATCTTGACCTGTGTTTCAAACAATCGGCTTAGACTCATTGTGCTGACCAGTTGATCGATCGCAGACGCATTGCTCGACTCCAAAAAACCGGACGCCAGCACTACACTTTCATCGACGTTTGCCGGCACGCCGTCAAGCGTGACCAACAACCCATCGCGGTCCTTTTTCAATTGTGCGGCAGGCACATCGACCAGTTTGATGCGTTCGACCTCCGCCATCACCGTCTCGCCCTGAGGCAGGATCGAAATCACACCGTCGGCACCAATGTGCAACTGGTCGTATTCCGGCACGATGATCGGCCCGCCCTCACCTAATACGGCACGACCGTTGACTGTCAGTTGACGTTCTGCATCGACTTTCATGGCGCCGTGGCGGGTGTAGGCTTCGCCCGAATCACTTTGTATCGCAATCAGGCCTTTACCCTGTATTGCGAAGTCGAGCTCGCGCCCGGTTGCCATCAGAGCGCCGGATTCCATGCTCACGCCATTGCTCTGGATTTGCACCATGTGTCGACTGTCGTAGCCCTCACCGTGTACAGGCACATGAGTGGATTGCACTAGGTCCGCGCGAAATCCAGGCGTGTTGACATTGGCCAGATTGTTGGCCCGCACCCCCAGAGCCGACATGGTCCGGGTGGCGGCAGTCATTGCTGTGTATCCCAAACGATCCATTGGTCGGCCTCAAATTGCATTGAACAACACTTGGGTGAGTTCTTTGTCGGTGGACAGGACCTTGCTGTTGGCCTGGTAATTACGCTGCCCTTCCATCAGACCGACCAGTTCGGCAGTCATGTCGACGTTGGAAGCTTCCAGCGCGCCGGGGGTCAGATCGCCAAACAGGCCAGTTCCGGGAACACCAAGAAGCGGGGTCCCCGACTCTCCGGTTTCCGTCCAGGTAGTGCCATTGCCGTTCAAGAGACCCTGATTGTTGGGAAAGGTCGCCAAAATCAACTGCCCCTGAATCATGCGCTCACCATTGCTGTAGGTAGCGTAAATCTTGCCGTCTTTTTCAATACTCACGGACGTGAACTCGCCTGCGGCATAGCCGTTGGGCTTGTTCGTGGTGACCGAAAAGGCGGATGCATACTGGCTGCTGCGCGAGTAATCGAGGGCGACCGTCATCGGCGCCACACCAGGAAAGGTCAGGTTAAGGCTCACCTGCCCCACCGGCGTCACGAGACCACCGGAAGCATTGAAGATCATGGTCTCGGGGGTGCCAACCGCCATATTGTCGGCGTAGTAATGCACGTCCCACTCATTATTATCGCGCTTGACGAAGTATTGGGTCAGAGTGTGTTCATTGCCCTGGGAGTCAAATATCTTCGTGGTATAGGTGTCGTGATAGGAGTCGATGTCGTCCGGATCGAACACCGGTGGAGCCGGATTGCCAGTCCGTGGAATGGCTGTCTTGCCCGAATCCAGGTTTGCCACAAAACTGATGCCATCCGTGGCACGGGCCGGCAGACTCGTGTTCTGCAATTTCATGCCGCCGACAATACCCACCATCAGCCTGCCATCGGCATCCACGGTGTAGCCCTGTAGAAAATCACCCGAACCATTCAGGAGGCGATTTTGCTTGTCGACACCGAAATCGCCGGAACGGGTGTAGCTGATGTCGCCAGCCGCATTCTGTGCAACAAAAAAACCGCCCCCCGAAATGGCCATGTTCAACGCGTTGCCAGTACCTACGTGGTGCCCACCCAGGTTTATGGTCTGGCTGCTGCCCAACACACTGACGCCCATTGCCATGCTCCCGGCATACAAGCTACCAAACTGGGTACGTGACGATTTGAAACCGGTGGTGCCCGCGTTGGCGATGTTATTACTGATGTTGTTCAGTTGCGTAGAGACTGCGTTCAAGCCAGTCAGTGCAATGTTAAAGCTCATTGAAAAAAACCTCGCAACGAATGATTGAACATGGCGGCTTGGGCACGAGGCGCAATTACATCGGGCAACGACGTCTTGCCGAATTCGGTGATGTTGTAGAACGGCACGCTACCCACGCCCTTGATATCCAGAATCGGCCCTTGGGCGCTGACTTTGACGCCGGTCACTACACCTTCTATTTGCACGACCGGTATTTCGCCGTTGTCGGACTTGACTTCGATCCCGTACTTTCCTGGTTTCAAACCGAGGGCAACCGGGTCGATCTCGAAGTTCACGACGCCAGCATCGCTGGCAGGCAGTTTGACCTCGGTTTTCTCCCCATTGGCATCGGTTAACGTCAGCACCGTCTCGCCAGATGAATGTTTAAGGTTCACTTCTCCCTTGATTTTCTCGCTGCCCAGCTCCACAGAATCTAGAGCCACTTTGACAGTCTGGCCAACCAGTGCAGCTGCAGTCAGCGTTTGCAAGTTGTCCTGCAGAACCAGATTCTGCTCGGCCAACGCCGCCATGTTTTCCAGGCTTTGCACCTGGGACATTGCCGCGAACTGAGACAGGAATTCAGCGCTGTCGACCGGCTTGGTGGGGTCCTGATTGCGGATCTGCGCTACCATCAGCGCGATGAACTGGTTTTGCGTGTCGGCGCCGTTGCTCATCAGGCTTGGTAAATTGCTTGCGCCATCGTTATAGGTAGGAGCGTTAGGGTTGATGGTACTCATTACATCTCCCCAAGCTTGAGCAGACTCTGTTGCATACCCTTGACGCGATTGAGTACTTCGACACTGGTCTCGAAACTGCGTGTGGCGGACATCATGTCGGTCATTTCTTCGATCTCGTTGACGTCGGCGTAAAACACATAACCACTGCGATCCGCCAACGGATGGTTGGGTTCATAACGTTTTTGCGGTTCCCGATCCGAACTGACCACGTCCATCACCTGGACGTGAGCACCGCTCATGCCACCGTTGCGGACCAGATCATCGTTTCCGTAAACGGCGGCAAACACCGGCTTGCGCGAGCGATACACAGCATCCTCGCTACCGGCAGCGGATTCGGAATTGGCCAGGTTGCTGGCCACGGTGTTCAAGCGCACTGTCTGAGCGTTCATCGACGAACCGGCAATGCGAAAAATGGAATCAAAAGACATGGAATCAACGCCCCTCGATGGCTTCTTTCAGCCCGCGGAATTTCATATTGAGAAAGGTCAGACTGGTCTGGAAATCGGTCGTGCTTTTGGAAAACGCAGCCTGTTCAACACTCAACTCGACCGTGTTACCGTCCTGGGACGGCTGACTTGGAACTCTGTATTGCAACTTCGATAGCTGGCCTGCCCCGAAAAAAGGAGAACCGTGACGACTCATCTCCGCGGCAAAATCCAGATCTCGTGCCTTGAAGCCCGGGGTGTCCTCGTTAGCCAGGTTTGCCGCAAGAATTTCACTGCGCTGTATATGTAAATTGAGCGCGCGAATATGCACGCCCATTGCCTTATCAAAACTTATACTCATGTATTAACGCTCACCCTTTACATTAAGCAATGGCAGACAACAGCATGAAACATGCCAATTTCAATAAAAACACCAACGACCTGATTTATATGAGCTTTCTAGTTAACCCAAGTGAAAAAAATGCCGACGCACTTCCTTATTTACGAGCGCTCACCAACAAATGCGGAAGTTATCCTTCCGCACCATTTCCACGATTGATCGTTTTGCTGGCGCTGTCAGGCATGGCTTCAATGACTCAAGCCGCGCCAACCGAGCAAATCGAACAGGCAGTCAGGGGATATTGGGGACATCGTTTGGACGAAGAGGCACAAAAAAACGGCTGGAAGTTGTCGCGATTCACCTTCAAAAACACCGCACTCGAAGCAACGCACACAGACTCTTCCCTGCCCTGCCCCGCCCCTCCCGTCGTCCGCGCCAGAGGCGATGACAGCTCAGTATTTGCACGACAGCGCCTGGAGGTCACCTGCCCACCCACACCCAGTTGGGGCTTCATTCTCAACAGTCAGGTCAACATTTTTATCAACGCTGTATTCTCAAGACAAACACTGAAGCGAGACCAGGGCATTACGCGCGACCAGGTCGAACTCAAGGAGCTGAAAATCAGCCAACAGCCAAATGGCTACATCAGTCGACTGGATGAAGCGGTCGGCAAAAGAACGCTGCGACGGGTCCGTGCGAACCAGGCACTTAATGTAACGACGCTGGGAACAGCCTGGTGGGTGCGGCGCGGCCAGAAAGTGGACATCGTCGCGCGCTATGGCAACATCCATGCAACAACTCAGGGACAGGCACTCGAGGACGGCAGGCAGAGCGACGTAGTGCGAGTGAAGAATCCAGACAGCAACAAGATTATCAATGCAAAAGTCGTGGAGCCCGGTGTGGTCAGCAGCACGTTCGATTAGGCTCTGTACGAAACCCCTTGAAATATCGATTTCTGTAGAATCCCCTGCCATCACAGCTAGGAGGCCACGATGGCAAAACGGTACGCCCCCCCCCCCGACGCAGCCTGGGATTTGGTTGCAGATATCTTCACTGAAACCCGCCATGGCGGACGCCCGCGCGCAGATGATCGCTTGATGCTTAACGGCGTGCTCTGCTCAGGCGCGGCCTGGAGAGACATGCCAGAGGGCTTCGGCCCTTGGTCGACGGTATATCAGCGGTTTCGTGACTGGCGCAATCGCGAGAACTTCGAGCAGATACTCAAACGACTTCACATCCGATTGAACGAGCAAGGCTTGATTGATCTGGAAACTTGGATGATCGACTCCACTGCTGTGCGTGCAATCCGAGCCTCCTCAGGCGCCGAAAAAAGGGGGCCTGAAGAACCGCAAGACCACGCGCTCGGACGCAGCCGGGGCAGCCTGACGACCAAGACTCACATGCTGTGCGATGCTAATGGCGTGCCTTTGCGCTTCCTCCTATCAGGCGGACAGGCCAGCGATATCGCCTTTGCCCAGCCGCTGCTGGATGAGGCTTACATCCCAAGTCTGCGCGGTCGTCCCCGCAAACGCTATCGATAGTTGCTGGTCGAGAAGAGCTATGTCGCCGTGGCCTTGCGCTGTTACTGCGATCGTTTTCGGATGCAGCCTGTGATCCCGTTGCGCAGCATGAAACGCAAACTCAAGCCGGGTTTGCCAAGGCTGTTTGATCACCCCAAATACCGACAGCGCAACATCATCGAGCGCATGTTCGGATGGCTGAAGGAGAACCGCCGCATCGTTACACGCCTCGACAAGCTCGCGAAAAGTTTTGTGGCGATGGTCTCATTGGCCTGTGCCAGTTAAAAACTGTTACCTATGTG
>Ga0075436_100003779_pt1 | contig 10386 bp, 9 predicted proteins | sample RhiMethybrSRZTD5_FD_75303 | JGI IMG/M metagenome (GOLD analysis project Ga0075436, IMG submission 75303) | Populus rhizosphere microbial communities from Tennessee, USA - Rhizosphere MetaG P. TD hybrid SRZTD5 | ecosystem: Host-associated > Plants > Roots > Rhizosphere > Soil | place: USA... | reverse complement strand
GCCAGCTTCAGCTCTTCCTTTGTCGTGAAGATGCGCAGCCGCGCTAGCGCTTCTTCATCCGTGGGCTTCTGGACGAAAACCGTTTCGGACAGGTTCATCTCTCGCGCGATGGCGAGCATCTGTTCGTCCGAGAGTTCGTCACCGTCAGTGAAGACCGCCAGCGGATTGCCGGCAAACCGCGTGGTAGTGAAAACATCGAGCGTGTAGTAGCGGTGTTCCATGGCTGGATTTCCGTGTTGGTCGCGGCCGCGCTCAGATGCGCTGGAGCTGGGCGACCGTCCTTTCGTTCTTGATGTTCCCCGTATTGAGAGTGGATTTCGGCTCGAACAGCACCACGTGAACCTCTTCGTCGGCGACGGGAAGATGCTCGATGCCGTGCGGCACGATGATGAATTCACCCTCGCGAACAACCGCTTCACGATCGCGGAATCTCATGCGCAATGTGCCTTTCGTCACGAGAAACATTTCGTCTTCTTGGTCGTGATGATGCCAGACGAATTCGCCCTTGAGCTTGACCGCCTTAATATAAAAATCATTCAGCTCCCCGATGATTTTGGGACTCCAGCGATCGGAGAAGCTGTTGAACTTATCCGCGAGATTGATCGTGTTCATGACCCCACCTCTTACTCTCTGACCAGCTATAGACCGTGAACGGTTTCTGTTACGGAATCGAGAACGCGTCGCGTTGTTTCCGGTTTGCTGGTTTCACAGTAAATTCGCAGAACGTTTTCCGTACCGGATGCGCGTACCACCACCCAGCCCGCTTCTCCGAGATACAATTTAATGCCGTCCATGTCTTCTCGTCGCACCACCAGAAAGTTGAGGACGCGATTCAGCTTGCCGTCAGAAAAGTGCGCAATGGCTTTCTCTTTTTGACCCGGCTTCAACTCAAGATCCACGCGCCCGTAATGGTATTCGCCAAATTCCGCATGCAGTGCGGCTAGCAACTCGCCCAGCGATTTGCCGTGCCAGGCCATCAACTCCGCGAGAAAGAGAGCGGAAACCGTTGCATCGCGTTCGGGAAGATACAGGCTTGTGCCAATGCCGCCGCTTTCCTCGCCTCCGATCAAGATGTTTTGTTCCAGCATCAATTCGCAAATGTATTTGAAGCCGATGGGCACTTCGTGGAGCTTACGCCCGAATTTCGTTGCCAGCTTGTCGATCAGCTTCGTCACGGAGAAAGTCTTCGCAATATCCCCCGAAAGATTGCGTGTTCCGGCGAGGTGCCACACCAGCAGCGCCAGAATCTGATGCGGATTGACGAACGCGCCGGTGCGATCAATGGCGCCGATGCGGTCGCCATCGCCATCCGCGCAGAAGCCCGCATCGTATTTGCCCGCGAGTACAGCCTGGCGCAAAGCTTCGATGTGCGGCTCGATGGGTTCCGGATGCACCCCTCCAAAACGCGGGTCGCGCGTTCCCCGGATTTCGTCGCACGGAATGCCGTTGCGGCGGAGCAATTCGGGCAGCAAGCCCGCAGCCGCCCCGTGCATGGGATCAAAAACGAATCGCAGCTTCGCGTCACGCAGGCGCTTCCAGTCCACTAGTTTTCCCAGTGCATCCAGGTACGGCCCGCGAGGTTCGACCGAGTGAATCAGGTCCTTACGCGGCGGAAGCGGGGGCACGCCTTTTTCCAGAACGCCCGCGAGCTCCTTTTCAATTTGAGCAACAATCGAAGGAAGTGCGCTGCTGCCATAGCTCGCCTTGTACTTCATTCCGTTCCAGCGGTACGGATTGTGGCTCGCCGTGATGACGATGCCGCCGGCGGCCTTCTGATGCCGCACCAAAAACGAAACCGTAGGCGTGGGGCAGGGCTTGTCCGCAAGCCACACCGGAGTTCCCGACGCGCTGATCACGTCTGCAACCGCCTCGGCGAACCGGTCTGAGGAATAGCGGTGGTCGTAGCCGATAATCACGCCTTTGCGCGCGTCTTCGCCGCGAACCACATAGCGTCCAATCGCGTGCGCGACGATGCGCGCGTTTGCAAACGTAAAGTCGTCTGCAATGATGCCGCGCCACCCGTCCGTGCCAAACTTAATCGCAGGAATCATGAATGAGGAAAAGTATACGCGAACCCAAGCGCTCGCCAACAGCCGGATTGGCCTGTTCTACAGAAGCTCTTTTCGCTTTTGTTCTTCGAGGTGCTTCACGATTTTGGCGACGTCCTGGGCGCGGTCGCGGGGACAGATCAGCAGCGCGTCAGGCGTTTCCACGACGACGAGGTCACGCACCCCGATCGCTGCGACGAATTTCGAAGGCGCCCATAAGAAATTCCCTTCGGCATCGAATACTTGGCCTTCGCCCGCGAGCACGTTCTCGCCATTTTTCTTGGCGAGCAGTTCGTAAACAGCCGCCCAGGAGCCAATGTCGCTCCAGCCAATTTCCGCGGGAATCACAAATACGCGCGGCGTGCCTTGCACGCGCGTGGCTGGCTCGAGCACCGCATAGTCCACAGAAATGTTCTCCAGTCTTTCGTACATGGCGCGAAGCCTGCGCTCGTAGTCGCGCTTACCAATAAAGCCCGCAAGCTCTTCCAGAGCGGCGCCCGTCTTCGGCAAGAAACTCTTCAGGTTCTCGAGAAACGTCGAGACTCGCCAGAAAAACATCCCGGCGTTCCAGTGATACTTGCCGGAGGCCACGTATTCCACGGCAAACGGCAGCGCCGGCTTTTCCGTGAAGCGCTTCACCGCAAAGACAGGGAATCCTTTGGCGGAAATCGGCTCGCCCATCCGTTCGATATAACCGAAGCCAGTCTCCGGCCGCGTCGGAGGGATGCCCAGAACCACCATGCGCCCCTGTTCGCGAGCCAGGTCCAGCGCCGCGGCAACGATCTTTCGATATTTCTCCGGCTGCGCAATGTAATGATCCGCAGGCAAAACCGCCAGCAGCGCATCCCCCCGCGCGGAATGCCGCGCATGAATCGCGGCGAGCCCAATCGCTACCGCCGTGTTCAAACCTTTCGGCTCGATCAGCACGCGCTTGCGTGCCGCCGCAGGAACCTGCTTTCGAACAGCCGCAGCCTGCTCCGTGTTCGTCACCGTCCAGATGCGCTCCGCCGGAATCAGCGGACGCAGCCGCGCGACCGTCTGCTCCAGCATCGTTTCCTTGCCCACGATATTCAGGAGTTGTTTCGGCGTGCGCGTGCGGCTCCGCGGCCAGAACCGCGTCCCCCGCCCCCCAGCCAGAATCACCGCATGTGTTGTGAGCTGTTTCATGGGTCTTGGTTTCGCGCTTATTCGAAAACCGTCTTTTCGACTTCACGCCACGAATGGCTCTGCTCGAGGCGAGCCCGCAGTGCGGCTAAGTCTGGCACGTACGTGCTCAGGACCTTCGTGGGTTCTGTAGGATTCAACGCAAATTTCTCCGAGCCCGCGGGAATCAACCAGCATTCTCCGCATTGATATCTCGCCGATTTGTTGCTCCAGGCAAAATCGCCGCCGCCGGTCAAAACGACGAGCAAATCAAAATGTTCGGGGTTCGAAGGGTTCTCCATGGGCGTGATGATTTTCCATCGCTCGGTTGCGAAGTGCGGGCAGGCGGCAAGCAGCTCTTTTCGCGATCCATGGGATGGCAAAAGGAGCCGCGACACTTTGCCCAGAATGGGCCTTCCGAATTGAATGACATCTAGGGCTTTCTCGATGTGCAATTCTCTGGGTTTCCCATGAGCATCCACGCGGCCATAATCGTAAATGCGATAGGTCAGGTCGGAGTATTCCTGAATTTCGCAAAGCACCATCCCGGGACCAATGGTATGCGGGGTGCCTGCCGGAACAAAAAAAGTGTCTCCCAATTGCACGCGCCATTGAATGAAGACTTCTTCCAGCGTTTGAGCTTCGACAGCTTTCACGAACTTTTCCCGGTCAGCCTTCGGCACGAGTCCGATGAGGACGCGTGCACTGGGCTCGGCGGAAATGATGTGCCACATTTCCGTTTTCCCGCGGCCACCGGCGGCTTGTTCATGAGCGGCCGCGTACGCATCGTCCGGGTGCACTTGGATGGAGAGCTTGTCATTCGGGAAAATGAACTTAATCAGAAGCGGAAAATCCCCCGCCTCGGCGAAGCGCGTGCCGCGCCATTCGGGCGGCATCTCTCGCCATGCTTCCCCGAGTGTCTTGCCTGCAAAGGGCCCGGTCGCGACCTTGCAATCGACACCAGTGAGCCAGACTTCGCCAATCGGCTCCGCCAAATTTGTCTTTTCAGGAAAAAGCGGCGCGAGCGAGCGCATCCCCCAAATGCGTTCTACGAACTTCGGCTCAATGCGAAAGGGCTCGGGCTTCACAGTCTAGGCGGCCGCTTCCGCGTGCGCAAAAAATCTTTCCAGTCGTCGCAGCCCTTCCTCAATGCGCTCGATCGAAGTCGCGTACGACAAGCGCAAGTAGCCCGGCGCGCCAAACGCTTCGCCCGGAACCACCGTAACGTGCGCCCTGTCCAGAAGCATCTTGGCAATTTCCGTATCCGACTTCGCCAGTGCCGACCGTCCTCCGCCACTCGCCAAATGCTCAGAAATATTCGGAAACGCATAGAACGCGCCACCCGGCCATTCGCATGTGACGCCGGAAATGGCGCGCAATCCTTCCACGATTCGCTTGCGCCGCTTCTCATATTCCGCCAGCATCACTGGCACAGTCTCCATCGAACCGGTCATCGCTTCCAGAGCGGCGTACTGCGCGACCGAAGTTGGGTTTGAAGTCGACTGGCTCTGTAATTTAATCAGCGCCTGAATCAGCGCCTCCGGTCCCAGCGTGTAGCCGATACGCCACCCGGTCATCGCAAACGTCTTCGACATCGAGCCGATGATAATGACTTTTTCCTTTGCCCCATTCGCGCTGGCGATGGAAAAAGGCTTGTGCGGTTCATACGTGAAGTGCGAATAGCACTCATCACCCATCAGCCACACGTTATGCTTTTTGCAAAGCGCGAGGATGCGCTCGTACTCATCCGGAGGGACTACTCCGCCAGTCGGATTACATGGCGAGTTCACAATCAAAAGTTTCGTCTTCGGCGTAATTGCTTTTTCAATCGCCGATGCCCGCACAGTGAAGCCATCGTCGGGATGCGTCTCCACGTACACTGGCGTTCCGCCCGCATACTTCACAATGTCCGGAAAACTGACCCAGCACGGAGTGGGGACAATGACCTCATCACCCTGCTGAATCAGCACGCTCATCACATTGAAAATGGAATGCTTGCCGCCCACGCTGACGGCGCACTCCTTCGGCTCGAATGACGAATGCAGTTCGCGCTTATGCCATACACAGATCGCTTCGCGCAGAGGCCCAATGCCTCCCGCAGGCGTGTACTTCGACTTGTTTTCGTTAATCGCTCGTATGGCCGCCTTCTTAATATGATCTGGCGTAGGGAAGTCTGGCTCGCCGGGGCCAAAGTCGGCCACGTCGATGCCTTTGGCTTTCATCTTTTCGGCTTCGGCAAGGACGGTAGCGGTTGGCGAGATTTGGATTCGGTTGATGCGGTCGGTCAGTTGCACCTCAAGCTCCTTCGGTGTTGGGCAAGTTGCTGCCAGCAGTTTACAACCAGGACGCAGCGGGGCAAACACCGAATTGGCCTCATAGGACGCCTTGACCAGGGCACGCGGCAGGACCAAGGGCTAGTGTCTCAATTTGAATTCTCCATGGCAGCGCGGACCTTTTGCTCAATTTGACGCCAGTATTTTTCCTGCTTCCTCATTGAATAGACTGCCTTAGCTACTTTGTATCTCATTTGGCAATATCCCAACGCCCATTGAAGTTCTGTTTGGTTCTTGTGCTCAATGGCCTCTTCAATGCGCCGCATTTCCTTGAAGCGTGTCATGGCTATCCTGCAAAGTATGCCACAGCGCGCGGTACCGGAATTAGCCCCTTACGGCCTGGAACTGAGACAATGCTGACGAAAGGTCTTTCGACTCAGGACACTTTCGCTCGCAGCCGCTGCTCGACGATGGGGGGAACCAACCCGTCCAGCGGCCCGCCATGTTGCGCGATCTCCCGCACCAGCTTGGAACTCAGGTAGCTGTACGGTTCGCCGGGAAGCATGAAGACGGTTTCCAGCCGCGGCTCGAGCTTGCGATTCATCAGCGCCATTTGCAATTCGAATTCGTAATCCGAAATGGCGCGAATACCCCGGAGAATCACGCCGGCGCCACGTTTGCGCGCATAGTCGACAAGCAGTCCGTCGAACACGTCGACTTCGACGCTTACCCATTTTCTCGTCACTTCCCGCAGCATCTCCACGCGCTCGGGAACGCTGAACAACGGCTGCTTTTCCGTGTTTCGCAGCACGGCCACAATCAGCAGGTCAAACATTTTCTCGCCGCGCTCGATCAGGTCGAGGTGGCCGTTGGTCACCGGGTCAAACGAGCCCGGATAGATGGCAATTGATGTTTTCATCGCGATTTCAATCTCGGCGTAATGCCGGGGCTATTCTAACTCATGCACAAAAGGCCCGCCTGCCGAAAGTTTGCTGTCCGCTCAAGCACGCACTTCACGGGCTTTGTAAATCTTCTTCGCAGAAATCCGGAGATATGACAGTATGCCTGTGCCAGTGCTACATAGCAGCAATTTGCATTTTTCGTTGGGGAAGGGATTGACAAGACCATGCTTCAGAGCTTCTTGCAAAATGTCATTCTGAATTTCACGGTGCGAGGTTTTCTCTTGTTTTTCTTTTGCGCTCTCCTGATTCCGAAAATAGCCATCGCTCAGCAACCCGCTCTGAATCTCATGCCCATGCCTGCAAGCGTGCAGGCAGGATCAGGAAGCTTGAGCATCGATTCTTCCTTCTCCGTTGCCTTGACGGGGCACACTGAGCCGCGCCTCGACCGTGGCGTGGAACGGTTCCTGGAGCACCTGAAGCGTCAAACAGGGCTCCTTGTGAGTTCCAAGCCGGCCAAATCGGCGCAAGCCACCTTAGTCATTCACACGGATCATCGGAACAAGGAAGTCCAGGAAGTCGGCGAGGACGAATCCTACGTCCTTGAAGTGACCATCACAGGAGCAAAGCTCACCGCTCCAACTCCTCTCGGCACGCTGCGCGGCTTGCAGACTTTTCTGCAGCTTGTGGACGTTTCGAGAGATGGTTTTGCAGCGCCCGCGGTAACCATTCAAGACAAGCCGCGCTTTCCCTGGCGCGGACTGATGATCGATTCGGCGCGGCATTTCACTCCGCTCGACGTGATTCGCCGGAATCTCGACGGCATGGAAGCCGTGAAGCTGAATGTCTTTCACTGGCACCTCACGGACAACCAGGGGTTCCGTGTAGAAAGCAAAAAAGCTCCGAAGCTCCATGGGCTGGGCTCGGGCGGGCAGTATTACACGCAAGAAGAAATCCGCGAAGTGATTGCCTATGCCCGGGATCGCGGCATCCGCGTCGTGCCGGAAATTGAGATGCCGGGGCACAGCACGGCCATTTTTGTCGGCTACCCGGGAATCGCCAGCACGCCTGGGCCCTTCAAGATCGATGAAGAATGGGGCGTGATGGATCCGGCGATGGATCCCACGAACGAGCAAACGTACAAATTCCTCGATCAATTCATTGGAGAGATGGCCAAGCTCTTTCCCGATCATTACTTTCATATTGGCGGAGACGAAGTGAACGGGAAAGCGTGGGACGCTAACGCGAAGATCCAGGAATTCAAGAAAGCCCACGGCTACAAGTCGAACGAAGAGCTCCAGAGCTACTTCAGCCAGCGAGTGCAGAAGCTGGTAACCAAGCACGGAAAAGCGGCTATCGGCTGGGACGAAATCTTCGTTCCAGGCGCGCCGAAGGACGTCGTCATTCACTCCTGGCGCGGACCGGACGCGCTTGCAGCCGCGGCGAAACAGGGCTATCGCGGGATTCTTTCCAACGGCTACTACATTGATTTGATGTGGAGCGCTGCGCGGCACTATGCCGTGGATCCCCTGGGAGGCGCCGCGGCCGATTTGACCCCAGAGCAGAAACAACTGGTGCTCGGCGGCGAAGCCACCATGTGGTCGGAATTCGTCAACTGGGAAAATATTGACTCGCGCATCTGGCCGCGGACCGCGGCAATCGCGGAGCGCTACTGGTCGCCACAATCGGTGACGGGTGTGCCCTCCATGTATGCGCGCCTCGACGTGATCAGCCAGAGACTCGAGTGGCTCGGCATTACCCATCGCAGCCAATATCGCAAAATGTTGCAAAGAATCGCCGGTCCGGCGACGCCGGAGGAATTTGCGGCGCTCAAGGCGTTCGCCGACCTGCTCGAGCCGGTGAAGGATTACACGCGCGGCGATTCCACTTCCTGGAAAGCGATCACCACCTCTCCTCTCAATCATCTCGTCGATGCCGTCCCGCCGGAAAGTGATGCGGCAAGGCGCTTCGGTGAATTGGTCGACAAATTCATTTCGACTTCGTGTCTGGACACCGACTCGGGCGAGCGCCTCCGCCCGCAGTTCACCGTCTGGCGCGACAATGACGCTAAGCTACGGCCGCTCGCGCAACGCTCATTCCTGGTTCAGGAAGCGGCAGGAAAATCGCAGGACCTCTCCACGCTCGGAGTGATGGGCCTTGGCGCTCTCGACGTTATCGCCAAACGCCAGCCTGCGCCGGATTCCTGGAAGGCGCAGCAGCTCGCTACCATCGAACAATTGAAGAAGCCCCAGGCTCAACTGCTCTTGGTTCCTGTGGCCGCCGTACAAAAACTCATCGAAGCAGCTGCCGCCGGCGGAACCTGCACAGGCGGGAAGTAAAACGGCCCAGAATATGAGACTGTTTCAGTCCTATTATAAATAGCACAAAATAAAAGACTTACTGACATCCTCGCAGATAAGATAGCGTTGACTTTTCCCTTGGAAATAGAGTATATTCTATGTGCGACTAGAACAGTCGTATATGTGGGAAATCGAGGAAGTCCCGGTTTCGATGTTCAAGCTTTCCAAGAGAGCTGATTACGGGTTAATAGCCGTCAAGCACCTGGCTTTGCATCGCCGCGATCACGCCTGCAGCGCCAGCGAAATTGCCGAGGAATACGGCATTTCCGCCACGCTGATGGCCAAGGTGCTTCAGAAACTGGCCCATAAGTCCATTGTGGCGGCAAAACACGGTTCGAGTGGCGGGTACCAGCTGTCGAAGGAGCCGTCTCAGATCAGCGCCTTGGAGGTCATTTCCGCGATTGACGGGCCGGTTTTGATTACTTCCTGCGTGACGAACCACGGGAATTGCGATGCGACCGAACGCTGTTCGGTAAAAGAGCCGTTACGACGCGTGAACGAAAGCATCTTAAGTGTGTTGGGCTCGGTCACGATTGCGCAGATGAGCGAAGAGCCGCACGAGCCATCGCTCGTGGCATTGAGGACTTAGGAGAATTAGGAGAAAAAGGGATATGGCCGTCACACTGCCGATTTACATGGACAATCATGCGACCACTCCGGTCGATCCCCGGGTGTTGGAGGCGATGCTTCCGTATTTCACCAACAAATTTGGCAATGCCGCCAGCCGCAATCATTCCTTCGGCTGGGCTGGCGAAGAAGCGGTAGAAAACGCGCGGCAGCAGATCGCTTCGCTGATTAACGCCACTTCGAAAGAGGTTATTTTCACCAGCGGCGCCACTGAGTCTGACAACCTGATGATCAAGGGCATCGCGGAAATGTTCCGCGAAAAGGGCAATCACATCATCACGCAGTCCATTGAGCACAAAGCCGTGCTCGATACCTGCAAGAACCTTGAAAAGCATGGTTTCGAGGTGACCTATCTGCCGGTGCAGCGCGACGGCCGCGTCAGCTTGGAAGATTTGAAGGCGGCCATCAAGCCGACCACGATTTTGATCACCATTATGTATGCCAACAATGAAATTGGCGTGATCAATCCCATCGCGGAGATCGGAAAGCTTGCCAAGGAGCGCGGGATTTTCTTTGCCGTGGACGGCGTGCAGGCAGTTGGCAAGATTCCGGTTGACGTTCAGAAGGACAACATCGACCTCCTGGCGATCAGCGGGCATAAGATTTATGGGCCCAAGGGCGTCGGCGCCCTGTACGTGCGGCGCCGCAACCCGCGCGTACAGCTTTCCGCCATTATTGATGGCGGCGGCCATGAGCGCGGCATGCGCTCCGGCACGCTGAACGTGCCGGGCATCGTGGGTCTGGGCAAGGCGTGCGAAATCGCGCAAAAAGAAATGCCGGAAGAGAGCGTGAAAATGCGCGGCTTGCGCGACCGCCTGAAGGCTGGCCTCGAAGCCAAGCTGGACGAAGTTTTCGTCAACGGTTCTATGGAACATCGTCTACCCAACAACCTGAACATGAGCTTCGCCTACGTGGAGGGTGAATCCCTGTTGATGGGCATTAACGACGTCGCCGTTTCGAGCGGTTCGGCCTGTACCTCGGCAACCCTCGAACCCAGTTACGTACTCAAAGCTTTAGGTGTAGGCGAAGACCTCGC
>Ga0075436_100003778_pt1 | contig 10387 bp, 7 predicted proteins | sample RhiMethybrSRZTD5_FD_75303 | JGI IMG/M metagenome (GOLD analysis project Ga0075436, IMG submission 75303) | Populus rhizosphere microbial communities from Tennessee, USA - Rhizosphere MetaG P. TD hybrid SRZTD5 | ecosystem: Host-associated > Plants > Roots > Rhizosphere > Soil | place: USA... | reverse complement strand
CTCAAAGGTGCCGGCGCAGGCGGTTTCGCCGCAATCGCGCTCGGAGCGCTGCTTGCCGCCGTCGGTTCTACTTTCGTTGCTGCTGGACGCGCAGGCACAGGTGGCGGCGCGCCATTCCCCGCCGCAGGCGTACGAGTTTCTGCCGGCGCAGCTTGCGGCCCCGGACCAATCCGGTCTCCCGGAAAACGCATGCCCCAAAAACCCACCGCCGGCTCGGTAAACTCCAGTTCCACGTACCCGCTGGCGTTGCGGTAATTCTTTGACTTCACCACCTGGCACACCACTTCTTTTTTCGTGCTCTCGTTGGTCAGAAAGAGCAGTTGCCCCGGCGCCATCGCGGAGGTCAGTCGAATCACCGCGCCCGACCCGAAAACCATCACCGTCTTCGTGGACTCGGAAAAAGGTTCGCGTTTGTCGCTTCCTTCCGCCGTGCGTGCTCCATTGACCGTGATGGGGATTTCCAGCGCCACCGGCTGCGCTTTGATTGTGGATTCCATGGACGCCGATCCCGAACGTGCCGGGCTTTCCGGAGCTGTCAGCGTATCGGAACCCTTGGTGATGGGGGCCATTTAGTGCACATCCGCGAAGCAGAATTTTGTCGCTCGCCCTGTCCGGAAAGACCTGCCATCTTGCCTGCTTGCGGCAGGTGGGCAAGAAGGGCAGCTTTTGGGCATTTGGGCTACCTTTTATATCTTCCGCTTCCGCAGAAAGGCCCAACATAGTACGCGCGTACCACTTTTCGTTATTGAGCACCTGTCCCTCCGAACAGGTCAGAATTTCGCGGTTGTCGAGGTTTCAAAAATTGCGCCGGAAATATGCGCTGCGTGTCTCAGCTAACTTGAAGCAATTGCGGCGGCGTGTGCAGTGCGGGAGCCTTGCTGCCGCTTTCCCACGAGTTACGAGTCACTTTCGCAATGCGAGGATCCTTGCTCTTCTCCCCCGCTGTCAACTGTAAGCTATCGGCTGTCAGCTTCTTTTCATTTTCACCAGTCACCAACCAACAGTCACGAGTCACTGTTTTTTCAGCGGCGGCTTAAATCGTTCATCCACTTCCACTTGATAACCGGTCACCAGCTTGTTCGTTTCGTTCGCCATCCCGATCACCGCTTGCAGTTCCTTGAACATCTCGTCCGTCATCCCTTTTCCAAACGCCGACGCCGTGTGCGAATAGATGCAGTACGTGCAATTGTTCGTCACGCTCACCGCGATGTAGATCAGCTCCTTGGTCAGCGGATCCAGTGCCCCCGCCGCCATCACCTGCTTAATGCTTTCCCACGTGCGTTTCAGCAGCGCGGGATCGTGCGCGATGGCTTTCCAGAAATTGTTGATCCAGTCCGTCTTGCGCGTGGCCATGATGTCGTCGTAAACCGCGCGCACCTGCGGGTTCGCGTCCTTATATTCAATCAATCCAAACGTGGACATAAGACTCTCCAAATCTCGCGAATTTGCTGCCGCCGGCATGATTCTATCGCGACTCTTCCTCGCGCCACTCGTTATCCGTGGCTTCTTGCGGCTTCCACGCATTTTTTCGTTCCTCTGAATGAAATTCATTCTTCTTGACACCGGGCGTTGGGGCGGGTTACAACTCCTTCCATCAGCCATATTGGTTTTTGAAGGTGCAGGGATTCTTCGAGGCATAGGGCGAGCTGGTCCGGGGGGCTTGTCCTTAAATGGCGGATCTCAGTCCAATAATCGAATGCAAGTGGGTTTCTTATTAGGCCTCTGAGTGGCCTTGATTCATCCATCGCGCCCCGGCTCTTTCGGGTGCGCGGGGTGCTGCTGGTTCACGTTCTTGATCTCGAAGAGGGGGGAAATTGAATTTATGAAGCGCCTAGTCATCGCAATTCTGATTGTATTCTCACTCGCAGTAGCCGCAAACGCCCAGACCTTCCGCGGCACCATCAACGGCACGGTCAGCGACCCGTCGGGTGGCTCGGTTCCCAACGCCACAGTCAAGGCCACGGAAACCGCCACCGGCATCGATCACACCACCACCACAACCAGTGACGGAGCCTTCGCGTTTCAGGACATTCCACTGGGCCAGTACAAAATCACGGTGACCGCGACGGGTTTCCCAGCCTACACCGTGGACAAGGTGGAAGTTAGCGCGGGCCAAATCTATACGCTCTCGGTGAAACTCTCGCTCCAGCAGCAGACCACCACCGTGGAAGTTTCCGCCGCCGCTCTCACGCTCGACACCACCACGCAAACGCAGACGATGACGATTCCTGACGACGTGGTACAGAACATTCCCCTCAACGGGCGTGACTTCACGCAAATGATCGGCGTCTCACCGGGTTTTGGCGGCTACAACGTCGGCGGCTTTGGCTCGTTGAACGGAACGCGACCCAATCAAATCAACTGGCAGATCAACGGAGTGGATAACAACGACTTCTGGCACAACATTCCGGCTATCAATCAGGGCGGCGTCTCCGGTATCGCCGGCACCGTCCTGCCGATTGACGCAACTGAGGAGTTTTCAGTACAAACCTCCTCCGGACCCGAAGGCGGTCGCAACGCCGGTGGCACGGCCAACATTGTTCTGAAGTCTGGGACCAACGACATTCATGGCTCCGTCTACTACTACAACCGGAATGAAGTCTTCGGGGATCCTTCACCGTTCTTTATTCCCGCACCAGGCACCAAGGCGCCAAGAGAGCGCAACGAAAACTACGGATTCTCTGCGGGCGGCCCGATCATCAAGAACAAGACCTTTGCTTTTGCCAGCTACGAGAAGAACGACTTCGTCTTCGGTCTCTCGGGAATTGCCACAGAACCTTCGGATGCCTGGGTCACCCAAGCCTTGAACGTCCTTACTACGCATGGGGTCACGGAGAGTGCTGCCTCCGCAAACGCAATTGGAGCAAGCGGTTTCTGGCCACGCAGCATAATCGGTAGTCTCCCCGCTACGATCGGCAATTTCTTCAGTCCCAGTGCCGAGTTTGGGTATAGCTACAACGGCGTGGCTCGTATCGATCACCAGATTTCGGACAAACATCATCTTTCTTTGCACGCCATCATCGGCCAAGGGAACCAGACTGCACCACTGGGCGGCAGCCCTGCGCTCGGGACGGCCAGCTCGAATCTGGCGTACTACTTCGAGGTAGCCCCGCTCCACGACGGAAACTATGGAGCCGTCTTGAACTCCACGCTGTCGTCGAGGTGGACCAATCAATTCCTTTTTGGCGCCAGCTACTTCAACCAGCTCTTCCACGACAATAACAATAGCTTTGATACCAAGGCCATGGGAATCTTCCTCAGCCCGGCCGCCACCGCCCACGGGCAGCCCATCCACGGCGCTCCCAATATTGTCATCGCACCTCCTTCCAAGAGCGGATCGGGAGGATTTGAACAAATTGGTCTGACTCCACCCGAGGGCCGAAGCGACCTGACCTTGCACTTTACCGACATCCTTTCCTACAGCGTCGGAAAACACCAGTTCCGTTACGGAGCCGAATTCCGCCACGGGAAACTCAATGAGTTCTATCACCGCCGCGGAACCGGAAAGTTCGTCTTTGATGGATCGGCCGGCCCCTGGGCAGGAAGCCCCACGTGCGTCAACGGCCCCCTCCTTTGTGCCTTGGCTGACTTCCTCGCAGGCGACGTTTCTTCGTGCACCGACGCTCTCCACATCAACAATGGCTTCACCTGTGGCTCAACCATTGCCGTCGGTGATCCAGAACGCTGGGTGCACGTTAACGCTTTTAATGCCTACGTCCAGGATTCCTGGCAGATCACCAAGAGGCTTAATTTTGAATATGGTCTGCGCTATGAATACTTTGGTCCAATGCAAAGCGACAAAAAGGACATCGCCAACTTTGTTGGAGCCTTGAATGGTTCTGGCACTGGATTTCTGGTTCAGGACGGCAGCCATCCCCTCTTCAACCCGGGTAAGAACCATTTCGCTCCTCGCCTCGGCTTTGCTTATCAGCCCACAGCGAAGGGTGACTTGGTTGTCCGCGGAGGCTTTGGCGTCTTCTATGACCAGATTAACCTGAACCCCTTTCTCGATTTCCGGCCGCCCGTCTCGGCACCTTCAGGGATTCAGGGCAACCCATTTGGCGCGACCCCCGTCTCTACCTACTCACGTAGTGGCTATAACTGGGATGCCGTTCAAACTGGAGGGGCCTCAATCTTTCCAGGAGTCAAAGCCTGCAGCGATCCTCTTTGCGCGGCGGCGGGCGACCCTCAGGGATTGGGTGCCTATTCGGTCAGCTCGAACTTCCGCACACCCTATTTCTATAACTACAACTTGCAGGTGGAGAAGAGCCTTGGCAACTCCGCAGTATTCCAGATCGGGTATGTTGGCAGCCAGGGACGAAAGCTGAATATCGTATCCAACATCAATCCCACTAATGCTGCTGGGGTCCACACCATCTTTCCGACCATGGGCAACATCCTTCAGCTCAACACCATCGGAACCTCCAATTACAACGCATTACAGACCATTTTCCGGACTAGGGCCTGGCGCGGGCTAAGCACCCAGTTCGCTTACACTTGGGCGCACGCTCTTGATGAAGTCAGCGAGTACCGCGGTCAAGTACTGGACGATTCTTTCAACCTTAAAGCGGATTATGGAAACAGTGATTTCGACACTCGACACCTTTTCACCGTCAGTGGTACCTATGATGTGCCCAAGGCGCCTTGGGCTACCTCTAGCTGGTCCAAGCGCGCGTTCAACGACTGGCAGGTCAGCAGCGTAATGAATTGGCACAAGGGTCAGCCTTCAGACGAAACTCTCTCGGGCTTATCCTTAATCGGTAATCCGTACGCAGGTGTCAGCCACAAGTTCGACCCAAGTTTTGGGACGCAATGGTGGAATCCTGCGGCGTTCTGCTCACCTGGCGGGACGGCGTGCCCAGGCCCGGCAAACCTCTCTCGAAACAAATTTACCGGGCCGGGTTTTGGGGACGTGGATTTGTCGTTCATCAAGAACCTCCCAATTACCGAACGGGTTAAAGTCCAGCTTCGCGCGGACTTCTTTAACCTTTTCAACCGCATCAACATGGCGTCCGGAGTAGGCGCTGTTGGTGGCGTTTGCGCTCCCGCAGTAGGTACGGGAATTTGCACCACCGCAAGCGGCTTCGGCCAAGTGACAGACACGATTGGCGACTTCAACGGCGCTCCAGCCATCGGCCCTGGCGAGCAGCGCAACATCCAGCTCGTGGCCAAGATCATCTTCTAAACCGCCAAACAACAGAACCTTTTACCAAGAGGCTCCCGATGGTCGGGGGCCTCTTGCTTTCTATTCCAGCTGCGGGTCTTTCCCGCGCTCGCGTCGTTGCCTTAACATGGCAGACTCGCTCTCCGTCTTTCACGCCCGATCGCGCCCCCCTGTGAACTCTACCCCTGTGTTTTCTTCCTTTTGCGCGGATCCTGTTCGAATTAGTGTGTCCATTCTTAAAATACTAGTACGATAAAAAGAATTGACGCAATATGAAATAGATGATAGCATGGGTCGTGAATTTTCGACCTCATCCCCGCCAAGCCGCTCCGTACGCCTCTTCTTGTAGCGCCCTGTCGCGCCTATGGACCTGCCAGTGCCCTTTGCCCCTGCTTTGTTTTCAATCACTTCCAACAATCAAATTTTGTAACCCCTTTGTTGTGATTACCTTACGAATTGCCGGGGGGTGGCAGGGGTCCCTCCCCTTTACTTGGGTTCCTCTTTGCATATTTGCACCTTTGTTTTCAATCACCTCCGGGATGCCCCTCCCGCAACCCTTTTCGTTTCATGCTTTTGCATTGTTGCCCGGGGTGGTGGGGGTGGGAAGTTCTTTTTCTCAGAGGGCTCTTGGTTCATTACCCGTCTGCAGATGGTGGGGAGGTTACATGTAGGCGGCGGGTTCATCCCGCCGTTCCGAGCAACAGCACGTCATGAGCGATTGAGGAACTCTTCCAGAAGGAGGTGCGAAAGCCGCTGGCTGTTGTGGCGCAGAACGCCATGCTCTTCGACCAGATTATCGAGGATCAGGCGGCAGCCGAGGTTCTTGAGCGCCGCCAGGTCCACGGCCACCGGCGTGGCGCCCTCGGCGCGATACCGCCGCGCCACTACCGGGGAGATCACCTGCCGGTTGGCGAGCACGCAGTCAATCACGCGGCGCGGCACATGCTTCTGTATCGCGCACACATGATCCGCCAGCCCGTAACCGGTCGTTTCGCCCGGCTGCGTCATCAGGTTCGCAATGTACACGCGCGGCGCCTTCGAGCGCGCGATGGCCGCGGCAATCTCCGGAATCAGGAGATTCGGCAGCACGCTGGTGTACAGCGAGCCGGGGCCCATCAGAATCAGGTCCGCCTGGTCAATGGCCTCGATCGCCGCAGGCAACGGCCGCACGCGGCTCGGCGAAAGGTCGAGCCTCTGAATCGGAACGCGGCTCGCGCTGATGCGCGTCTCCCCATGCACCACGCGGCCGTTCTCAAGCTTGGCCACGAGATGAACATTCGAGAGCGTCGAGGGAAAGATGCGGCCGCGAATCGCCAGCACCTTGCTCGTCACGCGAATCGCTTCAATGAAATCGCCAGTAACGTGCGTCAGCGCGGCCAGGAACAAGTTTCCGAAATTGTGGCCCGTCAAACCCCGGCCCGCGTTGAACCGGTATTGAAACAGCCGGCCCATCAGCGCTTCGTCTTTCGACAGCGCCACCATGCAGTTGCGGATATCGCCCGGCGGCAGGATGCGGTTCTCGCGCCGCAAACGGCCCGAGCTTCCGCCGTCATCCGTAACGGTAACAATCGCCGCGAGGTCGGAGATCGGCCTTTCTGCAGTGGCCAGTTCGTCGGGGCGCCGCACCATGTGCTCTTTCAGGCCGCGCAGCAGAGTGGAAAGTCCTGTGCCGCCGCCCAGCGCGACAATGCGAAAGCCGGGCAGAAGAGTTTTTGTGGAAGACGCGCGTTTTTTCATTTTTGGCTGAGAAACAAGACGCCTTGTCTATTCTACAGGAAAGGATTCAACCCTGAGGAATCCGGGAGGCTCAACGAAGAACGCAGAAGTCACACACGGAGACCAACAAAGTGCCATCATGCAAAACATGGATTCTTGTCATCCTGAGGCCCTACGAGCAGTTGTGCACAACAGATGGCAGAAGGAGGTTTTGGTTTCGACTAACCACTAACAACGAACCACTAATCACTGCTTTCAGATGGCTAGGCCGTCTTTTTCCGGATACAGCAACTCCGTGAAGCGCGGATCTTCCTGGAGAAACGCGAAGTCTTCATCATTGCGCGCGTGATAGCGGTTTTCCGGACGTAACTGAATCGCGACCTTGAGGTTCTCGAGCGCGGAGTCAGCTTCTCCAGTGAGGCAATCGAGCGCCGCCAGCGCGTAATGAATATGATCGGCTTTGGGCGCGGCCTTGCGAGCTTTGTCGAGGCTTTCCCGCGCTTCGTCCCAGCGGCCGATGTTCATCATCGCCACGCCGCGCTGATAATGGTCTTCGGCGCTGCGCGGATTCTGCTCCGCCGAGGGCTTCATGCGTTGCTCGGCGATCTTCAGGTGCATGCGCGCGCGGTCGGCCAGCTCTTTGCTGGGGCCCTTGAGCACTTCTTCGAGTTCCTGCTTGGCACGCGAGAATTTTTGCTGATGAAAAAGCGCCAGCGCCTCGTCGTAAGTTTTCAGTTGCGCTTGCACTCGTGGATCAACCAGTTCAACGCCGCCGCGCTGCGGAGGATGAGGTGTTCCTAAATTCTTCTTTTTCATTGACTTGGAGGAACCGTGCCCAGCGCTCTTGGAGTGACGTGCTGAGCCTCCGGAGGCTTTTCGCACTTTTGCCATGTTGCGCATGCTAGCAGAGGCAGTGGCGCTGCGTCAAACGCCGGCTTTTTTACCTTCGAGTACATAGCCATGTGATAAAGCAATGCCGTTCCGGGCCGAGTCGGCGGTTACCGAAGCGCATCATCGTGAAAAATAGGCCGTGGAGATTGTACTGGAATCGCGGAAACTGTCAGTAAGGCATTGAGGGATTGGGACACGGGGCGGGAATACTGGCCTGCCTGCACCGCGTATGCTAAATTTGTGGCCGCATAACTGGTCGACGACAAAGTGCCTTTCATCAATTTTCCTGCGCGCGAAATTAATTGCAAGCTGGTGTACTACGGCCCGGGTCTCGGCGGAAAAACCGCCAATCTCCAGTGGGTTTACGACCACACCGGGCAGAACCAGAAGGGCAAAATGGTGTCTCTGGCCACAGAAACGGACCGCACGCTGTTCTTCGACTTTCTTCCGCTGGACCTGGGGACGGTGCGCGGGTTCAAAACGCGCTTCCATTTATATACCGTGCCCGGCCAGGTGTTTTACGAGGCCAGCCGCAAGCTGATCCTTAAAGGGGCGGACGGCGTGGTTTTTGTCGCGGATTCGCAGGAAGAGCGGCTCGACGCGAATTTCGAGACCATGGAAAATCTGCAGGAGCACCTGAAAGAACACAACCTGAATTTCACAACGATTCCTTACGTGCTGCAGTTGAACAAACGCGATTTGCCGAACGCCATGTCCGTGCCGGAACTGACGAAACAGCTTCGGAAAAAAGGCGAGCCGGTTTTGGAAGGCATAGCGATTCAAGGCGTAGGCGTGTTCGAAACATTGAAGGAAGTCGCCAAGCTCGTTCTCGCCGAACTCAAAAAAGGCGGATGACGAGGCGGAGAAGTCGTAGTCCAATCAAAAGAGCCGAAACACCACTTCGATAGGCACACAGACTGTTACAGGCTGACCGTTTCTCATCGCCGGCTTGAATTTCCATCCCTTAATAGCCTCTATTGCTTTGGCTGTGAGGCCATTACTATCTCCCTGAATGACGGCAATTCTTTTCGCGTTTCCCTGTTCGCCGATCACGACATCAAATTTGACACTCCCTTGAAATCCCGCTCCCCGCGCCGCGTCGGTGTAATCAGGATTCGGACAATGAATGCAAGTGGGCATGGTTACTCCAGCCGCCTTGAACAGATCCTCAGTGCTCTCTTTGGATCCACCAGCCGAGCAGGCCACCAGAACATCTGGAGACGCCGGCCAATCGAGAGGTTTGGCCAGCATATCCCTGAGTTGCTCGTTCAACGGAATATCTACTTTTGAAGAGCCCAGGTGTTTGGCGTCGTTGATCCTATATGCGTCGGCGGAGACAACCGGTTTCTCTTTTGGTGAAGCCACGCTCCCAAAAACAATTACGTTGGCGCCGAGTTGATTTGCGATCCGTCTCGAGACGTCACGATCCGCTAGATCCAGAGGCGAAATTCCACCAGTTAAGAGATAGCTGTGAAGCCTTTTTCGGTCGACGACAGCGGCAACGCCGATTTTTTGGGCAAGGCCGTCGGAAAAACGGTTCGCCAAGTGTTCTCCAATAGCCTTTATCCCACCGGGCCGCGACACAAAATCGATCACGAGTACATGCGGAGAAAAATCCTTCTTTTCGGCTTTCTTAAGTTGTTGTGCGAGATGATCTACGAGTTCATCGACGTTGAATTCCTGAGCGCTTGACCACAAGCAGCAGGCGAGCATAAAAAAGCCAAAACAAGTCAATAAGCGCAAGGGCAAGCTTTGCCAAGAGAAATAGAAATGATTCCCCTTGAAATTCGAATTCCGCCGAGCAAACAAGTGACTCATACGAAGTTGGCGAGGGCGGCGGATTCGGTGTCGAAGGTGGGGATGGCCTCGACCAAGCGCGTGACGGTGAGGGCGTCGCGGACGCGGCCGGGTCCGCAAACCAAGCGGAGTACGCCGCCATCGCGCGCAAGCTGGATGGAGATGCGAACAAGAGTGGAGAGGCCGGAACTGTCAATCTGCGGGGTGCTATTGAGCCCGACGATGACTTTGCGGGTGCCCTTCTTGACCACGGATTGCAAGGCGGCGTAGAGCTGCTCGCTGGGTTCGCCGATGGTGAGGCGGCCGTGAACCTCGAGGATCGCAACTCCTTCGACTTCGCGAACCTTAATCTCCATGGGCGGCCGCTCGATCATGTGAGGTGGGCCTGGGTAAGTATTTCTGAGTTGTATGAAAGCCACGGGTCTAAAGACCCGCCACTACATCCCACGAGCCAGGCCGCACGGCATTATACGCTGGCAGCGGCAGGAAGTGGTAAGTCGTAAGCAAAACGGAGAAGACAATTTTCGACATCTTCCTGAGAGCTGAAGGCTTCGGATGAAGGAAAAAAAGGATTTGGCGCAGGTCAGAGAGCGCCCGGAAGAGCTCGAAGAGTCGGAATCACTCGTAGCGCAGTGCCACGATTGGATCGACACGCATCGCCCGGCGTGCAGGAATCCAGCACGCCAAGAAACCAACTGCTAAGAGCAAGATCACCACCGACACCAAGGCCACAGGATCGTGCGGCGATACGTGCCAAAGTTGGCTGGCAAGCACTCGCGCCGCTGCGATGCTTGCGGCCAGACCGATGGCAATGCCGGG
>Ga0075436_100003777_pt1 | contig 10388 bp, 9 predicted proteins | sample RhiMethybrSRZTD5_FD_75303 | JGI IMG/M metagenome (GOLD analysis project Ga0075436, IMG submission 75303) | Populus rhizosphere microbial communities from Tennessee, USA - Rhizosphere MetaG P. TD hybrid SRZTD5 | ecosystem: Host-associated > Plants > Roots > Rhizosphere > Soil | place: USA... | reverse complement strand
TCTCCTCCCCTCGTCGACTGCTGTCTTCGTGCTGATGGAATGCCCTTTAAGCACCGTCTCACACTCGGTGTTGCCTCCAACATCGCTAGTCCGGCGAGATCTGGATCTTTCGTGCTGCACTTCAGGTTGGTCGGCGCGCGCGTGACGGCGTTGGTCGCGATCATGCCGTGCGGCTCGCGTTGCATTGTTCTCGCCAAGATCGCTACGAGCTGATGACAGGCACGCCGTTGTTCTCTGAGAACGGGCAAACGAGAACAAAGCTTTCGTGGTGTGGTCTCTGGCTCTACGTGTTTGTGGAACCCCAGAGAAAGATGGGCCGTCTGCGACACATCATCTGACCCCGCCATTGTTGTCCGTATGTCGCCATTGGTGAGGTCTCGTCAGCGCATGACTGTGTGAACGTCTCGATCAGCAGATTGCGCTGGACCAGAGATCGCCTCCTCCACACGAGGCTCAGTTAGGATTCGTTCATCAGCGTCGACCCTTGCCGAGGAAGCACGGAGTCGTCGCCCACGAAAACGCTGACACTGCCGGACCAGGCGATTGGAACCCGTCGAGCCGCCAGTTATCACGCACGAAAGATCGAAGCCATGTTGAAGCGCGTGATTATTTGCGAACGCATCGTTCGCACGCCATCCGGGATGGCCTCGTAGTTGCCTAATGCCCCGGTCGCATGCATCCCGCCGCAGTCGTGGTCGCCATCTGGCGATGGGAGGACACGACAATGGACTGGCGTATTGGAGTGACGAGGACTGGCGAGGAGCATGTCTGGACGATCGATCACGCGCGTTGATGGCTGCCTGCGTGGGGGCCGTTGGCGGCGGATTGTGGGGCTGGCTCTATCTGACCGAGAACGGCGGTGCTGTCCGCCGCCGTATCGGGCCGTCCTTGGATCGACTCCCTGACGACATCAAAGCGGTGCGCACGAGCGCCGACAAGACGTCTGCCGTGCTCGCCGACGTCCGGAATATTCTCGAGGACGTCAGTGCTCTCGGTACACACGCGTGATAGGAGTCATGGTCGGTCACTCGAGAAGAGGTGGCGCCAACACACCGCACAGAAGGATGGCGATGCCGACCAGTCCAACGATCACACCCAGCGGCAACATCACGATCGTGCCGTCATCGCCAGGCCGACTATCGTCAGGACGGCACCAGCGATCACCGTCGTCAGGCGGCCGAGTACGCTTGCGACACGCGCGGCCGCCCATCGCACCGTCAGAGGACGTGGCTTCATGCCGCGTCAACGGAGCAAGAACTGTACTGGGGGGAGGTCCCAATGCGACAGTGCCTTCGTCGATGTCCCGGCAACGAATTCCAGCACTCCCCCACCAGCCATAAGTTCTAGCTAGATTGATGCTTACGCCGTGTCGTACGCAATTCCCAACCGTCCATCCTCTTTCAGATTACTCCCTGAAGCGCTTTCCAAAGCGCTGGGCTAAAATCGACAGGCAGGCGTCGGAGGGTGGAGCGAACTGCAACGCCCTTCGATGCGCGAGAAGTCTGGAGCCGCAGCTCTCAATTAACCGATCTCATCGCACGACGGCGTCCTTTACGAGCGCCTTGAGGTGATTGAAATTGAACGATCTTCCAGAGCATGGACAGCAGCAACGAGGGCAGGAAACTTTTCGGTTCACGGAAGAGAGCTCTCGCCTCGTCGTCGAGACGATTCCTGGTCTCATCGCGGTGATGACGCCCGATGGAGAGGTCGAGCACGTGAACCGCCCAGTGCTCGAGTACTTTGGTCGGAGCCTTGAGGAATTGAAGAAATGGGGAACGACGGATGCCGTGCACCCCATCGACCTTCCTCAGACGAGGGTAGCTTGGCGGCATGCAGTCGAGACCGGTTTGCCGTACGAATGTGAGCATCGCCTCCGGCGGGCCGATGGCGAATATCGGTGGTTCCTGACGCGTGCTCTCCCACTACGTGACCCGGATGGCCGCGTCGTCCGCTGGTTCAATCTGCTGACCGAGACCCAACCCCGCAAGCAACCAGGCGCGGACGGTGTATACCGCTGGATGTGGCACCAGAAGCTGCCCCTGAGAAACGCGAAGGGTGAGATCGTCGAGTGGCACGGATCGAGCGTGGACGTCGACGACCGCAAGCGGGCGGAATGCGAAGTTCGCAAGCACGAAACAGTGCACGTCACGCTCGAGGCGCAGTTGCAGGCCACCCTCAATATCATTCCGGCGTACACCTGGTACGCCGCTCCGTCCGGCGCGCTTACCTTCGTGAATCAACGATGTGCGGATTACCTTGATCTTCCGTCAGACCATCCTCTTCGGTTCGGTCTCGACGCCGGCGCCGCGTGGGATTCCCACATTCCGCTGCTGCATCCGGACGATCACGAAGAGACGCGGCGAGTCTGGTCAAGCTGTGTACGGACGGGGCGCGCCGGTGAGCTGAGCTTTCGGGTTCGTAATTGTGAAGGTGCGTACCGCTGGTTCCTCAGTCGGGCGGAACCGCTCCGAGCGAAAGATGGAACTTTACTGTATTGGATCGGCGTGAACCTCGAGATCGAAGAACGCAAGCAAGCCGAATTCTACCTGGCAGAGGCACAGCGGCTCGCGCACACCGGGAGCTGGGCATTCAACGCCGCCGGTTTCGAATACTGGTCTCCAGAGTTCTTTGCCATTCACGGCCTGGATCCGGGCAGCAAACTGCCGAGCGTTGCGGAATACATCGCGCTCGTCCACCCGGACGATCGGGAGTTCGTCGCCCAGGAAATTCAGACGATGCTGGCCGAGCATCGCGGATTCGACTTCACGAAGCGGATCGTGCGCCCGGACGGATCGATTCGTCATGTTCGGTGGGTCGGCGCGTCAGCGACAGACAGAGGGATCCTGGGGCTCGTCGGAACAGGGATCGATGTCACAGAGCAAGAGAGCCTTACGAGGGCATTGCGCAAGAGCGAGGAGGAACTCCGGCAGATGCTGGACCTCGCGCCGCAGATCGTCGGTGTGTTGGGCTCGAGGTGCGAGCGGCTGTACGCGAACCGAGTGGCGCTCGCGTATTTCGGCGTCAGTCTGGACGAGTGGTGCCAAAGAACCTTTGAATCTGAGATGCATCCGGCCGATTTCGATCGGGCGAAAGCGTTTGTCGATCGTGCGCTGTCACACCCCACCGCTTACGAATTGGAGATGCGCCTGCGGGAGGCGGCCGGAACCTATCGCTGGTTTCTCGTTCGGTACAACCCACTTCGCGACGACCAGGGACAGCTGATTCGATGGTACGTCGCTTGTACAGATATCGACGATCGCAAGAGGGCTGAGGAGAGGCTGCAGCAAGAAAACGTGGCGCTCAGAGAGGAAGTCGACAAGGCTTCGATGTTCGAACAGATCGTCGGAGCGTCAGCCGCGCTGAAAGGAGTACTCACTCGCGTTTCCAAGGTCGCCGGCAGCGATTCGACGGTGCTCATCAACGGAGAGACGGGAACCGGTAAAGAACTCGTCGCGCGGGCCATTCACAGGCGGTCCAGCCGTTCCTCACGCGCATTTGTGGCGGTGAATTGCGCCGCCATCCCGCGTGATTTGATCGCCTCGGAGCTGTTCGGTCACGAGAAAGGCGCGTTTACCGGAGCCACGCAGCGTCAGCTCGGTCGGTTCGAGCTCGCTAACGGCGGAACGATCTTCCTAGATGAAGTGGGCGAGCTATCGCCCGACACTCAGGTGGCGTTGCTGAGGGTGCTGCAGGAGCGCGAATTCGAGCGCGTCGGGGGGAGACAACCAATCCACGTCGACGTTCGTGTCATCGCGGCCACCAATCGCGATTTGAACGCCGCCTTGGCCAACGGGAGCTTCCGGCAGGACCTCTTTTATCGGCTGAACGTGTTTCCTCTGCAGATGCCTCCATTGCGCGAACGGCCAGCCGACATCCCGGTGCTTGTCGAGTACTTCATCGATCGTTACGCACGAAAGGCAGGCAAGACGATCCGCAGCGTGAACAAACAGACCCTCGATCGCCTACGGTCGTATTCCTGGCCCGGGAACGTACGCGAGTTGCAGAACGTCATCGAGCGGTCGGTGATCCTCTGTGACACTGATGAATTCACCGTTGATGAGAGCTGGTTGTCAACCGCGCCCGGCGTCGAGAGTTCGCAGGCGTTGTCGAGCACGCTCGCCAGTCACGAAAAGGCCATCATTGAAGACGCGTTGCGCGCGAGCGGCGGCCGGGTGTTCGGGCCGTCGGGCGCGGCGGCACGGCTCGGCATTGCGCGCTCGACCCTCGAATCAAGAGTCCGTGCCCTCGGGATCAGGAAGAACAGCTTCCGCGGGCGGCCGCTAAAGGAGTAAGTCCTCCGGCGTTGTCTTGGATTTCGCCAATTTGGTGAAATTCCGTCGGTCAACTAGTCGACACACCTCTTTAGATTCAGTGTTTAGTCCCGGCCTCGCGATTGCTCTCGCGTGCAGACAGGACTAATGCTGAAAATCCAGCGCACCGCAAATGGCGACGTCGTGTTGACCGTGAGCGGTCGCCTGGAAGCCCACTACATCGAGGAGCTCTCCGCCCTGCTCGCTGCGGAAGAGGGCGACCGCGCTTGCGTCCTCGACCTGAAGGACGTCGTCCTCGTGGACTCCGACGTGGTCCGCTTCCTCCGGTCGTGCGTCAGCGATGGCATCGTGCTTCGGAACTGTCCGCCGTACATCCGCGCCTGGATGGCGTGCGAAGGAGACCGGCCATGAAGGTCTTTCCTCCGTTCCGCCTGGACCCCACCAACCAGTGTCTTTGGCGCATCACTCAGAATGGCGTCGACGACCGCATCACGCTCAAGCCCAAGGTGTATTCCATCCTTGAATATTTCGTTAACCACCCGGGCCGCCTCATCACTCAACAGGAGTTGCTCGGTGCAATTTGGCGCGACACGCACGTCCAGCCTGAAGTCCTGAAACGCCACATTTTCGATCTGCGAGAGGTGCTTGGCGACGATCCGAAATCACCCGCATTTCTCGAAACCCTGCCTCGGCGCGGCTACCAATTCATTGCTCCGGTTCAGAACAGCCAACCCAGCATCCAACATGCAGCATCCCATCGAATCAGACTCGTTGGACGCGAACGAGCTCTCAATGCACTCGACCGTTACCTCCGGCGCGCGATGGATTTCCAGCGCCAGATCGTCTTCGTCACGGGCGAACCGGGAATCGGCAAAACCGCTCTTGTCGACGAGTTCCAGCGGCGCGCCGCCGAAGCCATTCCGCTCCGTCTCGCCGCGGGACAGTGCGTCGAAGGCTATGGAGGCAAGGAACCCTACTACCCGGTCCTCAACGCATTAGGATTGCTTTCCCGCGACTCCGATGTCGTCGATGTGCTCGCCACGCAGGCTCCCACCTGGCTCGTCCAATTTCCGTCCCTCCTCCGACAGGACCAGCGCGAATCGCTCCAGCGTGAAATCGCCGGCGCCACTCGGCAACGCATGCTGCGCGAAATCGGCGGCGCCCTCGAAGTGCTGTCATCCGAGAAGCCACTGGTTCTCGTCATCGAGGACCTGCACTGGGCCGACCACTCTACCATCGATCTGATTTCTGTCTTGGCAAGGAGCCGCGCGCCCGCCAAGCTGATGGTGATCGCTACCTATCGCCCCGCGGACGTAATAGTCTCCGGCCACGCTCTCAACTCCGTCGAGCAGGATCTGCTGGTTCACCGGCTCAGCCATCGCCTAGCTGTCGACCCTCTTCAGGAACACGACATCGCCCGATATCTTGCCGGCGACCATGCCGAAGCCGATGTCCCACGCGGTCTCGCGGCCTTGCTCCAGCGGCAGTCCGAAGGGAATCCTCTCTTCATGCTCGCGGCCCTGGAGCACCTCGAACAGCGCGCTTTCATCTTGAACGAATCCGGAATCTGGACCCTCCGTGTTCCTTTGCACGAGATGGCGTTCGAGGTTCCAGAACGCCTTCGTGACATGATCCGCGCGCAAATCGACAACCTCGATCCCGAGGTCCAACAGGTTCTCGAAGCCGCCAGTGTCAACGGCGTCCACTTTTCGGTCGCCGTCAGCACTGCGGCCGCCTCCGTCGACGAAGAGCGCTTCGAGGAGATCTGTGAAGATCTCTCCCGCAGCGACCGCCTTCTCCGCGCACTCGGCACCAGCGCATTTCCCGACGGCACCATGTCTTCGCACTACGAGTTTTCACACGCGCTCTATCGCGAAATCTTGTATCGTCGCCAGCCACCGGTTCGCCGCGCGAGAATGCATCAGCGGATCGGCGACCGGTTGGCGCGGCTCTATGCCAATCGTGAAGACACGGTCGCCGGGGAACTCGCCGAACACTTCGAAAATGCCAGGAACTGGCCGGGCGCCCTGAAATACCTCTGCGTCGCCGCCGAAAGTGCCCGCCGGCGTTTTGCCAATCGTGAAGCAGGCGTCTTCCTCCGCCGCGCGCTCACACTGTCCGCGCACCTGCCCGAAGACGAACGTGCCGTCTGGGACATGCAGATTCTCAGCGGCTTGGGAATGATGTATGCCGCCGATTCCGACTTACGCGCCATCGAAGCGATCGAAAGTGTCGTGAAGCTTGCCACGCGTTACGCGTCCGTCGACGTTCAAGTCAGCGCTCTGGGCGATTGGTTGCTCCCCCTCTCCTGGGTCAGCACTCGCCGATCGATGGAAGCGGCCGATCGCTATCTCACGCTCTGTGAGAGCCAGTCTGGCGTCGTGCGAGCCATGGCCCGTCACAACGGCCACTTCTTCCGAATCTGGCTCGGGGAATGGAACGATTCGGACGCAGCGGAGTGTCTCAACGCCCTGCACGAGATCCGCGAATCAGGTGATCGGACCGCCCGTTACTACTTCGAAGCGCAATATGCCCTGTTGCGCTGGGCCTCATCCGAATACCGTGAGGCCGAGCGGATTCTGTCGCAATCTGTCGCAGACCTGGCAGCCTGCGACGACGCAACGCCTTTAAACGTTCTTCTGGTCCACTGGGTACACCAGATCTACGGTACGAGCGGCCTCGCAATGGCTGGCGAATGGAGCAAGGCAATAGAGCGATTTGAAAATGTCATTTCCGCGCTTGAGAAGAACGGAGACGAATATCGCGCAAACAACGTCCGGCTCTATCTCGCCTGGGCCCATCTTCATATGTTGGACTTTCACGGCGTCCTCCGACTCTGCGCCCATTCCTGTCCGAATCCCGAAAGAGCCGCATATACCGAGGGTCCGATATTGGGCGACCCTGTTCCGGTAGACGCTCGGATTTGTCTCACGTTGCGCGGCACAGCCAATTTGGGCGTCGGTAATATCGATGCCGCGCTGAAAGACCTGTCTATCGTACGAGACGCTATGGATCGCCAACAGGTCTTGCTCGACTGGTATTGGCGCATGCCACTGCACTCGGCGCTGGCGGAACTGTGGCTGACCAGGGGCGACTTGGAAAAGGCGCTCTCGGATGCCGAGGCATATCTACAAGCGAGCTTAGCCACACGCGAACGAATGCATCAGGCAAATGGGTGGGAAATAAACGCGCGGGTTGCGGCGCTCATGGGCAATCGCAGCCGCGCGAATGAGTGTATTTGCAACGCGTTGAATCTCGTCGAGCAATTCGAAATACCCCTGGCGGCTTGGCGTGTTCACGCGACTGCCGCCGAAGTGGCCGCCCATAATCCCGACCTGGCGCGAGCGCATTGGAGCCATAGCGCCCAAACCATCATCCGGTTGGCCGATTCGTTGTCTCCGCAGGAATTACTCAGAGAAATCTTTCTGTCGGCGCCTCCCGTTCGGAGGATTCTTGCTAATCGGCAGTCCTGAACACGACTCGTGAGCGGTGCCGCAAACCCTTCGGAAACCGTTAAACAACCAAGCGGAAACCCCCAATCTAAACCGCTTCGTTTATTCTCCCCGCTATGAGCATGACCGCACACGCCCCGGCCTTGGGTAAATCTGATCGATTCGAGCCATTCGCTGTCCCGCCGATGCGCGTCGTCGCGTCGGCCGACACCGGCGCGCTGTCGCTCGCGGATTGCGGGCCAGGCGACATGCTGGTGGAGGGCATCGTCGGGCGCAGCACGGTTCTGCGCCGCGTGCTTGGGCAGCTGGAGCTGGTGGCCCCGACCGACGCGACGGTGCTGATCTGCGGCGAGACCGGCACCGGCAAGGAGTCGATCGCGCGGGCGGTGCACGCATTGAGCCGGCGGCGGCCGAATCCGTTCGTCAAGTGCAATTGCGCGGCGATCCCGAGCGGGCTGTTGGAGAGCGAGCTGTTCGGGCACGAGAAGGGCGCCTTCACCGGCGCCGTCAATCAGCGGCTGGGGCGGTTCGAGGTGGCGCAGCGGGGGACGATGTTCCTCGACGAGATCGGGGAGGTGCCGCTGGAGCTACAGCCGAAGCTGCTGCGGGTGCTGCAGGAACGGGAGTTCGAGCGGCTCGGCAGCTCGCGGACGATCCAGACCGACGCGCGGCTGGTCGCGGCGACCAACGCGGATCTGCCGGAGATAGTCGCGGCGAAGCGGTTCCGCGCGGACCTGTATTACCGCCTAAACGTGTTTCCGATTCACCTGCCGCCGCTGCGGGAGCGGGTGGAGGACATTCCGCTGCTGGTTCGGCACTTCGCGCGCGCCTTCGCGGCGCGGATGAACCCGCGTGTAAAGGTCGTGGCGGCGGCGGCGATACAGCCGCTGCTGCGGTACTCGTGGCCGGGGAACATCCGGGAGCTGCAGAACCTAATCGAGCGCGCCGTCATCCGATCGACCGGCGAGCAGCTCGACCTCTCCGCGCTAGAGATGGATGGGCGGGTCGGGGGCGATCCGCCGCCGAGCGTGCACACGCTCGAGCAGGTTGAGCGCGCGCACATTCTGGCGACGCTGAAAGAGACACGGTGGGTGCTGGCCGGGCCGCGAGGGGCGGCGCAGCGGCTCGGCATCAATCGCAGCACGCTCCAGTTCCGAATGAAGAAGCTTGGTATCGAGCGCCCCTAGCGGAGGCTAGACGTCAATGGACCGGTCTTTGCGCCTCAACCTGAGCGACAAAGCTCTGAAGAACAGGCGAGGATTGGCATACGGCTTCAAGAATCGATTTCAGCGAACTGCCCTTGGCACTCATTTTCAGAATGAGATTCTCTCCGCCTCGGGCAGCGCTGGCATTCAGTGATGGCGACATCCGTCACCGGGTTGCCAGGCCCTGCGAGAGTCTCCAGCTTGGCGAGCCCTGCCGATCATTCCCGCGGAACATGTAGATCGACTGTCGAGGATCGCCGAGCGCGACGAGTTGCCCACCGGGGCGACGCAGACGGAACATCAGCTCCTGCTCGCCGGCAGTCAGGTCCTGGAACTCGTCGACGATTACGTAATCGTAGCCCTGGTCTGGGAAGTCTCCGACCTTCAGATGGTCCAACAGTAAATGCGGCAGGTCGCTGACCAAGCGTGCCTTGTGGCGAAGCAACCACTGGCGCGCGCCCTGCCACCACTCATGGTGCTCTTTGTGACCCGCCTCGTGATCCCGAAGTGCCTGCTGTGCGTCGCGGAAGTTGTCGTACAGCTTCGAGACCTCAGAGTTGAACTGCAGTACGTCGCAGATCATCGCATCGACTTCGTGTGGAAGGAGCATCCTCAGCTCCTCGCCGATTACTTCGACGCAGAGCGCGTGGATCGTGCGGATGACGGGTTCATGCGTATGCTCGAAGGTCTTGAGCCGGGCGCCGATGTCCTGACGCAGCTGGCGGACAATCACGCGGTTGAAGGCGACGACCAGCACCTCGTGGCCGTCGACCGCGAGCCCTCAGGATGAAGGATCCGCGAAACCGACGGTGGCGGTCAGCCAGTTCCTCCTCTCGACCGGAGAATCGCCGCCATCACACGTGGCTTCCAACGGATCTGACGGCACCTGATTTAGCGGTGGCATGCTGACCTCTCGAACGGACTCATCGCGGCGTAGGTGGTTTTCTCGCTCCTGCTCTGCGTCGCGGCGGGGGTCCGTGCGGCAGCCTCCTCGACTGCAGACTCCCACCCTGAACGCTGAAACTCGTGAGTGCGCCGGCAAGAAAAGGGTAGCGCTACGGGTAGCGGCAGCGGTTCGGGTCCGCTACCGCACCCACAGGCATGACAATGACCTAATGAATTTGGAGGCGCCGCCCGGATTTGAACCGGGAGTGGAGGTTTTGCAGATTTCGTAGGGTTGGCTAAGTTGTTGACCCGTCTTGCTCGCTGGTCTCTGCAAGCCCTTCTTTTTCGTCGGTGTTCGGGCGTTATCGGACGCAAATCGGACGCAACTCCTCGACGGCGAGAATCAACAAGGAAAGCGGCACGGAACCTCTCGGTACATCCGACACCCCACGCAACCTTTCTTCCGGCATGGCCGCGATCGTCCCGCAGTTGCACCTCGAGGCGCAGGGAAGCATGATGCGACCGCAGCTGCGGTCATAATATCGATGCGTTTATGAAGGCCCTTCCGTGCGGAC
>Ga0075436_100003776_pt1 | contig 10388 bp, 12 predicted proteins | sample RhiMethybrSRZTD5_FD_75303 | JGI IMG/M metagenome (GOLD analysis project Ga0075436, IMG submission 75303) | Populus rhizosphere microbial communities from Tennessee, USA - Rhizosphere MetaG P. TD hybrid SRZTD5 | ecosystem: Host-associated > Plants > Roots > Rhizosphere > Soil | place: USA... | reverse complement strand
CATTGATCCGGCCACGGCACGCCGGTACTTGGGTAGAAAGAGCAAATGAAAGCGTCCCGGCTGTTCCTATTGCTGATGCTGCTCGCGGGAATGGCTCACGCCTTTCCCACCAAGCCGGTGAAGATCATCGTCGCGTTTCCGCCCGGCGGCGGCACGGACATCGTTGCGCGCCTGCTGGCGCCGCGCCTCTCCGAGGTCTGGGGCCAGCCGGTGATCGTCGAGAACCGCGCCGGTGCGAGCGGCACCATCGGTACGGAAGCGGCGGCGCGCGCCGAGCCGGACGGTTACACGCTGCTGATGGCGACGATGGGGAACATGACCGCCAATCAGCATCTCTACCGCATGGCGGAGGATCCGCTGCGCGCCTTTGCGCCGATTACGAAGGTGGTCGACGTGCACTTCGTGTTCATGGCCAATCCGGCGCTGCCGGCCAACAACGTGCAGGAGTTGATCGTGCTCGCCAAGCAGCACCCTGGCGAGATCGCCTACAGCTCGTCCGGACCGGGCGGCGCGCCGCATCTGGCGATGGAGCTCTTCAAGCGCCGCGCGGGCATCGACCTCGTGCACATTCCGTACAAGGGCAGCGGCCCGAGCATCAACGATCTCATCGGCGGGCGCGTGATGCTGACGATGGACAGCCTGCTGCAGTCACTGCCGCACATCAAATCCGGCCGGCTCAAGGCGCTCGCGGTGCCGGGGCCCAAGCGCTCCGCGTTGCTGCCCGACGTGCCCACGATCGCGGAATCCGGCCTTCCGGGCTTTGCGCTCACCAACTGGTTCGGCCTGCTCGCGCCAGCGGCCACGCCGCGGGACGTGCTCGTGAAGGTGCACGACGACGTCGTGCGCATCCTGAAGGAGCCGGAGTTGGAGAAGCGCATCTCCGATCTCGGCGCTGATGTGGTCGGCAACTCGGCGGAGGAGTTCGGCGCTGCGATGCGCGCCGAGTCGGCGCAATGGGCGGAAATCATCAAGGCGGCGGGCATCCGCGTCGAGCAATGAAGCGCTTGGAGGCGGAGCTCGCGCGCCTCACGCCCGCGCACTTCGCCATGGTGATGGCGACCGGCATCGTCTCGCTCGCCGCGCATCTCCTTCGCTTGCCGGGCTTGGGACGCGGGCTCTTCGACCTCAACATCGTGCTCTACGCCGCGCTCTGCGTCCTCACCGTGCTGCACGCGGTGCGCGCGCCGCGCGCGTTCTTCGGCGACATGGTGGATCACCGCCACGGGCCGGTGTACTTCACCATCGTCGCCGCGACGGGCGTGCTCGGCAGCCAGTTCGCGCTGCTCAGCGGCGGCTATCGCGCGGCGGCGGTCCTCTGGGTCGTTGCGCTCGTTCTCTGGGTGCTGCTCACTTACGTCATCTTTGCCGGCTTCACGATCGCGAAGACGAAGCCGGCGCTCGAGGAGGGCATCGGGGGCGGCTGGCTGCTCGCCGTCGTCGCGACGCAATCGATCGCGGTGCTGGCCGCGCTGCTCGCGCCGCGCGCCGGCGCTACGGGCCGGCTCGCGCTCAATTTCCTCGCGCTCTCGATGTGGCTGTGGGCGGGGATGCTCTACATCTGGATCATGGCGCTCATCTTCTACCGCACCACCTTCTTCGCCTTCACGCCGGCCGATCTCGCGCCGCCCTACTGGATCAACATGGGGGCGATGGCGATCTCCACGCTCGCCGGGACGCTCCTGATCCACAACGCGCCGCAGGCTCCTTTCCTGGTTTCGCTGCTGCCCTTCCTTAAAGGCTTCACGGTGTTCTACTGGGCGACCGGGACGTGGTGGATACCGCTGCTCGTCGTGCTCGCCTTCTGGCGCTATGTGTGGACGCGCTTTCCGTTGAAGTACGATCCGCTCTACTGGGGAGCGGTTTTTCCGCTCGGCATGTACGCCGCCAGCACGGAGGAGATGATCGCCGCGATGCAACTCGACTTCCTGCGCCCGCTGCCGCGCGTCTTCCTCTACGTGGCGCTCGCCGCGTGGGCGGCTGCGTTTGCCGGCTTCCTCATCCATCTCGGGCGGCGCGTGCGGCCATGATATTTCCGGTCATGGTGGTGGTCTTTTCGCTCGTGATCCTCGCACTCGCCATTTTGGTCAACGTCGAGCTCTCGGCCTCGGCGAACATCAACCCCTTGCGCATGATCTACGCCTCGCTGCTCACGCTCGTCGGTGTGCTCGGCGTGATGATCGGCGTCGCTCTGATGACTTTGCATAAGCGCGTTGCCCGTCTCGAGGAGAAGGGCAAGCCCAAAACGGAGGAGACCCCATGACGCACTTTCGCTGGCTGACGTGCGGCCTCATTGCGCTGTTGATGTGCAGCGCCCAGGCGCAGGACTATCCGAGCCGGCCGATCAAGCTGTACACGCCGGCCGCGCCGGGCGGAACGACCGATCTGCTCGCGCGCCTGGTCGGCGCGAAGCTGGGCGAGCTCTTCGGCCAGCAGATCATCGTCGAGAACCGCGCGAGCGCCTCCGGCGTGATCGCTGGCGAGCTGACGGCGAAGGCGCCGCCCGACGGCTACACGCTGCTCCTCGCCTATCACCAGCACACGATCAACGCGGCGCTGAATCCGAATCTGCCGTACCACCCGGTGAACGACTTCACGCCGATCACGCAACTCACGCGCGCCGGCCTCCTGCTCGTGGTGAACAACGCGTCGCCGGCTCATACGCTGCAGGAGTTCGTCGAGTGGACGAAGAAGCGCTCGGGAGAGCTCAACTTCGGCTCGGCGGGCCTCGGCAGCGGCGGGCACCTCGCCGGTGAGCTCTACAAGCAGATGACTAGCATCCAGGCGCAGCACATCCCGTACAAGGGCACGGGGCCCGCGCTCGTCGATCTCATGGCCGGGCGCTACGACTTCAACTTCGCGGGCCTGCAGCCCGCGCACGTGCAGGCGCGTGCCGGGAAGATCCGGGCGATCGCCGTCACCACGCCGCAGCGCGTCGCCTCGCTGCCCGACATCCCGGCGATGGCCGAGGCGCTGCCCGGTTATGAAGTGGTCGGCTGGTACGGCGTCATCGGCCCGGCGGGCCTGCCCGAGCCGATCGTCACCCGGCTGCACGACGAGCTGGTGCGCGTGCTCTCCCAGCCCGACGTGCGCGAGCGCATCCTCGCGGATGGCTCTGAGCCCGTGGGCAATTCGCCGCGCGAGTTCCGCGACTTCATGGCGGCCGATCTCGAGAAGTGGGCGAGGGTCGTGAAGGCGAGCGGCGCGAAGCTGGATTGACGATGATCAGCAAAAGCACGGCGCGCATGCTCGCGCGCTATAACCAGTGGGCGAACCGGAAGTTCTTCGATGCGGTCGCGGCGCTGCCGGCGGGCGAGGCCGAGAAGCCACGTGCTTCACTATTCAAGAACATGGTGCACATGCTGAACCACGGCTACGTGATCGATCGAATCTTCCAGGCGCACTTGGAAGGACGCACGCACGGCTACACGGCGCGCAACACGCCCGACCATCCGCCGCTCGCCGAGCTCTGGCGCGCGCAGCAGGAAGTGGATGGGTGGTATGTGCGCTGGGCGGACGAGATCGCGGAAGCCGCGCTCGATGAGCGCGTGCGCTTCGAGTTCGTCGGCGGCGGCGAGGGCACGATGACGCGCGGCGAGATCCTGCTCCACATCGTCAACCACTCGAGCTATCACCGCGGCTTCGTCGCCGATCTCTTCTTCCAGGTGCCGGCGCGGCCGCCGATCGCGGACCTGACGGTCTATCTCAGGGACGTGCCGCAGCCTTAGACGCGCGGGGAAGCTGCCCACTGCGGCGCGAGACGCGCATTTACACGCGCGCGATATCGGGGCAAGAATGCGACCTCACCCTGGGGAGGGATCATGTGCATTCTGTGCGAGCAAGGAAAGCCGCAATTCCATAGCGCGTCCTTGGGACGCCGCGATTTTCTCAAGACCACGCTTGCCACCGGCGCCGCCGCCGGCGCGCTCAATCTCTTCGCTTCGCGGCCGGCCGCCGCGGCGGTCGGCGACCCGCCCGCGGACACCGGCAAGACGGGTCGGCGCTACATCATCCGCGGCGGTGCGGTCATGTCGATGGACCCGAAGGTCGGCGACTTCGTGAGGGCCGACGTGCTGGTCGAGGGCAAGAAGATCCAGAAGATCGGCCCGGACTTGAGCGCGGCCAACGCGGACATCATCGACGCCACCGGGCGCATCGTCATCCCGGGCTTCGTCGACACGCACCACCACCAGTTCGAGACGGCGCTGCGCAACTTCCTCGCCGATGGCGTCCTGATCAATGACGGCGGCGGCTCGCCCAGTTCCGACCCGACGTATTTCGAATACATCCTGCTCAAGCTGGCGCCGGTGTACCGGCCCGAGGACGTCTATATCAGCGAGCTCTTCGGCGGCCTCGCGCAGCTCGACGACGGCGTCACCACGGTGCACGACGTGTCGCAGATCCACCATTCGCCGCAGCACTCCGATGCCGCGATCCAGGCGCTTTTCGACACCGGCCGCCGCGCCGCCTTCGGCTATTTCGAGAGCGCGGGTGCCGCCATACTCGGCACCAATCCTGGCAACCAGTATCCGACCGACGCCAAGCGCATCAAGCAGCAATGGTTCTCGTCGACCGATCAGCTCGTCACGATGATCATGGGCGGCGAGATCTACCTGCCGGGTTACGAGCAGGCGTGGAAGATCGGGCGCGAGCTTGGCCTGCAGGTCGCCGCGCACATCCTCTCGCCGTTCGGCATGCGCCCGACCTTCGACGCGCTCGCACAGGGCAAGGGCGGCGACAGCGGCACGCTCGGCCTCGGAGCCGACAACTTCTTCATCCACATGACCGGCATGTCGGACATGGCGTGGGACGCCGTGAAGCGCGTCGGCGCGCAGGTATCGCTCGCGTTTCCGATCGAGATGAACATGCGCCACGGCCAGCCGCCGATCCTCAAGCTGCAGAGCCTCGGCATGGAGCCCTCGCTCAGCACGGACGTGGAAGTGACGATGACGGCGGATTTCTTCTCGCAGATGCGCGGCGCGATGACGATGCAGCGCGTGCTGGTGAACCAGATGATCCTCGAGCAGGGCGATTTCAGCCCGCCGAACCAGTGGCCGACGCCCGCGGCCGGCACGCCGCCGCTCCTCAACGTGCGCGATGTCCTGCGCTTTGCGACCGTCAACGGCGCGAAGGGCCTGCGCCTCGACCGCAAGACGGGCTCGCTGACCCCGGGCAAGGAGGCCGACATCGTCATACTCGACGCCACCGCGCTCAACGTGGCGCCGCTCAACAACGTGCCGGGCGCGGTCGTATCGCTCATGGACCGCACCAACGTCGAGACGGTGATCGTCGCGGGCAAGGTGCGAAAGTGGAAGGGGCGCCTGCTCGACGTCGACCTCGCGAGCCTGCGCAGCCAGCTCGAGGCGTCGCGCGATTACATCTTCCAGGCGGCCGGCGTCGCGCGGAATCTGTTCCCGCACTAGCTGCGGTTCTGATTCAGAGCCTGAAGATGTGCTCGGCGTTCCGGCCGCGCACTTTGTCGCGCACGTCGCCCGGCAGCGCATCGACGCGCGACAAGCACCCGGCCATGTCGCCGATGGTATGCGGATAGTCCGAGCCGTAGAGCACGTTGTCCGTGCCGCAGACCGAGACGCACATGTCGAGCACGTCCTGGCGGAAGACGACGCTGTCGACGTAGATGCGCCGCATGTAGTTGCGCGGCGGCTCGGCGGTCTTCGCGCGCGCGGCCGGGATGTTGTCCCAGCAGATGTCGAGCCGCCCGACGAGATACGGCAGCGCGCCGCCGCCGTGCGAGGCGATGAGCTTGAGGTTCGGATAGCGGTCGAGGAAGCCGTCGTAGATGCACCGCGCGATGGCGAGCGAAGTATCGAAGGTGAAGCCGATCGGCGCGGTGAGCTGGAATTCATGCAGGCCGAGCTCCGCCGTGCCCGGCGGCGCGCTGGGATGCACGAGCACCGGCAGCGCGCGGCGGTCGATGTCCTGCCAGATGCTGGCGAACGACGGGTCCGTCAGCGCCTTGCCCGCGATATTCGCGAGCACCATGACGCCGACAGCGCCCGCTTCGCATGCGCGCGCCAGCTCCTGCAGCGCGAGTTTCTCGTGCTGCCAGGGCAGCGAGGCGAACCAGCGGATGCGCTCGGGCCAGGTCTTCTGCGCGCGCGCCATATCGTCGTTCATGACGCGCGCGGCCTTGAGGCTCACTTCCGGCGTGCCCCAGAACGCGTTGGGGCAGGTGAGCGAGGTGATGGCGACGTCGACGCGCGCCTTGTTCATGTTGGCGATGCGCGCTTCCCAGTCGAACATGTTCGGCACCGGCGTCATGAACGGCGCGCCACCGAGATGGATCGACTTCAGTCCGCCGCGCACTTCCTTCAGCGTGTAATGCGGGCCGCCGTGGCTCTCGAGGAGCGAGAGCCATTCCTTCGTCAGCATGTGCGTGTGGACGTCGATGACGGGGCTCATTGGATCGTGACTCCGGCGCGGCGGATGACTTCGGCCCATTTGCGCGTCTCGTCGCGAATCAGGGCGGCGAACTCGGCGGCTGACGTGGTGAGCGGCTCGGCGCCGGCGGCGAGCACGCGGCTCCTCACGTCCGGCGCGGCGAGCGCGGCGGCGATGTCGGCATTGAGTCGCTCGATGATCGGCGCCGGCGTCGCGGCTGGCGCCACGGCGCCGAACCAGCCGATCGATTCGTAGCCCGGCACGCCGGCTTCGGCGAGCGTCGGCACGTCGGGCAGGGATGCGATGCGCTTGCTCGTCGTCACCGCGAGCGCGCGCAGCTTCCCGGCCTTGATGTTGGCGATCGCCGAGGGCACGTCGACGATGCCGAGCGGCACCTGGCCGCCGAGGACGTCGGCGGCGACCGGGCCGCTGCCTTTGTAGGCCACGGGCACGAGTTGCGCGCCGCTCATCATCTTCAGCAGCTCGCCGGAAAGATGCATCGCCGAGCCGTTGCCACCATGGCCGTACAGGATGGGCTGGTGTGTGGCGTCGACGAGCAGCTCCTGCAGCGTCGGCGGCGCCGCCGGATTCGCGATGACGAGGAAGGGAATCATGGCGAGCATCGAGATCGGCGCGAGATCGCGCTGCGGATCGAACGGCATGCTCGCATAAAGCGTCGGATTGACCGTCAGCGCGCCCGCCGCCGCGAGGCCGATGGTATGGCCATCCGGCGCGCTCTTCGCCACCGCATCGACGCCGATGTTGCCGCCCGCGCCCGGGCGGTTCTCGACGACGACCGGCTGGCCCAGGCGCTCGGACATCGGCCCCGCGATGGCGCGCGCGACGAGATCGGAGCTGCCGCCGGGCGGGAAGCTGACGATGAAGCGGATCGGCTTCGATGGATACGATTGAGCCGAAGCCGCGAGCGCGACCAGCAGAAAAGGGGTCAGAGCAATTTTTCCGAAACAAATGCGCATGCGGTTAAGTGCGTTTTGTGACCGGAAAATTGCCCTGACCCCTTTCCGTAAATCGGTGCCTGACACCGATTAGCCGTCGGCGATCGTGTTCTCGAGGATGCCGACCTTGTCGATCTCGATCTCGACCTTGTCGCCGGGCTTCATCCAGACGGGCGGGTTGCGGCGCGCGCCCACGCCGCCGGGCGTGCCGGTGACGAGCACGTCGCCAGGCGCGAGCGTCGTCCAGGTCGAGACGTATTCGATGATCTTCGGGATCTTGAAGATCATCTGCTCGGTGGTGGCGTGCTGCATGCGCTCGCCGTTCAGTCGGCAGGAGAGCGTCATCTTCGTGTTGGGCGGGATCTCGTCCGCGGTGACCATCCACGGTCCGAAGGCGCCGGTATGCGCGAAGTTCTTGCCGGCGGTCCACTGGACGGTGTGGCGCTGCCAGTCGCGCACCGAGCCCTCGTTGTAGCAGCTGTAGCCGGCGATGTGGCTCCACGCCTCCGCCTGAGTGATGCGCCGGCCGGGTCTGCCGATGATCACCGCGATCTCGGCCTCGTAGTCGAGGTTCTTCGATTCGCGCGGGCGGAGGATCGGCTGCTTGTGTCCGACCTGAGATTCCGGCACGCGCAGGAAGATCGCCGGCTGCTCGGTGTTGTCGCGTCCGGTCTCGACGACGTGGTCCTGGTAATTGAGGCCGACGCAGATGATCTTGTCGGGATTGGGAATGACCGGCAGCCAGGTGATGTCCGACTCCTTGTAGTCGGGCGCCTCGGAGGCATGCTTCGCCGCCTCGGCGATCGCGTTGCCGCCGATCAGCGCCTTCAAGTCCGCGAAGCGGTTGCCGATGTAGCGCTTCAGGTCGACAATGCCCTTCGACGTGACGATGCCGTAGCTCGGGCCCTGCGCAGTCCTAAACGTAGCGAGTCTCATATATGTCCACTCCAGCGTTCGCCTTCAGCCACATGGGGATGTTCGTCGCAGATATCGCGCGAATGCGCGATTTTTACACACGCGTGCTCGGTTTTACCGTCACCGATTCGGGCGAGATGCAGACGCCGCGCGGCAAGATGGAGTTCGTCTTCCTCTCGCGCGATCCGAAGGATCACCACCAGATCGTGCTGGCGAGCGGCCGGCCGCGCGAGCTGCCGTTCAATCCGATTAACCAGATCTCCTTCCGCATGGCGGAATTCGCCGGCCTGCGCGAGATGTACCGCCGGCTCCTCAAGGAAGAGGTGAAGGAGCTCCACCCGGCTTCGCACGGCAACGCGCTTTCCGTCTACTTCCACGACCCGGAAGGCAATCGCATCGAGCTCTTCGTCGACACGCCGTGGTACGTGAAACAGCCGCTGCGCATCCCGATGGACATGCGCATGTCGGACGAGGAGCTGTGGGCCTGGGCCGAGCGCGAGGCCAAGAAGGAGCCCGGCTTCCAGCCGGTCGACGAGTGGCGCGCCGCGCTCGCGCGCCGCATGAGTTAGGGGACTACCGCGATGGCGTTGATCTCGATAAGGTAGTCGGACGAGGTCATCTTCGTCACCTCGACCATCGTCGAGGCGGGCGGCGCGGACTTGAAGTACTCGCGCCGCACTTTGTGGATCTTCTCGAAGTGCTCCATGTTGCGCACGTAGACGTCGACGCGGCAGATGTCGTCCATCGTGCCGCCCGCGGCTTCCACGGCGGCCTTCAGGTTCTCGCACACCTGGCGCGTCTGCGCCTCGATGTCGCCCACGCCCGCGATCGTGCCGTCGGGCCGGCGCGCGGTCATGCCGGAGATGAACACCAGGCGCCCTTTGGCCTCCACGGAAATGGCGTGCGAGAAGTGCCCGGAGGGCTGCCGGATCTTGTCGCTCTGGATCTGTTTCTTGCTCATGCGAGGAAGGCAAGCGCTTCGTCTGCGCTCATCACGTCGCCGAACTGCTGGATGACGTTCTCGAGCGTCGCGAGGTGCTCTTCGTCCGACAGCGCGGCGGTGCAGTCGCTGAGCAGCACCACTTTGTAGTCGAGCATCATCGCGTCGCGTGCCGTGCATTCGCAGCAGACGTTGGTCTTCGTGCCGGCGACGAGCAGCGTATCGATGCCTTTCGCGCGCAGGACGTCGGCGAGCGAGGAAGCGCCGGGGATGAGCGCGCTGTAGCGGTTCTTCGTCAGGAGCACATCGCCCGCCTGCACGGCGAGCTCGGGCCAAAGGCGCTGCAGCGGCGAGCCGGCGGCGAGCGCCTGCGCGGCGCGCGCGCGGTTCTCGGGGGCGACGAAGCAGCCGAAGAAGCGCTCCCAGTCGCGGCCGTCCGGCTTGTTCTCGTGCAGCACCCAGATCACGGGCGCGCCGCGGCGGCGCAACTCGCCTGCGAGGCGATTGATGTTCGGCACGATGGCCCGCGCGCCCGGCACCTCGATCGGCGCGCCCGGCGCGACGAACGCGTTCTGCATGTCGATGACGACGAGGGCGGTGCGCTCGGCCTCGAGCCGCTCATAGAGATGCAGCCGCCCGCGCCGCGCGAGCACGCGCTCGATGATCTCGCGGCGGATGGCCACGTCGTGCATCAGAACTTTTCCAGCCACGGCCGCAAGTCGACCTCGAACGCCCAGGCCGAGCGATGCTGCCGGTACACCGCCATGTAGGTCTCGGCGATCGCGTCCGGCTTGAGCATCCCGTCCTCGCCACGCGCGCCGGCGCGCGCATCGCCGGCGGGACGCTCGATGCCGCCGTCGATCACGAAGTGCGCGACGTGGATGTTCTTCGGCGCGAACTCGCGCGCGAGGCTCTGCGCAAGGCCGCGCAGCGCGAACTTGCCCATGGCGAAGGGTGCCGACTCGGCGTAGCCCTTGACGCTCGCCGAGGCGCCGGTGAAGAAGAGCGCACCGCGGCCGCGCTCGACCATGCGCTTCAACGCGGCTTGCGCGACGAGGAAGCCGCCATAGGCGCTGACGATGAGCGTCTTGCGCACTTCCTCGCCATCGAGGCCGAGGAATGGCCCGCGCACGCGATAGCTCGGGTTGTAGACGACAAGGTCGGGCGCATCGAGCGAT
>Ga0075436_100003775_pt1 | contig 10388 bp, 10 predicted proteins | sample RhiMethybrSRZTD5_FD_75303 | JGI IMG/M metagenome (GOLD analysis project Ga0075436, IMG submission 75303) | Populus rhizosphere microbial communities from Tennessee, USA - Rhizosphere MetaG P. TD hybrid SRZTD5 | ecosystem: Host-associated > Plants > Roots > Rhizosphere > Soil | place: USA... | reverse complement strand
ACCTTGGCTTCCGAGCCGATGATCAGAAAATTAACGCGATCTCCCACATTGCCCTCGGCGTCATTCACGCGCGTGGGAATCCTGTCGAGCATCTCCTGGGTCAGCCTGGGCAGCGGCGCATTGCGGACTGCGGCGGTGGACGTAGCGGCCTTGGTGCGCACGATCGTGACGTGAAAACTTCCGTCGGGCTGATCGCTGGACGCCTCGTTGATGCCCAAGAACAGCCGCCCGTCGATGGGCGCCTTCATTTCCGTACGCGGCCCGATCAGGAACGGCCGCGCCGCATCGTTCGAGCCGAAGCGCCCTATCAGCGCGCCCCGGCCCGCTTCATTCGCCGGCAGAATACGGATCAGATCCATCCAGCCGCGCGCCAGGCCCTCCGGCCCGTTCTCCTTCGCTCCTGCAAAATGCACCGTTCCCGTGGCGGTGACGCGCACGGAGTCGCCATGCTGGAGATCGATGCCCGTGTCCGTCCACGGTGACGCGCCGCTGATGTCCAGTTCCTTCGGCTTCTCCGACTGAGCGGAAGCGAGGACGGCACACGCCGCGAGCAGGAGCGCAAGAAGTGACCGCATGGCTACTATTTTATGGCGGAATCGGGGGAAGGGTTGTTTTCGGGGATGGGCGTGAGCGCGTTACTTCCAAATGGCAATTTCGACGCACATCAGCGGACGCTGCGAGTTCTCAGTACGAATAGGCGCAGGTTCGCGGTGGCCGGTCTAATGCGTCGCTGCTGTTCGTGGATGCCATCCCATCAGAATGTCGAACATCAGCTTCTTGTAATCGATGTGCCGGACCGAGAAACCCTCGATCCCAACCCGTATCGTCCCGAAGTGCGGTTGCAAGATCGCGTCGATCTCCGCGCTACAAATGTTCGTGAAGCAGTGCGCCGTCGCCAACGATGCCTGCGCCATGTTGACTTCCACGGCCGAAGGTGTTCGGAGCGGCCGCGTACGCTCGACCCGAGGCAGCACGTGAAGGCACGCGGTCGGGGAGACCGGCAAGAACGCTTCCACGTTCGGCCGCGCGAAACCTAGGCCAAATTGCAGCCTGTTATTGTCTGAGCGCTCCCAAGTCACCACCGGCGCATCGCCGATCACGAAGGGCTTGTCAGGCTCGGCGCGGAGGATGTCCCAACGCCCGTTCAGCATGTTTTCGTCAGCGAAATCCATCATCGTCTCGACACTCTGAACGTAGCGTTGCTGAGCTTCGTCGACGCTGGAGTGCGTCGCAATCGTATTCTCGATTGCTGCGACGACTTCCTCCCTCGTCACCATGCGAACAGCCAGCCCACGGTCGATCACGTCCATAGTGTATTTGCCAATGAGCTCCGACAGTCGCTGCTCGTCAGTAAGAAGCGACCGCAGTGCCTCGATGGTAATATCTGCATGCTCTTGGCTGGCCCTGCGGCGCGCGCGAGACCTGGTGAACAACATGGTTATGTAGCCCGTGAGGGCGCATATGTTTGCGGGCGTGAACGAGAAGGTCCGAAACCCGATCATCTCAATGAACTCGTTCACCGGGTCCTCGAATTCGCGCTTTAGCCGCGCTTCGAGTTCGCCTTCCTTAATCGCGTTAGCCGGATCAACGAAGTGTCGGTCCCAGCGCGTCGCGGTTCTGGGCGAAGCTCCGGGCCAGGGGGCCCGCCCCTTTTGGTACCGCCACAGGCGCTTCGAGCGCGTAACTGGATCATCGTAAGCGAATTGCTCCAGCAGCTTTCTCGGTACGGTGTGGGATCGCATAGCTCTGCGCCTAGCCCTATTTTATCGTCATATTTAGGACGTTTTTCCTGCGGAAGGCATGGTTCGGCTAAAAATTCCCGCGCCCAAGGCACCGGGTCTGTTAACGGTAATGGTCCGTCCTGCTAAACGCGCCAGCCGTCCGCGAACCTACAAAGCCGTAAGTCGGCCTCTCCGAAATCCCCTCATCGCCCCCCCGCAATTCCATCTCTGATCAGCTGCTCGACGTGCGCCCAGACTTCGGGGTCGAGCTCCATCCTGGCGTGCGGGCCGCCGAGCGTCTTTCGGGCCCAGGTGGCGTCCGAGGTGTCGACCTCCTTGAACCAGTAGCGGTACTGAAAATTCCCCAGTATGCGGGTGCGCGACGGATCGGCGGCGCGAATGGACTCGCGGCCCATGATCGGCGGGCCATCGTGCTGGAACAGGTTCGCCGCGGCGATCACGTTCGATGGAATCACGCCGTCACTGCGGCCCACGCTATCCACCTGGACGGTGAGCAGCACGGGAATTCCCAGAGTTTGGAGCCTCCGGGCCACTTTGACCACGGCGGCGCCGCCCATGCTTTGGCCGTAGAGGATGACGCGGGCTCCGGCGCGCTCTTCCGGATCGAGGCGGCCGTTGCGGTTCCAGTCGAACGCCGCGCGGATCAGTTCGAGCGCCACGTCCTGCCGGTGATTGCTGATGGTCTCGGCGCACACGCCTCCGGTCTCTCGGCGGAACTGCAACGCCAGCTTGCGAACTCCGCGATGGCTATCGTTCCAACGCTCCCAACCACCGAGGAATCCGATGACCAGCGTATTACCCGGCGCCAGCGGCAGACGAGTGGTGAAGTCCGAGACGCTCTGGCCGGGGCACGGGGCCACGGCGAAGAGCGCGAGCACCATCAGGGCTGGCAGGCGGGCAATGTGCCGATTCGTACCGCTCAATGCACAAACCTCTGTCCAACCATCCAAACACAACGACCATGAAACGGGAAATGCACTGGTGCGAATGAGCGTTTAGGAACGACTCCAGGCCGGAGCGTGAGTGCCCGATGTGCTCGCAAAGCTTGCACGCGTCAATCGGAATAGCGCTTGGCCGGGAAGGTAATGGGCCAACGAGTGGACCTCCGTGTGGCCGGCCAGGCGCCGTAACATCGAGGAGATGAAGAATGCGCGGCCCAGTAGGGATCTGCACGCCTTCATATATTCTGACCTCGGGATCCGCCGTGCCGCCGCCCTGCCGGCAAGCCGCCCCGTCAATAGCGCATTCAAAATTCCGGACCCGGTGAATGGATCAACAAATGTGAGCGAGTCACCGGCGGGATAGATGCCGGTTCGGAGATCGCCGGTTGAGGGAGGCACAAACGAAAGGGGGCCGGTTACGATCCAACCCATCCTTCGCCGCAGAGGACGCAGGCGTTCGGCCAGAGCGGGCGATCGCAGCACAGTCTCATCAAAGTCAAATCCATATCGCCGCAGCAGTGATTCCGGGGCGATCCCGCATACGTTGGTCAGGCCGTCTTCGATGCCGCCAACGCCAACGTAACCCTGGCGGTCGAAAAACAGCTCCACGGCATCGTCAGAAGGACCTTCAAAATGAGCCTTAAAGCCGAAGAGCCGGTCGCACTGCTTTGTTGCCTGTGCGCGCCCGCAAGCCAAGATAACTGGTCCTTCAGCCCGATTTGCCCCTCGCCAATCAAGGCCCTCGCCACGCAACACAATCGCGCCAAGAGCACTGGCTTTTTCGATCAACAACCGGTCCAGTTGTAACCGGCTCAATCCCCAGGCGCATTCCGGAAGGCTCCAATGTTCAGTGCGACTCCCAAGGTGGAGAAGGCATCTGCGGATCCGGCATGGCCGGAGCGCGTCGAAGTCGTGCCGTACCTCGAGTGCTTCCAGTATTTCCGAAGCGTCCGGAGAGATAAATTCCCCGCACACCTTGTGCCGGAGGGTTGCAGCCCGGTCCACGAGCCGCACAGAGGATCCCTCCAGCCGTCCGGCGATCGCCGCAGCCGCTCCCGCCGGACCACCTCCTGCTATGAGAATCTCCGTCAAAGCCTGATCCCCATTCCATTGTCGCCGCAAACACCCGGCCTATCTTCCGCATGTTTACGACTGTTAATTGGCGCCAGGCACTCCAGTGCCCTATAATTCGGGCGCATGGATAGAGTCAACGCAGCCGAGATACTGGATGGGGATGGCCTGCCAGACGAGTTAGTGAGGCGTGTATACCGGGATCTCGCGCGCATCCACTGGTGGCTCGGAGATACGAACTTCGTGATCCGGGCTATTCGCGAGGATCCGATGCCCGTTCGCCGGATACTGGATGTTGGCTGCGGTATCGGGTCGGTCATCGAAAACATCCGGGACAACCTCGGCGTCGAGGCTGTTGGCGTGGATCTGAAACTACGGTCATCCATTACTTCGGCTGTTCGCATATTTCAGGCCGATGCAATCCGGGATCCGCTCCCGTACGCGGACGTGGCGTTCTCCATGCACCTGGGCCATCATCTCTCGGAGGGCGACCTGGTGGACCTGATCCGCAACGTGGGTAGGTTCTGCCGCCGCTTTATTATTTTGGACCTGGTGCGGCACCCATTGCCTCTCGCTCTGTTTCGACTCTTCGTCGCGCCGTTTGTGTGCCGAATTGTGGTCGTCGATGGCCAAAGATCGATCCGGCGATCATATACGCCTGCTGAACTTCGAAGAATCACGGATCGTGCACTCGCCGGCTCAGGTGGCGCGTTCCGCCAGTCGATCGCGCCGCTTTACGCCCGTCAGATCGTCGATATTGTGTACGCCAGATGAGATGCAAAATCGGGAGCCAGCCCTCTAGCGGGAGGACCTGCCCAGCGTCTCTTTGAAAACGGCGCCGAGGCTCAGGAATTCCTCAAGGTGTGAGGGTTTGCGAATATACCGATCGGCGCCAAGACGGGCGGCGTCCGCCCTATCCTGCTGCGCGTCCGAGGAGCTAAGAATCACGATCGGTACGTGACGGCATCTCATGCTGCGACGCAAATACTCCAAGACCTCACGTCCGGGCTTCTTGGGGATATTTAGATCGAGGATCACGAGATCGGGACACGCCACCTGCTGAGCGTCGAGACACTGAATAAATTGTGTCGCCATCTCGCCGTCGGCGAGCACAATGATCTGGCCTTTGACGCCGTGCTCTTCGAGCGCTTTCCGGACCAAGCCGGCATCGGCAGGATTATCCTCAACCAGAAGAATGGAGAGCGGTTTCTGTGGATCGCTAAGCATCTCTACACGGGACCGTAAAGAAAAACGTTGAACCTTTGCCGGGCTCGGACTCTACCCAGATCCGTCCTCCGGCACGTTGAACAATCCTTTGGCAAATGGCAAGGCCCAGGCCCGTGCCGGGATACTTGGCGAAGCTGTGCAGGCGTTTGAAGAGTCCGAAGACTTGCTCCTGGTAGCGGGAATCTATGCCGATGCCGTTGTCCTGAACAGAAAACAGCCACTCGTTGTCTTGCCGCTGCGCGGCAACGTGGATGCGCGGCGGGTCGCTGTTCCGGTACCGAATCGAGTTTCCGATCAGGTTCTGAAACAACTGAACCAATAGGACGTGGTGGATGCGAACGCGGGGAAGATCTGTGCGGGTAACAGAGGCATTGTTTTCCTGTAGTGCGGCTTCAAGGTTGCCAAGAGCTTTTTCCAGACTCTGCCCCGCATCAACGTCTTCGGCCGGTTCCTGTCCCGAGGCTGAGGCAAGCGTATACGCCCTGAGATCCCGTAGCAGCTGTTCCATACGCAACGCGCCCTGCAAGGTGTAGCCGAGGTACTCGTCGCCAATCGGGCCGAGCTTCCCGCCAAATTCCTTCCTCAGCAGTTCGCTATACGTTGCAACCATACGCAAAGGTTCCTGGAGATCGTGAGAAGCGGAGTATGCAAACTGTTGCAGATCGGCGTTTGCCTGGCGAAGCGCTTCTTCATGCCGAACACGGTCGGTGATGTCGCGGGCCACTTTTGACGCGCCGATGATCTTACCCGTCGCATCGCGGATTGGCGACACGGTTAAGGAGACCGTTAGAATTCTTCCGTCCTTTGTTCTTCGCTTTGTCTCGTAATGATCGACACGCTCCCCGCGCGCCAGCCGTTCGAGGATAGTGGGAATTTCATCCACGCGGTCCGGGGGCGCGAGCATCGATATATGCTTTCCGACAATCTCCTCTGCCCGATACCCGAAGATTCGCTCAGCGCCCCGGTTCCAGCTCTGGATGATGCCGTTCAGGTCCTTGCTGATGATCGCGTCGTCCGAAGACTCGACGATGGCCGCCAGGCGCTCCAGAAGCTCTCTTTCCCGTTGTTCTGCATTGCCCGCCAGCGTAGGCGGGACAAAAGATACCGCGCCGGTGCGCCTTGTCTCCGGCTCGAGGTTTCGCGATGCGAATGGAAGCTGGATGCGCTGGGTGCCCATACGGAACTGCTACGCGTCCTTGACAGCGGACCTATCTAGAGAACGGTTATTCAGCTTGTGCATGGCTGATGACCTGTTTGACAATACTGCCCAACTGCATGAACTGGCCAAGTGAAATCGGTTTTCGGAAATAATGAATCGCGGCATTCTGCTCGGCATTCTCCTGGTCCTGTGGAGAATCAGACGAAGTGAGGACCACGACGGGAGTTTGGCGGCATCGTTGGCTGGCCCGAAGATGTTTTAAGATCTCAACGCCATCTCGCTTCGGAAGGTACCAATCCAGCAGTAGAAGGTCCGGGCACGGAAGTTTTGCGTCCAGGTCCAGCCGGTCGATGAAGGACACGACTTCCTCGCCGTCGGAAATAACGCGAAGGTCGCAACGGACCTGGTGCTCGCGCAGCGCCTCGCGCACGAGCCCTACGTCTGCCGGGTTGTCTTCGGCTAGAACAATCTGGCTGGGAGAGCACGCTGTACCCATATTGCTCCCGGTTCTCTAACCGCCGCATGGACGCGAAATCCTTAGGGGCCCTGCTCGCATAACGGCAGGGTGAATCAGTACTCTGTAATATTAACATTTTAGTCTTTGTTACAACCCTTTCTTGCTGGCCTCTAATGTACTCTTACGCATACTTCTATTCCCCCTTTGGCGGTCCACCACAACGCGATTCATTGTCCTCCGCTGGCAACATCAGCGCGTGACACCGGGAACGTCGTTGCTGCATTATGGTGTTCATGCCGCGGAGGGCTGCTCCTGGGGTCATGGCCGTGCTGGCCGTCGTTTCGGTCCCGTGCCTACCCGTTCTCGCGACCGAGGCGGACGCTCTGGTCGTATCTGCGAACATTCGCGTCCTGCACATGCCGTTCGGCACCATTCTGAACCCGATCTATGCCTCGCCCACGAGCGATCAGATCATCGGCTACACCCGGTGCGGTGATTCCGCGCTGTGGACAGGCGCCTACCTGGCCGCGGAGTCCTTCCGGTACGGAGTGACGCAATCGCCCGACGCGCTCGATAATGTCAAGACTGCGCTCGCGGGCTTGAAAAGTCTCCTCGACGTAACCGGCGACAACCGCCTTGCGCGCTGCATTGTCGCGGCCGATTCCCCGTGGGCTGCCGGTATCCAGAGCGAAGAAGCGTCGAATACCATCCACTCGAATCCACCCTGGATTTGGGTGGACAATACGTCCCGTGACCAAGTGGTGGGCGTGTTTTTCGGATTGGGAGCCGCCTACGACCTCGTAAATGATTCTGGTGTCCGGAGCGCGGCGAGCGATGCGGCGACGCGGCTGATCGGGTTTATCGCTCAACACCAATGGTCGCCCAACGATGATCTCTCCAGCACGTTCCTCCTGCGGCCCGAGCAACTGCAGATGCTGCTGCAAGTCGCCCGGCATATCAACCCGTCAAACACCATAAGCGGACCGTTCCTGGTACCGCCAGTCAACGTAGGTGTCCTTTTCGACGTGCAGAGTATCAGTTCGTATTTCAAGTTCAACTTGGATTACATGACATTCTTCCACCTGGTGCAGCTACAGGATAACGACGATAACCGCGGAGCTTATGCAACCTTGCGTAACTACACAGCCTCGCACCAGAATGCATTTTTCAATCTCATCGATCGTGCCCTGAACGGAACGGCAGCCGCTCGCGACCAGGAGACGCGCGGTTTGATCGAGCAGTGGCTGCAAAGGCCCCGGCGCGACTTCAGCGTGGATCTCACCGGACAGGTGCCGGCTTGCGGCAGTGAAGCCTGTCAGCCGGTTCCGGTCCCATTGCGGCCGCCCGGGGATTTCTTGTGGCAGGATGACCCCTTCCAGCTCTCGGGCGGCGGATCGGGCCGCGTCGAGACCTCGGGAGTCGATTATATTCTGCCTTATTGGATGGCGCGCTACTACGGAGTGATTTCGGCCGGAGTTGCTCCCACGATCGATACCAACGGCGTGCACAGTGTGGCGAATGGCTCCACGACAAACCCGCCCGGCTCGCTCATCTATGCCACCGGGACCAACTTCACGAGTCAGACACTGGTCGCCAATTCCACGCCGCTTGCTCTTCAAATGCAGACCAGCACAGATGATGTATCGGTGACGGTTAATGGGGTAACCGTGCCGATGTACTACATCACGCCAACGGCGGTGTCGCTTCAGCTTCCGTGGGGAACAGCAACAGGCACCGCGACCATGGTGGTCACGCGCAACGGCGTCCCGTCGAACCCTGTGACGTTTCAAGTCGGCCAGTTTTCGTCGGGCATCTACACCACAAATGGAGTTGGCACCGGCATGGCTTGGGCTATCTTCGCCAGTACCTCCAAGGTCAATTCAAAGGCACAGGTGGCGCAGTCCAATAATGTAAGTACGTATGTCGGCGGAGCGGCCACTGCTGGAGACATCCTCTACATCTATGCCGCCGGTCTGGGCCCGCCTAAGGACAGTACAAAAGCGGTGGACGGCCAGGCCCCTTGTCCGTTGACGAACAACGTGCCAGGCCCATGCCCAGCAGGCTATAACGCATCGAACTACGCGACACTCAACACGCCGGTGGTTACAATCGGCGGAGTTCCAGCCAAGGTGAATGCGTCCATTCTCGACCCGACATACCCCGGCCTCTACCTGGTGTTCTTCACGGTGCCGGCGGGTTCGCCGAAGGGCAGCACAGTGCCGGTCCAGATAGAGGTCGGAGGCGTAATCACCCCCACTAACGTAACCATCGCCATCCAGTAAGTAACCGGTTGGTTCCGGCGCAAAGCCGGCACTAGAAGAGACTGTGTGCGCTATATTTCACTCTTGTTGTGAAATTCGGTATTTTGCAGCGCCAACCCGTGGATGCGCTTGTGAATTCGGATCACAAGCGGATTTCCGGTCTGTGTAACCCAATGCCAGCTGGAGTCGCAGCTCAAACACTCGTCCCCGCGCGAGCGGAACCACAACGCCATTTCATAGAAGTCGAGCGAATTGACCGCGTCACTATCAGGCTCCCAAAAGGTTTGGAAGTTTGGGTTCAGACGGTGATATCGGAAAGTGGTGGAGTGGCTGGTCAGTTGCCATGCGACGGCACGTGCGAGCCGCACTGCCGGCATGGAGAGTCGCGTCAGGATGACGCGGGCCGGGATGACGGCCTTGATCAGCTTGCCGCTTAGTCCGAAATCGCTGTACGGCCGTACATCGTACCCGTCGGCTTGCCACGGATGACAGTCCCACTGAGGGCCCAGGAATAACACTCCACCGTCTTTCACGACCCGACGGATTTCGACCAGCGCTGCCTCGGGGTTGGGGACATGCTCAAGCACCCAGATCGACCAAACAGTGTCGAAGCTGTCATTGTCAAAAGGCATCGCGGTGGCCGACCCTAATACGAATCGCTTATGGTAATAACGCTCGACTGTAGGGGAGATGTCGAGACCGGTGTAGGCCGCCACGACGTCCTGCAGGTAACCTTGTCCCGATCCGATATCCAGGGCTTTCTTATCCTGCAGCCCGAACTTGCTAACGATGTCCGTCACCTGTTGTTTGACGTGGCAACGCTCTGCCGCCTCGAAAGCCATCCTGGAGTACTTCTCTTCTTGCGGGGAGACGGTAGTGCTTTTTTCCTTGTCATATGCCGCGGCGTAAAAAGTTCGAGCCCTGGCGGCTTCCAGGGGCGACACTGGCCTATCGGCATCGTACGGAAAGCTCAGCAAAAGCAGAAGGATCATACCGGCGGCCACACAGAGGGCCGCCTGCTCGAGAAGGCGCGCCCCGTCAAGCGCCAAGTCCCAGGAGCTTCTGGCCCACGCGGTTAGGGAGCTACTGCCGTTTATCATCGAGAGCTGCGCTGAGCAAAATACTTATCTAGCTTGCCGAGGTGTTGGCGGTGGCGAGATCGCTGTTAGCTGAGGTCCAGATACCGGCCACGCTGCCGCCGGCGCTGATGAACAGGGCGGCAGAAGCTAGACAGACGAATGCCAGCAGAAGCGTGTACTCGATGAGATCCTGGCCTTGGTCATCGCGCAAGAATTCCATTATTATCCGCATGTTTTTCTCCTTCGAACATATCGAATGTAAACGATTAATCCAGTCATTCGCCACTGCACAAAGGTTGACAGCAGATAGTTGTCCAAGGTAGACCACTGCTGAAATGTCCGGCTTCGGATGCAACCAGCGGTTATGGTGGAGAGAGAATCCGAGCAACCTGCCGGCCGGCGCCGAGACCACCGGGCGCGTCTGCTACGGCCTCGAGCTGGACCCCGAAGT
>Ga0075436_100003773_pt1 | contig 10390 bp, 11 predicted proteins | sample RhiMethybrSRZTD5_FD_75303 | JGI IMG/M metagenome (GOLD analysis project Ga0075436, IMG submission 75303) | Populus rhizosphere microbial communities from Tennessee, USA - Rhizosphere MetaG P. TD hybrid SRZTD5 | ecosystem: Host-associated > Plants > Roots > Rhizosphere > Soil | place: USA... | reverse complement strand
ACGGCAGGCACCTTCAATAACGTCATCCGCATCCTCGTTCCGCTTGTCGTCACCGACGAGCAGTTTGACGAAGGCCTCGACGTCATCGAAACCGCCCTCGCCTCCGTCGCCGAGCCCCAGCGTGCTGCCCTCTCTCGCGCCTGACCCGTGCCCTTCTTTTGTATCGCGCGTTGCCCCGGTTCGGTTGGGAAAATAGGCTTTGTTCTAGCTCAAAAGCTTGAGATGACTTCTCCCCCGCCAATCACGTAACATTTCACCGCCTATCCCCGTAATAAGGAACAAGTTCCCGTAAAAGGAACAAAAATAAGGAGAATCCCATGAAGACCTTTGCCGTATCTCTCGTCCTTCTAGGCGCAACTGCTGCCGCCCCAGCCCTCCGCGCCCAAGGCGGAGCCACGCCCCCGCAACAACCGCCCACAGTCTCGTCCGTCCTCAACACGCTTTACGGCGTTGTCGAGCAGCAAGTCGTTTCCGCCGCGGAGGCCATGCCCGAAGATAAGTATGGGTTCGCGCCCACCAATGGCGAGTTCAAGGGCGTGCGCACTTTCGCAGAAGAAGTGAAGCACATCGGCTTCGCCAATCATTTGTTTTTCGGTCCGCTCATGGGTGAGACCATCGACGCGAAGAACATCCAGGCAGAGTCCAACGGTCCTGCCGAGTTGAAGTCCAAAGCCGAAATCGTCCAGTATCTGAAGGACTCCTTCGCGCTCGGCCATAAAGCCATTGCCACCATCACCTCCGAAAACGAAGTCACGCCACTAGCCAAGCCGGCACTCCCGTTCCTCTCCACGCGCCTTGCGATCGCCAATATCGGCACCTTTCATCCGATGGATCACTATGGCCAGATGGTCGAGTACCTGCGCATGAACAACATCGTTCCGCCCGCCAGCCGCCCGCGCCCGCCGCAGCAACAACCGCCGGCCGCGCAACCCAAGTCTCAGCAATAAAATTCTTCTACGCCGTTGTAGAGACCGGGCTCTTAGCCCGGCTCTTCTATTATTTTTCGGTAGGGGCACGGCATGCCGTGCCCTTCTTTCTTTAGGTCGCATTTGTAGGGGCCGCCTTCAGAGGCGGGACGCAGCGAGCCAAACGGTGGGAGTCGAACGGGGCTTGCCGATTATGACCAACACACTTGGTTGGTTGCTCTACAAGCGCAGAGAGTCTCATATCATCTTGTTCGCGGCAAACGGTGGCTGGTCAGTAGGGCCGCTCAACCTAGTTGCCTTAATTCTTTGACAAGATTGACCGCAGCCTCTATCAACATAGCCACGCACAAGATGAGAAGGAGTCCAAACAGGTCGGGATACGCAAACTCATCGAGACTGAAGCGTAGGGATTTCCACAAGTCGGGATTGACTACCGATTGGATCTGAATAAAGTCCACCAAAACCGGAGAGACAAGGCACAGCGCCCAAATGCTTAGAATCCAACGCCTTGCACGGTTCATGCGCGTCGCTAGAGATAAGGATATGCCCAAGATCATAATCAAATTCATGAGCCACGGCACTACGGAGAAAACGACAGTAATGATGAATATTGTCGAGTAATCGTCAATATCAGATGCTGGCCAGGTAACGATCCAACGCAGGACAGCGACCGCAGCGATCACCCATACCAAGACAATAAAGACACTGCGTTTCTGAGTCGTCATCATCGCTATGAAAATGATTTTAGCGCTGGCTGTCCATATAGCGCAATTTCGAGTTCACCTCACACATAGTCGAGCGCGCGTGCCCCAGGTTCGGTTTTGGAACGCAGGTCCTGATGCTTCATCTGTTACTTGGCGGGGGCTGCGGGCAGCGCCTGCAGGCGTTCCTTGTTGATTTTCAGCACGACGCCTGCGTTCCGGTCAGCTACTTCGCTCACTTTATACTCCGCCGATGTGCCCAGCACTTCCGCCACTTCCGGCGGCGTCAATGCATATTTTTCCTCAAGCCATGCCGCCATATTCGCCGTTGCGTCGCGGAACGCGTCATCAATCGAGCCATCTAATCCCACGGCCATGATGTGCGTCGCCGACTCCACTCTTGGCCCCGGCACTCGTTTCCCGGGCATCACGTCTACGGTGAACTCTACGTCCATGGACGTTTCGAGCGCGTTGCCGTTCAATTCGCCGTCGCCTTGGGCCGCGTGGCCGTCACCTACGTAAAGCAAGGCGCCCGGCGTCCTCACCGGCAGATAGATCGTCGCGCCCTCCGCCACTTCGTTGAAGTCCATGTTTCCGCCAAAACCTCCTGAGTCGCCCGTTCCCGGAGCAGCCCCTGCCGGAGGCGGAGCTGTGGCCACGCATCCCAACATCGGCCGCAGCGGCACGGAATAATGAGTCAAATGTTCCGATGGCTTCTCCAGTGTCGCCACGCCGCGCGCCGTGTCCAGATGCCAGCGCACCGATTTCCCGCCATCCTTCATTTTCACGGCAAGGTCCGAGTCCAGCCCGCGCCCGACGATCCCATCGTCGCTGATAGCCCAATCGCGGTTCAGCCGCAGGCGCGTCAGATGCACCACCAGGGTGTCGCCCGGCATCGCCGTCTCCACGTAGAAAGGCCCTGTCTCCGGGTTTCCGCCCAGCACCCGCGTCACGCCTTTTTCATCGGTTCCACCGGCGTCCACCGTTGTAGTGTGGATGGTGTCGCCCGGCGCAACGGTCAGCACCGGTTTGTTGGCCCCCGAAAATTGCCGGTAAAACACCGTCGGCGTGAACTCGTGCCGTTTCGCTGGCCCCGTCCGCCGCTCTGGCGCGAGAGTCGCCGTGAACGCATGCTTTTCCGGACGAGTCGGGTCGCCCGCGTCCGTGAACAAGAATGTCCCGGATAGGGTTCCGTCTTTCAACGTGGCGGTGCACTCCTCGGTGCCGCCCTGGTCGTCTTTGGCCACAAAATGGATCGCATTGCCCGCGACGGTTCCTTCCAGCTTGTCGCCCCCGAAATCTCCCGTGAGCTTTCCCGCCTCTTCCTTCAAATGCATCTGGTAGAAAATCGGCGTCCCGTAAACATCCGCATTCACGATCCATCGGCCGGAGACGCCGGTGCCGGAAACACCGGCATTCGATGGACGCGCTGCATCTTGTGAGTCCGCGGCGCGAGAGCTGCTCGCCGGCGCGACTCCAGAAAAAACTACAAAGCAAAGTAAAACAAAAACTGACGAAACCTTGAGCATGTCCACACCTCGATGGCTTGATTCAACCAGAAAAGCTCCCTGAATACGAGGAATACGAAACCAGCCGCCGAAGGTTCCCTGTATCCTCGCCCCAAATCCCGCATCTAACTTTCCCGGCCAAGCATTCGCTCCATGCAGGCTCGCTCAGAAAGGCCCGCAGCACCATGAAGCTCATCTCCGTTAACGTCGGCCTCCCCCGCGAAGTCCCCTGGCACGAGACAAGGGTCACCACCGGCATCTTCAAGCAGCCGGTCTCGGGCCGCATCGCTCTTCGCAAGCTGAATCTGGATGGCGACCGTCAAGCCGACCTTAGGGTTCACGGCGGCGAATACAAAGCCGTCTACTGCTACCCCGTCGAGCACTATGCGTACTGGAAGAAGGAGCTGCCCGGCCGCGATCTTCCCTTCGGCGTTTTCGGAGAAAACTTCACCACCGAAGGCTTGCTGGAAGATTCCGTGCATCTCGGCGACCGCTTCGCCATGGGCTCCGCCGAAGTGGTTGTCACGCAGCCTCGCTTGCCTTGCTTTAAGCTGGGCATCCGTTTTGCCTCCGACGCAATGGTCAAGCGCTTTCTCGCCGCCGCCCGCACCGGTTTCTACCTCGCGGTCGCGGGCGAAGGCGAAGTCGGAGCCGGCGATGAAATCAAGCTGCTCTCTCGCGACCCCAGCTCCGTCCCCGTCTCGGAAATCACTCGCCTGTACGTGGCCAACCCCGCCGCGCGTGGCGAAGTTTTTAGCGACGCCGATGCCGCCGTCGTTCATCGCGCTCTCCGTGTGGACGCCTTCCCCGAAAGCTGGAAGTCCTATTTCAGGGAGCGTTTGCCCAAAGTGGGCGTCTAGGCCCGGCAGACGGCTCCTGACCTTTCTTACGTTCCTGCTTTTCTTCTCTGCTTTTTGCTTTTCTGCTTTTTGCTTTTCTGCTTTTTGCTTTTCTGCTTTTTGCTTTTCTGCATTCTAGTTTCTGCCTTCTGCTCTATCCTCCTGCCTTCCCCCAAAGCTGGAAGTCCTATCTTCGCGACCGCCTGCCCAAGGTGAACGCCTAACCCCGGCTCCAACTGCTTCCCTCGTCATTTCGAGTGAAGCGAGATTTCTGCGCCATTGCGCGCCGTATACGCAATGAAATCGCTCTTCGCCTTTGTAGAGGCCGCGCTTCAGCACAGCTCTTCCGGCCAGCCGCGCGCACGTCGAAATTAAAATGACATTCCCGTAGCTACATTCTTGGTGTTATACTTTGTAGTATGGTCTGGTTCGAGTGGGACGACGCCAAAGCCAGGACCAACGAGCGCAAACACGGCGTTCGCTTCGAAGATGCCATGCTGGTTTTTGCCGATCCTTTCGCTTTGGTGGAACAAGACCGCATTGAGGGCGGCGAACTCCGCTGGCAAACCCTCGGCCTCGTGAGAGGTGTGGCGCTGCTGCTGGTTGCACATACGGTCCGCAGTGGCCCCGGTGAAGAAACCATTCGCATCATCTCCGCCCGCAAAGCCACGCGAAAGGAGCGCCAACGTTATGACCAAAATCGTGAGAAAGAAACTCTCGACTAGCTCTATCACCGCAGCCCACAAGCGCCGCTTGGCAAAGCTTGCTGCCCGCCCTGACAGCGCCATTGACTTCTCCGACATCCCGGAACTCACGGAGAAGTTCTGGCGCAATGCCATCCGCAATCCCTTCTATCGCCCCATCAAGCGGCAGCTCACCCTTCGCCTCGATGCGGACGTCATCGCTTGGCTTCGCAAGCAAGGCAAGGGCTACCAGACTCGCGCCAACGCCCTCCTCCGCGCCGCTATGCTCCGCGACCTCCAGCAAAAAGCCAGCTGACCTACTGCGCCACTTTTCAACGTGCGAACCTGGCGATTCTGACCTTGCGGGAGGCGCGAAAATGAAAGCTTCGCTTTTCAAGGAGATGATGGCCGGCTTCGACGAGGCCGTCAAGCACCGTCGCGGGCAGAAAGCCCGTAGTTCTGAGGCAACAAATCCTGAACCCCAGGTGTCTAAGTTTCAGAACCGCTCGTTTAACGTTGTTGGAATAAGACCGCAAACTGTATCTCCAAGTGCCACGGACAGGGCAGGGAGGTAGACCCAGATGCGTGCGATCGTTGCTTTGACCTACTTGGTGTCGAGCGTCTTCTTCCAGGAATCAGGCGACAAAAGACATTCAAATCCGTCATTCGACTACGAAGTTGCACGCGGCCACGAAATCAAGCCGCATCGTAGAACTATCCCACTCAAGGGGATCCGTCCCGGTTTTAATCAGCTTCGTCTCACGCTTATCGTGTCTCCCGTTGGAGACGTGGAGAGCGCGGACGCCAGCGGCCAGGAGGAAATACTGAAGTTTTGGCCGCAGCTGCAGGATGAGGTACGCCTTTGGAGGTTCACGCCGTTTGAGAGGAATGGAAAAGCAGTCGCTGCCGAGGTCGAAGAATATATCGACCTTGTTCCCCCCGAACGGCTGCCAAAGCATCATGTAGCTGCACCCACTGTTCGGCCAAACTCTAAAGTGGCGATTACGCTTGTGCGAACGGGATGCTTTGGCAGTTGTCCTTCTTACTCGGTAACAGTTAGCACAGAAGGCATCGCTTTCGACGGTGGCGGTTTCGTAACCGCTGCCGGAAAGCATACGGACTGGGTAAATGCGGATGAAGTTCGCAATCTCGCTAAGAGATTCGTGGCTGCCGACTTTTTTTCCATGGCTGCTAGCTACAGAGCTTCGGTAACGGACAATCCAACTTACATTCTCACGATTGCAATTGATGGCCATAAAAAAGAAGTGGAAGACTACGTCGGCCAGTGGGAGGGAATGCCTGCGGTCATCACCGAACTGGAAGACGAGGTTGACACCTTTGCACGAACTCAAAGATGGATCGAGGGCAGGGATGGGCTCGTTTCAGCATTGCGAGAAGAAAAATTCAACTTTGAGACTCTCGAGGGGCAGCTGATGCTGAAGGAAGCCGCCAGTCGCGGAGAGACTGCGACCGTACGCGAGCTTCTGGATGCTGGCGTGCCATTGGAGCCGAAACCCGCGCCCAAGCCAGAGGAACCGGATTTGGGTGTTCCCTTCGAGGGAGTGGGTTGGCTCAACGCGGCCAGCCACCATCCGGAGACACTACAGGTCTTTATTGATGTGTTGGCAAGCAAAAAAGACCAAAACGATAAAGACTTGGCGCTAGCTGGTGCCACCCGTTCTGGAAGTTTACAGGCCGTGCGGGCTTTGATCGGGTATGGCGCCAATCCAAATGCCGATCTCAGCAAGCTGACCGTCATCGAAAGTGCCGGCGGCATGACGCTGGGCGCTCCTGGCGCGGGGAGTGTGTTGATTTATGCCGCAGAATCAGGGAATCCGGATATGGTGAGCGAAATCCTTCGCTATCATCCGAAACTTGAGCAGCGCGATCGTGAGGGGAAAACTGCTGTCTTCGCCGCAGGTGAATATCGCTATGAAGTTGAGGAAAATAAGCGCGCGGAATGTGTGCGACTATTGGTTGAAGCCGGTGCCGATGTGAATGCACGCGATAACGAGGGGAATACGCCGCTGCATGAAACTTTCCTCACCCTTGTAGAAGAAGAGTTATTGAAACTTGGCGCAGATGTGAATGCACGCAATAAGGATGGTGAAACGCCGATCTTCACTACCGTCGACAACGACGCTATACCGCTTTTCATTGACCATGGCGCTGACCTCACCATTCGGAACAACAAGGGCGAGACGGTCATGGAGGCCGCAAAGGAGAAAGGACCTCTTAGGGAAGAGGCTCTACGCAAAGCAATTCAAAAGCTGAACCAGCCTTAGCACTCGCCTGCGAGCGATGTCGGCGGCCATTCTCTGTATACGCGCTTCGCAATCAATCGAATGTTTCGAAAAGACCCAGAAGCCCGTTTCGGAGAATGTCGCTCTAACTCCTGATAAGTCGCTCTTCGCGTGGGCATCGAACGAAGGAGCTTCAAGGAGGAAAAGAATGTACCGCGTCCGTCAGGAAGAGTTGCCGTTTGTGGGGAGCTCCCACGAATTTGTCGGCTCCGAGCAGGGAGACGTGGGCGTCTCCGTCTTTTTGTTTAGCGGCCTGCCGGGCAAGGGTCCCGGGCCACATCGGCATCCCTACGATGAGATCCAGTTTGTCCGGGAAGGCAGAGGAATATGGACCGTGAATGGAGAGACGTTTGAAGGCGGCGCGGGGGACATTTTCGTCATCAAGGCCGGCGAGATTCACAGCTTCAAAGCCATAGGCGATGGCCCGCTGGTCCAGGTGGACGTTCATCTGAGCCCGCGATTCATCCAGGAGAATTTGGGCTGGTAGTGCTGGTTTGTCCTGCCTGCCCCTTTCCTGACGAGGAGCGCGCAGACGCCGCGAATCGAAGAAAACCTCTCTTCCAACCCACACTATTTACGGCACTTAGAAATTTCTCGCAAACTGCGTTCCGATGGAAATTTTCTTCCTTTCTAACCTCTAGTATCCACTGGACTTATTACGCACTTGACAAATAGTATCTGGATGGTATACTATGGAGATGAATACGGCGCCCCACTTCCGCTGTCTCTCGTGCGCAGGCAGGCCTGCCCCTGTGCGCACGATTAGCCGTTATCTTGCTACTTCTCACTCACCACGTTCGTCTTTCCCCAATTTTCAACAACTTACGAATTGCCCCTCGTTTTTTGCCCATCGGCAACTCACGTATTTTCAGCATGTTCCGAACTGCCCATTTTGTAATCCCTTCGTTTTGATAACGATACAAATTGCCGGGGGTGGGTATACTCCCCCCGCTGCTCAAGCAAGAGAATTACTTGATGCCCCGTCTCTTTCCCAACTCTCGACTATGAACCGCCGACCGTGGACTCGCCCAAGTCCTTTAGAATGCGCAGTTCCGCGATTTAGCGTGCTAAGTCCTTTAGAATGCGCAGATCCAAAAACGCCTCGCCGTAACCCCTTTAGAATGCGCAGTTACAAAAAATACCGGGGGGAGGGTCTACGCCTCCCCAGCTCCCCCCATCAGTTCTTTTCTGATCGCGCGCTACTTATTGATATCGTCTTTGGCTTCCAGGCGCTTCAGCAAGCCTTCGAGTTGCGGCTTGTTCGGGTCCGGTGCCGTACTGAGGGCTTGCGTCATCTCTTTCGCGGCCGCTGGGAAATCGCCCTTATTCGAGTCGATGCGCGCCAACGCCACGTGGCTGATCCAGTGATTCGGATCCTTCTTGGGAACCTGCGGATACAGCTCGAACGCGCGTTTGGCGTTGCCCTGCCGCTGCAGTGTGCGCGCATAGACGTAGAGCTGTATGGCGTTCGCCTTCTCGAATGCCGTCGCCAGCGCCTTGTCCGCTTCGTCTTTCTTGCCCATCGCGCTCAAAATGCGCGACTTGGTCTCCCAGTTCTCGAAGCGTGGCTCGCCTTGAATGGAAGTCTCTTCCCACTTCATCGCCTGCTCGAGTTCGTAATTGTTGTCCAGGCACCATTGCGCCGCCTCGTCGAACCCTGCCCAGGTGAACCCACCCACGTTCCGCAGCTCGTTCTTGATGCTCTTCAGCACTACGGCTTTCACGTCCACGCCAATCTGGAACGGCACCGCCAGCTTTTCCCACCGCAGAGTCGCCACCGCGGAATCCGGCTTCACGTCTTCAAACGTGTAAGCCAGCTGCTCAAACATTTCCGCCGGATGCGGCTTCACGGTCACGCGCAGTGCATCTTCCTTTTCGTCATAGCTGAAGCTGCCCCACGAAGTCGCGTTCTTCGAGAAGATGATCGTCCACTGATCCCTGTCTGGAATCGTGTGCAGGCCGTACGTGCCCGCCGCCAGCGGCTTGCCTTCCACCGTCACATCGTCCGCAAACGTGATGGTCGTATTCTCGTTCGCACCGGCGCGCCACACTTTCCCGTAGGGAACGATCTTCCCCCAAATCTCCCGCCCGCCCACCGCCGGTCGGTGATAGTGAATCGTGATGTCTGTCAGCCCAATGCGCTGCGTCACGCTTCCGCGCTGACTGACGCGCGGAATGTTCAGCTCCGTCGGCTGGCTGCCATTCTTGAATTGCGCTTCCGCGCTCGCGGCCAAAAGGCCCAGTCCTGCCAACCCCACACAAAGGCCCAGAACACACTTCGAAATCTTGTGCATAATCCCACCTTCCTCTCTCGTGAACTACGACCTGGCGAGCGCTCCGGAATCCCCGGCGAGACACCCCCGTTTGCGATGGACGGCTTGGAGCAAATTTAGGTGAGCAGAAAGACCGAGAAAGTGGCCGCAGATGGCGCGGATTCAGAGGAAATTTAGAGGAAAATGCGCATAACAGGGAAACGTGACACTCGCCTAAGGTGCAGTTTTCCTGAAACGTTCCGGATGGCTCTGGCGTTCTCCCCTTCAGAGTTTGTGTAGGGGGGCGATATGAAACGCAGTCGGATAATAGACATGGCAGCGGTTGTAGTGGTGGTCCTGGCTGGGTGGAAGGGACGGCCGAGCCAAGCTCCGTCGCAGCAGGCGCCCCCAGCCGCCGCCCTTCCGGCCGCCAAGGAGCCGTCCAATCAGGAAATCAACGATGCTTTCGTTCAGCAGATTTCCAAGCAGATTGCCGGGCACGAACAAGATCCGTCAGGCCAGGTATTCAAGAATATCCAGGTGGACTTCCTCAAGAAGGTTCCGGCCGGGCGATTGCTCCTGATTATGGATCAGGGATACAGCCAAGCGTTGGGAGTGACCTGCGAACATTGCCACGTGAAGGAGGACTTCTCCAAGGACGACAAGCGTCCTAAGCGCTGCGCTCGCGATATGCAGCAGATGCACGGTGATATCAATCAACAGCTCGTGAAAATGCAAAACTTGGCGCCGAATCCCAACGGGCACTTCATCAACTGCTCGACCTGCCACCGCGGCCAAATTGATCCTATGGCGCAGTCGAACTGATGCGCAGCAGAGCTCGCGGACCAAAAGCAAACGACGGGCCTGGCCGGACGCAAGCCTAAGGTCCTCGGAACGGGGCCAGATGCGCAGCGCTCTCTTTCCATGTAGGATGGGGAGAAAGCGTGGGGCCCGTAGCTCAGCGGTTAGAGCAGCGGACTCATAATCCGTTGGTCCCAGGTTCAAATCCTGGCGGGCCCACCAAATGCCGCTCAAGGCAGAGAGCAGACTCACTCCTGGCGGCGTGGTTGCGGCATGGAAGGATTGCTGTTAATCGCGCAGCTAACCTTCGGCGAGTTTGCGAAGTGTCTCAAGGTCTCGAACGATGACCGTTGAGCCCCGGACCTGAAGGAATTGCT
>Ga0075436_100003772_pt1 | contig 10390 bp, 9 predicted proteins | sample RhiMethybrSRZTD5_FD_75303 | JGI IMG/M metagenome (GOLD analysis project Ga0075436, IMG submission 75303) | Populus rhizosphere microbial communities from Tennessee, USA - Rhizosphere MetaG P. TD hybrid SRZTD5 | ecosystem: Host-associated > Plants > Roots > Rhizosphere > Soil | place: USA... | reverse complement strand
GCCGCGATCGACCGCGCGAAGATGTCGGTGCGGTTCGTGGGATCGCCGGTGGTGCGCGCGTAGAGCGACACGAAGGCGGCGCCGCTCGAGGCGAGGCCCATGTAGTCGCCGAGGAAGTACGCGCCGCCGACGTTGGGCGCGGTGGAGATGTCGAACGGGCCGTCGATGTGCGTCTCGGTCCACGTCACGCCGTCGGCGGAGCGCGCGAGCCAGTAGTCGGTGAAAAGCGTGGCAGGATCGGGCGTATTCGAGCGCAGGTCGAAATACGCGACGCCGATCGTGCCGTCGGCGCGCACGTGCACCTGCGGGGTGAACGCCGCGACGCTCGCATCGCCGTTCACGCGCACCGGCGCCGACCAGGTGCGGCCGCCGTCGGTCGAGCGTGAGAATGCGATCCCGTCCACGGTTGCGCTGAAGCGCCCGTCCTGCCACACGACAAGGAGCGCCCCGTTGGGCGCGACCGCCATCTGCGGAATGATCGACCCGTCGCGAATCGCCGTGCCGGTCACCGGATCGCGCGCGCCGAGCGGCCGGAAGTCCGACACGCGGATCGGCGCCGACCACGTCGCCCCGTGGTCGGTCGAGCGCAACACCTCGAGCGTTGCTTGCGAGAAGCCCTCGTCGGTGCCGACGAGGTGCAGGGCGAGGTTCACGACCGTGCCGTCGGGAAGCACGCGCACGAGGTTGCCGATGGTTTGCTGGCCGACGCCCGGATCGTAGATCACGCGCGCCGGCTCCCACGTCGCGCCGCCGTCGGTGGTGCGCGCGAACATCGTCGGGCCGGTGTTCACCGTGGTGATGCGATCCCAGACGGCGTAGGCGAAGCGCGCGTCCGTCGGATCGGCGGTCACCGTCTCCTTGTCGTTGAAGCCGGCGGCGCCGTCGCGGATGAGCGTCGTCGGCGCCGACCACGTGAGGCCGCCGTCGCGCGATTGCGACACGAGGACCGCGTTGATGGAATCGGCACTGAGCACGCCGCCCACGGAGGAGACCGCCGTCTGGTAGGCCGTGCCGTCGGGAGAGAACGTCACCCACGGATCGGTCGCGCGCGCGAGCTCGCCGCCGCCGCACGCCGAGAAGGCGATCGAGCGCTTCGTCCACGTGGCGCCCGCGTCGAAGGTGACCGCGGCGACGATGCCGCGCGCCGAGCCGTTGGACCAGCGGTCCTGCTGCCACACGCCGATCCAGTGGTTGGCGTTCAACGGATCGACCGCGATCGAGGGTTCGACCTCGGAATTCGTGTACAACGTGCCGCCGCCGCCCTGTCCGCACGTCGCCGCGAACGGCGAGAGGCCGGAGACGGCGCCCGATGCGACCGGAGCCGGTGGCGCGGGCGGCGCGCTCCCGCCTCCGCCGCCTCCGCCGGAGCAGGCGGCGAGCACGAGCAACGCGATCGCGGTGGCGCGCATGGGCGCAATGCTATCCGCGGGTGGGCGCGAGCGTGTTACGGAATCTTCGTCGGCGAAGTACACTTCGCATCACGCAAACAAGCGGGAGGAACGCATGACGCTCATCGATCGGGCGAAGAACATCATCGTCTCGCCCAAGACGGAATGGGACAGGATCGCCGGGGAAGCGACGCCTGCCCAGCAGCTCATCGTCGGTTACGTGCTCCCGCTCGCGGGAGCCGCGGCGATCGCGGGATTCATCGGCTCGGCGTTGTTCGCCGGCATGTTCGGCGGGGCCATCGGCATCGGCTTCGCCGCCGTGGGCGCGATCATCCACCTCGTCATGGCGGTCGTGAGCGTGTTCGTGCTCGGCTTCATCGTCGACGCGCTCGCGCCCACGTTCTCGGGCCAGAAGAATTTCGAGCAGGCGCTCAAGGTGACGGCGTATTCGTACACGCCGGCGTGGGTGTTCGGGCTGCTCGCCATCATCCCGTTCCTCGGCTGGCTCGCCGCGCTGGTGGGCGGCCTCTATGCCATCTACCTGCTGTATCTCGGGCTGCCGAAGCTCATGAAATCGCCCGAGGAGAAGGCGGTGCCGTACCTCATCGTGGTGATCCTGTGCGCGATCGTGCTCTGGGTCGTGATCGCGATGCTCACGACCTGCGTCGTGGGCGGGGCGGCGTTCGGGATCGGCGCGATGGGCCAGCGCGCGGCGACGGAAGCGCGCCGCGAGGTCGCCGCCGCGAAGCTGCAGGAGTTCGGCCGCAAGATGGACGAGGCCTCCAAGCGCATGGAGGCGGCGCAGAAATCCGGCGATTCGGGCAAGCAGATGGAAGCGGCCATGGGCGCGCTCGGGACCGCGCTCTCGGGCGGCAAGGGCGTCGAGCCGCTGCAGCTCGACCAGCTGAAGCCGTACGTGCCGGACAAGTTCGCGGGGCTGCCGCGCACCGACATGAAGACCGAGAGGAGCGGCGTGAGCGGCTTCACCGTGGCGCGCGCCGAGGCGCGCTACGGCGACAGCGCCGGCAAGGACGTCCAGCTCGAGGTGACCGACACCGGCGGCATGGCGGGGCTCATGGGATTCGCGACATGGATGGGCGTGCAGGGCGAGCGGGAGGACTCGAGCCACCACGAGGTCACGAAGCGCGACGGCAACCGCATCGTGCACGAGAACGTGAGCAAGACCGGCGGGCGCAACGAGTACACGCTGGTGCTCGCCGACCGCTTCGTCGTGAGCGCGAAAGGCAGCGCCGACATCGGCACGCTCAAGTCCGGAGTCGCGTCGCTCGACCTGGGCAAGCTCGAGTCGGCGAAGTAGCGCGCTAGCCCTTCACACAGACCACTTGCTTGAGCGTGTGCACGACCTCGACGAGGTCGGACTGGTTCGCCATCACCTCATCGATCGCTTTGTAAGCTGCGGGAATCTCGTCGACGACGCCGGCGTCCTTGCGGCATTCGACGCCCTGGGTCTGGCGCGCGAGGTCGTCCTGGGAGAAGCGCCGCTTCGCTTCCGTGCGGCTCATGCGCCGCCCCGCTCCGTGCGCGCAGGAGCATAGCGACTCGGGATTGCCCCTGCCGCGCACGATGTAGCTCTTCGCGCCCATGCTGCCGGGAATGACGCCGAGGTCGCCCGCGCGCGCGCGGATCGCGCCCTTGCGCGTCACGAGGACGTCTTCGCCGAAGTGACGCTCGCGCGCGACGTAGTTGTGATGGCAATTCAATGCTTCGCCGAGGAGCGTGAATGGCGGCAGGTGCGGCGCGACGGCGGCGAGGATCGCGTGCATCATCTCGCGCCGGTTCGCCATGGCGTAGTCCTGCGCCCAATGCACGGCGTCCACGTACTGGTCGAACGCGGGCGTGCCCTCGGCGAGCCACGCGAGGTCGCGATCGGGAAGATGGCTGTCCGACTTCTCCATCTCGCGCCGCGCGCGCTCGATGTAGTGGCGGCCGATCACGTTGCCGATGCCGCGCGATCCCGAGTGCAGCATCACCCACACGTGCCGCTGCTCGTCGAGGCAGACCTCGATGAAATGGTTGCCGCCGCCGAGCGTGCCGAGCTGGCGGCGCCACGTCTCGGCGAAGTTTTTCTGCATCGAGGCGATGGCGGGGCTTCGTGCGACGATTTCTTCCAGGCCGGCGGCGAGCGCGTTCGCCGCATTGTCGCGCGAGCTGCCGCGCACGCCGCTCGATGCATGCACGTCGAATCCCACCGGGACCGCGGATTCGATCGCGCTTCGGATTGGTCGCAACGATCCCGGAAGATCCTCCGCGGTGAGCGACAGCTGGACCGCATGGACCCCGCAGCCCAGATCCACTCCCACGGCCGCGGGAATGATCGCCGCTTTCGTCGGAATGACGCTGCCCACGGTCGCCCCGATACCCGCGTGAACGTCGGGCATCGCCGCGATATGGCCATGCACGATGGGAAGCCGTGCGGTGTTCTCGAGCTGTCGCCGAGCTTGCGGGTCCAGGTCGGATGTCCAGATTTTCACCGGGACCAGACCCGCATTCAATTCCAGCACGATCGGCATGAGCGCCTGCGTAGGTAGCGGCGCTGTCGAACCTAATGCGCGGGCTCGAACAGCTCTCCGGGGTTGCCGTCCGGGTCTTCGAGCTGAATTTGCCTGCCCGCCGGACCCGCTTCCATTTCATTCCGAAACCGCAGGCCCGCCTTCTTCAGCGATTCGATCCGCGCCGGAAGATCGGCTACCCGAAGCACGACCCTGTTCCATCCCCCGGGTTCTTGACGATGACCGTCCGGCATCAGGCGCGAACCCGACGCTCCGGGCCCGCTGAGAAAGATCTTGAGGTTTTCGATCGCGACGGTCGCGAACTCCGGCAACTTTTGGTGCTCCAGCTCGAAGCCAAGGTGCCTGGCATAGAAGTCGACCGAGCGGCTCACATCGCTCACCTGATGCCGAACGCCGTGAAAGCCCAGGACAAAGGATCCGGCGTTTGTCGAGGAGGCCGGGTCGCGAGATCCTGCAGAGGGCTGTCTTGCGGGCTGATTCATTGGACCTCCGGTCAACGGATGCGTCGTGTTGCGACTTGCGGCCGAATGCGCGAGTTCCCCAGGTCAGTCGTTGCCTCCCGCGACGATCATGTAAATGCCGAGCGCGAACAGGAGCGCGGCGATCACGCGGCGAAACAGCGGCTGCGGAATGCGCTTCAGAACGCGCGCTCCGGCGGCGGTGCCGATCATCACCCCGACGATCGCGGCCGCGAGCAGCGGCCAGACATCGGCGATCTCGCGCCATTGCGTGGCGAGGTAGACCGGCAGCCGCGCGCCGTCGACGAACAGGCCGATCGCGGTGGCGGTCGCGACAAACGATTCCTTCGGCACGTCGAACCCCAGCATCGCAGCGCTGCGGATGCTGCCCTGATTTCCGACAAGGCCCCCGAATACGCCCGAGAGCGCACCCGCAAACCAAGCGACGCGCCTCCCCCAGCGCACCTTTTCCATCCATCCCGTGAGCTGCGCAATGGCGGCGAGGATCAACAACCCGCCGAACACGATCGTGAGAATCCGGCTCGATAACCACGCATGCAACAACGCTCCCGCGAGGCCCCCGGCGGCGCTCGCCAACCCGAAGCCGAGGAGCACGCGGCGATCCACATGGCGCCGGAGAAGCCAGTAACGTTGCAGCGTCCCGACAAAATGCGGAATGGCAACCGCCGCGACGGCGAGCTTGGTTCCCGTCTGCAGCGCGAACACCGGCGTGAGCACGCTGCCAATGCCGAAACCGGCCACGGCGGCAATCGCGCCGGCAACGAGCGCGGCCGCGGTGACGATCAGGTCAAACGTCATTTTGGCGAGACCGTCTCGTCGATCTAGTCGGCCAGGTCGAAGTCCGACAACAGCCCGCCCGGTGTGGGCTCCTTCACGCGCGCCTGGTCAACGCGGCGCCGCGCGCCTTCGGCCTTCTTGAAGAAATCGTCGGCGGTCGCGAGCGGCACGAGGCGAAGCTGCGGCGGGCGCAGGTCGCCCAGGTTCGCGCGCTGGCCGAAGAGGCGGCGCGTCTCCGACTTGGCGAAGAACTGCATGAGCGCGGCGGCCGTGATCAGCACGACGACGAGGCTCATCACCGCCTGCATGTGCCGCGGACCGATCGTGCGCAGGTGCGCGTAGCAGACGCCGGCGAGCACCGCCCACGCGCCGAGCCCCGCGTATTCCAGGATGTCGCGCTGCGCGAACGCGAACGACGACACCTCGGCGACCTGGTCCCACGCGAGGAAGACGAGGCACGCGGTGACGGCGATGCGCAGCTGCAGCGCGAAGCGCGCCTGGCCGAAGAAGATGCGCGAGAGCACCGCCCAGAAGCTCGTCCATACCGCGAGCACGATGACGAAGCCGACGATCGGAAGCAGCAGCAGGTTCGGGCTCGGCTCCTGCGTCATGTTGAGCCACTGCACGACGATGAGCAGCAGGATGAGCAGGCCGCCGAGCCCCGCTCCCCAGATCGCGTGCGCGCCCGGCGGAGTGAGCGGTTTTTCCTCGGCGACCGGGTGCGTCGCGTCGTGCACGCGCAGGATCGTGCGGCCGATGCGGATGCCGGGCTCGCGCGCGAGCGTGAGCCGCGTCACGCGCCGCGCGCCGTGCTCGGCATACAGGCCGTTCACCGTCCCCAGGTCCTCGGCGACGAGCTCGCCATCCACGGCGCGGGAGATGCGCAGGTGGTGCGGCGCCACGTGCGGGTCGTTCACGACGACGTCGTTGTCGAACGCGCGGCCGATGCGCGCCTCGGGCGAATCGACCCGTTGGCGTGCCACGACCTCGCCGTGGCGCGACAGCACCTCGATCCACATCATGATCCCGTCCCCGGAAGCGCCGCCGGCTGCCACTGGATCGCTTCGAGGAAGCGGCGGCCGAGCGCGACCGCGTTGGCGTGCGACACGCCCTGCATCGTGAGCTGCGCGAGCAGCGCCTCGCGGTCGCGGTCCTGCGTGAGCGCGAGCAGCGTCACGTTGTAGAGGCCTTCGAACTCGCGGTAGGCGCGCATGCACCACGTGGCGCGCAGCGCCGGGCGAGCGTCGCCGCCGATGAAATCGTCGCGGCATTCCTGCTCGGTGAGGCGCTTGCCGCCGCGCATGTCGATCGAGGGCCCCGCGGAACGCTGCGAGAGCTCCTTCGCGAACTGGAACGCGTTCAAGTCGATCGCCTTGTAGTACGCGTACGAGACATCGACGCGGCCGGTGAGGATGCGGTCGGAGACGAAGATGCCGGTCGCGCTCGAGCAGTGCGTGGAGTTGAGCGCCGCGCGCGGCCGCGGCAGCTGGTCGGCGTTGGTCGAGGCCCAGCACGTCATCCACGGCGCCGCGCTCTCGAGGCCGCGATACGGACCGAAGGCGGCGCTGCGGAATCCCTCCTTGATGAGCGCTTCGTAGAACGCCGCCTGCCAGCCGTCGAGCTGGCGGCCGACCTCCTCCTTGGCCTTGTCGACGGCGAGCGGCGGTCCCTTGCGCGCGCGCTCGATGAGCAGCGCCGCGTAGCGCGCCGGCACGAGAAATCCGACCTGCTCGCCGTCGAGCCGCTTCGCCACGTTCACGCCGACGACGCGTCCGTCGTTTCCCGCCACCGGGCCGCCGCTCATGCCGGGATTGATCGCGCCGGAAAAATGGATGCGCTCGTCGTAGCTCTTGTCGACGAGCCCGTTGTAGGTGCCCTCGACGATGGTGAAGCCGAGATCGAGCGGATTGCCCATGGCGTAGATGCGCTCGCCCTTGGGCAGGCGCGCGCCGAGCGCGCGCGGATCGAAATCGAAGAAGGGCAATCCCGCCTTGTCGACCTTCACGACGGCGAGGTCGTGCGGCACGTCGAAGGCGAGAAGCTGCAGCGGCCCTTTCGCGCCGTCGGGCGCGAGGTACTCGAGGCGGTATGTCCTCGGATCGAGCGCGTATTGCGAGACCACGTGGTAGTTCGTGATCGCGAGCCCGTCGGCGGAAACCAGGAAGCCGGAGCCGAGCGTGGTCTGGCGGCCGGCGGCCTGCAGCAGCGTGCGCACCTGCAGGATGCGCGGCTTGGCGAGCTCGTACACGCGCTCGGCGGCGCTCGAAAGCGGCTGCTGCTGCGCCTCGGCGCCCTGCGCCGGCGGCTGCGCCTGCCCGCTCGCGGCGAGCGCGGCGAAAACGACGACGGCGAAAGCGTTTCTCACGCGAGGTCGAGCGCGAACGCCTGGTCGCAGCGGCTCGCGAGCCGCTTGCCCTGGAACGGCACGAAGCCCGCGCCCGTGTACATCGCGATCGCTTCCTTCAGCACGGATGCCGTCTCGAGCTCCATGCGGCGGAAGCCGCGGGCGCGCGCGAAGGCGAGCGCGCGCGCGAGGAGCCTCGCGCCGACGCCGACGCCGCGCGCATCCTGCCGGAGGTACATCTTGCGCAGCTCGCATGTCGTCTCGTCCAGCGCATGAACGCCGCAGCAGCCGACGAGGTCGCCGTCGGCCGCGATCACGACGTCGAACGCGCCGCCGCGCTTGGCGTAGCTCGCGGTGATGTCCCGCAGATCGCTGTCGGTGCCGCTGGGATCGGCGCGCAAGCCGTACTCCGAGAGCACCGCGTCGACGACCTCGCGCACCGCCGCCGCGTCCAACGACGTCGCCGGCCGGATGACATAGCCCTCGAATCCCGCCGCGACGCGATCGCCGCGCGCGTCGTCGCCGCACAGGGCGGCGACGAAATCGCGCGCCGCCGGGCTCACCGCCCCGGCGCTCACGGCCGCGGTGTACACGGTGTCGAGATCGAAGCCGCGGGGCAGCGGCGCGACGAGGCGCACGCCGCGCGTGGCGAGGATTTCGGTCGCCTGCGTGCAACCGACCGGATGGCCCGTGTCCTCGGCCATCGCGCGCATCGCGGTCGCGCCGTTGGGAAACGTGCGCACGCGGCCGGACACCTTGTCGCCGATCTTGAGCCGGTCGAGCACTTTCGCGAAGTGGATGCCCGCGGTCGCTTTCGCAGGGTCCGGAAAATAGATCGCGCTCGCGGCGAGCAGCGCCGAGCGCAGCGCCTTTTCATCGCCGACGGGCGGCACTTTGTCGCCGATCCTGACGGCGATCGAGGTCGCGACCGAGCCCAGGTCGGCGCACGTGCCGGCGTCGACGCGGCCCTCGACGGCGAGCCCGGCGATCTGCGCGTCGCTGAGGATCACGACGTCGCAGGCCTCGCCGGCGAGGAATTTCTCGAGCATCGCGCCGACGGCGCCGAAGCTTCCCTGGGCCTCGAGGCCGCACGCGGCGGCGACGCGCTGGGCGAGCGCCTGCGCGGCGCCCGCGCTCACGAGCTGGAGCTTCACGCTATCCGGAGATGCGCATCACTGGTCCTGCTTCGCCCCGCTCACCTTCACGACGCGCGCCCACTTCTGGATGTCGTCGAGCAGGTACTTGTCGAATTCCTCGGGCGTCATCGACATCGCCACCGCGCCCTGCTTGGCCCATTCGCCCTTCACCTCGGGCAGGCTCACGATGCGCCGGATCTCTTGGTTGAGCCGCTCCACCACCGCGCGTGGCGTCGCCTTGGGCGCCATGATGCCGAGCCAGATCGTGGCCTCGTAGCCGGGAACGCCGGCCTCCGAGATCGTCGGCACGTTCGGCAACACCGTCGAACGCGCCCTGCCGGAGGTTCCCAGCGCCTTCACCTTGCCCGCTTCGACGTTGGGCGCCATGGTGGTGATCGCGTCGAACATCATCTGCACCTGGCCGCCGAGGATGTCGGTGCGCGCGCCCGAGCTTCCCTTGTACGGCACGTGCACGATGTTCACGCCCGCCATCGCCTTGAAGAGCTCGCCCGCCATGTGGTACGGCGTTCCCGGACCGGAGGACGCGTAGTTGAGCGCGCCCGGCTTCGCCTTCGCGAGCGCGATGAATTCCTTCAGGCTGTTCGCCGGCACCGAGGGATGGATCACCATCACGAGGTCGGAGTAGTTCACCGGCGCGACCGGCACGAAGTCGCGCATGAGCTCGAAGGGCTTGTCCTTGATGAGCGACTCGTTGACCGTGTGCGTGTTGGACATCATGAGCAGCGTGTAGCCGTCGGGCGTGCTGGTGTGGACCGCCTCGGTGCCGAGGAGCGATCCGCCGCCCGGCCTGTCCTCGACCACGAACGGCTGGCCGAACGCGGCCTGCAGCTTCTCGGCGAGGACGCGCGCGTAGATATCGGCGGGGCCGCCGGCGGCGAACGGAACGATGATCTTGACGGGCCGGGTCGGATAGGACTGGGCGGACGCGGCACAGGCGATGACGGCGGCGAGCGCGGCGAGCGCGCGCATGAGACGGCTTGACATGGATTTCCCTCCTCTGCGCGCCATTCTAGCGTCGGACGCGTCCGACATGGAGCAAGCAGGCGACGCACACGATTTCAAGACCTCGCCGATTGGGCGCTCCCGCGTTGCCGCGTCATGCTGGAGTATGCATCGCATCCCTTCGAGGAGGCTCAGATGAAACGCATTCAAGCTTCGATCGTGGCGGCGCTCACCGTCGTGGGGCTCGCCGGCTGCTCCGGCATGTCGCACCAGGAGAAGAGCACGGTTGCCGGCGCGGCGATCGGCGGGGTGGCGGGCTCGGCGCTCACCAACGGCAGCGCGGCCGGCACCATCGGCGGCGCGGTCGCGGGCGGCGTGATCGGTCACGAAGTCGGCAAATAAATAAGGAGCCATCATGAGGAAAATCACACTGTCGTCGCTCGCCGTCGCGTTGTCGCTCGGCGTGCTTCCCGCGTGGAGCGCGATCGAGTACATCGAAGTGCAGACCGCTCCGCCCGCTCCGGTGGTCGAGGTGACGCCTGCGCCGCAGACGGGGCAGGTCTGGATCCCGGGTTACTACGATTACCGCGGCTCCCAGTACGTGTGGGTCCAGGGCCACTTCGAGCCGGTGCGCAAGGGCTATGTGTACATGGCGCCGCGCTATGAAGAGCGCGAGCACCGCTACTACGCCGGCCGTTGGGCGACCGAGGAAGAAGAGCACGGGGGCTTGCGCAACAAGCTGCGTGCGAAGAAGGAGAAGCTGCACGAGAAG
>Ga0075436_100003771_pt1 | contig 10390 bp, 8 predicted proteins | sample RhiMethybrSRZTD5_FD_75303 | JGI IMG/M metagenome (GOLD analysis project Ga0075436, IMG submission 75303) | Populus rhizosphere microbial communities from Tennessee, USA - Rhizosphere MetaG P. TD hybrid SRZTD5 | ecosystem: Host-associated > Plants > Roots > Rhizosphere > Soil | place: USA... | reverse complement strand
GTCGTTGCCCGCGATCTCGATCTTGTTGACGATGGCGGGCTGGCCCTCGTTGATCGCCCAGCGGAGGTCCACGACGGGCTTCCCGTCGGCCCCGGTACGCCGGATGACCTGCGGCTGGATGTTCGAGTAGATATACCCGTTGTTGCGATAGAGGGTGTAGAGATCGTTGACCGCGTTGTCCCAGCGCTCCTGGCTGAAGTAGACCGGGCCCTGGTCGGTGCCGCCAAGGCCGAGGAAGCCGGTGCGGTCCCCCCCCTTGAACGGAAACAGCTGTTGCAGCTCTTCGGTCGAGAAGCGCCGGTTCCCCACGATCTCGAACGCGCCGACGCGGTAGGGCTCGCCCTCGCTCACGCGGATCTGGAGCGTGGCCTTCCCGGTCGTGTCGTTCACCAGGATCGTGTCGCCCAGGACCTGAAAGTCCACGAACCCTTTGTCGCCGTAGAACTTGGGCAGCCGCTCCTGGACGTCGGTGCGCAGCTTCTCGTCGTCGTACTCGCCGGAGCGGAACCACCAGAACCCCTCGGGGCGCGTCTTCATTTGGCCCACGAGCTGGTCCATGGCAAAGTGCGTGTTGCCCTGCACCTGCACCTGCGCCACGGCGACGCGGCGGCCCTCGTCGACGTCGAAGATGACACGCACGCGGGAAGAATCGTTCTCATACAGCGGAATGACCTTCACGTGGGCCAGATAGTAGCCGTTGGCGCGATACAGCGAGTCGATGCGACCCTGCGCGCGTGTGACGGCCGCCTGGTCGAGGGGGCGCCCTTCGGGGAGCTGCGCCTTGTCCCGGACACTGCCCTCGGACACGCGGTTCACCCCGCGCACCGCCCACTTCACGAGGATGGGGCGCTCGTGCACCCGCACGATCAGGAGCTGGCGGGCACCGGTGGTGTCCTGGGTAACGCGGACGTCGTCGTACTGGCCGCTCGCGTACAGGGCCTGGATGGCACGCTGTACGTCGCGATACCCAAGCGCCTTGCCGACGGCGAGGCCGCTCTGTTCGAGGACCTGTTTGCGGTCGACCCGATGGATCCCGAGCACCACGATCGAATCGGGCGCGGTGGCGGCCGGCGCCGGTGGTGCTTCCCCGCCCTGCGCGCGCGCGGCGCGCGGGACGAGCGCGGCGGAACTCAGGAAGATGAGAGCGGAAAGCCGGCGGATCACGCCTTCGAGCCGGAGAGCGCGCGGAACGCCAACCGTTCCTTGTCCGGGGCTACGTCGACCTCGATCTCGTCGCCCCGCGCGAACTCGCCGACCAGGATCTTCTCCGAAAGCGGATCCTCGACGTACTTCTGAATCGCGCGCTTCAGCGGGCGCGCGCCGAAGTGCTCATCGTACCCGCGGTCCACGAGGAAGTCCGAGGCCGCCGGCGTCAACCGGAGCGTGAGCTCCTCGTCGCCCAAGCGGCGCTGCACTTCCTTGAGCAGGATCGTCACGATCGCGGCGATGTGCTCACGGGTGAGCGGGTGGAACACGATGACGTCGTCCAGCCGGTTCAGGAACTCGGGGTTGAAGGTCTTGTTGATTTCTTCTTTGACCTTCTCGGCCATCTTGTCGAAGGTCGCCCGCGAATCGGGTTGGGCGAAGCCCAGCGCCTTCCCCTTCACCATGTCGCGGGCACCGACGTTCGAAGTCATGATCACGACGGTGTTCTTGAAATCGATCACGCGCCCGTAGTTGTCCGTCAGGTGTCCTTCATCCAACACCTGCAGCAGGATGTTGAACACGTCGGGGTGCGCCTTCTCGATCTCGTCGAGCAGCACCACCGAATAGGGCTTGCGCCGCACCGACTTCGTGAGCGTCCCGGAATCCTCATACCCCACGTAGCCCGGGGGCGCGCCGATCAGCCGGCTCACGGAGAACTTCTCCATGTACTCCGACATGTCGACCCGGATCAACGCACTGGCGTCGGCGAAGAGGAACCGGGCCAGCCCGCGCGCCAGCTCGGTCTTCCCCACGCCGGTGGGTCCGGAGAAGATGAAAGAGCCGATCGGCCGCTTGGGATCCTTCAGGCCCGCCCGGCTGCGCCGGATGGCGCGCGAGATCACGGCGATGGCCTCGTCCTGGCCGACGACCGTCTGGTGCATCTCCTCTTCCATGCGCAGGAGGCGCGCGGTCTCGGCCTCCTGGAGCCGCGTGACGGGAATCCCGGTCCACCGCGAAACGATGAAGGCGACGCCCTCTTCGTTGATGGTGGGCCGGTGCGTTTGCCGCTCCTTCTCCCAGGCCTCCTGCTTGCGACGGATCTCCGACTGGAGCTCCCGCTCCTGGTCCCGCAGCGCCGCCGCCCGCTCGAAGTTCTGGTCGCGGACCGCGTTCTCCTTGTCGCCGTTGATGTGCTCGAGCTTCCCCTTCAAGGCAGACACTTCGGGGGGCGGCACTTGCGTCGCGAGCCGCGCGCGCGCGCCCGCCTCGTCGATCACGTCGATCGCCTTGTCCGGCAGGAACCGGTCGGTGATGTAGCGCTCCGACAGTTTCGCCGCGGCGTCGAGCGTCTCGTCGGGGATGATCACCCGGTGGTGCTCCTCGTAGCGCTTGCGCAAGCCCTTCAGGATCTCGATGGTCTCACCCACGGTGGGCGGATCGACGATGACCGTCTGGAACCGTCGCTCGAGCGCGCCGTCCTTCTCGATGTATTTCCGGTACTCGTTGAGCGTCGAGGCGCCCACGCACTGCAGCTCGCCGCGGGCCAACGCGGGCTTCAGCATGTTGGAGGCATCCACCGCCCCCTCGGCCGCCCCCGCGCCGACGAGCGTGTGCAGCTCGTCGATGAAGAGGATGATGTTCCGGTTCTGCGCGATCTCGTTGATGATCGCCTTGAGGCGCTCCTCGAACTGGCCGCGATACTTGGTCCCCGCGATCACCGCCGCCATGTCGAGCGAGAGCACGCGATGATCCTTCAGGACGTCAGGGCACTGCCCGCTCGCGATGAGCTGGGCAAGCCCCTCGACGATCGCCGTCTTGCCCACGCCGGGCTCCCCGATGAGCACCGGGTTGTTCTTCTTGCGCCGGGACAGGATCTCCATCACCCGCTCGATCTCCTTCTGCCGGCCAATCGTCGGATCGAGCTGGCCTTCGGCGGCGAGCTGCGTCAGATCGCGGCAGAAATGGTCGAGCGCCGGAGTCTTGGATTTCTTTTCGCTCTTGGGGCTCGCGGGCTGGGCGCCGGTGCCGGACGGCGTCGGGCCGCCACCCGACGGCATCTCGCTCCCGAGCAGCCGCAGGGTCTCGGCCCGGGCCTGCTCGAGGTTGACGCCGGCGTCGGTCAGCACCTGCGCGGCGATGCCCTTCTCTTCGCGGAGCAGTCCGAGCAGGAGGTGCTCGGTGCCGACGTAGGAATGGTTGAGCTCGCGCGCCTCGCTCATAGCGAGCTCGAGCACCTTCTTGGCCCGAGAGGTGTACGGCAAGTCAGGGCCGGCGGCCGCCGCCGCTTTGCCCTTCTTGACCGTTTCCTCGATTTTTTGCTGGATTTCCTCGAGGTCGACGTTGAGGTTGGTGAGGACGGCCGCCGCCACGCCTTCGCCCTCGCGAATCAACCCCAGCAGGATGTGCTCGGTTCCGACGTACTCGTGGTGCAGCCGCGCGGCTTCCTCGCGCGCCATCTGCAGGACCTTGCGGACGCGATCCGTGAAGTTGTAGCCGTTCATCTCCCCCCCGAACTCCCCAGCATCACGCCGCCTCAGCCTCGAGCACGCGGCGAACGTAGGTGGCACGGACCGTCGGCAAGTCGGGATCCCCCGTCTGCCGCCCATCCAGCGCCGCCAAGTGCGCGGGCTGAGTGAAAATCATCAGCTTGTTGAGTGTGTATACACTCAAGCCCGGGATCAGATTCAATCCGACACCCAACCGCACGCCACTCAACAGGTTCATCGTCTCTTCGAACGTGAGCTTGCGCGCATACTTGAGCAACCCATACGCCCGCCACGTCTTGTCCGCGACTTCGTCCGGCGCCGTCCGGAGCAGCACATCGCGTGCCTGCTCTTCGTATTCGATCACCTGGCGCACGATCTTGCCGAGGTGATCCAGCAGCTCGTCCTCGGACTTCCCAAGCGTCGTCTGGTTCGACAACTGGAAGAAGTTGCCGACGATCTCGCTCCCCTCCCCGTACAAACCCCGATGGGTCAGTCCAACCTGAGCGAGCCCCTGCAACACCTTGCCGACTTCCTTTGTCAAAACAAGGCCCGGCAAGTGGATAAGGACACTCGCGCGAAGGCCTGTCCCGGCATTCGTCGGGCAGGACGTAAGATAGCCAAATTCCGGGTGAAACGCGAAGGGTAAAAGCCGCCCGAGGTCCGCGTCGAGCGCCTCTAAGTCCGCGTACGCGTCCTCGAGTGCGAATCCCGAACGCATTCCGTGCAATCGCAAGTGGTCTTCCTCGTTCACCATGACGCCGACGGTCCCCTGGACCATCAGGGCGGCCCCCGGCCGGGGCCGGACCTCCCGATCGAGGGCGGCGAGCTCCTTGGACACGAGGTGCCGCTCGTGCAACAGCTGGCGGTCGGCACGCTCCAGCTGATCCAGGTGGATGGTCACGGCACCGTGGAGGAGATCGCTCGCCGCGCCGGCCTCAACCACGCGCGTCAGGACCGCCGTCCGATCGGCATCCTTGGCACGCTGGCTGAAGACGTACCCCTCGAGGTTGCGCGCGAGGCGGATCCGCGTGGACAGCACGATGCTGCCTTTCGGCCCCGAGGCGTCGAGCCAGCCGATCCCGCCGTCGGGCAGCAGCGAAAGGTCGATCACTCGAGCACCCGAATCCGGTCGCGCAGCTCGGCCGCCAGCTCGAAGTTCTCGTTCTCGACCGCACGGCGGAGCTGCTCCTTGAGGTCGAGCAGGCGAAGCCGGGGGTCGGTGGAGCCCTCGCTGCCCGGCGCGATGTAGCGCTCGCCCACGTGCTGGCTCGAGCCGTGGAGCCGGCGCAGCAAGTCGCGTAGGTGCGAACCGAAGGACTCGTAACACTGCCCGCAACCGAGCCGGCCCGACTCCCGGAAGTCCTTGAGCGTGCTCCCGCACGCCGAGCAGCGGAGCCCGTCCGCGGGCGTGGGGAGGACGTTGCCGCCCTTCCCGATCATCCCCTGCAGGAAGCCGCCGAGCGGCGTCTTGAGCGCCGTCGCGCCGGTCTCGACCCCGCGCTGCTGAGCGCACTGCTCGCAGAGGTGGAGCGTGACCTTCGTGTCGTGCTCCACCTGGGTCAGGTTGATGACCGCCTCGCGCTCCTTGCAGTTCTCACACAGCATCAGGGTATCGCATCCACCGAGGCGACCGCCGCCAGGCGACCGTCCTCGAGCATGAGGATCCGATCCGCCCGACCCGCGAGCTGCCGGTTGTGAGTCACCACCACGACCGCGGTCTCGTACTCCCGCGCCAGCCGGAAGAACACCTCGTGCAGCCGGTCCGCGTTGGCATGGTCCAGGTTGCCCGACGGCTCGTCGGCGAGCACCAGGCTCGGGTCGTGCACCAGCGCGCGGGCCACCGCGCAACGCTGCTGCTCGCCGCCCGAGAGCTCCGCCGGGCGGTGCGTCATGCGCCCGGCGAGCCCCACCAAGGAGAGCATCTCCTCCGCCCGGGAGCGAGCCGCGCGCTCCTGCATCCCCGCGATCAGGAGCGGCATCATCACATTCTCGAGCGCCGAGAATTCCCGCAAGAGATGATGGAACTGAAACACGAAACCCAGCTTGCGATTCCGGAGTTCCGAGAGAGCCTCGGCGTCGAGGTCGGCGTAGCGGGAGCCGTCGAGCCACACGTCCCCGCCGGTCGGATGATCCAGCGCCCCGAGCAGGTGGAGCAGCGTGCTCTTGCCGGCCCCCGAGGCCCCCACGATGGCGACGAACTCGCCGCGGTGCACCTCGAGCTCGACCGCGCGCAGGACCTCGAGCGGCTGACCGTCGCCGCCCGCGAACACCTTGCGGAGACCACGCCCTTCGAGCAGCGCCGTCATTCGTACCGGATCGCGGTCACGGGATCGAGCCGCGCCGCCTGCACCGACGGGTAGAGGGGAGCGAACGTCGCGACGACGAGGCTTGCCACGATCACCAGGAGGACGTCCAGGGGTTGCGTGTGGACCGGCAGATGATCGATGAAGTAGATGGACGGATCGATCGGGATCCAATGGCCCTGATTCACCATCGTGCCCACGATCCATCCCAGGACGACGCCGAGCGTCGTTCCCGTCAGGCCGACCAGGATCCCTTGCGTCAAAAAGATCCGGCGGATCGCCGCTTGCTTGACTCCCATGGCGAGGAGGATGCCGATCTCCCGCGTCTTGTCGCGGACAGCCATCGTGAGCGTCCCGACCACGTTGAACGCGGCCACCACGCAGATCAGGAACACCACCAGCCCCATCGCGAGTTTTTCGAGCTTCAGCGCCGAGAAGAGCGACGCGTTCTGGGATTGCCAGTCGAGCGCGCGATAGGGATATCCGAGTCGCGTCTCGAGCGCGACGCCGAACGGCTGCGCCTGCCACGGATCGGTGAGCCGCACCTCGACTCCCGTCACGGCCGTGTCGAGCCCGGCGAACCGTTGCGCGACCCGGCGGTCGAGCGCCACGTAGCTGTTGTCGTACTCGTACATCCCCGTGTCGAAGATTCCCGTCACCTGATAGCGGTGGTACTTGGGTACGTAGGCGCCCAGGCTCGGGTTGAACTTGGCGCCCGCGGGCGCGACCAGGGTCACGACATCGCCAGGGAACGCGGAGAGCTTCGAGGCGAGTCGCGTGCCCAGCGCGATCCCACCCTCCATGTCCGGCCGCGTGGCCTTGAACGTCAAGTCGCCCTTCGTGAAGTGCCGGGCGAAGCTCGTGACGGCCTCCCGCCCGGTATCGGGCTCGACCCCATAGACCACGACCCCTTCGGCGTAGTCGTGCCCGGCGGAGATCAGGCCCTGACTGAGGACAAACGGAGCGGCGGCCTCCACGCCCGGGGACCGGCGCACCTCGCCCAGCACCCTGTGCCAGTCGTCGAGCCGCAGGCCCTCACCGTACGTGAGGACGCGCAGGTGGGGATTGGCGACGAGGATCTTGTCGCGCAGGTCCGCCTGCAGGCCGTTCATCACGCCCAGCACCACGACGAGCGCCATCACACCGACCGTCACGCCGCCGACCGCAATCACCGTAATGAGTGAGAGCAGCCGCGACGACCGTCGACTGCGCAGGTACCGCAGCGTGATCCGGAAATCGAGCGGCGACGGCCAGTTCGTGGCCACGACGACGATCGCCGCGATGGCGGCCAACCCCAGCAAGCCCAGCAAGGCCTGGAGGATGGTGATGGCGTGGAGGTTCATTCGGGTCGCAACATGGGAAACAGGATCACGTCGCGGATGTGGGGCTGATCGGCCAGGATCATCAGCAGGCGGTCGAGCCCGAGCCCCACCCCACCCGTGGGCGGCATGCCGTACTCGAGCGCGCGGATGTAATCCTCGTCGAGCTGCTGGGCCTCCGCATCTCCCGCGGCGCGCAGCGTCGCCTGCTGCTCGAAGCGGCGCCGCTGCTCCTCGGGATCGTTGAGCTCGCTGAACGCGTTGGCGATCTCCCGCTTCTGAATGAACAGCTCCCAGCGCTCGACCCGCGTCGGATCACCGCGTTTGAGCTTGGCGAGCGGGGAGAGCGCCACTGGATAATCGAGCACGAAGGTCGGCTGCACGAGCGTCGGCTCGACGAAATTCTTGAAGACTTCGTCCACCAGCTTCCCGCCCGACAGCTTGTCCACGTCGGGCACATCCTTTTTCTTGAGCGCGGCCCGAAGCTCCGCCTCCTTCGCCCGCGCCAGGTCTACGCCCGCGGTTTCGCGTACCAAGGCGTAGAAGTCCTTCCGGGCAAACGGGGCCGCGAAGTTGAGGGTCGCCCCGTGGCGCTCGAGCGTCGTGCTTTCGAAGAGCTCCTTCACGAGCCCGGCCACCATCGCTTCGGTGATCGCGAGCATCACCTCGTAGTCCGCATAGGCCTCGTACCACTCGGCCATCGTGAACTCGGGGTTATGGAACCGGTCGAGCCCCTCGTTCCGGAAGTCATGCCCGATCTCATACACCTTCTCGAGGCCGCCCACGATGCAGCGCTTGAGATACAGCTCGTCGGCGATGCGGAGATAGAAGGTCGCGTCCAGAGCGTCGTAATGCGTCGTGAAGGGGCGCGCGGACGCGCCGCCGTACATCGGCTGGAGCACGGGGGTCTCCACCTCGAGGTACCCGCGCGCGTCGAGAAACTTCCGGATGAACGCCACCGCGCGGCTCCGGAGCCGGAACACCTCCCGCGCCGCCGGGCGCACCGCCAGGTCGGCGTAGCGCTGGCGCGCTCGCAGCTCGGGATCGGATAGCTCGCCGTGCTTCTTGCCTTCAGCGTCTTCCTTGCCGAGCGGCAACGGGCGGAGCGACTTGGTGAGCAACGTCAGGCGCTGGACTCGGAGCGTGACCTCCCCGGTCTTCGTGCGAAACAACGGACCCTCGGCGCCGATCAGGTCACCCAGATCGAGGAGCTTCACGAGCTCGTAATGCTCCGCGCCCATCTCGTCGACCTTGAAGTAGAGCTGGACTTTCCCCGAGCGATCCTCGAGATGGCCGAAGGTGGTCTTGCCCATGGGACGGAGCAGGATCAACCTCCCCGCGAGCCGGTGTACAACGCCGTCCTCTTGGCGGAATCCCTCGAGCGCCGGCGCGATCGCGCCCGTGCGATCGAACCGATAGGCGAACGGAACCACGCCGCGCTTGGTCAGCTCGGCAAGCTTCTCGCGTCGGGCGGCTTCGACGAAGCTCGTCACGCGGCCTTACTCCCAAAGCGCTTCAGGTACGCCTCGATGAACGGGTCGAGATCGCCATCCATCACCTTCTGCACATCACCCACCTTGAGCTCCGTGCGATGGTCGTTGACCATCGTGTACGGTTGGAACACATAGGAGCGGATTTGGCTGCCCCAGGCGATGTCCATCTTCTGCTTGTCCACTTCGGCCTTCTTGGCCTCGCGCTCCTCGACCGCGCGCTCGTACAGTCGCGCCTTGAGCATCTTCAGGGCGGTCGCCTTGTTCTTGAACTGGCTGCGCTCGTTCTGGCACTGCACCACGATGTTCGTCGGGAGGTGCGTGATCCGCACGGCGGACGACGTCTTGTTGACGTGCTGTCCGCCCTTCCCGGACGCGCGGTACACGTCGATGCGCAGGTCGTCGTCCTTGATCTCGATCTCGATGTCCTCGTCCACCACCGGGTAGACGAAGACGGACGCGAACGAAGTGTGCCGGCGGGATTGCGCGTCGAAGGGTGAGATGCGCACGAGGCGGTGCACGCCCTTCTCGGCCTTGAGCAGGCCGTAGGCGTAACGCCCGCTGATCTGGAGATCGACCGACTTGATGCCCGCCTCTTCCCCCTCGAGCATGTCGAGCAGCTCGACCTTGAAGCCGTGCCGCTCCGCCCACCGCGTGTACATGCGCATCAGCATTTCGGCCCAGTCCTGGGACTCCGTTCCTCCTGCCCCAGGATGGATGGTCAGCAGGGCATCGCGCGCGTCGTCGGGGCCACGCAGCATGTTCTGAAGCTCGAGCGCTTCGAGCTGGCCGGCGATGACGTCGGCTTCCTGCTCGAGCGAGCGACCCTTCAGCACGTCGGCGACCAGGCGCGCGTGCTCTTGGTCGGGCTCACCTTCCGAGAGCTCGATCAGGGCGCGCGCGTCGTCGAGCCGCTTCTTCACGGCCTGATACGGCTCGATCCAGCGCTTCAGCTCCTTGATCTCCTGCACCGCCTGCCCCGCTCTCTCCGGGTCGGCCCAGACGCTGCCGTCCGCCATGGCGTGCTCGAGCTCCCCGAGCCGCTTGGTCTTCCCCGTTACGTCAAAGGAAGCTCCCGAGCTCGGTGAGACGACCGTCGAATTCCGCAAAGCGATCGGTTAGGGCCATGGTGTTAGAAAAGTAATGAGGCCGGGGCCTAGAAGACCTTGTTGCCGCCCGCCAGGATCTCGTTCAACGCTTCGCCCCAGAAAGACGTCGTCTTGGCCAGGTCGGCCCCGACCTGCTCGACGTACTCCTGCCAGCTCTTCTCGATCTCGTCCTTGAAGAGCTGCGGCAGGGTGCCGTCTCGCAGCCCCTGTTGGCGTTTCTCAGGATGGTAGACGACGAGGTCGGAGACGAGAGCCCGCGCGAGCCGCCGCGCCTTCTGCTTCGGGTCTTGAACCATGAACGGATTGACCGGCCGGAGCGGACCTGTCATCCGTTGCCCCGGCCCAGCGGGCGCCGCGGGAGCAGCCGGAGCGGCGGGGGCGGCCGCCGGGCGGGCAGCCGGTGCGGGCGCCGCGGGCGCGCGAGGCGCCGTAGGGGGCGGCGCGGGAGGACGCATGGTCGGCGCGGCCGGCGCCGGCGCGGCGGCCGCGGGAGGCGCGGCCACTGGACGGTGCGGGGCCGCCGGAGGAGGCGCGGGT
>Ga0075436_100003770_pt1 | contig 10396 bp, 12 predicted proteins | sample RhiMethybrSRZTD5_FD_75303 | JGI IMG/M metagenome (GOLD analysis project Ga0075436, IMG submission 75303) | Populus rhizosphere microbial communities from Tennessee, USA - Rhizosphere MetaG P. TD hybrid SRZTD5 | ecosystem: Host-associated > Plants > Roots > Rhizosphere > Soil | place: USA... | reverse complement strand
GCCAGCAGAATCGAGAACGCGCTGATGCCGCAGGCGGCGGCGTACATCAGCATCAGGGGCATCCGCTCGGCGCGCACACGGTCCCAGTTGTTGAAGCGAAGGCCGATATCGCCAGCGGTCAGCGTGCTCGAGGCGCCGTTCTCCTCCAGGCGCACCTCGCCGGCCAGGATCCGATCCGCGAGGGGCTTTCCGCGGGCGTAGATCATCACGCGATCCTCGCTCTCCGCGAGCGGCACCGTCAGGGCGGCCGGCGTCCACCAGATGTCGCGGCGCTGCGAGAGCTCGCGATAGAGCGGGACCGCGGCGGTGATGAGAAGAATGAGCCCTAGAAACGAGAAATAGAGTCGCGCGCGAGGGGGCATCGTGATCCTCCGGTCAGAGACCTTCGTCCCGCATGTGGAACGCGTGGGCCCAGGTCGGCGGGCACTGAAAGCCCGAGATCCTCCACTGGATGAACCGCGCGTTCCGTAACTTCCCCTGCAAGGCCTCCATGACGTCCTTGTGGGGCTTCTCGTGCACGAAGAGTGCCAAGGCCTCGGCGCTCTCCCACACCGAAAGGGTCCAGAACTTCTTCCGGAACAGGTGCGTGTTCAGCGAGAAGCCGATCAGCCCCGGCGACCGCCGGAGCTGCGCCTGGATCTTGCCCGAGTAGGAGAAGAACGCGGGCATGGTGCGGAAGCTGTCGAGGTAGAGCTCCGAGAGGAGGGCGACGTACTCCCGGCCCGGCTCCGGCTTTCGGAGGACGGACCAGGGGCGAATGAGCATGAACGGCGAGACCGGACCGCGCGTTACCGCCATCAGGTCTCAGCGCACCCGGTGCATCATCGGGGCTCCTTCTGCTCCACCCGGAGCCTCAGGTCCGCCGCGCGCGCCCGGAGGAGGGCGCTTCGTGCTTCGTCCTGTTCCTGCTCCGCCTCCTCTTCGATCAGGGAGGCGAAACAGAGGGTCTTCTCCGAGGAGCCGATGAGCTTGACGGCGGTGGCGGAATCCACGCGCCGGATCAACGCCGCCTGCGCGCCGAACAGCATGGTGTACGCCTCTTCGAGCCCGGCGCGCGCCTGCTCCGGCTCGCCGTCCAGGCGCAGCCCGATGATCCGCGCGAGAATCGCCGCGATGGCCTTGACCTGCCGAAGGACGTAGTCGTCCCGCTGACCGGGGCTCATCCGAGCTCGGGGGCGACCGCGGCGACCGCCTCCGCCGACGTGATCACCGGGATCGCTTCGAATTCCATGAGGTCCTTCCACTGATCCATCCAATCTTGAAGCAGCTTCGGGTCCTCGCATTCCATCAACTGGTAGCAGCGGCTCAGATCCTCGGTGACCCAGCTGGACACGTAGTGGAGACCGTCCGGCATGAGCCGGCCCCGGTCCCTGAAGCGCCGGTACACCGGCAAGGGGTCGCCGCCCCGGAATCGCTCGATCACCATGTAGCGCATGCATAGGAAGTTACGGCATCGGGACGGCGGCGAACATGACCAAAATTCTCTCAAGCAGGCCCCCCGAAATGCCGATTGCAAATCTGCATGGGTATCCCGGAGCGCCTGCTCCGATTCTGGTCATAACGGCTCAGGGGGGTCACGTACCATGGTTCTCAATCGGTCCGAAAGCGGGTTCACGCTGATCGAGCTTGTCATCGTCATCGTGATCCTGGGAATTCTCGCGGCGGTCGCCATTCCCAAGTACGAGGACATGCAGGAACAGGCCCGCTCGGCCACGCTGAAGGGCCAGCTGGGCTCGATCCGCTCCGCGGTCGCGATCCAGTACGGCCGGAACGCATTGGCCGGCTCGGCCACGTTCCCGACGCTGAACGGAGCCATCTTCGCGGACGGCAACATCCCGAAAGAGCCGATCATGAACTCGAACGCGGTCAAGACGACGCCCGGCGTGGACAACACGGGAGGCTGGCAGTACAACTCGGTGACCGGAATGGTGAAGGCGAACCTGAACGCCTATTCTTCGTACTGATCGTCTCCGCAATCCAGACGCGCGGGGTGGGGCCGAGACCTCACCCCGCTTCGCTTTGCCCCTCTAGGGCTTCACGACTCCGATCACCCGGCCCGTCCCGCATTCGACCACGAGAAGCTCACCGGGCTTGACCCCGTAGCGTCCGGCGGGGACGCGGTAGAAGCCGCGCCCCTCCGTGGACTGCTGGAGGGTGATCCGCGTGCCGTCGCGCGGATCGATCATCGGATTCCGGCATGGGCCCGGCGCGGGCTCTACCGTCTTGCCGCCGGGGCCCGGGACCAGGAAATGGGTGGGGACATCGATGGCGGGCTGGATCGCGGGGTTCCCTCGCCACGGGTGATGACTCGACGCGCAGCCGGAGAGGAGCGCGATCGCGGCGAGGAGGGCGGCCCGCTTCACGCACCGAATCTCCGGATCAGCTCGCCGATCGTGGCCAGGTGGTGGTCGTCGTGCTCGGCCACGAAGAACAGGTGATCCACGACCGTCATGGGCTGGCCGAGCCGGGGATGGAGCGCGGTATGCTCCAGATTCGAGGGTCCGAGCGCCTCCGCCCTCCCCACGATCTCCGAGCGCGCGCGCCGGAATTCGGCCAGGAGCGCCTCGATCGAGGACTCGTTGTGCCGCGCGTCGTGCGTCCTTCGATTCCCGAGATCGGCCGGGCGCAAACGGTCGTCGCCGCGGGCGAACTCGTCCAACCGTCCCGCCCAGAGCGGCTCCAGGTCCAGGAGATGCCCCACGTTCTCCTGGATCGACCAGGCGCCCCCGATCCGGCGCACCAGCGTCTCGCGCCCGACGCCCGAGACCCGCTCCTCCAGGCGCGCCGGTGTGCCGCGCAGCCGCTCCAGGATGTCGGGAAACGCCTCGGGCGGGAGCCCGAGCGAGAACGCGCGCTCGAACCAGATCCGCCGCGCGAACGTGGTCGCGGGATTGGGCTTCATGCGCGGCGCGCCGCCTCGGCCGCGGGCATCGCGGCCGCGCGCCCTCGCCGGAGCACCTCGCGCACGAGGAGATCCAGGTCCTCGCGCCGCGTCCGGTGGTTGACGATGCAGACCCGGAGGGAGAAACGCCCTCGAAGCATCGTCGAGCTGGGAACCGCGGTCCCGCTCTCCTGCAGCCCGTAGAGGATCTCCTCGTTGATCGCGTCCGCCTTCTCGTCCTCCACCCCGCTCGGCGCGAAGCGGAAGCAGGCGATGTTGAGCGGCGCCGGGGCCATGATCTCGAGGTCGGGCTCCTTCTCGACGAGCGAGACGAGATACTTCGTCTGCGCGCAGTTCTGCTCCACGAGGCGGCCGTACTTGGCGGCGCCGTGCTCCTTGAGCGACATCCAGACCTTGAGCGCGCGGAATCCGCGCGAGAGCTGGACGCCGTACTCGCTGAACCATATGGGCCCCGCAGGCATGCCTCGGGTCAAGTGGGCCAGGTAGTCGGCGGGCGAGACGAAGGCCGCCCGATGCTTCTCCGGCCAGCGGACGAGGGCGCATCCGACTTCGTAGGGGACGTACATCCACTTGTGGAGATCGAACGCGAGGGAGTCGGCCCGCTCCATGCCGCGCACCAGCGCCCGCAGGCCCGGAGCGATGGCCGCGAGCGCCCCGAAGGCGCCGTCCACGTGGAACCAGAGGTCCTCGGCCTCGCAGAGGTCGGCCAGCTCGGAGAGCGGGTCGATGGCTCCGGTGTTCACCGTGCCCGCGTTCCCCACGACGCAGAAGGGATGGCGTCCCGCCTTCCGGTCCTCGGCGATCGTGCGGCGAAGCGCCTCGACGTCGATCCGAAACGCGCGGTCCACCGGGATCTCGCGGAGCGCTCCGCGGCCCAGCCCGAGGAGCGAGACCGCCTTGTGGACCGAGTTGTGGGTCTCGGCGGAGGCGTAGAGCGTCATCGGCCGCGGGGCGGCCCGGAGTCCCTCCTGGGCCACGTCGCTCTGCGCCTTCGCGTTTCGCGCCACGGCGATGCCCACCAGATTCGCCATCGAGCCGCCGCTCACGAGGAGCCCGCTCGCCTCGGCGGGGTAGCCGAGCATCTCCTTGAGCCAGCTCAATACCTGTAATTCGACGTAGTTCGGACCCTGGTCCCCGCCCCCGATGTTCGGATTCATGGTGGAGGCCATCATGTCCGCGAGCACGCCGAACGGCGTTCCGGTCCCGATCACCCAGCCCCAGAAGCGAGGGTGGATGTTCCCCATCGTGTGGGGAAACACGTCGCGGCGGAATTCCTCGTAGACCGCGGCGGGGTCTTGCCCCTCCACCGGCAGGGGCGCGCGCAGCGCCTTCTTGATGCCCTCGGGAACCGGCTTCCAGACCGGCCGATCGCGCACGCGCTCGAGATAATCCATGGCGTCGTCCAGCATGCGGTGGCCGAGACGGCGCATCTCGTTCCAATCCTGGGGGTCGAGCGATTCTTCCATCCCGGGATTGTGACGGATGGGGCTCGGGGAAGTACAGATACAGATTTACTGCGGAGGCGCGTCGTCCTCGCGCCGAGGCACGCAGGTCACGGTGACCGTGCAGCCGGGCGCCGGCACATAGGCCGGATCGGCGTCGTCCCCACCGTCCCACTGACCCTCGACGAGACAGAAGAAATTGCGGCACAGGTAGCCCATGTTGGATCCGTCGGGGCCGTCCGCGGAGTATCCGAAGCTCTCCACCCAGCCCGCGTCGGTGAGCGCCTTCTGCACGAACTCGTCGGGACAGCTCGAGGTGTCGTTCACCGTGATGTGAAACGCCCATCCTGGGGCCGTGGCCTTGGCGTAGAGGTAGTCGAAGGTGACCGCTTCCCGGCTGACGTGGACCGCGGTGTCCGCGCGGCTGACGCACCGCTTCACGATGGCCCCGATGCTGTCCCGCACCGCCTCCAGCGAAGCGTAGCGGGCGGTGGGCTGGGGATTCGGAGGCCATTTCTCGTCTGAGGCGAAGGACGGGAGTGGGGCTCCGCCGAGGGCCAGGGCCAGGAGACAGCCGAAGAGGATTTTCCCGGTTTTCAGGCTCACGGTACTTCCATCGGCGCGGCGGCCGGAAATCTTTACCAATTCCCGCTTCCGCTATTTCGCCGGCCAGATCCCGAGGCCGCGCCGGACCAGGACCAGCTGGCCGACGTGGTAGGAATTGTGGTCGGCGACGAGCAGGATCTCGCGGAGATAGGTCTGGCCCGCCCCGTGCGGGATGCGCGCGAAGAGATCCAGCGCCGGATCCGCCGCGAGGCGCTTCAAAGCGTCGCGATCGCGGCGGTACTGCTCGATGCTCTCATCCCAGGCCGAATCCGAGGGAGGCGAGGAGGAAGGGGGCCAGTACTCCTTGGGCCAGGCTCGCTCCCGGTAGGCCGCGTTGACGCAGAAGTCCAGGATGTCCTGCTGGGTGATCCGGAGATGCTCCAGCAGCTGCCACGGGGAGAACGGAATCCCGGCCGGGGCCGACCCGCGACGGTCCGGCGTGATCCCGGCGACCGCGGCGTCGAAGTCCACGTGCGCGTCTTCCCAGTCGAGAAGCTTCCGGAGATGCTCCCGGAGCGGCCCTTCCTGACTCATGCCCTCCCCTGCCCGTCACCGTACGGTGGGACACAGATTCCTTGCCGAATTTGCGCTGGGGGCCAACCCGCGGCCGTGAAACGCCACGGGCCTGCCCTCCGCCGCCGCGCTATGTTACGATTCAGTAGTCAGATGCGCGTTCGTGCCAACTTGGGCCCGCAGCCTGGCACGCGCCCTGCCACATATCCCGGTCGGGTGGCCTGCGGTCCGGCCTCCCACGAGTCCGGTGCGGTTCGCGGGATCGGTCGCCATGTGAGTACCACGGGATGACCGCCATGCGACCCTGGCCGGTTTGACATAGATGCTCCTCGCGCGAGGCGGGGAGCGGCGATGTGCCCCCCGGGGTGAGAGCGAAAACCGAATGGTGCGCTCTCGCGCCCGAGGGGGCGATTTTTTTCCCCTACGCCCCTTTGTCCCGTGTGAGATCCGCGTACTTCTTTCGCGCGTCGATGTCGATGAAGGAGATCACGGCGCCGCGAATGGCGTGGTCGAGCGTCTTGTAGGGCGCGATGCGGATCATGTACCAGCGGTGATCCCGGCAGAGCGTCTCATGGTCGAACGGCGCGAGCGTGTCGATCACCTGAGAAGCCTTGGCCCGCATGTCCATCTGACAGAACGCGTCCAGGTCGCCGATGGGGCGGCCCACGCCCGCGGGTTGGAGGTCCAGGAGCCGCTCGGCCGAAGAGGTGAAGCGGCGAATCCTGAGATCCAGCCCGACGAGAACCACCGGATTCTCCAGGCCGACGAGGAAGTTGTGGAGATCGTCGTTGGACTGGCTCAGCTCCGCCATGCGGTTCTGCAGCTCCTCGTTGACGGTCGTCAGCTCCTCGTTGGAGGACTGCATCTCCTCCCGCGAGGTCTCCAACTCCTCGTTCGTGCTCTGCAGCTCCTCGTTCGAGGACTGAAGCTCCTCGTTCGCGGACTTCAACTCCTCGTTCGCGCTCTCCTTGTCCTCGATGGTGGACTGGAGGTAGTCCTTCGTGGCGCCGAGCTCGCGTTCCAGTTCCAGAACTCTCTTGCCGAGCCCCGAGATTCGCTTGTCCGTCTCGGACTCGAGAACCTCCGGGGGAAACATGTCGGCGGGCGCCTCGAGCTTCAGGAACGAGACCAGGAGGCAGCGGGTCCTCGTCTCCGGCTCCTGGAGCGGAACGAAGTCGAGACGAACGGCGCTGGGATTCCCCCCGTCGGAGAACCGCACGTCCACCGAGAGCTGCTTGTCCTCCCGGAACGCCTCCTGGATGTTCCGCTTCAGCTCGATGTGGAGCTCCGGGCGGGCCAACCGGAGGACGTTGAAGCTCGCGGCGCCGGGGGTCGGGCTCAAATAGGGAGCCGTGTGCCCCCGGAAGTGGAGGATGTCCATGTTCTCGTTGATGACCACGCCCGGGGGGCCGTACACCTCGAGGATCTTCCGGTCCGCGAGCGCCTGGAGGCTGAGGACGGGGCGCGCCGCGACCCCGGACGGAACCCGTTCGGGGCCGCTGGGAACGGAAAGGATCTCATCCAGCGACGAAACCCGCGCCGAATTCCGTTTCGAGTAGATCTTGCTCTTGCGGTCCACGAGCGAGAAGAGCTCGGGAGCGTCCCCGACGGTCTCGGAGCTGCCGAGGAGGAGGAAACCCGACGGGTTCAGGGCGTAATGGAGAACGCTCAGGACCTTCTTCTGGGACGAGGGCTGGAGGTAGATGAGCAGGTTGCGGCAGCTCACCAGGTCCATCCTGGAAAATGGCGCGTCCCGGAGCAGATTCTGCTTGGAGAAGACGACCATGTCGCGGATCCGCCGGGCGATCTGGTACTCGTTCCCCTTCAGCACGAAGAAGCGGTTCAGGCGCTCCGGGGAGACGTCCAGCTCGATGTTCGGCGGATAGATCCCGCGGCGCGCGTGCTGGATGGATTCGTCGTCCACGTCGGTGCCGAAGATCTGGACTCGCTTGTCCGGGAACCGGTCCCCCAGGAATTCGAGCAGCGCGATCGCGACGGAGTACGCCTCCTCCCCGGTGGCGCAGGCCGGCACCCAGATCCGGATGGGCGTCCGCGCCTCTTTCTCCTCGAGAATCTTCGGGAAGACCTTGGCCTGGAGCGCCTCGAAGGGCTCGTGGTCTCGAAAGAAATTCGTGACCGTGATGAGCATGTCCTTGTACAGGGCCTGGAGCTCTTCGGAGCTGGACTGGACGTACTTCACATACTCCTCGAGGTTCCCGATCCGGTGCAGGGTCATCCGCCGCTCGATCCTCCGCTCGACCGTGGACGCCTTGTAGCGGGTGAGGTCGTTCCCGAAGGCGGAGCGGACGAGGAGGAACAGCCGCGCGATCTGCTCCTGGATCTGGGGCGCGCGCGCCGGGGTTCGCGGAATCCGCGGAATGTCCGGACGATGCGCGATCCGCGCCAGCTCCTCCCCGATGGCTTTCGGGGCGAGGCAGAAATCGGCGAACCCGCTCGAGAGCGCGCTTCGGGGCATCCCGTCGTACTTGGCCGAGGAGGGATCCTGCACGAACGCCATCCCGCCCGCTTCCTTGATGGCGCGCAGACCCAGCGTGCCGTCCGTCCCCGTGCCCGAGAGGATGACCCCGATGGCGAGCGATCCTTTGTCCTGAGCCAGCGAGCGGAAGAAATAGTCGATGGGCAGCCGTGGACGCTCTCCGCCCGAGGGAGGGATGAGGCGGAGGGACCCGTGCAGGAGGGCGAGGTCGGTGTTGGGCGGAATCACGTACACGTGGTTCGGCTCGGCGGGAATGCCGTCGGTGGCCGTCTGCACCTTCGCCTTGCTGGTGCGCGACAGGAGCTGCGGGAGGACGCTGTCGTGGTGGGGAGCGAGATGCTGCACCACCACGAACGCCATCTTGTCCATGGGGACGTGCTTGACCAACTCTCCCAGCGCCTCCAGGCCGCCCGCCGAGGCGCCGATCCCGACGACGAAGAGGCGGTCCGGGTCGCTATCGTTCTCCTCCGCGGCCCGCTGCATCTCCGAGAGACCCTCGTGGAGCTCGCCCTCGCTCTCCGTCCGGGCCGTGGTCTCGACGTCCGTGTCCCTCTCCATTTCGTCTTCCGTCATGACGCGCTGGGAATGGGCGCCCCCGACGCCTCCAGCGGCACGATCCCGCGCTGGAAGGCGAATCGAACCAGCTCGGTGCGGCTTCGAAGACCGAGCTTTCGCATGAGATTCGCGCGGTGGCTCTCGGCCGTTCGAGGGCTGATGAAGAGGCGTCCGGCGATCTCCCCGCTTGTGAGGCCTTCGGCCACCAGGTGCAGGACCTCCCGCTCCCGCGGCGTGAGGCTCTCGTAGGCGCCAGCGTCCTCCGGCCGCTTGAGGTAGGTCTCGATGAGGTCGTTGGAGAAGGGCGCGCTCAGATACCGGCGGCCCGCCGCCGCTTCCCGGATGGCGGTCACCAGCTCCTCGGCGCTCGCGTCTTTCAAGACGTAGGCCATGGCGCCGCTCCTCAGGGCCTCCGCGACGTGGGCCTCGCTGGAGTACATGGACAGGATGACGACGTGGGTCTTGCGGACCCGCTTGGTGACCCGCCGGGTCACGTCGAGGCCGCTCAGTCCCGGCATCATGAGATCCACGACGAGAACATCGGGTTGCATCCGTTCGACCAGACCCGTGACCTTGAGCCCGTCCGCGGCCTCGCCGACCACGGTGAACCCGTACTGTGCGTCCAGGAGGGCGCGAAGCCCCCTCAGGACGATCTTGTGATCGTCGCCGAGGACGATCGAGATGGAGGTGCTTGGAACGTTCATGGCTTGGGTACCTGGGTTTCCGCCTCGGGTGGGCCGAGCGGAAGGACCACGGCGATGCGGGTTCCTGCCGTCATCGCCGATTCGAGTGTGAGATGGCCCCCGACGAGGCGGGCCCTCTCCTGGATCCCGATGATTCCCGCGGAACCCCCGGTGAACGCCGTGTGCGGATTGAATCCCTGACCCCGGTCCTCGATCCGGAGCGTCAAGTTCTCCGGATCGGCGCGGACCTCGACTTCGACTACCTCGACGGCCGCATGACGCGCGACGTTGGTCAGGGCCTCCTGGATGATCCGAAACGCGGCGATCTCCACGGGGGCCGGGAACCGCGCGCCGTCGATGGACTGCCGAAGGAGGACGCGGACGCGCGTCCGGGCCGTGTAGCGCTCGAAATGCCAGAGGAGCGTGGGCAGGAGTCCGATCTCGTCCAGCATCGGAGGCCGCAGGCTCATCGACATGTCGCGAAGACGGCCGATCAGCTCGCTGACGATCGCGGCCATCTCCTCCTGGTGGTGCTCGGACGCCTCCCTGGACTTGAGCCCCGCGCCCGCGGCGATCAGGAGCTTGAGGCCGGTCAAGAGCTGCCCGATCTCGTCGTGGAGCTCCCGCGCGATGTCGGAGCGTTCCGTTTCCTGGATCTCCACCAGACGGCGCGAGAGAGCGAGAAGCCGATCGCGGCCCTCCTCCGCCTCCACGAGGAGCCCGCGCCGGGCGGTGGGTGTCGATTCTCCGATCACGAGGATGGCCGGCACCCGGTTGAACGGGACCGGGCGCCACACGGCGTGGACTCGGACCTGCGCTCCCGACTTCACCTTTTGCCGCCAGTGCGAGGCGCCGCGCGAGCCCGCGTACAGACCCAGCTTCTGTCTCAGGTCCGCCCGGTCTTCCGCGAGGTGAATATCGGGGAAGGACATGGCCAGGAATTCCTCGCGCGAGTAGCCGTAACGCTCCACCGCGGCCCTGTTGACGGCCAGGAATCGAAGCGTGGCCCGATCGAGAATCCAGGTGGGGTGGGGGTAAGAATCGAAGATGGTCTGGTACTGGCTTTCGCTCCGCGGATCAGCGTAGGCCCGCTCGCCAGGAGGATCGATCGACTTGGCGCCCGCTTGCGGTATCAAGAACCTCCGTCGCACCTGCATGGGATTCCCCGCGGCTCGGGAACGGCTCGTGGAAGCCCACA
>Ga0075436_100003767_pt1 | contig 10399 bp, 10 predicted proteins | sample RhiMethybrSRZTD5_FD_75303 | JGI IMG/M metagenome (GOLD analysis project Ga0075436, IMG submission 75303) | Populus rhizosphere microbial communities from Tennessee, USA - Rhizosphere MetaG P. TD hybrid SRZTD5 | ecosystem: Host-associated > Plants > Roots > Rhizosphere > Soil | place: USA... | reverse complement strand
AGCTTCCAAAAGCCATTCGTTTAGAGGAAACTGAGCAGACTTTCCAACTGCGCCACCAAACAACAATATTGCAGCTGGAACAAGCAAGTTCTGATGAGCCATCTGTACTGCCCATGTCTGGTTTTGAAGCAATTCTTTGAAACCAAAAGTTCCAGAGTAAATAAAGATCATAAACATGCCAGCTAACATCATCGTATCTCCCGCCCTCGTCATTAGGAACGCCTTCATTCCAGCATGACTTGGAGAAGCCCACATTGCAATCCCCCCTGCCCTATCACCTACCTTTCCTACAAAGTCCTTCTTCTTGTCATAATACCAGAAACCGATCAGTGCATAGGACGCAAGACCTACTCCTTCCCATCCAAAGAAGACCATAAGAAGGTTATCTGATAACACAATCAGCTGCATAGATCCGATGAAGAACAACATGAAAAACCAATATCTCGTTAGGTCTCTATCTCCGTGCATGTATCCTGTTGAGTATACAATAATTAGAAACGAAATCCAAGCAACCAAATTAGTCATTACGATAGCCAATGGATCAGGCAGGACGCCGGCTTTCACATTAACTACCGAGATCCAATTTACTTGACTGTGTATTTCACTACCAGAGAGTGCTAATGGAATTAAAGTTGCAGCTGAAATTGCGCTTGCAAGTGCAAAGCCAACTGCAGTATAATCTCTTAGTCTATTCCCCCATTTAGCAACTGCAGGAATAATGGCCCCGCCAGCAAATGGAAGAATCCATACTAACCAAGCATTTACCGCGATTCCTTCAAATCCCACTGTTCCGGCCATTTTTACTTATCACCAACCTTCCATCCAAAATATTTTTTACTTTAGTACTCCTTTTGAAGTGCTTGCTACTTTAATGACACCTATATCATTATAACCATCTATATTATTATTGCTAAATTCATGGGAGCTTGGAATCATATTTTTGTAATTTTGCACTCCACCACCATTATTACTTCCGTTTTGTCCTGCTGCTGTTGACGTTGTTGGTATTTTTAATACGCCAGGTGTATGTGCGAATATTCCTTGAATATATCCTGTAATGGGATTGAGTAATGGATTAGGATATACTCCGATAATAAGCGTAAGTGCGGCGAGCGCAGCCATTGTTACAGTAACATACTTATTTGAATCTTTGACATGAACCAGTTCTTCTGGAATCTTGCCAAAGAATATACGTTTGTACATCCACAGAATATATGCAGATGACAATACCGTTGTTAAAATACCAAACCCAAACAACACAACTCTAAAAGAGTTTGCGTCATGAACACCAGTTTGCAAAACTCCATTGAAGAGAATCCATTCTGCCATAAAACCACTAGTTGGAGGGATACCAATAATTGTCAAAGCTCCAATCATTGCTATGACTGCAGTATAGGGCATTTTTCCACCTAGTCCACCTAGCTTTGACATACTCCTGGTGCCGGTCTGAAGAATAATTGAGCCAGCCATCATAAAGAGTATTGCTTTGCCAAGACCATGTGTAACATACATCAAAGTTCCGCCAGTAATACCAAGGTCGCTTGCAGAACCAAGACCAAATAAAATGTAACCCATCTGACTAATGCTAGAATAGGCAAGAACCCGTTTGATATCGTCTTGCATTAATGCCATTGCTCCACCATAAATCATAGTGGCAAGACCCCACATATTGATATAAAGACTATATTGCGCATAACTTCCTGTTAGTAGTTCCAACCATAAACGCAGCAAACCGTATGCTCCAATACCGATCATCGCTGGTGATAGCAGGGCTGAAACAGGTGTAGGAGCCTCCGCATGAGCATATGGTAGCCAAATATGTAAGAGAAACGCTGCTAATTTTACTCCTAGTCCAACTACCAGAGCAAACACTATAATCGACAGCCACTGTGCAGGGATTTTTGCTGCATTAGCTTTAACCGTAGTGTAATCAAAACCTCCTGCAAAGAATCCCATTGCTAGTAAACCAAGCAACAGCACAACAGCACCCACATGAGTCCAAAAGAAGAACATAAGGGCAATCCTCATCCTGGCACCATAACCGTAGAATGCTATCAGAAAGAACGACGGAACAAGCATCAATTCAAAGAATACGAAAAATTCAATCAGGTTAGTTGCAAGGACAGTACCAAGCATACCCATTGAAAACGTCATATAGAGTGCAAAATACAATCCTATCTGAGTGTTTACATATTGTTGTTGCTCTGTATCAACAATTGATGTTGTTGTCGTCTGAGAAGCGCCATCTTCAATATTTGTGGTGATTGAAGAAGACGAAGGATGACTATCATTGATATGGTCGCGACTGCCATGTGAAAAGCCACCGCGGCCAGCGCCAAGGCGTTCGTGTACGTCCTCCGAGATTTTATGTACCATGTAAGGTTTTGAATAAAGCGCAAGAACGGTACATAATATGTAGATTATCAGAGCAAATGGAAGGCTTAGTCCATCTAACCTAAGACCAAATTTTCCAAATTGACTCCACGGATAACTTTCAACATAAGCCGACTGCCCACCATGAAGCATCAAGGCAGGAATAAAAAGCAGTCCTGTAGAAATAGCTAAAACACCAAAAGAAAGCCATGTTATAGTATTAACGCCAATGGCTCGTCTACCTAAAATGTATACTACTGGTGAGAGAAGAAGCGGTAGAAAGGTGGCTACCAACAAGAATCCTGACATTTTTAATATCTCTCCTAGCCCCGCATACTTTTAAATTCTTCGACATCGATTTCCTTGTATAGCCTATATGCGATGATGATGATACCAAGCCCCACTGCCACTTCTGCAGCTGCAATAGCGATAGAAAATAGCGCAAATACTTGTCCCTGAGTATTAGATAGGTTTCTTGAAAAGGCAATCAAGTTCAGATTTGCCGCGTTAGCAATTATCTCAAGCGCGAAGAGCATTCGTACAGCGTTACGTTTGACAACAAGACCGTAAATACCAATAGCAACAAGAACCACTGATATTAAGACATAATAAATTAGTTCAGTCATTTTTCTGTTCTATTTCCTCCCCTTCCCTTCTAGCTAATGCTAGCGCTCCTATTACAGCACCGGCTAAAGTCAAAGCCAATGCAATCAAGGCTGGAGAATAATAGGTCAACATCTGTTGGCCTATTGTAGTAAAGTCAACGGCTGGGGCTTTGGGATTTCCAAATGTTTGGCTATTGAGACCCGATACTATGAATATTGCTCCTATGCTAGCCATGAAAATTAGCATAAGAACAATACCTGCAGATTTCCGTCCTTTGTCTTCTCTTGTAGTAAAGAGAGCCTGAGTTCTGACAAGCATAACCGTAAAGATAACTAACACTGCAACCGCGCCAACATAAACTGCAATCTGAAACATTGCAACAAATGGCGAATCCAACAAAATAAAAAATCCTGCAATCCCCATCATAGATATTGCAAGAGCAATTGCGCCATAGATCAATTCACGACTTTCTAGTGAAATTATTGCCGAACCTACTGTCAGTACTGCCACGCCAATAAACACTGGATCAACCATGCGTTGCACCCATATTATCAATTTTCAACTCTACATTGCCATCGTATTTTGGCTTTATAGCCAGTTGTGCAGGAGTATAAATCAAGTGTTCTTTGGTAAATGATGAGAGTTCATAATCATTTGTCATGTATAAGGCATAGAATGGGCATGCATCAACACATAAACCACAAAATACACATTTGCCAAAATCAATTTGCGGCATGATACTTTTCTTGTTATGCTTCCATTGTTCATCCACTTTTACCATCCCAATTGCTTCTGCAATACCTTCACATGCAATTGCGCACAGCTGACATCCTGTACATTTATCGTGGAATAGAATATGTCTTCCACGACTTCCGGCAATACCCACCCCACGCTTAGGATCAAACTGGTAGCCATCTCCGATGAATTTGAGCTTTTGCTCAGGATATCTTAGAGTAAATCTTTTGATTACAAGGTGTTTGGAGCCTGATTCTATAGCCTTGATCATTCCAGCTGCTGATGATGACGAGATTTTTGTTGCTATTGTCAATGTGCCGTTAACAGTCCTCCTGGACCTAATATGCCACCATAAATTAAAGCTAATGCTATAAACATGTTTATGAAAGTCAAGACTATAAGTTTATACCATCCTGTATGAAGTAGAATATCTATTCTAATCCTAGGGCTGATACCTCTTGGAAGTAACATGAGCATAATTATTCCAAGTGTCTTTACCGTAAACCAAAATATTGCGTTAACGGTAACGCCGTTATAGACGCCTTGGAGTGTTAACAATCCCATCAGCCCGGCAGTTGGACCATGGGCTAATTCTTTAGGGAAGATCTGAGGTCCTGCCCATCCGCCAAGGAATAAGACTACAAACAGAGCAGATAAGGCATATACTTTTACATATGATCCTAGCTGTATTAGACCGAAAATCATACCTGATGTTTCTGTGAGCCATCCTGCAACAATTTCACTTTCTGCTTCAGGTAAGTCGAACGGAATTCTTTCAAGTTCCGCCAATGAAGAAATAAAGAATACAAAGGCGCTAATCGGAAGGAAGAAAATATACCAGTATGGATGTTGTGCCTTTGCAATGTCTGTTAGATTAAGGGAACCAGATAAAATTACAACAGAAAGTGCGGAAAGGAAGAAAGGGATTTCAAAAGCGATCATCTGATGTAATGCACGTAATCCTCCAATGAATGGATACTTGCTATTGCTTGCCCATGAAAACAGTAATGCAATCAACGGGAAGAATCCAAGAATTGCAAATACTGCAATAATGCCAACGTTAACATCTGCAGCTACCCATCCGGGAGCTACTGGTATCAATGCAACTACTGCAGCAGCTGTTGCAACAAACGCAATAGGAGCAGCCCAGAAGATTGGTTTGTCAGCTCCTGACGGAATAATGATCTCTTTGGCGATTAGTTTCAAACCGTCTGCAAGCAGCTGTAAAATTCCCTCAATTTTACCACAATAGAGCGGACCGATCCTTAGCTGCATTTTAGCCAGGAATTTTCGTTCAACAAAAATTGTAACTGCTGCGAGTAATGCTGCAAATGAGAAGCCAGGGAATACTGCCACCTTGAATAGATCGGTATGAATTATAAAGTGGAGAATTGGCAGAGTACGTGTAGGATCCACCATCATAGACAAGAATAGATAGGGTGTAAGAACCTCTCCGTTTACAGGCGGAAGCGGTAGATAGAACAGGATTATAAAAATCAAAGGCAATCCCACAAGTGAAACTATAATTAAGATCCAAAGAATCAGCCAAATAATACTGGCCACAAAGTTTCCGAAACGGAATCGTTGTGGATATGTTGCCATGTTATTATCTGTCAGCCTCCACAGGCCAATAATTCAGTGACCAATAAACAGACGGCATATCGGCCAATTTTGAGCCGACAAGCAGATGCGGTAACGCTATCATATTTCTAAAGGAACCGACAGATATCTTTACCCTATAAGGCTTTGGGCTACCGTCACTAACTATGTAATAACCAAGAGCGCCTCTACCCGATTCCACCCTTCTATAGGCTTCTCCTGGCGGTCCTTTGGGAGTTGGCTGAAGTTTCGCTCGAACTTCTCCTGATTCAGGCATTTTGTCAAGCAGCTGCCTCATAATATGGCATGATTCTTTCATATCCAATAGTGGAACATATGCCCTTGCAAGAGAATCACCGCTTTTCATGTATTGAACCTTGAAATCGATTTCATTGTAAACATCATACGGTTCAGCCTTTCGTATATCATATGGAACTCCGGATGCTCGCAACACGGATCCTGTGACACCCAGTCCTATTGCATCTTCCTTTGTAAGAATACCCACACCCTCGGTCCTTTGTATGAAAAGAGGGTTAGTGTAGAAAATATCCTCGTATTCCTTTAATCGCTTTTCGAAATATGAGATATGTCTTAGACACTTATCCTTAAAGCCGTCTGGTATGTCATTCCGTACGCCGCCAGGTATGTTAAATGCGTGGGTTACCCTCGCACCGCTCAAAGCATCCATGAGATCGATAAATAATTCTCTGTCTCCCGTAGGCCACATGAACATTGTCGAATGGCCCAGGAAGATTCCATAAATTGCAAGCCAGTATAAAGTATAAATCTGACGATCAAGTTCCGATGCAATAGCCCGGATGAACTGCCCTCTTCTGGGCACTTGAATTCCTACCAGTTCCTCGACAGCTAGGCTGTATGAATATGTGATGTTGGCAGAGTCATGAATAACAGGGCGTTCAAGGTGGGGAATATTTTGAATAAAATTACGGTACTCACACATTTTCTCCTCCCCACGGTGTACATAACCTGGATCTGGATCGCAATGAACAACATAGTCACCATCAACTTTGATGGTGAATCTAAAATGTCCGGAGCCGGGATGTTGTGGTCCAACGCTAAGTGTCATTAAACGGTCATCTTCAGACTCCTTTACAATTTGCATTCCCAACTTCTCCGACTCGTCAATTTGATGTTCAAGGTTTTTTTCCATGTTTTCTTAGGCCGCCTATGTCATCTTCCTCTGATCCTAAATTCCTTTCTTAATGGTGGTAAGTCAGCCCAGTCTTCCGGTAGCAAGAATCGTTCATTTCTAGGATGACCCTCAAAGTATACTCCTAACATTTCAAAAGTCTCCCTCTCATGATATTCAGCACTCTTGTAAACATTGATTAACGTTGGCAGTCGTGCATCATCGCGACTGGTTCGCGTTGTCAGAGAAAGGATATGCGCGGCAATGTCATCCTTTGAATATGAGCCCAGCTGATAGATAACTTCGATTTGATTGTCCTTTGGATAATCAGTACCCGTAACAGACTCGGCATGATCAAACCCCAAATTATCACGAATAAAAGTTGCAACTTCAACCATATCTAACGGATCCACGTTAACTTTCATTCGTAGCGGTCGAATATAAGCCACTTTGATTTTGTCATCTCCAAATCGAGAAATTATTTGGGAAACAAGTCCCTTTTCAAAGGCCGGAGCTTCAGTTTCTTTTTTTGCCGGTGGAGCGGCAGCTTTTGCTGGCGGAGATGGTGGTGATGGTTCTGAAGGGGTTGTTGAATCGACAGGCTTATTTTTTGGATCTTGACTCATCTTTATTTGATCTTTGACCTTTTGATCTTTTCTTGCAGCAGTATTGTGCCTTGGATCAATGTCTCAGGTCTGGGTGGGCATCCTGGAACATACACGTCTACTGGTATGATTCCATCAACTCCGGGAAGCACGTTATATGAATCGACATACAAGCCTCCTGTAATCGCGCACGCACCCATTGCAATCACGTACTTGGGCTCTGGCATTTGATCATAGACCATTCTCAATCTTGGCGCCATTTTTCTGTTGACGGTTCCCTGTACAACGATAAGGTCACACTGTCTAAGAGAACCAAAGGCTTCAATAATTCCGAACCGTTCGACATCATACCTTGGACCTGAAGCTGCTCCGAATTCAACGCTGCAGCATGCAGTTTCAAGGTGTACAGGCCATAGAGACCAGATTCTTCCCCAGTTGATGGCATAACCCAATGGCTCGTCTAAGGCCCTTACCAATATGTCACTTATCTTACTCACCATGAGGTTGAAGTTTGTGGGATTAAGTAAGTCCTTGATCATTGCCTTTCTACACCTATTTGTTTGTAATTTGGATATTTAATACTTGTTAGCGATATTATTACCAAATTCCTTTCCTCCCTGCCAGATATAGGGCGTAACCCATTGCAGCAAACATTATCCCTAAAAATGCCATAATCGGAAGGGTTGCAGATCTTGGAATTAAAAATAGAGATGTGGCCCAAGTATAAAGGAAAATCGACATAACGTCAAATACAACAAACATCAAGATGTAAGCATAGTACTGCATCATAAAGTGAGAACGGCCTTCACCTGTTGGCATTTGACCACATTCCATTGGTAGAAACTTGACAGGATTGTATCGGCGGCGTGGTGAAACCAATCTGGATAGAATTAGCGCAGGAACTGAAGCTAATACACCGAAGCCAAGCATGTAGATAACTGGAGTAAATTGCTCAATAGTCCCAGCAGGCAAGGCATGACTTGCTGATTTATAAAGATATAAAAATCTTGCTTTAACGCCTCAAGACCGTATTAAATAATTGTCTTGCCACGAGTTTCGGATGGTTTAATGCAAGCCTTGCCATTTTTCTAGCTGTAAATTCTGCCTTGATAAAATCCAAAAACTCTTCAGACGACAAATCCCGTAGTATCTCAATCTCCCTATCCCAGTCCTCATCACTAAGTCCGATCCACCTTGACTGAACCTTAAGAGCAGAGTTTATTTTCGACTCCACTCTGCTTTTCCATAGTCTCTCATATTCCAAGAGTGACTCTTTGTTAGAATTCTGTGCCAATGACTTGGCTCCAATTTCTCCAGCCAGCATGCCAAATTCTATAGCATATCTGATGCCTTCTAGGACCAAAGGATTAGCCTGTCCTGCAGAATCTCCAACCAACATCAATCCGTCCGACACGGTAGATGTTCGAAGTCCTTGATTTGGAATAAATCCATAGTGAAGCTCGATTGGCTGAATTTTACCCATTTTGTCCAATGGTTTCAATTTCTTGTCGATTATTGAATTTAATTTTTCTAATGGATCGGTATTAGATTCCGGCCTGCCGACACCCACTCCGATTCTTACCCTATTTTCAGATAATGGAAAAACCCAAGCGTAGCCAGCATCAGAATACTTCCGTCCCACCATAAGAACCCATGTTTCCCTATCTACATTTTCACAATAACACTCGTACTCAGCTCCGATCCCGTATCTCTTCCATTCGCTAACTAGGCCTAGTCTTCGGGCAATAGAGCTATTGAAGCCGCTTGCATCGATTACAAGTCTAGAGCCTATGACCATGTCTCCTTTAGGAGTGCTTGCCTTCAATCCGGAAATTCGATTTTCGGAGTTCAAAGCTATATTGATTACGTTACTCCTTACCATAATTTCTGAACCAGCTTCTGCCGCCAAGAAAGCAAGATGTTGATATACGCTCCGAACATTCAATACGCATGATTTAGCGGTATTTCCCCTGATGATAACATCATTAGATGGCGATATGAAGGAATAATTTTTTATAGGATTGTAATGTTCCTTGGAAATTCCAAGTTTTTCAATTTCTTCTATCCATGTTACGCCACTAGTCCGGATGTTATGGGCAATAGACTCATCCTTTTCAAATAAAATTACTTTAGCTTTAAACTTAGCAGCTGCGCATGCAGCAGAGAGTCCAGCAGGACCGCCTCCAACAACTGCTATGTCATAATCTACCATTCATCACTCATCTCAACCCGCAGTGAAAGATACGTTTTCAAACAGCATGTAAGGCAGAATCGAATCCGCAAGAACCTTTCTTTCCCTTGAAACACCTACAAGGTCATATAATGCATCAAATACATTGCCGGCTACCATTACTTCTTTTACAGCATATTCACTATCTCCATTCTTAACATAATGCCCGCCTTTTACCACACCCGAAAAATCCCCATTTACAGGATTTACATTCCCAGAAAACCTATTAACTATGATACCCGTATCCATGTCAGAAATTAAATCCTCCAATTTTGATTTTCCTGGTTTGACGACAATATTGGTGGCTGATACAGTTGGCGGGATCTTTGGAGAGCCTCCTGCATTGCCAGTGCTCTCCGTATTGTCTTTATTGGCAGTATAACTATCGTAGATGAATTTCTTTAAAACTCCATTCTCGATTATCATATTACGCCTATGAGGAACACCTTCCCTATCAAAACTCGAAGATCCTAAACCGCCTATATTGGTAGCGTCATCCTCAAGGGTCAGGAGATCTGAAGATACAGGCGTGCCAATCTTTCCTTCAAATTTACTTGCTCCTTTCTGTACTGTATAGGAATTAATCGAATTTGCTATTACATCCTGTACTAACTCTGTTGCAGCCGAAGGAGTAAGGAGCATTTTTCCTCTAAAGCTATCAATTTTTCGCGCCCCAAGTGAATTTACGACTGTTTTAGCAAATTCTCTGCATGTTGAAAATACATCGACGTCCTTAACGTGGTGGGCACTGCCAAATTTGAAATCAAAGTTGGAAACTTCCTTATCATTAATTGCCATTCCCATAATTGACCAAGAAAAGGAACTGACAGTCTCTTCTGCCCTTACACCATTGGAATTCAATAGTGCATGAGTCATTACTGAACTTGTAAAACTGCCGCTGTCTATGCTCACCCTGTCATCAAAAGACTTTGCAGCAACCAACATATCCGCTGCCAGTTTAGTCGCATCATACAAACTGAACGATTCTGCATTTATATCATAGATACCTTCAAGAAATTTGATCCTCGCCTCTTTCGGCATTGAATTGAACTTATCAGCAGGGCTAACTCGGGCAAGTTTAATTGCTTCCAGAGCTGCATC
>Ga0075436_100003766_pt1 | contig 10400 bp, 21 predicted proteins | sample RhiMethybrSRZTD5_FD_75303 | JGI IMG/M metagenome (GOLD analysis project Ga0075436, IMG submission 75303) | Populus rhizosphere microbial communities from Tennessee, USA - Rhizosphere MetaG P. TD hybrid SRZTD5 | ecosystem: Host-associated > Plants > Roots > Rhizosphere > Soil | place: USA... | reverse complement strand
GATTCCCCTCGGTGTTACTTCTTGGTCGCCTTCTTTTTGCCCGCCACGGCGCCGCGGCGCGGCCCTTTGCGGGTGCGAGCGTTGGTCTGGGTGCGCTGGCCGCGCACCGGCAGACCCCGGCGATGGCGGACGCCACGATAGCTTCCGATCTCCATCAGGCGCTTGATGTTCTGGCTGACCTCCTTGCGCAGGTCGCCCTCCACCCGGCCTTCATCCTGGATAACCTTGCGGATCCGCCTCGCCTCGTCCTCGGTCAAGTCCTTGACCTTGGTAACCTCCGGCACCTCGGCCTGCGAACAGATGTCGCGCGAGCGCGAGCGGCCGATGCCGTAGATGTAGGTGAGACCGATCCAGACCTGTTTGTTTTGCGGCAGGTCGATTCCTGCGATACGTGCCATTGGCGACTCCCTATCCCTGACGCTGCTTGTGTTTCGGGTTTTCGCAGATCACCCGCACGACGCCCTTCCTCCGGACGATCTTGCACTTGGGACAGATCCGCTTGACCGACGAACGTACTTTCATATCCGACTTCCTTTCCGCCGCCTGCTTCAGCCGCGCTACTTGAGGCGCGCTACTTGAGGCGATACACGATCCGGCCGCGGTTGAGATCGTACGGCGACAGCTCGACGAGCACCTTGTCCCCGGGCAGGATGCGGATGAAGTGCTTGCGCATCTTTCCCGAGATGTGCGCCAGGACCTGGTGCTTGTTCCCGTTGAGCTCCACCTCGACGCGGAACATCGCGTTGGGCAGGGGCTCGACCACCACCGCTTCGACCTCGATCGCCTCTTCTTTCTTCGACAAACAATATCCTCTCTAATTTGATCCCTTAAAGGCCCAGCACCTTGGCCCCCGCCGGCGTCACCGCCACGGAGAACTCGAAGTGGGCGGACAGCGATCCATCCTCCGTGCGCGCCGTCCAGCCGTCGGCGTCCATCTTGACGCCGCTGCCGCCGGCGTTGATCATCGGCTCGATCGCCAGCACCATCCCCGGCTTGAGCCTCGGCCCCTTGCCGGGAAAGCCGAAATTGGGCACCTGCGGGTCCTCGTGCATCGAGGTGCCGACGCCGTGCCCCGTGAAGTCGCGCACCACCGAGTAGCCATGGCTCTCGGCGTGGCGCTGCACCGCCCAGCCGATGTCCTGCACGCGTCCCCCGGGCCGCACCTGCGCCACGGCGAGCCGCAACGCCTCCTCCGTCACCCGCAGCAACCGCTTCGCCTCCGCGCTGACCTCGCCGACGGCGAAGGTCCGCGCCGCGTCTCCGCAGTACCCCTTGTAGAAGACGCCGCAGTCGATGCCGACGATGTCCCCATCTTTGAGGGGCACCTCGCCCGGGATGCCGTGCACGACGACGTCGTTCACCGAGATGCACAGCGTCGCCGGATAGCCTCGGTAATGCAGGAACGCCGGCACTCCGCCGGCGTCGCGGATGATCCGCTCGGCGAGCCGGTCCAGCTCCCGCGTCTTGACGCCCGGCACCATGCGCTCACCGACCGCGTCCAGCACCCGGTGGACGATCCGGTTGGCCTGGTCCATCAGCTCGATCTCGCCGGGGGTCTTGAGCACAGTGGCCATCAGACGATCCCGAAGGCATCGAGCAGCCGGGCCGTCACCTCTTCGATCGGACGGTTTCCGTTGATCTCGCGCAGCAGACCGCGCTCCCTATAATAACCGATGAGAGGCGCGGTTTTTTCCCGGTACACCCGGAGCCGCTCCCGGATCACCCCTTCCTTGTCGTCGGCGCGGCCGCGCGCCAGCGTCCGCCGCACCAGCTCCTCCTCCGGCACGTCCACCAGCAGCACGGCGTCGAGGCCGCCACCGAGCTCGCCCAGGATGCCCGCCAGCGTCTCGGCCTGTGGCAGCGTCCGCGGATAGCCGTCGAGCAGGAACCCGCGAGCGGCGTCGGCCTTCGCCAGCCGCTCGCGCACCACCTCGGCCATCGTCGCGTCGTCCACCAGCGAGCCCGAGATCATGATCGTCTCGACCCTGCGGCCCAGCTCCGAGCCCGCCGCCACCGCCTCGCGCAGCATGTCGCCCGTCGAGATGGCGGGGATCCCGAGATGGCGGCCGAGCACCTCCGCCTGGGTCCCCTTGCCGGCTCCAGGAGGGCCCAGCAGGACCAGCCGTGAAGCGTGGCCGTCATCCTCTGCGGCCACGAATCCGGCCCCTCTTCATGAACCCCTCATAGTTGCGCATCACGAGCTGGCTCTCGACCTGCTGGATCGTGTCCATCGCGACGCCGACGACGATGAGGAGCGAAGTGCCGCCGAAGTAGAACTGGATACCCATGCCCTCGGTGATCCAGTTCGGGAAATAGCCGGCGATCCGCGGACCCAGCCAGGGAATGCCCGCGATGTGGATGCCGGTGAGCAGGAACTCGGGCAGCACGGTCACGGCCGCCAGATAGACGGCGCCGACCAGCGTCAGCCGGGTGAGGATGCGGTCGATGTACTCCGCCGTGCGCTTGCCGGGACGGATGCCGGGAATGAAGCCGCCGTACTTCCGCATGTTCTCGGCGAGGTCCGCCGGGTTGAAGATGATCGACACGTAGAAGTACGAGAAGAAGATGATGGTGATGACCTGCAGCAGGTAGTAGATCGGCTGCCCGTAGGCGACGTAGCCCGCGACCTTCTGCACCCCTTCGTTCTGGATCAGTCCCGAGATCACCGTCGGGATTGTCACCACGGAGCTGGCGAAGATCACCGGGATGACGCCGCCGGTGTTGACCCGCAGCGGCAGATAGGTGCTCTGCCCGCCGTAGATGCGGCGGCCCACCACGCGCTTGGCGTACTGCACCGGGATACGCCGCTGCGCCCGCTCCATGTAGACGATGAAGGCGACGACCAGCACCATGAAGAGCAGCAGCGGAATGAGCAGGAAGAGCTGCAGGTTGCCCTGCTGGATGCTCTGGATGGTCTTGCCGACGGCCGGGACCAGGCCCACCACGATGCCGGCGAAGATGATCAGCGAGATGCCGTTGCCGATGCCGCGCTCGCTGATCTGCTCGCCGAGCCACATGATGAACGCCGTGCCGGTGGTCAGCGTGATCACCGTCAGGACGCGGAAGCCCCAGCCCGGCTGCGGCACCAGCGGCGCGCCGCCCGGCGTCGTCATGCGCTCGAGCCACACGGCGATGCCCGTGCCCTGGATGATCGAAATGACCACCGTGCCGTAGCGGGTCCACTGGGTGATCTTGCGCCGGCCGAGCTCGCCCTCCTTGGAGAGCTTCTCCAGGTACGGCCACACCACCGTCAGGAGCTGCAGGATGATCGAGGCGGTGATGTAGGGCATGATGCCCAGCGCGAACACCGCGATCTTCGACAGGCTGCCGCCGGTGAAGGTGTTGACGAAGCCGAGGAAGCCCTGCGCCTGCGCCTGCATGAACTCCAGCAGCGCCTGCGGATCGACGCCGGGGCTCGGAATGTGGCAGCCCACCCGGTAGACCGCCAGCAGTCCGAAGGTGAAGAGGACCCGCTTGCGCAGGTCCGGGATGGCGAAGATGTTGCGGAAGCTTTCGATCACGCCTGAAGCTCCTCACAGCTGCCGCCCGCCCCTTCGATCTTCTCGCGGGCCGACTTGCTGAACTTATTGGCGACGACGCGCAGCGCCTTGCCGATCTCGCCGTCGCCGAGCACCTTGATCTTGCGGCCGGAACGCACCAGGCCGCGCTCGACCAGCACCTCGGGCGTCACGTCGCCCTCCAGCGCCGCGAGCTGCGAAAGGTTCACGACCGCGTACTCCGTCTTCCAGATGTTGGTGAAGCCGCGCTTCGGCACCCGGCGGACGAGCGGCATCTGGCCGCCCTCGAAGCCGGGCCGGCGGCTGTAGCCGGTGCGGGACTTCTGCCCCTTCTCGCCGCGCCCGGCGGTCTTGCCGAGCCCGGAGCCGGGGCCGCGCCCCACCCGCTTCCTCGCGTGCTTGCTCCCCTTGGCGGGGGACAGCTCATGCAGCTTCATGATTCCTCGACCTCCACCAGGTACTGGACCTTGGCCACCATGCCCCGCACCGCCGGCGTGTCGGGGCGCTCGACCACGTCGCGGATCCGGCGCAGGCCGAGCCCCTTGACCACCTCGCGATGCTCGCGGCGGGTGCCGATGGTGCTCTTCACCTGGCGGATCCTGATCGTCTTGCCTTCGTTTGCCATCGCCGTATCCCCCGACATTATGCCTCCACCTCCGGCGGCGGAGCCGGCGACCGCGGCAGCGCCGCCGCGGCGGCCTTGGCGGCGCGCTCGGTCAGGCCGCGCATCGCCATGACGTCCTCTTCGGTCCTCAGCATCAGCAGGGCGTGAAAGGTGGCCTTGACGACGTTGTGCGGATTGGTCGAGCCCAGGGACTTGGTGAGGATATCCTGGATGCCCGCCGTCTCCATGACGGCGCGCACCGGCCCGCCGGCGATCACGCCGGTGCCCTCGGAGGCCGGCTTCAACAGCACGCGGCCGGCGCCGAACGTGCCCAGCGCCTCGTGCGGGATGGTCGTCCCCTTGAGCGGCACCTGGACCATGTTTCGCTTGGCGATCTCGATGCCCTTGCGGATCGCCATCGGCACCTCCTTCGCCTTGCCGGCGCCGTAGCCCACGCGGCCGTTGCCGTCCCCGATCACCACCAGGGCGGAGAAGGAGAAGTTCTTGCCTCCCTTCACCACCTTGGTGACGCGGTTGATGTGGACGACCTGTTCGAAAAACTCGCTCTCGCGCTCGAAGTCCCTGGCCAAGCTCGTCTCCTTCGCTGTAGTACGACTAGAACTGCAAACCTTTTTCGCGGGCCGCCTCGGCCAGCGCCTGCACGCGGCCGTGATAGACGTAGCCGCCGCGGTCGAAGACCACCTTCTCGACGCCGCGCTCCTTGGCCCGCGACGCCACCAGCTCGCCGACCAGCTTCGCCGCCGCCTTGCCCGCGGTCGCGCCGCCGAGCTGCTCGCGCACCGCGGCATCGGCGGAGTTGGCCTGCGCCAGGGTTTCGCCGCGCTCGTCGTCGATCACCTGGGCGTAGATGTAGCGCAGGCTCTTGTACACCGAGAGGCGCGGCCGCTCGGGCGTGCCGCGCACCCGCTTGCGCACCCGCAGGTGGGCGCGCTCGCGGCGCTCCCGCTTCGCCTTCATTCGCTTCGTGACGTGGTCGCTCATGCTCCAGCCCCCTGCATCTTGTCCGATTACTTGCCGCCGGCCTTGCCGACCTTGCGGCGCAGGATCTCGCCCGTGTACTTGATGCCCTTGCCCTTGTAAGGGTCGGGCTTGCGCAAGCCGCGGATCTCGGCCGCCACCTGCCCCACCTTCTGGCGGTCGGCGCCGGTCACCGTCACCCGGTTGGCCTTGGCGTCCACCTCGATCTTGATGCCGGCGGGGATGTCGTACAGCACCGGATGGGAGTAACCGAGCGCGAACTGCACCTGATTCCCTTTGACCTCGGCGCGGTAGCCCACGCCCACGATGTCGAGCTGCTTGGAAAAGCCGCCCGCGGCTCCCTGCACGGCGTTGGCGAGCAGCGCCCGTAAGAGGCCGTGGCGCGAGCGCTCCGGCCCTTCGTCACCGGGTCGGGCAACGGTGATCTCGCCTTCCTCGATCTCGACCGGGAAGCCGGCGAAGAGCGCCTGCTCCACCCGGCCGCGCGGCCCTTCGGCCACGAACACCCCATCCCGCACCTCGACCTTGGTGCCCTTGGGAACAGGGATCGGCATCCTTCCTATCCGCGACATAAACCTCTCTCCTACCAGATCTCTACCAGACTTGGCAGAGCAGCTCGCCGCCCACCCGGCGCTCGCGCGCCTGGGCATCGGTCAGCAGGCCCTGCGACGTCGAGACGATCCCGATGCCGAGGCCGTTGCGCACCGGCTGGATCTCGTCCGCCCGGCGGTACACCCGCCGGCCGGGCTTGCTCACCTTCGTCAGATGGGAGATGGCCGGCACGCCCTCGGCGGAGTAGCGCAGGAAGACGCGCAGCGTGCCCGACGGCTGGCCCTCGATCTCCCGGAAATTCTTGATGAAGCCCTCCTCCTTGAGGAGCTTCACGACCTCGAGCTTGAGCTTCGAGGCCGGCACGTCGAGACGGTCGTGCTTGGCGATCTGCGCGTTGCGGATGCGGGAAAGCAGGTCCGCGATCGGATCGGTCATGCTCATCTCTATCTCCTCGCCTACCAGCTCGCCTTGATGACGCCCGGCAGATAGCCCTGCAACGCCAGGTTCCGCAGATGGATCCGGCAAAGGCCGAACTTGCGGGAGTACCCGCGCGGCCGCCCGCAGAGCCGGCAGCGGTTGCGGTACCGCACCTTGAACTTCAGCTTCTTCGTCTCTTTCGCGATCTTCGCAGTCGTCGCCACGGCTTTCTCTCCTAGCGCGCGAACGGCATGCCGAGCTCGCGCAGCAGATAAAGGGCGCGCTCGTCGTTGCCGGCCGTCGTCACGATCGTGATGTTCATCCCCTTCGGGCGCTCCACCTTGTTGTAGTCCACCTCGGGGAAGATCAGGTGGTCCCGCACTCCCAGCGTGTAGTTGCCGCGGCCGTCGAAGCTCTTCGACGGCACGCCGCGGAAGTCGCGCACGCGCGGCAGCGCGATGGTGATCAGCCGGTCGAGGAACTCCCACATGCGGTGGCCGCGCAGCGTCACCCGGCAGCCGATGGGCATGCCCTGGCGCACCTTGAAGGCGGCGATCGACTTCTGGGCGCGGGTGATCGTCGGCTTCTGGCCGGCGAGCGCCGCCATCTCCTCGACCGCGTCGTCGAGGATCTTGATGTTCTGGATCGCCTCGCCGACTCCCATGTTGAGCGAGATGCGCTCGAGCCGCGGCACCGCCATGACGTTGTCGATGCCGAACTCCCGCTGCAGCTTCGGCAGCACCTCGTCGATGTATTGCCGCTTGAGGCGCGGCACGTAATCCTTCGGGGTCGGCCGCGCCGGCGCGGCCGGAGCCGCCGCCTTCTTGCCGCCCTTGCTGTCCTTGTCCTTCTTCGTCGCCATGTCTCGATTCGCCTCGCGCGCCTAGCCGAAGGTGGCGCCGCAGTCCTTGCACACCCGCACGCTGCGCCCGTCGTCGAGCCGCCGGCGCCCCAGCCGGGACGCCTTGCCGCAGTCGGGGCAGATCACCTTCAGGTTGGCGATCTGGATCGGCGCCTCGCGCTCGAGGATGCCGCCCTGGATGCCCTTGTTCGGGTTCGGCCGGGTGTGCCGTTTGATCATGTTCACGCGCTCGACGATGGCCTTGCCCTCGCTGGCGAGGACGCGCAGGACCCGGCCGCGGGCGCCGCGGTCCTTGCCTGTCGTGACGAGCACCTGGTCGTTCTTCTTCAAATTCAGCTTCATCTCAGATCACCTCCGGGGCCAGCGAGACGATCTTCATGAACCGCTTCTCGCGCAGCTCCCGCGCCACCGGCCCGAAGACGCGCGTGCCGATCGGCTCGCCGGCGTCGCTGACCAGCACGGCGGAGTTGTTGTCGAAGCGGATGTAGCTGCCGTCGCGCCGCCGCTGCTCCTTGACGGTGCGCACGATGACCGCCTTGACTACCTGCCCCTTCTTCACCGTGCCGTCGGGCGAGGCCTCCTTGACCGAGGCCGTGATCACGTCGCCCAGCCGGCCGTACTGGCCCGCCGAGCCGCCGCGCAGGTGGATGCAGGCGATCTTCTTGGCGCCCGAGTTGTCCGCCACGTCGAGAATCGTTCCCATCTGGATCATCGTTGGCCCCTTACTGCGCCCGCTTCACGATCTCGCGCACCCGCCAGCGCTTGGTCTTCGACAGCGGCCGGCTGGAGACGATCTCCACCACGTCGCCGACTTTGCAGCGGTTCTCCTCGTCGTGGGCGTGGAACTTCCGCGTCTTTTTCAGATGCCGGTGGTAGAGCCGGTGCGTCACCGTCTCCTCGACGGCGACGACCACCGTCTTGTTCATCTTGTCGCTCACCACGCGGCCCACCTTGGCCTGCCGGCGTGCCTTGGCGATCCCCGCCTGGGGTACCGGGGCCGCGGCGTCCTGCTGCGTCGTTTCTGCCATGTCCGCCATCTCCGTTCCTACCTGCCTTCCTGGCGCTGGCGCAGGATCGTCAGCACCCGCGCCAGATCTTTGCGCACCTGCCGCACCCGCGCCGGCTTCTCGAGCTGGCCGGTGACCTTCTGCAGGCGCAGGGCGAAGAGCTGCTCGGAGAGATCACGCTCCTTGTCCCGCAGCTCGTCCAACGTCTGTTCGCGCATTTGCGAGGCCTTCATCGTCTTACCTCATGTCCTCGTGGCGGGTGATGAACCGCGTCTTGATCGGCAGCTTCTGCGAGGCCAGGCGCATCGCCGCTTCCGCCACGTCGGCCGGCACGCCCTCCAGCTCGTAGAGGATCCGCGCCGGCTTGACCACCGCCACCCACTCCTCCGGGTTGCCTTTGCCCTTGCCCATGCGGGTCTCCAGCGGCTTCTTGGTGATCGGCTTGTCGGGGAAGACGCGGATCCAAACCTTGCCGCCGCGCTTGACGTAGCGCGAGATGGCGATACGGGCCGCCTCGATCTGCCGCGCCGTCACCCAGCCGGGCTCGAGCGCCTGCAGGCCGTAGTCGCCGAAGGCGATGTAGTTGCCGCCCTTGGCGTTGCCCGCGCGCCGGCCGCGCTGCTGCTTCCTGAACTTGACCTTCTTCGGCATCAACATAGAACGTCGCTCCCGCCGCTAGGCGGCGCTCCTCCGGCTCTTCTCCTTCAACAGATCGCCCTTGTAGACCCAGACCTTGACGCCGATGACGCCGTAGGTGGTCATCGACTCGGCGAGGCCGTAGTCGATGTCGGCCTTCAGCGTGTGCAGCGGCAGCCGGCCCTCCTGGTACCACTCGGAGCGCGCGATCTCGGCGCCGCCGAGACGGCCGGAGACCATGATCTTCACTCCCTTGGCGCCGAAGCGGAAGGCCGACTCCATGGCCTTCTTCATCGCCCGCCGGAAGGAGACGCGGCGCTGGAGCTGACCGGCGATCGACTCGGCCACCAGTTGCGCGTCGAGCTCCGGCCGCTGGATCTCCTGGATGTTGATGTGCACCTCGCGGCCCATCTCCTTCTGCAGATCGTCGCGCAGCTTGTCCACCTCGGCGCCGCGGCGGCCGATGATGATGCCCGGCCGCGACGTGTAGATGGTGACGCGCAGCTTGTCGGCGGCGCGCTCGATGTCGATCTCCGACACGCCGGCGTGCCCCAGGCGCTCCTTCAAGCGCCGCCGCAGCCTGAGGTCCTCGTGCAGCGTGTCGGCGTAGTGCGCCTCGCCGTACCAGCGCGAGTGCCAGGTCTTGTTGTAAACGAGCCGGAAGCCGTACGGGTGCGTTTTCTGACCCACGTTCGTGTCCTCTCCGCTACTTGCCGTCACCCTTGTGGGTGTCGAGCTTGATGGTGATGTGGCTCTGCCGCTTGAGGATCCGGAACGCCCGGCCCATCGGCGCCGGCCGCACCCGCTTGGCCATCGGTCCGCCGTCGACGAAGATCTCCTTGACGTAGAGCCGGTCGACGTCGACGCCGTCCTCGCGGTTCTCGGCGTTGGCGATCGCCGACTTCAGGCACTTCCTGACGTGCCGCGCCGCCACCTTGTTGGTGACCGCGAGGAGATTCACCGCCTCCTGCACGCCCTTGCCCCGAATCAGGTCCGCCACCAAACGCATCTTCTGCGCCGAGCCGGGGGCGTAGCGAAGCCTTGCCGTCACTTCCATGGTCCGCTCCTCTCCTTGCGACCAGCCCTAGCGGGGCTTGGCCCCCTTCTCGACCTTCCTGCCGCTGTGCCCGCGGAAGGTGCGGGTCTGCGCGAACTCTCCGAGCTTGTGGCCCACCATGTTCTCGCTGACGTAGACCGGGATGAACTTCGCCCCGTTGTGCACCGCCAGAGTGTGGCCCACCATCTCCGGGATCACGGTCGAGCGCCGCGACCAGGTCTTGATCACCCGCCGGTCGCCGCGGTCGTTCATCGCCGTCACCTTGGCGAGCAGGTGGTCGTCGATGAAGTAGCCCTTCTTCAGTGAACGCGCCATAAAGTCTCCTGATAACTGCTACTTACTTCTGGTTCCGGCGCCGGACGATCATGCCGTTCGTGCGCTTGTTGTTGCGGGTCTTGTAGCCCTTGGTCGGCACGCCCCACGGCGTCGTGGGATGGCGGCCGCCGGAGGTCCGGCCCTCGCCGCCGCCCATCGGATGGTCCACCGGGTTCATGGTGACGCCGCGGTTGTGCGACCGCCAGCCGAGCCAGCGGTTGCGCCCCGCCTTGCCGATCGACACGTTCTCGTGCTCGAGGTTGCCGACCTGGCCGACGGTGGCGTAGCAGTCCACGTGCACCCGGCGCACCTCGCCCGAGGGGAGCTTGACCTGCGCCCAGCCGCCGTCGCGCGCCATGAGCTGCGCGCCGGCGCCGGCGCTGCGCACCATCTGGCCGCCCTTGCCGATCTTGAGCTCGATGTTGTGGATCAC
>Ga0075436_100003765_pt1 | contig 10401 bp, 6 predicted proteins | sample RhiMethybrSRZTD5_FD_75303 | JGI IMG/M metagenome (GOLD analysis project Ga0075436, IMG submission 75303) | Populus rhizosphere microbial communities from Tennessee, USA - Rhizosphere MetaG P. TD hybrid SRZTD5 | ecosystem: Host-associated > Plants > Roots > Rhizosphere > Soil | place: USA... | reverse complement strand
TTCAGCAGCAGCGAAGATAATGCGCCGGCAAGATAAATTCCCACAAACAGGTAGAGCACCAGGTTCCAGCTAGATGAAGACCGCTCAATGTAGGAAAACGTGGACCCGAGCGTAAGAGGGCAAAGAACAGCTCCGACGGTTCCAACCATATTCATGATGCCGACGATAATCGCGGTACGCGAGCCGCTGATGTCCATTGTGACAGCCCAGGCGGCCGGGGCTGCCAAACCAGAAAAGAATGAGCCGAGCGAAATAATAACCACGGCCGCCACTGGGCCTCGAGCCGACACGGCAGCCAGCGTGCACAATGCGCACAGGCCCAGCGCCGCCGCCGCCGATGCGCTCCTGCTGATCCACTTGCTCTTGGTCCGTTTCAGCAGGCCATCGATAAGCACCCCACCAAGCATGGCGCCAAGAACGACTCCTGCCAAAGGAATCATGGTCAGAGCGCCGGCACGGGTGACCAGGATTCCGTGACGTCTTTCCAGATACGCTGGAAACCAAGTGACAAAAAACTCATAGCCAAACGCCCGGAAGAATGATTGAGCGCAGCACAACCACAGACTGGTGCTGGTTAGCATGGTCAACAATAAGACTTTGGTCTCAATCTGATCCTGGTTGCCGGATTTAGATAGGCTAGAATTTATTTCCCGGCGGGGCTCGTTCTCACGAATCAAATCGCGTTCGGCCTGGTTCGTCCAGGGATGCTGTTGTGGACCATTTCGAAACAAGAGATAAAACGCTCCTGCCCAAACTAGGCCCACCGCCGAGTACGCCAGGAAGACCGATCGCCAATGGAGCAAAGTCAGCAGTCCCGCAGTCAAACCGCTGGCCACGATTGCGCCCACCGACATCGCGCTCCCCAGCACAGCACTGACAATTCCCCTCTGCTTGTCGGGAAACCAATCGACCAGTACTTTTGTGGAGCACGGAACAAGTCCCGCCTGGGCTAATCCGAAACTTATTCGCGAAGCCCACAGTGCTGCCCAGGAGACGGCTGCGCTCGTCCAAACCACACAGAGGGACCACAAGACGCTTAATGCAGGCAGGACGGTTCGCGCACCGAAACGGTTACCGAGCCATGCTCCCGGGACCTGGAACCAAAAGTAACCGGTGGAAAATCCGGCAAGAATGAGTCCCATCTGTTCATTGCTGAAACCAAGCTCTCTTTGGATGGTCGTATTCGCGGTGGAGAGACATACCCGGGTAAGGTAAGCACTCATGCACGCCAGGGCCAGCAGTGTGAGTACCAAGTAACGAACCCGAGTGGGACGCTCCGACAGTGGCGCGCTCTCAGCTAGAGCGACCTTTTCGGCCGTATTCATCTTCATCGCTTTAGCGCAAGAACCGTCTCAGAACGTTGGCTGTAACGGCAGAAGTCCCGTCGTCTACAATCACCGAGAGCGGCCAACAAAGAGAGCCCACGGAAAAAACACTGCCCCCACTGGGAGTCTCAAACACGACCATGTCCGCGCCGCTGCCGTTCGGATTGTTCCCTTTGGCTAAATGACATAGGTTGTCGGCAGAATGCGGAGAGATCTTGTCCAATTCATGTCCGGAGGCCCCACCCGGGCAACGCTCGCTCAGGCTGCGATGCCCGAATAGGTCGCCCTTCTTAAGGCCGGTGCCGTTGAAAACCCAATGAGAGTCTTCTATGACGCGATATGGAGCGCCGGACTGATAGCCCGAATGCGAATAGGAGATACCCAGAAGACTCGCTTCAGACTCTTGTCGGCAGTCCGAGCGGCCTTCGATTCGGCAGAGCATTGTCCGTTCGTCGGGAAAATCGACCTCCGCGTACATACCGCAACCTCCGAGATACATCAGCTTTCCGCCACGCTGGAATACCCACTCCTTCACGCGGAAGTACATTTGCTTAGACCAATATTCGGGATGGGTATTGAGGATGAGCACTTTGTAGTTGTCGAGGGCGAGCCGGTCGAAGTGAAGTTCCGTTTCCGAAAACAAGTCGTAATCGAAGCCCTCCCGCTCCAACCATCCCAGGAGACGCCACTCAGCAGGCGCCATCGCGGACCCGAGGCGACCTTCAATCGGGTCGTCGATTTTCGCGTCCTTCGGAATGCAATTGAAAAGTTCTGGCCTGTCGAATGATAACGGTGCGGCAGTCTCTTCGTATGGCCAGGTGCCGGGATGAGTAAATCGTCTTAAATCCAGACGCGCGTTGACCGTCGGCTTCGGAGGTAAGTGGTCTTGATTGACGTAATTGCTACGGCCGCCGAAATTGTTGTAGGCGTTCCAGCTGATCTGGGAAGTGAGGACCGCGATCTTGGCCTGCGGCCTTGCCGGCTCCACAACCCATGGGAAAGAAAAAAATGCGCCCGAAGACGTCTCGGCGTGAAAGTAGTAAAGCCCCGAGCGCGACGGCGCGACAACATGTTGCTGGTGCCACTCGGACTGATAGCCATCCTTATTCCATTGAACGCCGGTTTGGGTATAGTCGCCGTCCGGAGTAATCTGGATTGTAGCCCGTGGGCCATGGTCATCAAACCAACCGAGATTGCGGATGAACTCTTTTCGCTGTCCGTAACGCCAGAGACCCAACTTATAGGCCTCTGACGCGTGAACGCGGAACTCGGACCTCTCTCCGGCCTTCACCCATTTGGGCCAGACGTAGCCGAGGAGTCCATCGGAGAGCAGACGGAACTGGTAAGGCTCGCCTTTCGTGGCTGTTATACAAACGGTCTTTGAGCCAAAACCCGGCTTACAGAGAGTCACCTGATACAATCCTGGCGTGATATCGACATCTACTGCTCCGTTTGCATGGGAACGCGTCTCGAAAGAACCGTCTTCGCTTTCAAACTCCAATGCAACATCGCATAACGCCAAATACCATTGGTCACTCACGTATCCAACTAGCATTTTGATTAGTCCCTGTTATTGAATCCCTTGAACAAACTTTAAACACTAATATTTCGTTCCTAAGAAAAGTTGGCTCATTCTAGCTTGGATCATTCTAGCATCGTGTGAATCAGCAAAATTCATTGGATGCGTTGGCAATACTTTTATCGCTTGTGAGACGCCGAGTAGTTCTGGAAAAATCAAATGGGACGCTGTCTCATGCAGAGTTCTGGATTATGTTAGTGGCTGTTTCCAGGAACCAAGTCATATACTTGGGGAGATATCGATCCGCCCGATAAAGAATTGCGCCATCAAGGTCGGGAAGACCTTGCGGCGGCCGAATCGTGGCTAGCCCCTTCAGCCTCGCACCATCGCGGTGTCCGATAGGTACAAGAGCGACTCCAAAGCCCGCGCGCACCATCTCGAAGGCTAACTCGGAGGAGTCTACTTCCGCTGCAATTTGGAGCTTCGGGGTTAGATTCTTTCGGCGTAAAAGATCCTCAAAGGCCTGCCGGAGCATACTGGTTCTTTCATGAAGAACCAGGCGTTCCCGGACCACCTCTGTCCAAGTGATCGAGCCATGCACCAAACGATGACCTCTAAGCGCCACCAACCGAACCCTCGATGGCATCCGTGCCGCCGATGCTAAACTAGTGGGGCCGATTGGCATCGCGCCAATCCCAAAGTCCACCAACCCTTTGTCTACCAGAGAAATCACTTCCGTCGAATTGCGCACGCGGAGGCTCGTCAAGATCATAGGGAATGCTTTGTGGAAGCTCGTTAGAATCTCGGGCACGTAATTGTAGGCTGCAAAACCGTTTGTCGCCAGGGCAAGTGAACCGGAGTCTTCACCCCTTAGTTCCCCAGCAAGCACATCGAAAGACGTGAAGACCGGATCGAGAAGAGCGTGAAGACGTAGCCCGGCTTCGGTAAGTTCGACGCCTTTTACGCCACGTGATCGGAAGAGCCTGAGATCCAGGTTCTGCGCCGACTCCAGTTGTCTCACGCGCTTGTTGAGAGCTTGAACGGTGCCTCTAGGCAGCGCCCGGGCGGCTTCCGCAAACGAACCATACTTAGCCACCAGCCAAAATCCGTAGATAGCATTCCAATTTACATCTGGCATCTGCAGATCCCGCGATTCTCGCCGGTAGCCGGCGAGATTGTCAAAAAGGAACCAGTAGTATAACAGGAAGTCAATAGAGCACCGTATCGCTTTTACATTTACGATACCGGCGTGAAACCTTTTCGGGCCGGCGTGGCACGTCCCGAATAGTGCACGTGAACATCAAGAAGGCGAATGCGAGGACGCGCGACAAACCGATTGTCATCCGTTTGGAGATGCACGGAGTCCAAAAAAGCCATAGACTTGGCCTTTAAAGGGGTGTATAAAACTCTTGCGGAGGATTCCGTGCGATTGAGCGCTTATCGTACGAAAACTAATGAGCGTTCATGAAAAGCGAGGAGGTCCCAATGTTTTGGACCGAATGTGATCCAATTTGTTGATCGATTGCCATACGCATTTGATGTGGTACCCCGACCATCTGAGCGAGCAATATGCTAGTGAGGCGCTAGCCTCCAAACTGGTCAAACTCAAGAGGTCCAACGGCTTGGCTTATTCGGCAAAATTGGATAAACATTGCTACGACTCAACGCCCACGGATCATTGGAAGGCTTCGGCATCGGTTGACAGGGTAGTTGCATTCGGCATTCAGGCGAAGGCGAGTGGTATTTGGGTGCCCAATGAGATTATTGCCGAATATGTGGCACAGCACCCCGATAAGATCGAGGGTTGGGCATCCGTCGATCCGAACGAGGCGGACTGCGTCGAGCAACTTGAGTATTGCGTGAAGACTCTGGGCTTGAAGGGTCTCAAGCTGGGACCGGTGTACCAACACTTCGACCCTCAAGATCACAAGCACTGGCCGTTGTTTCGGAAATGCCAGCAACTGGAGTTGCCTATCATGTGGCATCAGGGCACGACCTTCCCAAGTGCAGCGCGGCTAAGATGGGGCCTTCCACTGCAATTGGAGGACGTGGCGATGGACTTTCCCGATTTGAAAATGATCATTGCCCACATGGGACACCCGTGGGAGACCGATGCCATTGTTCTGATTCGTAAGTGCGCTAACGTATACATGGACATCAGCGCGGTTCACTATCGCCCGTGGCGATACTGGCAGGCGATGATCACAGCCCTGGAGTACGGCGTGGAGCACAAGATCCTACCGGGTTCGGATTTTCCATCCGCTACGATGGACAACGTCATTGCCGGCCTGACCCACATAAACAGCATCGTGGAAGGAACGCAGCTCCCCCGTGTTCCCGAGGAGGTGCAGCAAATGATCCTCCACGAAAACTGGAAGCCCTTCTTTCCCAAGTGGGCCAAGGAGTCGGCGTGCGCGTAAACCGAACGCCATTCATTTGGCGCAGCGGCTCGTGAATTCCAGCGGCTTCTTCCGTTGAAAACGTGAGCTCAGAACCGTATGGCGGAAGACCAGCGTGTCGAGAGACGCAAGGATGCTGCCGCCGTATTGCGCTGGGTGTCTAAGGTCAGTTCTGCGTGGCTGCTTATCGGGTTCTTCTGGTTCTCCTATCTGCTAAATCACGCAGACCGGCAGATAGTTTACACGCTCTTTCCAGCGCTGCAGAAGGAGTTTGGCTACTCTGATGCTGTCGTTGGCCTTGTCGGCGCTCTGTTCCTCTGGGTGTATGGGCTGTGCTCTCCGCTTGCCGGGATTCTCGGCGATCGGATTTCCAAGCCTGTCGTAATCACTGCGAGTATCGGTCTGTGGAGCAGCTTCACGGCTCTCTCGGGACTGTCACCGAACGGCGCATTCCTCCTCACATGCCGTGCGCTGCTGGGTGTTTCCGAGTCCATGTTCATGCCGGCGGCTTACGCCCTCATGGCCAACGCCCACGGTCCGAAGACACGCTCCAGAGCGATCAGCATCTTTGGGACCAGCCAGCTCGTCGGAGTGGCTCTTGGCGGGTCGTTGAGCGGCTATGTCGCCGAGCGCTACAACTGGCGTATTTCATTTCTGGCCCTGGGCTTGATCGGAATTCTCTTCGCCGGGCCCATGTGGATCTTTCTGCGTAGCCTGCCCGAACGTTTCGTGCACGTACCAGTCGACAGGCGAATCCAACAAGCGACCGTGCGAAGCTTCTTTGCTCTGTTCCGGATTCCCACTCTGCGCATCGTGACCGCATTCGCGTCGATCGCGACATTTGGGCTATTTCTGGTTTACACGTGGCTTCCCACATTTCTCTACGATAAGTTTGGACTGGGACTTGCAAAGGCAGGCTTCGAAGCGAGCGTCTATCCGCAAATCGGCACTGCCCTAGGGCTTGTGGCTGGGGGTGCCATTGCGGATCGGTGGTACAAGCGCACTAACGCGGGCCGGTTTTGGGTGGTCAGTGCAGGTTTTCTGCTAGGAGCTCCCAGTATCTTCTGGCTGGGCGCCGCTCCTACTCTCGTGTTAACGCGCGTGGCCGCTATCGCCTTTGGCTTCGGCGTTGGCTTTATCACTGGAAACCAAGCGGCGTGTGCTTTCGATGTAGTGCCAGCGTCACTACGCGCCTCGACAACTGGCATGTTAAATCTGATCGGGGCGACCGTCGCCGGTTTTGCGCCATTTCTTGGAGGGCTCAGTCGCAAGACTATCGGGGTAAATCGCCTGATGACTTTTAGTGCACTGCTGTTCCTGGCTTCGGGTGTATTCGTCATCTATGGGACGCGCCGCCACTTTGCAGTCGATCATCGGCTGGCCGGCGAATGATCAGTCGTGCATGAATAAACTCTTCTAGGGTCTCGGAGACCGCGTCAATCACCGCACCCTGATAGCGGCGGTCTTTTTCGGTCGATCCGCTGTCCGGGCTGCCCCAAATTACAATCGATCTCCTTCCTTGAACCGTGCCGATAGGAAGTTTCGTGGATCCGTCATCTCGTTCGTCTTCTCAGCAGGTCCACTCGGTTTGCATAAGCTCCGGCGCCAGCATCATCGAGGCCTCGAAGATCCCTGTGTCGCCGGGCAACCGACACCCGAGATGTGCTTGCAACTCGATTAGGGCGTCTCATGCGATGATCCAATTCGTGATTCTCGCCATGGCCGTTTAGCAGGAAAATTCGGCGGAAGCCATCTGTCGCCAAGGACCAATTCAAATCCGTTGAGGATACGATAGTAAGCATCAGTTTGAAGGGAGAGCGTGTCGCCTCAGATAAACTGATGATCCGAGGAGTCGAACTGGAAACGCCGGCGCCACGATGACCGAGGCTTCGGCGGAAGTCTGGGCCACGGTTCACGTCGACGTAAGGAAATCAGTCTCTGTTGAAAAGGTGTGGGCAAAGCCGTCCGCGGTGCCGAGAGGCAGCACGATGGTCGTCTCGGCGATTGTGCGTTACCTCTTCGCGCGTCATTATCGCAAGAAGGGGACGAGCGCGTTTCATCTTTTTAGGCGTCACAGGTGAGTTCCCGAACGGTGTCCCAGTTGAGCTTCACGCCCAAACCTGGGCCGTCAGGGGGCGTGAGATAGCCTGCCGCAATCGGAATAGGATGCTCGACAATGTCACGAAGATAACGGACGGGACCAAAACATTCGCATGCATAAGGCAGATTCGGCACGGCCACCCCGAGGTGAGCGCAGGCGGCTGTTCCAATCCCCATCTCGGCCTGGCTGCCAATAATACAAGGGATGTCAAGTTCACCTGCAAATGCAAATAAATGGGAGGCAGCCAGTAGGCCTCCCGCCTTGACCACATAGACATTGAGTACGTCAGCGGCCTCGGCCCGTATGAGCTCGTAAGCGTCGCGTAACGTTTGGCAGCTTTCGTCGGCCATTACCGGCACCTCGCTCATCTGGCGCAAAGTGCGCAAGCCGTCGAGGTTCCGCCGAGGCAACGGCTGCTCGATCCAAGCGATCGGCGCCACGGCAGCGAAGGCCTTCATGGCGTGGGCGGCTTCGGCAACTGACCGCCAAGCGCCATTCGCATCCAGCCGAAGTGGGACATCCGGCCCTACGGCTTGGGTGACCGCTTTCACTGCCGCTACATCGTCAACCAATTGTCTCCCGACTTTGAGTTTGATCGCGTGGAAACCATCCTGCCGGCCTTTAGCCGCATCCACCGCCATCTCTTCCGGTGATTTCTGATAGATGCCCCAGGCCAGCGGCACACGATCGCGCATGCGCCCACCCAGGAGTTGATAAACGGGGACGCCGTAATGTTTGCCTGCCAAATCCAAGAGTGCTATTTCAAATGCCGCCCGTATATACGGCGCACTCAGCTCTCCTCCCAGTAAGCGGTCAATCTCCGCAAGAATCTTTGGTGTCTCCAAGGGGTTACGGCCAACCAGCGCCGGGGCGACGAGACGACGGGCTGCGTGGCAAAGAGAATGCGCCACGCGAGGAAACGTAATTGAGATTTCTCCTAACCCTTCCGAGCCATCCTTCGTCTCAAGCCGGACAATCCCAAATTCCGAGGCAGTGACCGGATCACCCACGTTGCTACCAGATCTTACGGCCTCCTTGCGTGGGGCGCGGATCGGAATCACATCTACTCGTGTGACCACGGGAGTCATGGACATTTCACCTTCGGGCCATAATATCCCAATCGTCCTAGCTCTAGAATTTTCATGAAGAAATCTGCGAACTGTATTAGGCTCTCTCTATATGCGGCAGATTGTCCTCAACAAGCCCACTCTGGCACTATCGGCGGCGCGCTTGCAGATCCGCGAGATCTCTTTGCTTGAAACCGTGGATTCGCGCGACGGTCTCACGCGCATTCCGGCAAACACCTCGACCGAATATTTGCTGCCGATCAGGAAACGAGTCTACTACGGAAATCTTGGGCGGATTCTTTTTTTTACAGGATTCGCGGGTCTGCTCAGCATCGTTGCCTGTCGAAAGGCACCAGCTCCGCCTGAGTCTGCCGCCGCGGCCTTCAAGCCATACCGCTTCGACGACGAATTTCGGACATCGGCCACAGTCTCAGCCTCGCCTACGCCATCCTCGGCGATTATGGCCGATCCGGTTGTATGGCACAATTTCAACTCAAAAAACAATACCTGGGAGCTGGTGCGCGGACACATGGATTTCCGCAGGGGCGATCTGGTGGTGAAAGGCGAAGGCAGCACTCCGGTGATTCAGGCACCTGGCCAGCCCTCAATCGATTGGAGTCGCTACGAAGCGGTCCAGATCCGAATGCTCGCCGAGGGCGGCAAGGAAGCTAAGATCAAGATCGGAAATGTCGAGGAATACAAGCAGAAGTTGGGAGCGTTGCGTCAGTACCACGATTATCGGTTCGATATTCATATCGACGATTCGGGTGACCGGCCCCTCGCCATCATGCCTACCGATGGCCTGTTCGATGTCGTGGCGATAGCGTCGATCGCACTAATTCCGCGAAATGCCGGATTCCAACAGTCAGCGGGACGCCAGTTCATTGGAAAGCGCGAAGAGTATCGCAACACGCTATACGTACACTCACCATCCACCATCACCTTCGAAGTACCCATCCCCAAAGACGCGCACTTGCACTTCGGCGTAGGGATCACCGAAAGAGACAGTCCGATAAGGTTCCGTGTGGTCGTCGAGGGCTTAAATCAGCTTTACTCGAAGATCGTCACCGATCCCGATACGTGGGAAGACGCCGACGTGGATCTGTCAAGCTACGGCGGCCGCAACGCTAAACTGGCGTTCGAAACCAGTGCAGAAAAGCAGGGGACTGTAGGTCTGTGGGCCAATCCTCTGCTGACGACGAAAGCCCCCAAGAAACGGCCCAACATCCTCGTCTACATGATTGATACGTTGCGGGCCGATCACACTAGTCTCTACGGCTACTCGCGCGACACCACTCCGTTCTTGAAGAAATTGGGGGCGCAGAGCCTAGTCTTTGAAGATTGCCAGGTGCAGGCTACCTGGACCAAGCCCTCCACGGCCTCGCTGTTAACTTCGCTCTACTCCTTCACTCACGGGATTATCAACGACTACGACACGATTCCCAAAGGAGCGACTACACTAGCCGAACAACTGCGGAACGCGGGATACGTGACCGCGGGCATTATGGCCAGCCCATTTGCTGGCCGCATCTCCGGCTTGCACCGCGGCTTCGATTACGTCGCAGAGTGGGCGGTAATTCAGCGATATTGGACTGAGGAGGACCGCGGCACGGACTCGGCGGCGGTGAATAAGATCGCCTTTCCCTGGCTCGAACAACACCGGGATGAGCCATTTTTTCTCTATGCACACACGACCGATCCTCACGCACCGTACCGTGCACCGGTGGAATTTGAACAGCGGTTCGCGAACCCGGCGGAGACAGCGGAATTCAACAGTACTTACAAGCGATTGGTAGATATAAGGGAGTACGGTGGGGGTGCAGTCGTTAACCGTGCTGGATGCCTTCGGAATGGAGTGGACCCCGATCGCTTCATCCACCAGGCTATTGATCGCTACGACGGCGAAATCCTGCGCAATGACTGGAGCCTGGAGCAGTTGGTCGAGAAGCTCAAGCAGCTCGGCGTTTTGGACAACACCTTAATCGTGGTC
>Ga0075436_100003760_pt1 | contig 10403 bp, 8 predicted proteins | sample RhiMethybrSRZTD5_FD_75303 | JGI IMG/M metagenome (GOLD analysis project Ga0075436, IMG submission 75303) | Populus rhizosphere microbial communities from Tennessee, USA - Rhizosphere MetaG P. TD hybrid SRZTD5 | ecosystem: Host-associated > Plants > Roots > Rhizosphere > Soil | place: USA... | reverse complement strand
GCGAAGAACAATCGCAAGATTGCGGATTTGGCATTTTCGCAACAGGCGATTACGACGATTACGAATACGATTAACGCATACTGGGAATTGGTTTTCGCGCGCGAAAACGTGAAGGTACAACAACAGGCGGTCACCGTCGCGGAAAAGCTCTACAGCGACAACAAGAAGCAACTGGAAATCGGAACGATGGCGCCGCTCGACGTAACGCGCGCCGAGTCCGAATTGGCTACCGACCGGCAAAACCTGATCGTGGCGCAGACTGCGCAATTGCAGCAGACACAGGTTTTGAAGAACGCGATTTCGAAGAATCCGCTGGCCGCGAACATGATTAACGTGGAAATCATTCCAACAGATCTGCCGACACGGCCGGAAGCGATTGAAGCGCCCTCATTCGAGCAAGCCGTTGCGGAGGCGTTTGCCAAGCGGCCGGACGTGCAGGAACAGGCAATCAATTTGCAGAACGGACAGATTGACCTGGGCGCGACGCGGAATGCGCTTCTGCCAACGGCAACTCTGACCGCGCAATACGGTTCGGTTGGCCTCGCGGGTAACCAAAAGCAGGTGCTCACCTCCCACACCATTGCGGGCTCGGCTTTAGTCGACGCCAATGGAAATCCAGTGCAGGTATTTTTTCCCGTCACCGTTGCCGACACCTCACAAGTCGTGAAGAGTGGATTGGGCGATGCGATGAGCACGGTCTTCCACAATAATTTTCCTGACTACAACGTTCAATTGAACTTGCAGATTCCGATTCGCAATCGTTCCGCTCAAGCTGATAACCAACGCGCAATACTGACGCAGCGCCAACTGGAAGCGCAGATGCAGCAGTTGAAAAACGCCGCGCTGCTCGATGTGCGCAACACTTTTATCGCCTTGGAGCAGGACCGCGCACGTGTGGAAGCCGCATCGAAAGCGCGCGAACTGCAGCAGCAGACCTTCGACGCCGAGCAGAAAAAGTATCAACTCGGCGCATCGACGGTTTACCTCGTTATTCAAACGCAGCGCGACCTGATTTCGGCGCAAGGCACCGAGCTTCGCGCTTTGACCGATCTCGTGGAAGCAAAGGCCAATTACGAACGCGCACTCGGGAGAACGCTGGACGTCAACCGCGTGACGATTGCCGACGCCAAGACCGGCCAAGTCGACCAGGCCACGCTGATCCCCGGCACGTTGCATGGCCAGGTGGTTGGGATGGACAAGGTGTACCGCGAAATCGAGAACGGCACCGGCCAAAAGTAATTCTTACTTTTTCCAACGGCCGGTTCGCAAAATGCGGGCCGGCCTTTTCATTTGTAGACCACTTTGCAGAAACCGCGCTAGGTGAATTCTTGCCCCAACTTGGGCTTTCGCATAGCATTAGAATTAGTTATGAGCGATTCACATCCGACAAAAACGCCGACCATCGCGCCCACCGAATCCAGTTCTTCGCGCAAGCCTTCCGCAAAAGAAATCGCCTGGGAAAAGAATACGCTTGAGCCGACGCTCGCGAAGAGTCCCGAACGACAGCAGGCGTTCACCACGATATCCGCCCATCCGATCCGAAGGCTCTACACTCCCGCGGATTTGACGGGTTGGGACCCCGACACAGACCTGGGTCAGCCAGGCGAGCCGCCTTATACACGAGGAATTCACGCAACGATGCACCGCGGACGTTTGTGGACGATGCGGCAGTTCGCTGGATTTGGCGCAGCCGAAGATACGAATCAGCGCTTCCGGTATTTGCTTGCGCAAGGACAGTCGGGCCTTTCGACTGCGTTCGACCTTCCCACTTTGATGGGTTACGACTCAGATCACCCGCTTTCAGAAGGCGAAGTCGGAAAGTGCGGCGTCGCGATTAGTTCGTTGGCGGATATGGAAGTGTTGTTCGATCAAATTCCGCTTGCCAACGTCACGACTTCCATGACGATTAATTCGCCGGCCGCGGTGATTTGGGCGATGTATCTGGCCGTTGCGGAAAAACAGGGCGCCGACTGGAAGACAATTTCCGGCACGCTGCAGAACGACATCCTGAAGGAATACATCGCGCAGAAGGAATATATCTACCCGCCCGAACCGTCGATGCGGTTGGTGATCGACACGTTCGAGTTCGGCGTAAAGAACACACCAAAGTTCAACACGATCTCCATCAGCGGCTATCACATTCGCGAGGCCGGTTCGACCGCGATTCAGGAATTGGCGTTTACGCTGCGCGACGGGATGGAGTACGTCGAATGGGGATTGCGTCGCGGTCTGGAAATTGACGAATTCGCGCCACAGCTTTCGTTTTTCTTCAACGCGCACAGCGACTTTTTCGAGGAAATCGCCAAATATCGTGCGGCACGGCGCATCTGGCACAAAGCGATGACGGAGCGCTACGGGTCAAAGAGCGCACGGTCGTATGCGTTGCGCTTCCACACGCAGACTGCGGGTTGTTCGCTCACAGCGCAGCAACCCTACAACAACGTCGTGCGCACGGCATTGCAGGCCTTGGCCGCCGTGCTCGGCGGAACGCAGTCGCTGCACACTAATTCTTTGGATGAAGCCTGGGCGCTACCGACCGAATTTGCGGCGACGATTGCGCTGCGCACGCAGCAAATCATCGCGCACGAAACCGGCGTGACCAACACTGTCGATCCCCTTGGCGGCTCGTATTTTGTCGAAACGCTCACGAACGAAGTCGAGCGCGGCGCGTGGGACTATATCAAGAAGATTGACGCGCTCGGGGGCATGGTCGCGGCAATCGAACGTGGATTTCCGCAGCGCGAAATTGCCGAGGCGTCCTACCGCTATCAGCGTGAGCTCGATAACAAAGAGAAGCTGATGGTCGGCGTGAACGCATTCGTTTCCGACGAAAAACCGCTCGACATTTTGCAAATCGACGAGACGGTGGCGCACCGCCAGGCCGTGCGATTGAAGAAACTCCGTGCGGACCGTTCGAGCGAAGAAGTAGCGCGGCGTCTCTCCGCTCTACGAACGGCGACGAAGGGCAAAGACAACCTGATGCCCTTCATCTACGATGCCGTTAAAGCCTACGCCACGCTCGGCGAAATCTGCGACGCCATGCGCGACACCTTCGGCACCTACGAAGAAGTCGCAATCACGTGATCCTCTTCTCTCTGTGACCTCTGTGTCTCTGCGTTCAGAACTCTTATGACGGATAGTCAACTAACTCACGACATCATCGGCGCCGCTATCGAGGTTCACCGCGAGTTCGGCCTCGGCCTTCTGGAGCTCGTCTACCAGGAATCGCTATGCCACGAACTTTCTGTACGCAATATAGCCTTTGAGAAACCGATTCCCGCCGTCTACAAGGGCAGAAAATTGGATTGTGGTTACCGACCTCACATAGTTGTTGCCGGCCGAGTAGTGATCGAAGTCAAAGCTATTTCATCGATTGCACCGATACACGACGCGATCATGCTGACGTATTTGCGCCTTTCGGGCTGTAAGATAGGGTTGCTAATCAACTTCTATGTTCCCGTACTGAAAGACGGAATTATGCGTTTTGTTTGGCGCAACACACCGGCCGACGCAGAAAAAGAGACTCAAACGCTGAGACGCAGAGGACGCTGAGAAGAATGCCTGAAAAGAAGATTCGCGTATTGATTGCCAAACCGGGGCTGGATGGCCATGACCGCGGCGCAAAAGTGATTGCCCGCGCGCTGCGCGACGCCGGTATGGAAGTGATTTACACCGGGCTGCGCCAAACGCCCGAAATGATCGCTTCGGCGGCAGTGCAGGAAGACGTGGACGTGATCGGTCTTTCGATTCTTTCCGGCGCGCACAACACCATCTGCCCGCAATTGATGAAACTCCTTAAAGAGAAAGGGATGGACGACGTGACCGTGCTCGTCGGCGGAATTATTCCCGAAGCCGACATTCCCGCCCTCAAACAGGCGGGCATCGCCCAGATTTTTCTGCCCGGCACTTCTACACAAGATATCGTCGATTTCATTCATCAGAAAATCGCTCTTCCAAACTGACCGTGCTGCAATCCATGCGCGCCGCTCGCAGAAAAGTTTTTGAAACCGTATACTTGATTTCGGCGATCATCCGCCGCGAGGAAGCTGCGTGCCTGCGTCCACTCTGAACTCCACCGTCAATCGCAAATCTCCGGACTTCGAAAAGAACACGCGGCGCATCATTGACCTGCTGACACAAATCAAGAACGAAGAGCAAAAAATTCACGAAGGCGGCGGCGCAAAAGCCATCGAATCGCAGCATAAAAAGGGCCGGCTTACTGCACGCGAGCGAATCGAAAAACTGATCGATCCTGGCTCGTCGTTCTTTGAGCTCGGCCTCTACGCTGCCTTTGAGATGTACGAAGAATGGGGCGGCGCGCCCTCGGCGGGCGCCGTCACGGGGCTCGCGACGGTTTGCGGACGCAAATTTATGGTCATCGCAAACGACGCGACCGTAAAAGCCGGCGCGTTTTTTCCAATGACTGCTAAGAAAGTCATCCGCGCGCAGAATATCACCATCGAAAACCGCGTTCCCGTTATTTATCTCGTCGATTCCGCGGGGATTTTCCTGCCCTTGCAGGAAGACGTTTTCCCCGATACCGACGACTTCGGCCGCGTCTTTCGCAACAACGCCGTGATATCCGCGATGGGCGTGCCGCAACTCACTGCAGTCATGGGCATGTGTGTCGCGGGCGGCGCATATCTTCCAGTGATGACCGATCACGTCTTGATGACGGAAGGTTCCGGCCTTTTTCTCGCGGGCCCAGCTCTCGTGCAAGCTGCCATCGGACAAAAAACTTCCGCGGAAGATCTAGGCGGCGCAAAGATGCACGCACAGATCAGCGGCACCGTAGATTTTCGCGAGCCCGACGATGACGCATGTCTCAAACGCATTCGCGCGCTCGTGGACAAGATGGGCAACGCCCCGTCGCCCATCTTTAGCAAAACCGCTTCGCGCGACCCGCTCTTCCCTGCTGAAGAAATTTACGGCATCTATTCCAGCGACCCCGGCAAGCAATACGACATGCGCGAAATCATCGCACGCATCGTGGACGGCAGCGAATTCGAAGAATACCGCGCCGAATACGGTGAGACCGTCCTTTGTGGCTACGCGCGAATCGGTGGATGGGCCGTTGGCATCGTCGCCAACCAAAAGAAGCACGTGCAAACCCAAGCCCGCGGCTCGGATCAAAAGCGCGTCGAATTCGGCGGAGTCATCTACACGGAGGCGGCGGAAAAATCCGCCCGCTTCATCCTCGACTGCAATCAAAACAAGATTCCGTTGATCTTTTTGCACGACGTCAACGGCTTCATGGTCGGCAAAGATGCTGAGTGGAGTGGCATCATTCGCGCCGGCGCAAAAATGGTTAACGCGGTGTCTAACAGTGTGGTGCCGAAAATTTCCGTAATTTGCGGCGGCAGTTTCGGCGCTGGCCACTATGCCATGTGCGGCAAAGCCTACGATCCCCGCTTTATCTTCGCGTGGCCCACGGCGCGCTACGCCGTCATGAGCGGCGACGCAGCGGCTGGCACTCTCGTCGAAATCAAACTAAAGCAACTCGAGCGCGAAGGGAAAAAGGTCGACGAGAAAGCAAAAAAAGAACTCTACGACTCCGTCCGCGCAACCTACGAACATCAAACCGACCCGCGCTACGCCGCCGCCCGCCTATGGGTCGACGCGATAATCGATCCGGCGCACACTCGCGACGCCCTGATCACCGGGCTCGAAGCCGCCGCGCTCAACCCCGAAATCCGCGAATTCAAAACGGGAGTTCTGCAGACCTGACATGACGACGATTAAACTCATCGAATGCCCGCGCGACGCCTGGCAAGGCCTCGCCGATTTCATTCCAACCGAATTCAAAGCGAACTATCTCAAGGAACTCGTCCTCGCTGGCTTCAAACACATTGACGCAGTCAGCTTCGTCTCGCCCAAACACGTCAAACAAATGGCCGACAGCGAAGAAGTCATGGCTCGCCTCAACGATTCCCTTCCCGCCGAAGTCGAACGCCCCGAAATCATTGGTATCCTCGTCAACGAAAAAGGTCTCGAACGCGCACTGAAAACTCCGGGAGTCACCACTATCGGCTATCCCTACTCGATCTCCGCTTATTTCCGCCGCGCCAACGCCAACATGTCCCGCGACGAGTCGCGCAAGCTCGTCGAAATTCTCCAGAAAGAAACCAAAGCCGCCAATCGCGGCCTCGTCGTTTACATTTCCATGGCCTTCGGCAATCCCTACGACGAACCCTGGGGCCCCGAAATCGTCGAAGAAACTCTCGAATGGCTCAAGGACATTCGTGTCCGCACCGTTTCTCTCGCCGACACCGCCGGTACAGCGTCACCCGAATCTGTCACTGAAGTTTTCCGCCGCACGAGCAACTACGTCGCGGGCATGGAAATCGGCGTTCATCTCCACTCCACGCCCATGGGCGCCGCCGACAAAATTCTCGCGGCCTACAACGCCGGATGCCGCCGCTTCGATAGTGCTCTCACCGGCCTCGGCGGTTGTCCCTTCGCCGGAGATGAACTCGTTGGCAACATCGCCACCGAAGATGTGCTCGCAGCGCTCAGCCTCGCCGGCTACACGCAGGAACAGACTGGCCTCCATCTCGAAAAAGTCGTAAAACTGACCAATGAAATCCGCGCAACTTACGCGCATGCGCCGTTGGTGAACTAAGGAGGGCCAATGAACTACACGACGTTGTTGCTCGAACACGAAGGCCCCGCCGCGAAGATTACCTTCAACCGGCCCGACAAGCGCAACGCTATTTCCACGAAAATGATTTGCGATCTGTTGACGGCGCTCGATGAACTCGAAAAGGATCGCACGCGCGTCGTGATTTTGACCGGTGCCGGTTCCGCCTTCTGCGCTGGAATGGATTTGGAAATGCTCTCCGCCATCGGTCAGCAATCGGCGCAGGAAAATCAGGAAGACTCCCGCCGCATGGCACGCATGTTCCGTCGCATCTGGAGCTTTCCGAAGCCGATGATTGCGGCAGTGAATGGGCACGCGCTCGCCGGAGGTTGTGGTATCGCAACGCTTTGCGATTTCACGCTCGCCGTACCGGAAGCCAAGTTCGGGTACACGGAAGTGAAAATCGGGTTTCTTCCGGCAATTGTTTCCGTTTTCTTGACCCGCCAAATCGGCGACAAGCGCGCACGGGACTTGCTGCTCACCGGCCGACTCGTTCAAGCGCAAGAAGCAAAAGAACTCGGCCTCGTCACGGAAATCGTTCCAGCAGACAAGCTCATGCTCCGCTCCGCCGAAATTGCAGAACAACTCATCGCTGCAAGCCCCAGCAGCCTGACGCGCGCCAAGCGCCTGCTCACTTCCGCCGCTGCGGCTTCCGTTGACGCGGATCTCGAGCGCGCGGTCCTTGAAAACGCCCGCATCCGCTGCACTCCGGACTTCCAGGAAGGCCTCGCGTCGTTCCTCGAAAAACGTAAACCCGTCTGGCAAGGAGAGGAATAGTCCATCGCCATGCTCGAATTTCACGATACAAGTGTGCGCGTGCGCTACGTCGAAACCGACCAGATGGGCGTCGTCTATCACGCGAACTACCTCATCTGGTTTGAAGTCGGCCGCGTCGAGCTGATGCGCGCGCTCGGCGTCGAATACAAACGCATGGAACTTGAAGACGATTGCCAGATTGTCGTCGCCGACGTGAAGTGCCGTTACCACCATCCGGCGCGTTACGACGAGGTGCTTCGCGTTCGCACGCGCATCGCTGAGACGAAAAACCGCGTCATCCGATTCTCATACGAAATCTTTCGCGAAACCGATAACACTCTGCTCGCTTCCGGCGAGACCACCCACGTTATCTGTGGAAGGAACGGCAAACCCAAACTGTTGCCGCAGAAATATCGCGACATTTTTCACATGACACCGGCTCATACCGCAGCGGGGAGCAATTCGCAATGACCATCGCGCTCACCGGCAACGACCTCACGTTCGATCAGTTTCACGCTGTAGTTCTCCGCGGCGAAAAAGTTTCTCTCTCAAAAGCTTCGATCGAACGCATGACCGCGTCGCGCGCCGCAGTCGACAAACTTGTCGCCTCCGGTAAAACAGCCTACGGCATCAACACGGGCTTCGGAAAACTCGCGAGCGTTCGCATCTCCAGCGAACAAGTCCGCCAGTTGCAGGTAAACCTTGTCCGTTCCCACGCATGCGGTGTCGGCGCGCCGCTTAGTGAAGCGGAAACGCGCGGCATGATTCTGTTGCGCGCCAATGCGCTCGCCAAAGGGTTCAGCGGCGTTCGGCCATCCGTCGTCGAAACCCTGTGCGGCATGTTGAACGCCGGGGTGCATCCGGTCATTCCCTCGCAAGGGTCGGTTGGCGCGTCGGGCGATCTCGCCCCACTCGCGCATCTCGCGCAAGTTGTCATTGGCGAAGGGCACGCCGAATTTCAGGGAACAATTCTGCCCGGCGCGGAAGCGCTCAAACACGCCGGCCTTACTCCCGTTGCACTGGAAGCGAAAGAAGGCCTTTCACTTCTCAACGGCACGCAGGGCATGCTCTCGCTGCTGAGTCTCGCGTTATACGAAGCCGATGTTCTCGCCGACACCGCCGACGTCGCCGCCGCTCTTTCCCTTGACGCTCTCCGCGGCAGCCCTGGCGCATTTGATCCGCGCATTATGCAGGCACGTTCCTACGCCGGCGCGGCGCGCACTGCTCGCAATCTCGCGCTTCTCAATGAAGGAAGCACAATTCGCGAATCGCACCGCTCCGCCGAAAAAGATCCGCGCGTCCAGGACGCCTACAGCTTGCGCTGCACGCCGCAAGTTCACGGCGCTGTGCGCGATTCCCTTCTCCAGGCTCGCGCGATGGCACAAGTCGAATTAAACAGTGCAACGGACAATCCGTTGGTCTTCGTAAACGAAAAGGCCGGAGGCGACATCGTCAGCGGCGGAAATTTTCACGGCCAGCCCCTGGCGATGGCCGCCGATCAAGTTGCTATCGCAATCGCCACGCTCGGCGGCATCGCCGAACGCCGCATCGAACAGATGACCAATCCGCTCACCAGCATGCTTCCCGCGTTCCTCACGCCCGAGCCGGGTCTCAATTCCGGTTTCATGATCGCACAAGTCACCGCCGCCGCGCTGACCAGCGAAAACAAGGCGCTCGCCGCCCCGCACTCTGTCGATTCGATTTCAACCAGCGGCAATCAGGAAGATTACGTCTCCATGGGTATGAGCGGCGCGCGGCGCCTCGAACGCATGCTGAATAACATTCGCCACATTCTCGCGATCGAACTTCTCTGCGCCTGCCAGGGCATCGACTTGCTGGCCCCGTTGAAAACCGGAACGATCTCGACTACGGCCTACAATGCAATCCGCGCGATATCTCCAAAGGTCGTCGAGGATCGCCCTCTCGCTTCAGAAATAAACGCCGTATCCAAATTGATTGCCTTAGAGACGTTTTCAACACTCCTTCGCTAATTTGGAGTGCGGCGGCTCGACGCCGCTCTTGAGATCTCAGCTCAAGCGCAAACTTTACAAGGTGCGCCAATGTCGATGTAACCCGAGCTTTCGACTCTAGTCGCTTCTTTCCTTCATTTCTTTCCTTCGTCTATCTTTTTTTCTTTCTTCGCTCTTGCTCTTCTCTGTGCCCTCTGTGCTCTCTTCTCTGTGAACTCTGTGTTAAGTCTTTCTCCTTCTTACGCACCGTCCCAGATCGTCCACGATCTCCTCTCCACTCCAAACAACCGCGGACTTTCTTTCTTCTTCCCTCTGCGCCTCTGCGTTATTCCTCTTTCTCTGTGCCCTCTGTGACTCTGTGGCAATCCTTCTCTCTCCTACGCCAAAGCCCCCTTCAAAAATCGCAGCATCCGAATCCCCGCAATATACGAAAACGGCGCCAACTCCAGCGAATAATGCCCGCACGAAAGCTCCAGCGTTTTCGGATTCGCTCCATGCTTATGCAGCGCATCCAACATTTGCGCGGTCAACTCTGGCAAAAACGTCGGATCATATTTTCCATATACCATGAACGAATTTCTCCCCGCTCCGAGTCCAAGCTCTACATACGGCATCGGACTAATCGGCGCCCAATAATCTCTCAACTCATCCACCGTCACGTGCTCGCGCATGCCTTCCCAAACGTGGTTCGTCGTCATACCGCCGCTGACCACGTCGGCAAAGTACGTGGAAACATGAAAAAATCCGCCAGCGTGCACGCCCGCATCGTGCATCATCGTGATGTATCCAATCGATGACCCGATGCTCGTCCCTAGAATGCCGATCTTTGAAAAACCCTCTTGCTCCAGCCATCGCAAACACAGCTTCGCGTCCTGCACTGCTTGCCGGTTCGCTTGAAGGGTCAGCCCAACATTCGGCCCCACAAGCTGATCGGCGCGCTCATGTCCCGCCGCCATCCGCCGGTCGTGATACGGCATGCTCATCTTCAGCACGGTAATTCCCAGCCGCTGAATCCATTCGCACAGTCCGCGCTGGCC